>Ga0206871_10083_pt1 | contig 24522 bp, 21 predicted proteins | sample Alteio_BWOrgCont_33_FD_152627 | JGI IMG/M metagenome (GOLD analysis project Ga0206871, IMG submission 152627) | Enriched cells from forest soil in Barre Woods Harvard Forest LTER site, Petersham, Massachusetts, United States -... | ecosystem: Environmental > Terrestrial > Soil > Temperate forest >...
CCAAAGGATCTCCAGGCTTTCGTGCACCTTGCCGGCACGGTTGGCGTGGACTTCGACATCCTCAAGGCTGCCGAGCGAGTGAACAAGCAGCGGATCGATCGCTTCCTCGAAAAGGTTCATCAAGCTTTGTGGGTGATCAAAGGCAAGCGCGTCGCGGTGCTGGGGCTCGCATTTAAGGCCAATACCGACGACACACGCTTCTCGCCGGCGCTCGATGTCGCCCAGCGCCTCGTTGCCGAAGGTGCTGACGTGCATGCTACCGATCCCGAAGCAATTTCGCGCGCCGCGGCCATACTGCCGCAGATCACCTACCACGAGGACGTCTACGAGACTCTGCGCAACGCAGAGGCTGTCCTGGTCTTTAGATCGAGGAAAGAATTGGAAGCGTGCTTGATCAGTTCGGCGCTATTGATGGTGGTGACGAGCAACGGCGCATCGGCGGTAGCCGGGCAACCGTTCTTGTGAATCGGGCAAATAAATTTGTGTTCCAAAATCGGCCGATAGATTTCGCGCATCTGGCCGGCCGAAGCTTCATCTTCGACTCCGACTACGACGCGATCCGGGTGAAGGAAGTCTTCGACGGCCGTGCCTTCGCGCAAGAACTCAGGATTGGAGACGACATGAAAGGTGAGACCGCTACCGCGTGAATACGCATTCAAGGCGCGCCGCAGTTCGAGGCCTGTGCGCGCAGGAACGGTGCTCTTTTCGATGACAAGTTTGGACGAGCGAGCCTCAACCGCAATTTGGCGCGCGACATTGTCGATCGCAGAGAGGTCGGCTTCGCCGTTTTCCTTTGGGGGTGTGCCTACGCAAATGAAAATCGCGTCGCTCGTGTACGAAATCTTGCCGGTTTTCCGTGCCGACTCCAGGACTTCATCGAGATAGTGCTCGTAGATGGGCACTTCGCCCGCGTTGAGCTTTGCAATGCGCGTCGTGTCGACGTCAGTGCAGATGACGTCGTGACCCGCCTCGGCCAGACAGGCACCTGTGACCAATCCTACGTAACCACAACCGATGACACAAAGATTCACGACGCTTCTCCTAATGAAGCTGTAATGGATTTCTGAAAACTGTGTGGGCCGGTCCGGACTTCCATTGTGACGGAAAGCAAGCCACAGCGAAAGCATCAGTTGCCATTTGTGCAACGATTCTTGTGATTGAGGATCGCCGAGCCACCATTAGGTTGATGCGTTGGCGGCTCGCGGCGCTGCACTCTTGCCCAGCAACAATCCGCGCAGACCGAGTAGAGCGAGACGCGGTTGGCGTCGCAGCACTGTCCAGAGCAGTCGCGCGGACTCATCTCGATTGATCTCGCTAAGCGTGTTGCGTGTCGCAATGCTCAGCAGATCGACGAGCTGCGAGTAGTCCTCTTGTTGAAAGTGATGCATCGTCCGTCGAATGAGCCAGTGCGTATCGAGTTCGCGGCGCAGCGTACGCAGCTCGCGGCTCGCGCCATCGCGTAGAATCGATTGCGCTACGCCGATGGCACCACGGAATCCGGTGACAATCCCGCCCACGGTTGTGACCTTCACTTGAGCGGCTGCATCACCGACAAGGTAAACGTCTCCGTTTCCAACGCGTCGCTTCACCGGCACCCACTTGCGATAGACCGGAATCTGAGCGCCCTGCCATTCGAGCGGCTCCATCTGTTTTTTTTCGAGGAAGCGCGCAAGGCGTTTCGCCGTGTCCGTACCCTCGCCGATGATTCCGAGCGCGGCGCGTTCCGACGATTCGGGAATCAGCCAATAGAAATAGGGTGTGTCGTCGGGCACGAACCAGACCCGGGTCGTATCGACCGGACAATCCTTCGGCAAACGTACGATGGCTTGAACGAGCGGAACCGTTTCGATCGGCGGCCAGCCTGCAGTGCGCGCAACGCGGCTCGTGGCGCCATCGGCTCCGACGACGCTCGCGGCATGCAACTCTTGCCGACGACCGCCACTCTCCACTTCAAGATGCAGGCCGCGCGAATTTGGCGAGAGACTCACAAATCGCGAATCGAACGAGACCTGGGCGCCGGCTTGTTGCGCCTCGCTCGCGAGATGGGGGATAAGCTTCGAGCGCTCGATGATCAGATCGGGTTTCGAGAGCGCGATTTGTGCGGAACGGCCGTCGGTGAAAAGCTCAAAACGGCGAATCTCATTGAGGATGCTTGCGCCGGCCGCCGCGCCCAGTTGATTGCGGAAATGATCGGTGACAATCAGGGTTCGAGGGTCCGGCTCAAAGTTTGATTTGGATTCAAGCACGCGAACAGCGCGGCCGCCGCGCGCGAGAGTTGCAGCGGTAAACAGTCCCGCGGCCGAACCGCCGACGATCACAACCTCTTCTTTTTGCCGGCTGGCGCCGGATTGCGACGAAAGGTTCTGCACGATTCCGCGGATTCCTGTGCTACGGACAAAGATTCATCGGCGGTGGCCGAGAACACAATGTTTTGGTTACGGACTACGTGGCGAATCGCTACGTGAGCGGCTTTGCCACCGATAGGAGCTTCGACTACCGTAAGTATAGCGAAATCAAAATTGAGGACAAAATTCTGGAAACGAAATTAGACCGCTGCTCGAAAGATTTTACAAGTCGAGACGATTTCAGGCAGCCACCGCTTTCGCGATCTTCGGCTTTTGTGCTTCGTAAGGAGCCCGCTCTAGCATTGCGACGCCCCCGAGCGTCAAGACAACTGCGATCGCGGCGATAGTCAGTGCAAGCGTGGGAGACAGATAGGTCACGAGAACCGCTGCGCCGCCGGTAATCGCACCGAGAGAGTACATCGCGAGCACGGCGCCGCGTTGGTCCCAAAGGTTTGCCAGGCGGTGTGCGGTGTGATCCTTCCCGGGAGTCGTAAACGGGATGAGGCCGCGGCGAGACCGTGAAATTGTAATGAGCGTCGTGTCGAAGATGGTCGCGCCGAGAATCAGGATCGGAACCAGCCATCCTGAAATAGCGTTCGAATGCTCGAGGCGAAGCTTCAACCCGAGCGTGGCCATAAGGAAGCCGAGGAACATGGCGCCGCCGTCGCCCATAAAGATTTTGGCCGGCTTGAAATTCCAGCGCAGGAAGCCGGTCGCGCCGCCGAGAACTGCGGCGGCGAGCGTCGTGACGAGCGTCTGACCGTTGAGATACGCGATCATCGCAAAGAAAATGGAAGCCATTGCGGCGACGCCGGCGCACAAACCGTCCATGTGATCGAGGATGCTGAAGGATGCGGTAATGCCGACGACCCAAAAGACGGTAAGGACCGCGTCGAGCGCGTAACCCGCGCGGCCGGCAATGAAGGTCTCGAACACCTGGGCGTGAATTCCACTGGCGAGAAGAATTCCGGCAGCGAACGGCATGGCGATAAACAATTTGATTTGATGGTGCAGCCAGCCTTTATCGTCGAGGAAGCCGACCGCGGCAACGAGCGTCGCGCCAGAGACGATGCCGAGGCTCTGGGCGCGCGCCGGGCCGTCGAATGCGAGCAAAATGGCGAGCATGATGGCGCCCCACATTGCGAGCCCGCCGAGGAGCGGAATTGGCTGGAGGTGTACTTTGCGCGGACCAGGCAAATCGACCATGCCGACGCGAATCGCCAGCGCGCGGACGGGAACGGTGAGCATTAGAGATGCAAATAGAGCGATACCAAAGGCCAATAGTCCCGCGGCCATGAGACCTCGATAATTTGTGATCGCGCCGGCCGGGGAGAGATGAAGAACAGCAGGCGATTCACGTAAATTGATACCCGGCTGGGAGCCGAGCATCCCAAGTATTTACGGTACTCTAAAGTAAACTACACTGTCCCCCACAGCTTAATCACCTTACCGTGTCTGATGCAAGAGAAATCGGGAACCTTTCCGATGCGCGCGAGACAGTAAATGGGCTGCGATGGAGTGAAAGTTATCGCTGCGCGGTGGCTTCGAGGATTGCGGCGAACTTCTGGATTTCAGCTGACCGGGCATAGCGCGGAGCAGCGGAACGAGCTGCGGCGCCCATCGCGGCGACACGCGATGGATCGGCGAGCAACGCGCGCACCGCGGCCACGACTTCCTCGGGGCGGTCGGGGTCAGCGGCGCAACCGAAGCTTTCTCGAACACTCAGTGTGGCTGCGTCCGTCTCTTGAGGCGCGACCGCTAATATCGGCCTGCCTGCGGCGAGAATCCCGTACATTTTGCTCGGCACGACGACGCCTTCGAGTCCGCGCTTGATCGTGACGACGTGCGCATCGGCCGCGGCGAGCACGGAAGAGACTTTGCTCGACGGGAAGAAGGGAAGAAATCTAACGTTCGCCCTCCCCGTTGCGAGTTCTTGTAGGCGAGAACGTTGTGCACCGTCGCCGACAAAAACAAGGCCTACACCGTCGTGTTGCAACTCTTGGGCGGCGATCAACAGCGTTTCCCACGCTCCGTAAAATCCGAGATTTCCCGCGTGCAGCAGCACAAAGCGAAAATCCCCTCGGATCGCTTGAATTATTTCGCGGTCGAAAGTTGCGTCCGCGATCGTCGCGGCGGACTCTTCTACCCCGTCACGCACGATGTCGATTCTGTCCGGTGCGACACCCTTTGCGGCGATACGGGCTTTCATGTCTTCGCCGAGCACGATGACTCGCGTCGCACGGCGAAGAGCCCAACGATGCAGCTTCTCCCATACGCGAGCCATCAAGCCGGGCCTGACGATCGAGCCGCCCACGGCCATGTCGGGGTACATGTCACGGATGTTGTAAACGAAGGGTTTGCGTTTGAGCATCGCGACGAACGCTCCGACGATTCCTTCGAAGGGCGGATCGGTCATGGCGAGAACCACGTCGCACGAGATGAAGAGCGCTCGTGGAATACTCAGCGCAACGTATGACAGGTAATTGAAGACGCGTCGCGCCATTTGCGTTCGCGGATAGTCGGTCGAACCGACGCGGATGACGCTGACGCCATTGGATTGTTCGGTCTGCCAGAGCCGCCACGCGCGGCGCCCCGTTGGGTCGTACGAAGGCCTGCCACAAATCACGGTCACGGCGTGTTTCTCTGCGAGGGGCTCGACGAATGCGGCAGACATCCTGGCCGTCGCGGAAGTGTCGGGCGGGTAATAAAGGTTGAGGAGTAGAACTTTCATCGAGGCGGCAAGTGCGACACGGCGCTCATTTCTTGGTGATAAAGAAATCGCCCAGAGCGAGCGCATCCATTTGCGTCCGCTGGAAGCAGTCCAGCGCTTCCTCGGGTCTGCAAACGATTGGCTCGTTATCGTTGAAGGAAGTATTCAGGACGATTGGCACGCCGGTCGCCTGCTCGAACTCGCGAATCAAGCGCCAGTAGCGAGGGTTCGCTTCGCGCGTCACCGTTTGCAAACGCCCGGTCCCGTCGACGTGCGTCGGCGCTGGAATCTGCTGGCGTTTTTCAGGTCGGACCGCGTAGGCCATCGTCATGAAGGGCGACGGATGCGATTTCTCGAACCATTCGCCCGTTGACTCCGCCAAAATCGACGGCGCGAAGGGACGGAAAATTTCGCGATGCTTGATGCGTCGATTCAGAATGTCCTTCATGTCGGGACGCCGAGGATCGGCGACGATGCTGCGATTGCCGAGAGCCCGCGGGCCCCACTCGGCTCGTCCCTGGAACCAGCCGAGAATTTTGCCATCAGCGATGACCGTGGCCGCGCGTTTGCATACCTCTTCGTTTGATTCCGTCACGCAGAAGCCGTTATGAGCGATAGCGCTCGCGTCGATCGCCTTCCGAATTTCGTCGCGTGAAAACTCGGGGCCCCAATACGAATTGCCCATCGCAAACGTGCGCGGCTTTCCGAGCTTCTGATGCCAAATATGATATGCGGCGCCGATCGCCAGGCCAGCATCGCCGGCGGCAGGTTGAACGAAGACTTCTTGAAATGGGGTTGCGTCGAGGATCTTGCCGTTCGCGACGCAATTGAAGGCGCAGCCGCCTGCAAGGCAAACGGACTTCAGTCCAGTCTGCTTCGCAAGCTTCGTCAACATCCCGAGATAAACCTCTTCGAGCCGAGCCTGTAGCGATGCAGCAAGATTCTTATGCCGCTGTTCCAGCGGTGCTTCGGGCGCGCGCATTGGACCGAGTCGCCGTGCCATCTCGTCGGAGAAAAGCTTTCCCTGCGTCGGGGTTTTCGCAGCGTCGGCCCAGCTCATCTCCGGCCCAGTTCGGTGATGTACGAAATAGTTGAGCCCCAGCTGAAAACCATTCGCGCGCGAGCCCGGGTCGAATCGCACGATGTCTCGAAACACATCAAGCGACTCGGGCTCACCATACGCGGCCAAACCCATCACCTTATATTCGTCGCCAAACTTTGGAAAACCGAGATACTGCGTGACAGCGGTGTAGTAGAGACCCAGCGAATGCGGGAACGCTACCGCGCCATCGATTTTCATGCGCGATCCGGTGCCGGTCCCCCACATCGTGCTCGCGAAATCGCCAAGGCCATCCGCGGAAAGCAGCGCCGCTTGCTCGAACGGCGACACGAAAAACGCGCTGGCGAGATGCGCCTGGTGGTGCTCGACGCGATGGAACTGCGATTTCAGCTTTGCCGGGTCACTGTCGAAAGCAGCAGCAAGCGCTTCTGGAATTCCGGTGAACTTGACCAGCACTTTTGCTCGCTCGCGGGCGAACGATGGCATCTTAAGCGCGTATAAAAGCTTGGTCGCCATCCGCGCGTACGGATCGCGCGGCACCGCGACGTGATCGATGTCGGCGAGCGTGATCCCCGCAGCCTGTAAGCAATATCGGATCGCCAGCGCAGGAAACCCCGCGGCATACTTCACGCGATTGAAGCGCTCTTCTTCGACAGCTGCAATAAGCTTGCCGTCGCAAACGATCGCCGCCGACGCATTGCCGTGGTACGCGTTGATGCCGAGAATATTCATTCGGTAAAGGCAGTGTACACTGAATTATCAAACGCTCTTTGAGTCCGAGGACGCCAAAATTTCCACCGCGCCACTCACGAAAGATTCCTGCGGCACCATTCATTCAACACGTACAGCGACCATGGCCGTGACCATGAAGTCTTGCCCGCAATAAAATCCTGCCAGACACTCTTTACGCCGTTCGGATGAACGTGCGGCACGAGCGCCGGAGACAACTCGCCAAAGCTGCGCTCGATGCGCGCTCGCAGCGGACCACGCAGCCATTCTTTCCACGGCAACGTAAACGTCCGCTTACGCTGCGCTAAAACTTGCTTCGGCAAAACGTCGCCGATCGCTTCGGCGAGCAGCGCTTTCTGCGTGCCGGGCCGCTGGCGCGCCGCATCCGGCAGCGTGCTAACGAATTCCACCAGCGGCGTGTCGAGCAGCGGCACGCGCACTTCAAGCGATTGCCCCATGCTGACCGAATCTGTGTCGCGCAACAGCGTGTTCACCATGTAGCTGCGCATCTCAAGCCATGAAATCGCCGCGATCGGTTCCAATTTGCGCGCTGTATCGGACATCCGTTCGAGGCGGCCAACCCACGTTGGCTCTAGCGTGACGCCGTCGGCGTTGACGGTGCTCGGGCGGAATCGCGGTTCGATCAACCGCGGCAACTCGGCCACCGGAAACAATGTCCGCGTGAAAAAATAAGGATGCGGCAGCGCATCCGGCGCGATCCAGGCATCAATCACCTTCCGAGCTCCATCGGAACTCGCGCGATTCCCAATCAACGTGCGCAAAATCGGCGCTAGCGCCCGCCGAACCGGAGCTGGCGCAAACCACGCTGTGCGGATCAGCCGTTCGAGTCGGGGCACATTTTCGAACGTCCGATAGCCCGCGAACAGTTCGTCTCCACCAAGCCCCGACAGCGCCACCTTCAATCCCACTTCGCACGCCGCCCACGACACGAAATACGTGTTGATGCCGTCCATCGTCGGCTGATCGAGCGCGCCGATCGCTTCATCGAGTCGTCCCAGCATGCCGTCGCCATCCAGCGCGATCTCCCGATGTTGCGTGCCGCATGCTTTAGCGACCGCGCGCGCCAACGGCGCTTCGTCGTACGAAGTTCCCGGAAACGAAAGCGTAAAACTCCAGATATTCGGCTTCAGTCTTCCGGCAATCGCCGCAATCGCGCCCGAATCCATCCCGCTCGAAAGAAAAAGTCCGACCGGAACATCGGCGATGAGGTGAGCGCGCACCGCATCTTCGAGCAGCCGCCGCACCCGCGCAGCAGCTGCCTCAAAAGTGCGCGGCTTCCGCGGATCGCGCGCAGCCGGCGATCGCATCAAATCCCACCACGGCCGTGCACGCGGAGTGCGCCGCCGTTCTGGCACGTACAGCAGCATGCGATGTCCCGGTGGCAGCGAAAAAACGCCTTCGAGCAGCGTCACCGGCTCCGACACGCTTCCGAACAGCAGATACGCCGTCAGCGCATCCGGCGAAATTTCCTTCGACACGCCCGCGTCGCCCCGAGCGAGCAGGGCGCGAACTTCCGACGCGAACAGGAAGCCATCCGCAGTCTGTGTGTAGTAAAGAGGCTTGATCCCCAGCGGATCGCGCGCGAGAAAGAGCAGCGGCGACGTCGCATAGCGCTTCCGCAGATCGAGCAGTGCAAACGCGAACATGCCGCGCAATTCCGGCAAACAGTCTTCGCCCCACTCTTCCCACGCATGAACCAAAACTTCCGTGTCGGACTGCGTAGAGAACGTATGGCCCAGCGAAGTCAGCCGCTCGCGCAACTCCCGATAGTTGTAGATTTCACCGTTGTAAATAACAGCGACATCTTTCGCCTCATTCCACGCTGGCTGATGTCCGCCGGGCAGATCGACGATGCTCAGCCGCCGCATCCCAAGGGCGAGTCCCGGCGCTCGCGGATCGTTCACCAGGAATCCATCTTCATCTGGGCCGCGATGGCGCAGCGCCGCCGTCATCGCGCGTACCTGTGCCTCAGCTTCTGTCGTGCGATTCGTCAATGCGGCGCCGCAAATGCCGCACACGCGTTATTGAATCTCCGGTGTGGTCAAAAAAGCAGACGTGGCGCGCAGCAAATGCTGGCGAAAATGAAAGCGGGAAACGAGCAGCCGGCGGTCCGCATACCAGGCGAGCAGAAGCCGCAACGTCAGCAACAAAAACGCCGACGCGACGGTAATCACCAAAGCGAAATACGATTCGCGCTCCAAGAACAGGCTCCAATCGAGAGTTTCGTCCCAACCGGGAAGAGTCGATTCTAGCAGCTTCCTCAAATGAAAACTGTCCAGAGGCAAGCGGGCGAGGCGAACATGTGCATAACGGTCGTAGGTATAGTCGAGCGGATAGTTGGGCACCGCGTCGATCGCTTCCCGGAATATCTCCGGATTTTGCAGCTGCTTGCGCGTGAGAGTCTTCCCGCTGCGGTCGCGCATCATGATGCGAAACGACGGATCGACCACAATCCATCGCCCGTCCACCAATACTTCGGCGACGACGTGCTTGGTCTTGCGATCCGTTGTGAGCAGGAGCAAACGGCGCGAATCAAGCCCCGCGCTTCGCGACAGGTTCAAGAACGCGTTGGTCGCGGTTCCGCACACCAAGAGAAGTTGCCGATAATTCAGGGTGTTTTCCGGATTGCGCGGCGACAAATCGTCGGGCTTCGCGGCCTCAGTTCTCGAAGGACCCGCTCTCATCCAATGCAGAATGGCTTCGATCTTCTGTTCCGGCGACGCCGAGGCCGAGACGACTGCATCGGAGAAGCCGTGCAGATATTGCCGCACCGACCACTCTCGCGCAGCCGCAAAGGCGAGGCACACCAGTGAGGCAGCCAAAAGAAAATTGACGGTCCACCACAGAGCGCGAAATGCCGTGATGCGGTACACGTAAATGTACTAAACAATAACAGACGGAGATTATTGCATGGAGTGGTTTTCAGAGGCAAGCGTTCGGTACAACGATTCCATCTGCGTTGTGGGTTCGCCCCAGCCCAGACGCGCGCCGGCCTCTTGGCATCCGGCGGATAGCCTTGCCATTAAGTCGGGGTCCGTCAGGAGCGATCGCAACACCTGAGAAATCGCGCCGGCATTGTGTGCGACAACGATTCCCGCAGTTCCGGCGAGCAGCGGCGCAACGCCGCACCCTTCTGTGACCACAACGGGTGTCCCGGCGGCGACCGCTTCGGCGGCGGTGTTGCCGAAGTTTTCGTTTTGCGACGGCAACACGAAGACGTCGGCGTCGCGGTAGCTTTCCCACTTCGCCGCATTGAAGAGAGGGCCGGTGAATATGACCCGCGGTATTAGCCCGAGCGTCGCGGCGGTTTGCGAGAGGCTCGCTTGAATCCCCTCGTCGTCTGGCCCGGCGAACACGAGGCGAGCGTCTTTGCTCTGCAGCAATTCGGTGCCAAGAGTCGCGAACGCTTCGAGCAGCAGGTCGGGACTCTTCTTCTTCGAGAGGCGTCCCAGGAAAAGAACGACCTTGGCATCAGGTGGAATGCCGTGCTTCGCGCGAAATGCGCCGCGCGCAGGCAATTCCGCAGGAACTTCCACTCCGTTTCTCCGAAGAAATATCTTCACGCGCGGAATTCCTCCCGACGCCAATTCGTCCGCTTCCTGCTCCGATGTCGCGATCAAGGATCTCGCGCCGTCGATCATCTTTTTGCCGAGGAAAGACTGATAAACGCGCTTCTTCCAGAAGCTGCGAACGATCGGCAAAAACATTCCGATCGGCTCAACGACATACGGAATGTTCAGAACGCGGCACTCTCCGGCGATCGCCGGCCCGAGCAAGTCATACAGTCCAAAGATGTGCACGACATCGAAATTGTGCAATCGCGCCCGTGCAAATCGCTTCACCGCCGGATTCCAGCTCAGCGCGCGATAGCGCAGCCAGGTAGGTAGATAAATCGACTGCACGCCGTCTTCGTCATGCCGCCATCCGAACGGCGAACGCGTGGTAACGGCAGGAGGCTCACCGCCAGGGAAGCGCGTCTCGAGTCCCCAATCCGCCGTCAGCACCGTGACTTGGTGTCCGCGGCGCGCCAACTCCATGGACAGCGCCCGAACCTTTACCGGAGGCCCACCGAATTCGAAAAACGGAGCATAGCTCTGCGTGACATTCAGGATTCGCATAGCTCGCGCAGAATCTTTTTCAGCGATTTCGCAAAGACTCCGAATTTGAATTCGCGATTCACCCGTTCGCGTCCACGCGCGCCCATTTCTCTCCCCAGCGCAGGATCGGAAAGTAGAGTCTGGATCGAAGTAGCAAGCTGTGGCACGTCGCCATGCTGCACAAGATATCCGGTCTTGCCGTCGTCGATCACTTCCGGCGCTCCGCCGTGCGCTCCGCCAATCACCGGTTTGCCGCGCGCCATCGCTTCGAGGTAGACGAGCCCGAACCCCTCGCCGCGGCTCGGCAAGGCGAAGATCTCACAAGCCGAATAGCATGCCGCGAGTTCGGCAGACGATAGTCCCGTATAAAAATGTACGTGACCTTGCACGCCGCTGCTCTTCGCAATCTGTTCCAGCCATTCGCGATCGTCACCATCGCCGACAGCCACCAGCTGCAAGTCCGTCCACTCATGCAGCAGCCGAGGCAGGGCAGTGATCAGCGTGTCCATTCCTTTATATCGCTCGTTCGCCTGCCATCGTCCCACCGTCAAAATCACCCGCCCAGCGGGAAAGTTTAAGGGCAGCGACGATTGCGCCGTCGCAACCACCAGATTTTCGAAATCGGGATCGAGCGCCCACGGCAAAACGCGGATGCGTTCGCGCGGAACCTGCTGTTGCGTAGCGATGTGATTTGCAGTGTCTTGCGTCGGCGTAAGGATCATGCTGGCGCGACGCAGAGCGCGTCGCCGCAGTGTCGACAGCGGCTCCCACACTTCGATTCCATGCGCCACGACGATCGACTTCATCTTCGGCGCTGCAATCCGCATCCCTTGTACAACGGGTGCGAGATTGGGGTGTGCCGCGATGATCAGTTTCCCGTGCCGTCGCGCCGCTCGCAACGCCGTTGCCGCAAAACGTCCCTTGGCGCGCTGGCTGCCCGTGAAAACGAACTCGCGATCACCCACCGACATGCGATGCAGTTCGGGCGAATCGTTCAAGCTCAACAGCCGGCATTCCATCTTTCGGCTTTCGGCGAATTCGGTGATCACCGCCGCCAAATGCCGTCCTGTTCTCTGGATCCCGCCGGGTGAGTCGAGTTCGGGAAAGAGGCCAATAATCACGCGCCGAGTCTGCCAACAGCGGCGCCGGAAGGCAAGGCGCGATTTCCCACGCGATCGCTGCGGTTGGTGTTTCGAGGGAGTGAGTTGCGAACAGTTAGAAACTATCGCCCTGGCGTCGAGCCGTCGATGACGTCGAGCAGATCGCTCATGCGATCCAGATAAATGTCGGCGGGGTGTTGCTCGCGATTGTGGATTCCAAATCCATAGTTCACCGCGGTCGCGATCATGTCCGCGTTGCGCGCCGTCTGAATATCGACTTCCGAATCGCCGATCATCATCGAGTCACCGGCGTTCTTCACCTTGAACTCGCGGAGAATCGCCTTCGCTCCAAGCGGGTCGGGTTTCTTCGTCTCAAAACTATTCCCGCCGTATATCGCCCGAAAATACTTCGCTATGTCCAGAGCTTCGAGAATACGCACGCTGATCTTGACCGGCTTGTTGGTCAGCACGGCCATCGCAATCTTTTGCTGGCTCAGTTTCGCGAGCGTCTCGGTCACGCCGGGATAGAGGCGAGTGTTATCGAGCTTATGCTCCTCGTAGTACTCCAGAAAATATCCCAACCCACGGGCGAGCTCGTCTTCCTTGGCGACTCCACCCAGCGCGCGCGACATCAGCATCGGCGCCCCATGCCCGATGTAGCTCGAAATGACTTCGTCGCTTAGTTTCTCGCGGCCCATCTCAGTGAGAGTGGCATTGACCGAATGAATGAGATCCAGCTTGGAATCAATCAGTGTTCCGTCGAGGTCAAAGATCAGCGCACGTACCGGGTACCGTTTCGGGGTCGTCATGAATCCTTCATTCTAATACGTCTCGGCCTTCGCGTTTTGGCCGCAGCCCGGAGCGAACGCTCGAATCCTTGATATCGAATTTACTCAATTGCCTGCCCCTGCGAATTCCCGTATCGTATGAGATTCGCTTGCAGCAAGAATGCGCACCGTGCGGCTGCGCTACCCGAACCATCGGAGAAAGATCGTGAAAAAGAAGATTCGCGCCATCCAATTCGGCGTCGGTCCTATCGGCGCCTCCACTGCGCGACTCATGCGCGAAAAACAGGCCATCGAAATCTGCGGCGCCATCGATAGCGATCCGGCAAAGGCCGGCCGCGACCTCGGCGAAGTCATCGGCGCCAGCGATGCCCCTTGGGGAGTGAAAATTTCCGCCGATGCCAGGGAAGTTCTCGAGCAAAACGCCGACGTCGTCATTCACACCACGTCCTCATCGCTGCCGAAAGTGATGGATCAGCTTCTCGCGTGTCTCGAAGCCGAATCCTGCGTCGTCTCGACCTGCGAAGAGCTGTCTTACCCCTATCGCACGCATCCCGAGCTTTCCGCCAAGCTAGATGCGGCTGCCAAAGAGTACGGCGTCGCCCTTGTCGGCACCGGCGTGAATCCCGGTTTTGTGATGGATAAGCTCGTCATCACGCTCGCCGCAGTTTCGCAGCGCATCGAACACGCCAAAGCTTTGCGTGTCGTCGATGCGTCCAAGCGCCGCATGCCCTTGCAGAAAAAAATCGGCGCAGGCATGACCGTCGAAGAATTTCGTGCCAAGGTCGCCGAAGGCGTGATCAAGCACGTCGGCCTGCCCGAATCCGTCGCGATGGTTGCCGACAGTTTGAGTCTTCCCGTGGACGAAATCACTGAAACGATCGAGCCCAAGGTCGCGACCGATCGCGTGCAGACCGAGTATCTGACCGTCGAAGCAGGCCAGGCCGCAGGCGTCCATCAGATCGCGCGTGGACTCAGCAAAGGCAAGGAGTTGGTCTATCTCGAATTGCAGATGTACGTCGGCGCCAAAGATCCGGCCGATACGATATGGCTTAAGGGCCATCCCGATATCAGCCTGACGATTCCTGGCGGATCGCACGGCGATATTGCGACTGCTTCGGTTGTTATCAATTCCATCCCGGTGATTCTCGACGCGCCAGCGGGTCTGCGCACTGCGCGCGATCTGCCCATCGGCTTCTTCTCGCCCGACGCGCGTCCTTAAGTTCTCTAAACAGTTCAAACAAATAAAATGGGCGCGTCTTCAACGACGCGCCCATTTCGTTTTCGAGAGTTGGGTTCTACGCGACTAAGCCGACGCCGACTTCCCAATCCCTTTCTCAAGCGTCTGCCATTCCATATCGCTCAGCTTGATCTCCGCCGCTGCGACGTTCTCTTCGAGGTGTTTCACCGAAGACGTCCCAGGAATCGGCAGCATCACCGGCGAATGGTGCAGTAGCCACGCCACCGCCAGCTGCGCCGTGGACGCACTGTGCGACTTCGCCGCCTTATCCAGTGCGCTTCCCGGCTGATTCAATTTGCCCGCTTCCATCGGAAACCACGGAATGAATCCCAGGTTGTGCTCCTCGCAATACTGCAGCACTTCCTCATGCGTGCGGTCGGCGATGTTGTACTTGTTCTGCACGCTGACGATCGGCGCCGTCTTCAACGCGCGCTCGATGTCTTTCACCGACACTTCCGACAATCCGATGTGCCGGATCTTGCCTTCCTTCTGCATCTTCTTCAGCTCGCCGACTTGATCCTCGACGGGCACCGCCGCATCGATCCGATGCAACTGATACAAATCGATCCGCTCAAGCTTCAGCCTTCGCAGGCTCATCTCGACGCACTGCCGCAAATATTCCGGCCGCCCGACAACCGCCCACTTGTTCGGCCCCTGCCGGGTGAAACCGCCCTTGGTCGCGATCACCAGTCCCGACGGATACGGGTGCAACGCTTCTGCGATCAAACTCTCGCTGACCTCCGGTCCGTATGCGTCCGCCGTATCGATCAAATTGACGCCGAGGTCCGGCAGTCGCTTCAGGACGCGCTTGGCCTCCTCGCGATCCTTCGGCTCGCCCCAGACGCCGTCGCCCGTGATGCGCATCGCGCCAAAGCCCAGCCGATGAATCGTAAGATCTCCTCCGATCGAGAAGGTACCGCTCGACTTTGCGTTTGGTGTCGCGTTTGGTGTGCTCATACCGGGTTTGATTCGCTTCCGCCGCGAGAGGTTACCGCGATAACGACATGCGCCAGATTTCGGCAACGGTCTGATTTCACAGTGAGTTGTGGTGTGAGCCTGATCCACCAGCACCCGCGCCGGCAGCACCGCTCAAGACCGGCGCCGGTGCAGCCACGCACATCGCGCCCACGACGATGTATCCCGGATCGGCGCAGCGATATTTGTTCTTCAGCGTGATATTCCGCGCGCCTTCAATCACATGTACTGCGGTCAGCCCGATCGGCACGAGCGGCGCAGCCCCACGCAAGACTCGATTTGGCGAATGGCTCATCCGCTGATAGGAATAGGTCGAGAGCACCGCCTCACCAATTCCAACAGGAACCATCTTGTCCCACGACGGATGCGTCCCCAGCAATAACCGCGACATCGGATCGTTCTCAAAGCAAAGGCTGCAATGATGAATGAAATATCGTGTCGTCACGCCGTCGAAAACTTCCGCGCCACCCTGCGCCAGCCCGAACACCAGCGACTTTCGATCGAGCCAATAGAACGGCCGCGTTTTCTCGACCGGCGTTGCAGTTTGCGAGTGTGTTTGGATAACCGCGCTCGCGCCCGGCTCAACCTTAGGCGTCGGCGCCGAAGGGAGTGTCTCGACGTATGCCCTTAAACCCGTATCGCCAATCGACTCCGTCTCCGAAACCGGCGAGATGCTTAGCGCATCGTCTTGAGCCGGCAATGGCGTCGCCGTTGCAAATCCCGCAATCAAGAAAAACCCGATTGCGAACGAAATTTGTGGAATCTTCGAGGGAAAAAGAATGTGTCGACGTGTCATGCCACCGGAAAAAGCACGTCAACACCCAACCCAAACTACCCACGTGCATCGCTACACGCAGCAAAAACGCCCGTTCCAGGTTGAAACACACTCAACAATTGTGAGCCCGAGTTTCAAATCGGGAATTCTTCGCGCCCCGCAAACCCATTACGAAAACTTTGGCAAGAACATCCCCGTGTGCTGCCTATGCTCCTCAAACTTCGGCCCAAACTCCTGCGTCAGAAGTTTCTCCTCGCGCCGCGCTTTGATAAAAAACGACAGCCACACCACCGCCATCGCAATCAGGCCGCGCACCTGTCCGTTCACGATCGCACTTCCCAGAAACCCGATCAGTATTCCTGTGTAGATCGGATGCCGGATATTCCGGTACGGCCCGGTCCGGATGAGTTCGTGTCCTTCCTTCAGCGTCACCACGCCGCTCCAGTTCGTCCCCAGATGCACCCGCGCCCAAACCGCGATCGCCAATCCCACTACCATGACCGCCACGCCAATCCACTGCACCTCGAGCGTACGCGGCACAAAGTTGATCCCCAGAAATCCGAAATCTGTACGCGGGTTATAGAGCAGAAAAACCGCGATGAATATCGGCGCGATATATACCATCCTTTGCAGGATCGACTCGCGCTGCTTCGTTTTCTTCCGCTTGAGCGCCGACACGAGCCAATACGCCGCGAACAAGATCCACAAATCGTTGACCGCTTCGCGCGGCGTAATCGCCGAGCCAACCCAGAAACCAAGTGCAACTAAACAAGCCACCACGGGAACCTCCTGCAGCCACAGCGGATACCTATACTACGCATTCCGTCCGCCGCGAATTTCGTGCCCGCTAACGCCGCCTACTTGCGCGAGACACGCCCCGGCACTCGCCAATTTGGCGCTTTGCTGCGTCGCCCGCCGCGGCGCAAAATGGCGCCATTATGAAAAGCGCTTCGTCCAAAAAATTCGCCAAGTCAAAATCCGCCACGCACCAACTCGGCGCCCAAACCCAAGCCATCCACGCCGGCGAAGGCAACCGCCACGGCGTCGGCGGCCCGGTCAGCGCGCCGATCAGTCGCACTTCCACTTTCACGTTCTCCTCGACCGCCGAAATGAAGCGCTGGGCCGAAGGCAAAAGTAAAGCCTACATCTACACCCGCTACGGCAACCCATCGCTCGCCATCGCCGAAGGTAAAATTGCCGCCCTCGAAGGCGCCGAAGCCGCCGTCGTCACCGCCTCGGGCATGGCCGCCATCTCCCACGCGCTGCTCGCCGCGCTGAAATCCGGCGACGAAGTTATCTCCTCCGCCCAGCTCTACGGCGGCACCTACCGCCTCATGCGCGACGTCTTCCCCGGCCTTGGCATCACCGTGCGCCAGGTCGAGACCGATCTCGCCCGGCTCGACAGCCTGCTCTCCCCGCTCACCAAAGTCCTCTACATCGAGACGCCCACCAATCCCACCGTGCGCCTCGTCGATCTCCAGAAAGCCGTCGCCTTTGCCAAAAAACACAATCTCGTCGCCATCATCGACAACACCTTTGCAACGCCGGTTCTGCAACAGCCGCTCTCCCTCGGCTTCGACATGGTCGTCCACAGCGCCACTAAAGGTCTTGCGGGCCATTCCGACGTCATCGCCGGCGCTGTCGCTGGCAGCCGCGCATGGATGGACAAGATCCAGCACATGGTCATCTACCTCGGCGGCTCGATGGATCCCGAAGCCGCCTTCCTCCTCAGCCGCGGTATCAAGACGCTCGCGCTCCGCGTAAAGCGCCAGGGCGAGAACGCAATCGCCATCGCCAAATATCTCGAAAAGCATCCGAAAGTCGCGCGCGTCCACTACCCCGGCCTCGCGTCCCATCCCGATCACAAGCTCGCCAAGCGCCAGATGCGCGGATTCGGCTCGATGCTCGCCTTCGATCTGAAAGGCGGCCTCTCTGCCGCCCGAAAATTCTGCGACAGCGTCCAACTCTTCCTACTCGCCGCGAGCCTCGGCGGCGTCGAATCCCTCGTCGTGCTCCCCGCCTACACGTCGCACTACAACATGAGCCTCGCCGAACTCGAAAAAGCCCACGTCACTCCCGGCACCGTCCGCGTCTCCATCGGCCTCGAAGACCCCGCCGACCTAATCGAAGACCTCCGCCAAGCCCTCGCCGTCGTCTAGTTCTGTGTAGGGGCGCAGCACGCTGCGCCCCAGCTTGCCCGGGCGCAGACTCTTCTCAGCATTGCGTTTTTTCTGTGGTGGCGCCCCATTAGGGAAGTCCGCCGTAGCGATCGTGTTTCCGCGGGAGTGTTTGCGAGATCCTCGATTTCTGCTAAAACCGTTCCACAAATGCCAATTTCCTCCCTATCCCTCAAAGAAAAAGTCGCCATCGTTACCGGCGCATCCCGCGGCATCGGCCGCGCTATCGCCGAGTCGCTCGCCGCCGCCGGCGCTTCCGTCGTTGTCAACCATCGCGACAGCGGCGCTCAAGCGGCCGAAACCGTCGCCGCTGTCGAACGCGCGGGTGGCCGCGCCATCGCAATACAGGCCGACATGGCAAGCATCTCGGACATCCAGCGCCTCGTCTCCGCCACAATTGAAAAATTCGGCGCGCTCGACATCCTCGTCAACAACGCCGGCGTCGGAAACCGCACACCCATGGCCGACATGACGCACGAGGAATTCGACTGGACGCTCGCCGTCAACGCCCGCGGCCCCATGTTCGCCATCCAGGCTGCCGTCCCCGTCATGCGCGACAACGGCCGCATCATCAACATCTCCAGCTGCGGCAGCCGCGTCGCCCAGACCACCAGCCTGCTTGCCGTCTATCAAATGTCCAAAGGAGCGCTGGAACAGCTCGCCCGCTGCTACATGAAAGAGCTCGGCGCTCGCGGCATCACCATCAACACCGTCCTACCCGGATTCGTCGAAACCGAACTCGCCGCCGACACGCCTCAGGAATACAAGGACTCGCTCATCCGCCGCACGGCCCTCGGCCGTCTCGGCAAGCCGGAAGAAATCGCCTCCGTTGTCTGCTTCCTCGCCACCGATGCCGCCCGCTGGATCACCGGTGAAGCCATCCAGGTCAGCGGTGGCCTCGCCTAGTCATCCCGAATCCCGCTTGTCAGAATCTCAATCGATCCTCACCCGCCAACCGCCCTCCGGGCGAAATACGCCCGCGCAAAAAAAAACGGGCGGTGCACCGAAGCGCACCGCCCGAATCTTTACAGCGTGTGAAGTAGCTTAGAGGGGTTGGACGTTCGAGGCCTGCAGGCCCTTGGGGCCCTTGGTCACTTCGAATTCAACCGCTTGGCCATCATTCAACGACTTGTAGCCATCAGCCATAATGGCGGAGAAGTGAACGAATACATCTTCACCGCTCTGGCGCTGGATGAATCCAAAGCCCTTGCTCGCGTTGAACCACTTCACTGTTCCTTGTTCTTTACTCACTGCATCTACTCTTTTCTGTTGACCGCGTTGCGATCACACATTGAGCCCGCTCAACCTTGATTGGTGCGCGTTCTCGATAATTAAGCTATCTGGTGCCTCGACTCCGAACCCCTCTACAGAGTTACGGGCCGCCTCCGGGCATAAAAAAAGGCCGCAAGTTTGAACCTTGCGACCGCTTTCACACATACGTAGGCGATACAAGAGCAACAAACGCAGCCTTAACGTACCACGGCTTAGCCCGTTTGTCTAGTGCTTTTTTAGTCCCTTGTCTCGCCGCTCTCTCGAACAGGTTTCTTCCGCCGGTACGGCCGTAGAAGGGCTTCGACCTCCCGTCGAACCCAGCGCTCCAGCGTGCCCTCCCGGAAAACCGCCCAGCCCAGCATCGCCCCTCCGTTGAGATGCTGCAACAACCTGGCAAGCTGCCCGGTATCGCATTCGCAAATCTCCCGCGCCGCCACCGCCGCGTCCAGCAGCCGCCGCGTCTCGTGCTCCAGCGCGCGAAATTGCGCCAGCGTGATGGCGTGAAACTCCGGATCCGTCAAATCCACCTGCAGATATGCCAGGCCGTTGGCCACCGCCTCGGGGGTCGGCGCGAAGCCCGAGCAATCGGCGTAAATCTCGACCAGCGCTGTAAGTGGTGAAATGTGCTTCGCTCGCGCATCGGCGAACTGTCGCGGCACCAGATCCGGCGCCGCACGGCATGTCGCCAGCAACAGCCCGCGTTTGGTTTTAAAACGCTGGATGAGGGTCGCGGGAACGACGCCAGCCTCTTTGGCCACGTCCGCCAGAGTGATTTGCGCCGGCCCCAGCCGCTGCATCACGCGCCCGGTTGCGGCGAGGATCTCTTCGTCGGTCGTTTCGCGCGGGCGCGGGCTCATGCGGCCGACAGTATAACTGAATGCCCATTCATTTTCGCCTTGACATTACTGAATGACCGTTTATTATCGCTCTCATCCCCGGTACAGAGGTGCTCTATGGAAAATCCCTCCGAATATCGCCCGCCCGATCTGACCGGCCGCGTCGCCCTCGTCGCCGGTGCCACCCGCGGCGTTGGCCGCGGAATCGCGCTAGGCCTCGGCGAAGCCGGCGCCACCGTCTACTGCACCGGCCGCAGCACGGCCGCGAACCGCATTCCGCGCAAAACAGATGAAAAAATTTCGCCGTTCGATCACGCCCACCGCCCCGAAACGATCGACGAAACCGCCGCCCTGGTCACCGCGCGTGGCGGCAGGGGCGTCGCCGTCGTCGCCGACCACACCGACCCGGCCCAGGTAAAAAACGTCATTCAGAAAATCCGCGACGAGCAGGGCAAACTCCACATTCTCGTCAACGACATCTCCGAACTCACACATGCCGATTTTGGAAAACTCTTCTGGCAGCTCAATCTCGAAAAGGGTTTTGCGAACCTGGACAACATCGTTCACACCCACGTCACGACGAGCCACTTTGCAGCGCCGCTGCTGATCGAAACGGCAGCGAATGGACCGACCGGCCTCATCGTCGAAATCGGCGACGGCGATTCCTACGGCTATCGCGGCCACCTCTTCTACGACCTCACCAAGACTACCGTCATCCGCTTGGCCTTCGCCATGGCGCGCGAACTTCGCAAGAAAAACGTGGCCGCCGTCGCCCTCACCCCCGGCTTTCTCCGTTCCGAAGCCATGCTCGAGCACTTCGGCGTCACGGAAGCCGATTGGCGCGACGCCGCCAAGAAAGACCCAAACTACCTCGCCTCCGAAACTCCTCTGTTCGCCGGCCGCGCCGTCGCAGCCCTGGCAGCCGACAAACATCTCTTCAAGAAATCCGGACGCGTCTTCAGCTCCTGGCGCCTCTCCGACGAATATTCCTTCACGGACGCCGACGGCGCTCGCCCTCACTGGGGCCGGCACTTCGCCGCCACTTACGGTTCCAATTTGAAACACTGCGACGACGCCTTCTACGAACACTGGGTCGACCCTGCCGTCGACGCGTTGTTCCCCGACTGGCCCTGAGTTGGAAATTGGAAAATAGAAAATGGAAGTTGGAAGGAAGGCTGCCGCGTGCGACTCACCTCCCCAATTTCCATTTTCTATTTTCCAGTTTCCAGCCCGGCCCCTGTACCCAGTCCGCCCACCCTGTACCTCGAACCGGTTGACCACCCTCCGCCCCGCTCCTTACCATAGTTAGTCTGAGGTCCCCCAGACTTGACGTACCGATACGCGAAGCGCGACCTGTTTTGCATTGCCGTAGCCGCGGCCGTTTCCCTGGCATGGACCGGCTGCGACGACTCTGCCAAACACACGACCGCGCAGGCTCGGGTCCCTGCAACCCGCCCCGCTCCGCAGACCGCTTCCGCCGCCACCACCGCGATTCCCGTGGGCGCCCCACCGTTTCTGCTACCGAAACTGCCGTTGAGCACCCCGTCGCACACGCAAGTCGTCTTCTTCCGCGCGCAACCAAGACCACAGGCGCAGCCCGTTAACAATGAAGGTCTTATCAGCCGCGTCGAAGAAAAATTCGCCTCCGGCCAGCAGAACTACAAAGCCGGCCACCTCGAAGCCGCCCGTAAAGATTTCGACGAAGCCCTCGACCTCATGCTCGAAAGCGGCCGCGACCTGAATAGCGATCCCAAGCTCAACGAACTTTTTCATCGCGTGGTCGACACGACCTACACCTACGAACTCCAGGCTTTTCAAGCAGGCGACGGTTTTCAGGAAGCCCCGGCTGTTCCCGCTCCCATCGATGAAGTGGCGGAGATGACCTTCCCGGTCGACCCACGCCTCAAAGATCGCGCCGAACTCGCCGCGAAAAACAGCTCCCACGATCTTCCGCTGACGGTGAACGACGAAGTCCTTTCCTTTTTGAACTTCTTCCAGACCCCGCGCGGGCGCGCCATCGTCGAAGCCGGTCTTCGACGCCAGGGCCGTTACAAGGACATGATCGCGCGCGTTCTGAAAGAAGAAGGTGTGCCCCAGGACCTTATCTATCTCGCGCAGGCCGAAAGCGCGTTCCAGCCCTTGGCTCTTTCGCGTGCAGGCGCGCGAGGGATGTGGCAATTCGTCGCCTATCGCGGCCAGCAGTACGGCCTCCGTCGCACCTGGTGGATCGACGAGCGCCAGGATCCCGAAAAAGCGACCCGCGCCGCCGCACAGCATCTCCGCGATCTCTACGGATTATTCGGCGACTGGTATCTCGCCATGGCCGCCTACAACTGCGGCCCGGGCAATGTGCAAAAGGGCATCGAGCGCACCGGCTATGCCGACTTCTGGGAGCTTTACCGCCGCAACGTCCTGCCGAAAGAAACGAAAAACTACGTCCCGATCATCCTCGCGCTCACGCTGATCGCGAAAGACGCCGCCCATTACGGCGTCCAGGTCGATCCCGAGACGCCCGTCTCGACCGATGTGGTAAAGCCCGGCCGCGCCATCGACCTGCGCCTGGTCGCCGAAACGATCGACGTCGACGTCGAAACACTGCGCGGCCTCAACCCCCCGCTGCTCCGTCTCGCCACGCCCGACGACCCGGCGTTCGAGCTGCATCTGCCGGTCGGCAGCGCCGAAAAGTTCTCGGCCGAGATCGCCGACATCCCCGCCGACAAGTGGGTGAGCTGGCGCCGTCACCGCGTCGAGAGCGGCGAAACCCTCGGCTCGATCGCCAAGAAATACCACGTGACCCCGGCCGCCATCGCCGAGGCCAACAGCCTCGAACGCGGAGCCGGGCTCGACCCGGGCGAAAAGTTGATCATCCCGGCGACCCAGGCACAGGCCGAAACCAAACGCCGCCTGGTCAGCTATCGCGTCCGCAAGGGCGATACGCTTCTCGGCATCGCCGACCAGTTCAGCGTCGACTCCGACGACGTGAAAAAGTGGAACCGCCTCAAGACCAACCACGTGGCCCGCGGAATGGTCCTCCGTATTTACACCCAGGGCGGCCTCCCCGAAACCGCCTCCTCGAGGGCCCGCACGACCGCCAAGAAAAAGACCACCCACGTCGCCCAGGCTGCCACCCCCTCCTCCGACAAAAACTGATTTTTTTAAACAGATCGGGTTGGCTCCCCATCGTACGGCGTTCGCGCGATGTCGCCCGAACCGCGCCCACTCAAGCGGCATCCTGCAAACCTGCACCCTGCAAGCAGGCGACTCCCAACTCGGCGGCTTCCATCCGTACGGCTTCGCGCGCGGTATTCCGGTTTGGGCGTAGCCCGACCCTCAACATTTGAACCTGCCAACCTGCAAACCGCGATTCATGCTGCTTTTCGCGGCAGGACTCTTGACAACCTTGCGCCGAGTACGGTAACAACGCGCAGGGCTTTGGAGCGCGTAGCAAGGCAAACGCAAAACACTCCGGCCGTTGCACCGACACCGACTCGACACGTGACATCCGGCGTCCCCGGGTGCGATGCCTCGGGCGGAATATCCCCTGGGGAGGACGGAATGGATCTCGAGAAGGACAATTTTGAAGAAGACGAGCTGTCCGGGCTGGAAGAGGACGACGAACTCGGCGGGGAGGACGTCGTCGAAACCGAAGAAGAGGAATTGATCATCGGCGACGAAGAGGGCGACGAGGAACCTGCCGAGGCTCCGGCCCCCAAGGCCGCCAAACCTGCTCCCAAATCGACAAAGCCCGCTCCGGCGAAGCCGGCGCCCAAGGCTGCCGCGAAAAAAGCCCCGGCCAAAAAAGCGGCAAAGCCCGCCAAAAAGGCCAAGGCAAAAGCCAAGCCCAAAGCGAAGGCGAAGAAAGCCGCGAAACCGGCGAAGAAGAAAAAGAAGCGCTAAGCCTTCTCAACTCGCGTCCGGCAAACAATTCCAGGCCTCCGGCACCCGCGGGAGGCCTTTTTACTTCCATTTACTGCGCCCCACGTCCGCAAAATCACTGCGTCTTGAGCCTGCCCCCACGATTCGATGCCGCATCCGACCTTGCCCGAATTGGAACTGGGCCCGTCCCAAAACGAAATTCCTTGCCATTCCTCCCCGCATTCCGTACTGTAAAAATTACTAAAATGATACGTGCCATGGAGCAAATCCGGCGCATGCGCGGCGGCGCCCAGTCCCACCTGATGCGCTGCACCGACGGCAAGGACCACAACATCTACTGCGTCGTGAAATTCCAGAACAACCCCCAGCACTCCCGCGTCCTGGTCAATGAACTGCTCGGCAATCGCATCGCCGCGCGCATGGGGCTTCCGGTGCCGCGCGTCGAAATCGTGAAAGTCGATGCCGATCTCATCCGCTGGACTCCGGCGCTGTGCATCGAAATGCCGCGCTCGAGCACGCCGTGC
>Ga0206871_10084_pt1 | contig 24333 bp, 16 predicted proteins | sample Alteio_BWOrgCont_33_FD_152627 | JGI IMG/M metagenome (GOLD analysis project Ga0206871, IMG submission 152627) | Enriched cells from forest soil in Barre Woods Harvard Forest LTER site, Petersham, Massachusetts, United States -... | ecosystem: Environmental > Terrestrial > Soil > Temperate forest >...
CCATGCTGCATGGCCACCGTAAGTTGTGGTTTGGGTGAGAAAGAACCGTCCGGGCCCACGGCGCTACCGCCAAAGGTAACTCCTTCCTTGGCATCAATCGCCAAACCATGCGTCATATAAAGTTTCTGCGCGTACATCTGCGTTGCGCGAATCGTCAATGTCGAACACTGTGACGGCCTCTACTCATGCAATGAGCGACGACGAGTTGCTGACGATGGTGCAGGAAGCCTCGTTTCAGTATTACTGGGATGGCGCTGAGCCCAACAGCGGTATGGGCCGCGAATCCATTCCTGGCAATCCTGACCTGATCGCGGTGGGTGGCAGTGGCTTCGGCATTATGTCGTTGGTTGTGGGTGCGGAGCGCGGCTTTGCTCCGCGCGAAGAGATTGTGCAGCGCATGCTGCGCATTACCCACTATCTCGCACACGCTGACCGTTTCCATGGAGCATGGCCGCACTTCTTGAGTGGAAGCACCGGCGAAATGCTTCCGAACTTTGGCGAGTATGACAACGGCGCGGACTTGGTGGAGACATCCTTCTTGATGGAGGGTCTGCTCGCGGCACGCGGTTACTTCACGCGCGACACTCCGGAGGAAAGAAGACTTCGAGACGAAATTACCGAATTATGGAAGGGTGTCGAATGGGATTGGTTCCGCGCGACGCCTAATAGAGATGCGCTCTACTGGCACTGGTCGCCGGATTTTGCGTTTCACATCGCCAATCGCCTGAAGGGCTGGAATGAGGTGATGATCACCTACATGCTGGCGATTGCCTCACCAACACATCCTGCGCCGGCAAGTATCTATTACACAGGCTGGGCTTCACAAGGTGATCCGTCGCGCAAGTTCGGCGAAGTGCACAGCTACTATGACATCCCAGTTTGGATGAATAGCAATGGATCGCCGGGTCCGCTCTTCTTCACGCATTACTCGTTCATGGGATATGACCCGCACGGAGTCCGCGATAAGTTCGCTGATTATTTTGATAACAACCGCAATACCTCGCTGGTGCAGCAGAAGTATGCGATTGAAAACCCAATGCATTTCAAGGATTACAGCGCTGACTCGTGGGGCATGTCTGCTGTAACCGGGCCTCATGGCTATCGCGAGTACAAACCTTTTACGCAAGATGATGGCACGCTCGCACCAACCGCAGCTCTGGGTGCTTACGCATACACGCCTGGACCATCGCTCGCAGCGTTGAAGCATTTCTATCGAGACCTTGGCGCAGAAGCTTGGGACGTGTATGGGTTTCGCAATGCATTCAACGTGACGGAAGATTGGTACTCCCCGGGCGAGTTAGCCCTGAACCAGGGACCGCAGACGGTGATGATTGAGAACGGTCGGACAGGGTTGGTTTGGCGAAGCTTTATGAGCAATCCAGAGATACCCGCGATGCAAAAGGCAATTGGGTTCGTCGGGGATGCCAAACAATGAAGAAGCGAATGAATCAAGCCCAAATAAAAATGCGTTGCGGGGAGGGAAGCATACTCGCGCTTGCGATGATTGCGGGTCTCGCATTTTCCATTACGGCACAAAACACCCAGGCTCAGACAGTGCAGGCAGCTCCATCCAACCCGCAGCTTGTTTCGCCTGAGATTGAGCGTCGAGTAAATGCGTTGCTCAAGCAGATGACGCTGGAAGAGAAGCTCGGGCAGTTGGTGCAGTACAACACCGTTGGCGCAACTTCTCCCACGGTGGCGGCGGGGCAAGAGGGTGAGCTGGCCGTAAACCCAGAGGCCAACTACCACCTGGATGCAATGCAGCTGGCACAGGCCGGTCAGTTGGGTTCGATGCTGAATGTAAACGGCGGTGCTCGCATCAGCCAATATCAGCACATGGCTGTGGAGAAGAGCCGCTTGCACATCCCTCTGCTTTTTGGCGCCGATGTGATTCATGGATATCGCACCATCTATCCCGTTCCGCTGGCGCTAGCTGCAAGCTTTGACCCGGCTCTGGTGACAAAGCTCTCGCACATGGCAGCGGAGGAGGCGAGCACAGCCGGCATTCGTTGGTTCTATTCGCCGATGGTCGATATTTCGCGCGATGCGCGCTGGGGACGATCCACTGAAGGCGCCGGCGAAGATGCATACCTGGGCGTGGCGATGGCGCGCGCCTACATTCACGGTTACCAGGATGATGATCTTTCCAAGCCAGACAGCGTGGCTGCCTCTGTAAAGCATTTTGGTGCTTATGGTGCTGCCGAAGCAGGTCGCGAGTACAACACGACCGATATAAGCGAGAGCCGTCTGCGCCAGGTTTATCTACCACCGTATAAAGCTGCCGTGGAGGCTGGGTCTGCAACCATCATGAGCGCTTTCAATTCTCTCAATGGCGTTCCGGCAACGGCCAATGCGTATCTTTTGGATACGATCCTTCGCAGAGAGTGGGGTTTCGATGGCTTCGTGGTTAGCGACTACACAGCCGTGATGGAGCTAATCCACCACGGAGTCGCGCTTGACGCGGCAACGGCGACCGAGAAAGCTTTCAACGCGGGTGTCGATGTCGACATGATGTCGCACTTCTATGATGCCGAGCTGCCCGGATTGATTAAGTCTGGTCGCGTATCGATGGTGGCAGTGGATGAGGCTGTGCGGCGTGTGCTGCGCGTAAAATTCGCGCTGGGACTGTTCGACCATCCTTATCCTGAGAAGCCTGAAGTTACGGCGGCTGTTCCGGAACATCGACCAATGGTGCGCGAGGCTGCCGAGGAATCATTTGTACTTCTGCAGGACAAAGCCGGAGCGCAAGGGCCCGTGCTACCACTTTCGACAGGTGTAAAGCTGGCGCTGATTGGCCCACTAGCTGATAGCCCGAATGAGATGCAGGGTTCGTGGGGTGGAGCGCATAAGGGCGCAGATGTAATCACCCTGAAGGCGGCCTTGGAAGAGCGTGCAGTGGCTACTCATGGCGCGGTCTTCTATGCACAGGGAACTGACATCCTCACCACTTCCGATGCAGGCTTCGCTGCCGCTGAGCAGGCCGCGCAACAAGCGGATGTTGTGATCATGGCCATGGGCGAGTCAAGCTCAATGAGTGGTGAGGCAGGCGCACGGGCGCACCTTGACTTGCCGGGCAATCAACAGCAGTTGCTGGAGCGTGTCGTCGCCGTTGGCAAACCTGTGGTGTTGCTGGTCTTTTCAGGCCGCCCATTGGTGCTGACGTGGGCGGCACAACACATAGCTTCCATCGTTGAGGTTTGGTATCCCGGAACGGAAGCCGGGCATGCAATTGCGCGCGTGCTATTTGGAGATGTGGCGCCAAGCGGCAAGCTGCCAATGAGCTTTCCGCAGACCGTTGGGCAGGAGCCGCTCTACTATAACCAGTTTCCTACGGGCCGTCCGCCGAACAGCGCAGATTTGAATCAGCCTCCGGGATCGAAGACGCGTTTCATCTCGCGCTACATCGATGCTCCGAATGCGGCATTGTTCCCCTTCGGCTTCGGACTCTCGTATACCATGTTCAGTTTTTCGGGCGTAACCCTTTCACGCAATACGATTCCGCTAAAGGAAGCCGCCGCTAAATCGTCCTCATTGGTGGTTGCGACTGCAACGGTAAAGAATACCGGCAGCCGTGCCGCGACGGAAATTGTGCAATGTTACGTCGGAAATCGCGGAGCCAGCCTGGAACAGCCGATGCGCAGCCTGCAGGGCTTTCAGCGCGTTACGCTCGCGCCGGGAGAATCGAAGCAGGTAAGCTTCCCATTGGGATTTGGAGAATTGTCGTTCTTCGATAACTCTGGGCATCAGATTATAGAGCCCACTGAATACACGGTCTGGATTGGTGGCGATTCGCTGGCTTCCGATGCAGCGCGCTTCAATATCCAGCGTTAGCGCGCACCGCGTGTGCTCTTGTACGATCCAAGCCATAGGTAGTGCATGCAGCTACAGCTTCTACGCCAGACTCGCAGAATATGGATTGGTGCGCTACTGTCGGCAGCACTGCTGGTGGCTATTGTTGCGCTCGTAGAAGAACTAAGGCATCATTCGAACGCAGCTTCACAATCGGCCGGACAGGCATTCCACTCGGACTATGTTGACGGAACGATCTGCGCCGACTGTCACCGGGACATTGCAGAGACATACAGCAAGACCGGCATGGGTCGTTCTTTTTCTACTCCCGCCTCGGCCAATGTTGTGGAAGATTACACGCACACAAATACTTTGGCTCACAAGCTTTCCGGTTTTAACTACACCATGGTGGAGCGTAATGGTGAGTTCTTTGAGCGACGGTCACAGGCTGGATTCGACGGCCAAGAAACTAACGTGATGGAAGAGCGGATCGATTATGTGATCGGCTCGGGCAATCACTCGCGCAGTTATTTGCATCGCGCACCGGATGGACAGCTTATTGAGTTGCCAGTGAGTTGGTACACGGAGAATCACGGTTATTGGGCGATGAGCCCTGGCTATGACTCGAAAGGCCAGAGCGACTTTAGCCGTGCCATCACGCCTGAGTGCATGTTTTGTCATAACGGGTATCCGGAGGGTGATGCGGGATTGGAGAGATCGATCTTCCCCGAGAAGCTGCCGCAGGGTATTGATTGTCAACGCTGTCACGGACCGGGACGTGCCCATGTGGAGGCAGCGATGTCCGGCCACACCACGCCGGAGGTTGTGCGTTCAACGATCGTGAACCCGGGACGGCTCGGTCGCGAACGGCAGCTTGAAGTGTGCATGCAGTGTCATCTTGAGACCAGCCATCACGAACCAAACGAGCAGCGCGCCTTCGACCGCGCCATATTTTCCTACCGTCCGGGGCAGCCGATGGAGGATTTCAAGCTCTACGTCGAGCCCGCTGACCATGAAAATGATGACAGCTTCGAGATTGCCCATGCGGCTTACCGGCTGCGCAAATCTGCATGTTTTCGCAACAGCCAGATGACTTGTCTCACCTGTCACGACCCACACGATATTCCGCGCGGTCAGGAGGCCGTCGCGCATTACACAGAGGTATGCGCCGGTTGCCACAGGAACGTTGTGCATACCGTTGCATTGCCAAGCACGAGCACTTGCCTTACCTGCCACATGCCGAAGCGGCGCACCGAAGACGCGGTGCATGTGGTGATGACCGATCACTTTATTCGGCGCGTGCAGCCGCAGCGCAATCTGCTTGCGCCAATTCCTGAAGCGCACACGCTGGAGAGCGGCATTGCGAAGGTGGCGCTCTACTATCCGGCTAAGCTGCCTGCCACGCCACAGGCAGAGATCTCAATGGCTGAGGCACAGATAAAAGACAATGGCATTTCCCGGCTGCAAGCACTGTTGGAGCGCTACCAGCCCAACGCACCGGAGCCGTACCTGGTACTCGCGGAAGCCTACGAGCGCGAAGGAAACAACGATGAGGTTGTTCATTGGGCGCAGAAGGCGCTATCGAAACGCGAGAGCTTTCGTCCAGCGGTTGTGAGGCTGGTGCCTGCTCTCTTTGCTCTTCATCAAGACGCGCAGGCGACTACCGTGCTGGAAGAAGCCGTGGCTCAGTATCCAAACGATGATCTGCTGTTGAGCGATCTTGGCAATGCATATCTGCGGCAGGGAGAAATTGGAAAGGCTTCTGCTGTGCTTGATCGCTCCGTGCAGGCCAATCCTGACCGGCCGGAGTCGCACAATCTTTTGGGTGTCATCGCTATCAAGCAAGGCGACAAGATAGCTGGTGAGCGCGAGTTCCGTAATGCTTTGCGCTGCCAACCGGACTTCGCCGAAACCCGCGACAATCTCGGCGTTTTGCTGGTTGAGAAGAATGACTACACAGAAGCCAAATTCCAGTTTGAGAAAGCGATTGAAGAGGATGCGGATTTTGCAGAAGCACACCATCACCTGGGACGTCTTCTGGTGCTGATGGATCAGATATCTCATGCCATAGCTGAACTACGCGAGGCGGCACGACAAGAGCCCAACGAATACGCGGTGCATGAAGACTTAGCGGACGTACTCTTTGCTAGTGGTCATGCGGTGGAGGCGATTGCTGAGTACCAGCTTGTGCTGGCGCTCCGGCCGGATCAGCCGCAGGCCCATCTTGGGCTAGGTATGGCGCTGCTCAGTCAGCACCGAGAAGCCGACGCGCGACTGCATCTGCAAGCCGCGGCCAACGGCTCCGACCCAAAGATTGCGCAGACGGCTAGACGCATACTTGAGCAGCCATGAGAATTAATACGCTAGTTCTCTAATGTAATCACTTCGGCGCTTCTTCCCCAGGTCGGAATGGCTTGTTCGATAGCCTCGCGCGTCAAAAATGAAATCCGCCACCACAAATCAGCACTTCACCGGTGACGTAATCGGAGAGCGGTGAACAGAAAAAAAGTACTGCGCCTGCTGCCTCCTCTGTGGTGCCAATGCGCCCCAGCGGACACGCGGCCACGATGGAATCGAGCATAGCGGGTTGGACACCTATCGGAATTTCTTTCCCTTCCATCTTTAGTTCGCTACCGGATTTTAGCGGCTGTGTCATGCGAGTCTGGATCAAACCAAAGCCGACCGCATTTACATTGATGTTGTATCGTCCCCATTCTTTCGCCAAGGTTTTTGTAAGTCCGATCACTCCAGCTTTGCCCGCCGAGTAGCCGACTTGCCCAGGATTTCCGTCCGTACCGGAAATGGAGGTGATATTGACGACCTTGCGCATAACGAGCTGACCGCTGGCCTTCTCCTTTTTGGCGGTTTCACGAAGATAATCGGAAGCAGCGCGCAGTAAACGGAAGGGCGCCATAACGTGTATGTTCAACATCGCCAGAAATTGTTCGTCCGTCGTCTTCTGAATCACGTTGTCCCAACTGAAGCCGGCGCAGTTAACGATGATGTCAATCGTGCCGAAGGCATCGAGCGCGGCATCGACGATTTTTTGTGGAACTTCAGGCTGCATTAGATTGCCGGCGATGATTGCGACGCGCTCCGAATTCCGGATGGACCCCTTCATTTCCTGCAATGCTTCTTGATCCAAATCGCATACGAGCGCATTCCCTCCGGCCGATACAAGTTGTTGCACAATTGCTTTGCCAATGCCTCGTCCGCCTCCTGTCACAATGGCGGTTTTGCCGCTTAGCGTGAATGGAGATTCCAGTGGCACTGCGTTCTTTTGTGTCATCGTTATGCATGCTCCTTAGTGAAGCGAAACCGTAAAGCTCTTAGAGCCGGATCACGCAACAACTCTATTTGCTTAGCGACCGGTTGATTCGGCTCCAATTTGCCAGTTCAACGCTAATGATGCACAATTGGGCTGCACAGGTTCGATTCGGACATAACAGTGTTCTTTTAGGACAGGGCGTGGTGTTATGGAATTGCCTCTCTGGAACGAAAAACGGTACGCGCCTTATAAGGTGGGAGCTCTTGTAGAGGTTCTAGCGGAGCAGGGAATTGCGCCGGCAACAAGTTTGTCAGGTACAGGATTATCGCCTGAAAGTCTTGCAAATCCTGATACTCTCACCTCCGTTCGTCAATACATTACGGTGTGCCGCAACGCTCTGCAGCTATCAAAGAATCCCGAGACCCCTTTTCGTACAGGAAGTCGAATTCCGTTGTCTGCATATGGAATGTACGGATTTGCCCTGGTATGCAGCCCTACGATACGGGAGTACTTTCAAGGGGCAGTTAAATACCATCGGCTGGCGACGCCGCTGCTTTCCATGTCCTGGCGAGAAGACGGCGATTACGCTTCCTGGACCTTCCCGATGAATGGGGCGGTTACGCATCCCGACTCATTGCTGCGTTTTCTCATGGAACAACAACTGACTCAGCTCTCGACACACCTGAGGGCCGTGGTTGAAAGCGACTCTTATCTGCCTGTGCGCGCTTCGCTTTCTTACTCTGCGCCGGAACATACTTATCTTTATGAGCGCTATCTCGGCTGTCCGGTGCGCTTCGGCCAGCCGATGTCTGAACTCGTCTATCCAAAATCGATTCTCTCTGCGAAGCCGCGTATGGCGCACGGTCTTACATCGAAGATTCTGCAGGAAACATGTGACCGCATTCTTGGCGAGGTAAAGACGTCAACCGGTGTCGCCGGCGAGGTCTATCAGATCATTGCGACTACACCCGGGCATTCGCCAAACATGGAACGTGTAGCCAGCCAGATTGGCACGACCGTGCGAACGCTCAATCGAAAACTTACCGCCGAGGGTACTTCTTTTACGCAAATTCTGGATGATGTCCGCTGCAATCTTGCGAGCGAATATCTCAGTTCCACAAAACTGAGTGTTGACGATATTTCAGAGCTTGTAGGTTTCAGTGACGCTGCTAACTTTCGTCATGCATTCCGCAGATGGACCGGCAGCACGCCAGCGCGTTTTCGGCCCTAGCCGTATTTTCGCGGAGGAAAAGCATGTCGAGGTTTGAAACTCTGCTCGGTGGCTTGTCGTTCGCCGAGTGTCCTCGCTGGCACGATGGAAGGCTGTACTTCTCTGACTTTTATACTCAGCGAGTCCTGGCCGTTGCTTTGGATGGCACGGTAGAGACGATTGCCGAGGTGCCGGGCAGGCCTTCGGGGCTTGGGTTTCTGCCTGACGGCCGAATGCTGATTGTCTCTATGCGCGACCGCAAAATCTTGCGGCGGGAGCTTGATTCTTCTCTTGTCGAACACGCCAATCTGTCGAGCCTCGCCCCTTGGCATCTGAACGACATGCTTGTCGATCACCAAGGGCGAGCGTGGGTGGGCAATTTCGGATTTGATCTGATGGGCGGCGCAAAAGTCACTACGACGAATCTGATCTGCGTCGAACCAGAAGGTCGCGCACGAGTCGCTGCAGACGAATTGGGCTTTCCTAATGGAATGGTACTGACTCCGGACGGTAGCACATTGATTGTTGCCGAAACATTTATGAATCGCATTAGTGCTTTTAATGTCTCCTGCGATGGATTGGGCGAGCGACAAACCTGGGCATCCTTCGGCGAGCCACCAATAGCCGAAGGCGTCGATGAGGTTCTTAGTCAGGTAGATGTTGCTCCAGATGGAATCTGCCTTGACGCGGAAGGCGCCATTTGGGTGGCCGATGCAAAAGAGGGCCGACTAATTCGGGTAGCCGAAGGCGGAAAGGTCCTTGAAGAGATTAAGACCAATGGATTGGGCGTATTCGCGTGCATGCTTGGAGGTGAAAACGGACGAACACTATTCGCCTGTGTCGCACCAACATTCCACGAGGCTGAAGCATCTGCGAACCACCGGGCAGCGATCTGGATGACCAATGTCAGTGTGCCAGGAGCAGGACTGCCTTAGCGTTGACGGTGGGTGTCAGAAAACGACACGAAAATGTCCGCTGTAAACCTGTCGCGTCTTGTCTTCCCCTTCTTATCATCGTTCGGTCGTTGAACCTGCCGGGACCGGACATGGCGAAAAGCAAACAAAAAATTATTATTAGCTGCGCAGTTACCGGTTCGGTCCACACGCCAACGATGTCGGAGTATTTGCCCGCCACTCCGTCTCAAATTGCTGACAGCGCGGTGGAGGCTGCCAAGGCTGGGGCAGCAATTGTTCATCTCCACGCCAGAAGCGCCAAAGATGGCAGGCCCACGGGAGATCCGGCAGTCTTCGGGGAGATTTGTTCTTCTGTGGCAGGACGTACAAGCGCGATCATCAACATCACCACCGGTGGCAGCTCCAATATGACGATTGAGGAGCGGCTCGCGTATCCTCTGCAGGCCAAGCCCGAAATGTGTTCGTTGAACCTGGGATCGATGAACTTTTCTATTCATCCGGTGGCAGAGAGGATCACGAACTGGCGTTATGACTGGGAGAAACCCAAGATCGAGGGCATGAAGAGTGCCGTGTTTAAAAATACGTTTGCAGACATTGAATACATTCTTGCCAACCTTGGAGAAAGCGACACGCGATTTGAACTCGAGTGCTACGACGTGGGCCATCTTTATAATCTTGCCCATTTCGTCGATCGCGGCATCATCAAGGGACCGATCTTCATCCAGGCCGTTTTCGGAATTCTTGGTGGACTCGGCGCCGACCCGGAAAATCTTTTCATCATGCGATCTACCGCCGACCGCTTATTTGGACGAGACAACTATCTCTTTTCAGTGCTGGGTGCAGGCCGGCATCAGATGTCTCTTCTGACCATGGGAGCCATCATGGGCGCGAACGTGCGGGTGGGATTGGAAGACAACCTCTTTATCGGCCCCGGCATAAAGGCGACGAGTAATGCCGAACAAGTCAAAAAAATTCGCCACATTCTTGAAGAACTCTCTTTTGAAATCGCCACACCCCTGGAAGTCAGGGAGATGTTGCATCTGAAAGGCGCGGAGTATGTCCATTTCGTTTAAGTTGGCATGGGTGATATGCGATCACCAGAAGGAGGTTCAATGAGAGGTGAGTCAAGAATGACCTTCCAGGACCAACTCTATCCGCCGAAGGGATTGCGCGTTTTGGTGACTGCAGGTGCATCCGGTATTGGGGCCAGCATTGCCTCCGCATTTGCGGAAACGGGCGCCAAAATCCATATCTGCGATATCGATGACGATGCGCTGGCTGAATTCCAGAAATCTTTTCCTTCCTGCTTTGTTAGCCACGCCGATGTAGCCGATGAAAAACAGGTCACTGCGATGTTTGAGACTCAACGCGCCAAATTTGGTGGCCTGGATGTTCTGGTTAATTGTGCCGGCATCGCGGGGCCAACCGCTGGAGTGGACAAGATCACAGAGCAAGAATGGACGCGTTCCATCGAGGTAAATCTGAATGGGCAGTATCGGTGTCTACACCATGCTGTGCCAATGCTGCGAGATTCCGAAGCTGCCAACATCATCTGCATTTCGTCCATTGCCGGCCGTATAGGCATTCCCTGGCGGACGCCATACGTAGCAACAAAATGGGCCATCGTAGGAATCGCGAAATCGCTTGCCATTGAACTCGGCCCTGACAACATCAGGGTGAACGCATTATTGCCCGGCACCGTCGATGGGCCAAGGATGGATGGCGTCATTAGTGCTCGTGCCAAGTTGGAGGGTATCGATGAGAAGGCAATGCGGGAGGAATACTTAAGGAGTATTTCTTTAGGCCGAATGGTGACTGCGGACGACGTAGCGCTTATGTGTTTGTTCCTGTGTTCGCCGGCTGGGCGAAATGTTTCAGGACAGGCAATCAGCATTGACGGAAATTATGTATAGATCACGATCCAATTTGCCGGAGACGAAAGGCACGTCACTTGAGCCGTGATGCAGTTATTGTCTCCGTGGCGCGCACTCCGATCGGCCGCGCCTACAGGGGCGCATTCAATGCGACCCCTGCGCCGACTCTGGCAGCTCACGCCATTCGTGCCGCAGTTGCGCGTGCAAAAGTTGAGCCGAATGAGATTGATGATTGCATCGTCGGGTCAGCATTGCCGCAGGGGCAGCAGCATACGATCGGACGGACTGCTGCTTTGACCGCGGGGTTGCCGGTCTCGGTCGCCGGACAGACAGTTGACAGGCAGTGTTCGTCGGGTTTGATGAGCATTTCGATGGCAGCGAAGCAAATCGTCATAGATCGAATGGATGTCGTCGTTGCAGGCGGTACCGACTCCGTCTCACTGGTGCAGACGCCCGAACTTCGTCTCGGTTCGGACCCGGAGTTGCTCGCACTTCATCCGGATATTTACATGCCGATGATTGACACGGCAGAGGTCGTTGCTCGCCGGTACGGTGTTTCGCGCGAACAGCAGGACGAGTATGCGTTGCAGTCGCAGCTCCGAACAGCCGAAGCCCAGGCGAACGGTCGCTTTGATGCAGAAATCATTCCCGTAAAAACGATCAAGTCTGTAACCGACAAGGCGACGGGCGAGACCTCGATACAGGAGGTGGTGCTGACACGCGACGAAGGCTATCGGCCGGACACGACCATGGAAGGCCTCACTTCGCTCAAGCCTGTGCGGCAAGACGGTTTTATTACCGCGGGAAACGCAAGCCAGTTATCCGATGGCGCCAGCGCCTGCGTGGTGATGGAAGCAAGCCTGGCTGCTGATCGCGGGCTTGAGCCACTCGGTCGCTATTGTGGCATGGCCGTTGCCGGTACAGAGCCTGATGAGATGGGAATCGGCCCGGTCTTCGCTGTCCCCAAACTCTTGAAGCGCTTCAATCTCAAGATTGACGACATCGGGCTTTGGGAGTTGAACGAGGCCTTCGCAGTGCAAGTGGTCTATTGCCGCGACCACCTCGGTATTCCTAACGATCGCTGCAATGTCGACGGTGGCGCCATTTCCATCGGACACCCTTATGGCATGTCTGGTAACCGTTTGGCGGTGCATGCGTTGCTTGAAGGTCGCCGACGAGGAGTTCGATACGTTGTCGCGACCATGTGCGTTGGTGGCGGCATGGGCGCGGCAGGCTTGTTTGAGGTTCTGTGATGGAGAAAAAGTGAGCATGGCAACGAACACGTCCACATTGCCGCTTGGACCAACCGGGCAGCTATTAAAGCCGCAGCCCACTGCGCCCGGATCGCGTGCATGGATTGCGCTCAGCATGCTGTGCTTTGTCTATGTTTTGAACTTCCTTTCCCGGCAGTTGCCAGGCATTCTTGCGAAACCGATCCAGGACAGTTTGCACTTGTCGGATGGCCAGCTCGGACGGATTGGCGGCCTCTATTTCGCACTTTTTTATTGCTGCATCTCCATCCCCGTCGGTTGGCTTGCCGACAAGACGAACAGATCGAAGATTCTAGCTTTGGCATGTGCGATCTGGAGCGCTGCAACGATGTGCTGCGGTGGCGCCGGCAACTATCTACAGTTTGCCGTCGGTTATATGACTGTCGGCTTCGGCGAAGCCGGCGGCGTTCCACCTTCGTACTCGATCATCTCCGATTATTTTCCGCCTGGCAGGCGCGGCAGGGCATTAGGCCTCTACAACATCGGACCGCCGGTTGGTTCCGCGCTGGGAATCGCCTTCGGCGCTTCGATTGCATCCGCTTTCAGTTGGCGCTATGCGTTTGTTTTTCTGGGCGCGGTCGGTCTTGTCGCAGCGATCGGCGTCATCTTCTTCGTGCCCGAGCCGCCGCGCGGAGGTCTGGACCGGGCTTCGGAAGTACACCCGAGCAAGACAGGATTCCGGCAGACATTGGCGATGTTTGCCTCCCGGCCTTCTCTTGTGCTGGTTGCGCTTGCCTGCGGCGCCAACCAATTCATCACCTACGGCCTGATTAACTTCGCTGTGCTTTTTCTCATGCGTGAAAAACACATGAAGCTCAATGAAGTCGCCGTCTACTATGCGCTGGTCGTTTTAATAGGAATGGGCGGCGGCATCTTCGTCTCCGGGCGTGTGATCGACCGGTTCACGCAGCGCGCAAAACAGGCCTACGCTCTGGTGCCCGCCGCCTCGCTTGGGCTTGCACTCCCGTTTTATCTCGCATTTGTCTGGGCTCCCTCATGGCATCTCGCGTTGCCCTTGCTTACATGCACGATGTTTTTAAATTATTTTTATCTAACTTCAGCAGTGACCCTGGTGCAGGAAGAAGTAAGGCCGGATCAGCGCGTGATGTCAGGTGCTCTGCTTTTGCTGATCATGAATTTGATCGGGCTAGGCCTTGGCCCAACCTTCGTGGGCGCGGCCAGCGATTTCTTCCATACCAATCATCCTCATCAGTCATTGCAGATGGCGCTTTATATGCTCGCGCCGTCGTATGTTGTCGCCATATCGCTGTTCCTGGCGTTGGCGCGTGTGCTTCGAAAAGAAAACCGTACTGCCGGAGAAATAGCTTTATGATTTCACTTCGTCATTTGTTTGTATGGTCGGTTGCGATGGCCTCCGTTGTCCTAGCGCCTTCGAATTTTGCTCAACAGGCTAAACCTGCCAATACCCAGCATGGCCCGACTGTGAAAGCTCCTGCCGGTGAAGTAGAGGGCGAGACGGAAGGGAAGCTCCAGGTTTTTAAAGGCATCCCTTATGCAATGCCGCCTGTAGGCTTAGGGCGCTGGAAAGCTCCAAGCCCGATGCCTAAATGGGATGGGGTTAAAAAAGCAACCGAGTTCGGACCTGCGTGCTTCCAGCCCAAACCTCAGCTTTCAACTCTCTATGCGGGCGATCCAATGCCGATGAGCGAGGACTGTCTCACGCTCAATATCTGGGTGCCTACTGGAGCGAGCAAGGCGCCGGTTTTTTTCTGGATTTATGGCGGAGCGCTTTCCGGCGGTGCGAGCAGGGATCCGCTTTATAACGGTGCACGACTCGCCGAGCAAGGCATCGTTGTTGTCTCCATCAACTACCGATTGGGTGTGCTCGGCTGGATGGCGCATCCGGAACTCAGCAATGAATCGCCTCTTAGAATATCGGGCAATTACGGTTTGCTGGATCAGATTGAAGCTCTGCACTGGGTCCAACGCAATATTAGCGCCTTCGGCGGCGATCCTGCCAACGTGACTATCGCGGGTGAATCCGCCGGCGCTCTCAGCGTGATGTACCTTATGGCAGCTCCGCCGGCTCGTGGACTGTTCGCCAAGGCGATCGCAGAAAGCGCGTACATGATCTCAACGCCGGAATTGAAAAAAGCCAGCTTCGGTTCGCCGTCTTCGGAGGAGAGCGGTATGAAGCTGGCTTCTGCGTTACACGCGCCGGATATAGCGGCGATGAGAGCGATGGATGCGTACAAGCTGACCGTCGCCGCACCGGCAGCTGGATTTGCGCCATGGGGTGCGGTTGACGGACATGTGCTAAAGGCCCAACTGGTCGATGTTTTCGATAAGGGCGAGCAAGCGCCGGTGCCTTTGCTCGCCGGCTTCAACAGCGGTGAGATTCGGTCACTGACGATTCTTGCTCCAAAGGCTCCCGAGTTTGCGGCTGAGTACGAATCCACAATCAACGACCGGTATCTGGATCTTGCCAAAGAGTTCCTGCGGCTCTATCCCAGCGACAACATGCAGGAGAGCGCGTATGCCACAACGCGAGATGCGCTCTATGGCTGGACGGCGCAGCGGCTTGTCAGAAAACAAACAGCACTGGGTCAACCGGCTTTCCTCTATTTCTTTGATCATGGATATCCGGCCGCCGACGTTCTTAGTCTTCACGGCTTCCACGCGAGCGAATTGCCTTACGTCTTCGGCACATTCAATGGCACGCCGCCACATTGGCCGAAGGTTCCTGACACAGCGCAAGAGAGAAAGTTCTCTGACGCAATGATTGGTTACTGGACGTCGTTTGTGCGCACGGGTGTGCCACAGGCTTCGAATGAGCCGACTTGGCCGGTGTTTGGACCAACAGGCGCTTACATGGCATTCAAGAAAGCTCCGCAACCGTCAGATCATCTCTTGCCGGGTATGTACGAGTTCAACGAAGAGGTCGTTTGCCGGCGCCGAGCGGTTGGGAACATTGCATGGAATTGGAACGTCGGTCTGTATTCGCCAAAAAATCCAGCACCGCAGCCGCAATGTAAACCATGACGCGCTGATACAGAAAGCGCTCGCAGGTTTGGTGGCAAATTTTGTCGATGAATTTCCTTCTACTGAAGGACGGAATCGCTGCGTTTGTATTGGCGAAATCGTACGGGCGCTCATCGCAGGCGATGCGGAGTTGAACGGAAAAATCCGGTCCGCAATGAGTGTCTGTAAATGACATGAGAATGTCTGCTAAGAACCTGTCGCGTGCTGCTTTTATTTCTTTACTATTCGCCACGTTCCAATAGACGAGATTTGACTAGTTCCAAGAGGTGAAGCAGATGCGTGATTTCCAACCGATGCAGTCCTCTCGCAAACAATTTGTATCGCCCTCCCGCTGGGTATTTATGGCGCTCATCTTTTGCACCCTGTTTATGGCCTGTGGTCTGCTGTCTGCGCAGACAGGTGGAACAGGCGCTATCAGTGGTGCGATCACGGACCCCTCCGCTGCAGCGTTGACGGGAGCCGAGGTCAAGGTTACGGATGTGGCTACCGGTTCCACGCGAAGCGTCCAAACCAATGGCCAGGGACAGTACCGCATTACCCTGCTTGAGCCAGGGCAATACACGGTTGAAGTCACGAAGCAAGGTTTCAAATTAGCCTCGTCGTCGGATGTGCAGGTGGTTGTGGCCGAGACAACGGTGCAGAACATCCGCATGGAAATTGGCGCGGTAACGGAAACAGTTACAGTGGCCTCTGCCGACGTGGATTTGGAGACCGAATCGAGCCAGTTGGGGCGCGTGACGGACGCAGAGATGGTTGAGAACCTGCCGCTGGTTACGCGCAACTACACGCAGATCATCAGTCTGAATCCGGGCGTCGCTCAAGAGGTCAACAACGCGGGGCAGGAAGGAAGAGGCGGCGGCAGCGAACCTGGAAGCCCCGGTGGCGGAAGCATGTCCAGCAATGGAGCTACTTACGTTGATAACAACTTTGAGATGAACGGGCTCCCAGTCAACGACATGCAAAGTTCAGCAGGCTTCACTGCAGGAATTCCGGTTCCTAATCCCGATACCATCCAGGAATTCAGGGTGCAGACGACTCTCTTTGATGCCACCTCAGGTCGTGATGCCGGCGCCGATGTTGATGTCATCACGAAAGGCGGCACCAACAGCTACCACGGATCGATCTTCGAGTATTTCCGGAACGAAGATCTCAACGCCAATGACTGGTTTGCAAAACGTCAGGGCCAGCAACGTCCCGTTCTTCGGCAGAACCAATTTGGTCTCACTGTGAGCGGTCCAGCCATAAAGAACAAACTTTTATTCTTTGGTTCTTATCAGGGCACAAGGCAGCTCAATGCCACAGATCCAACAAACAATAAATTTGATAATCTCCCTCCTCTTACGAACGATCGGTCGGCTGCAGGATTGGGCGCGGTTTTCGCAGGCGATTACGGCTACCTTGGAGCGGCCTTCGGCACAATCGCCCCCAATGGCTCAAATATTGCGCCCCAGGCGTTGGCGCTGTTCCAGGCCAAGCTGCCAAACGGTCAATATGTAATACCAACGCCGCAGATTATTGACAAATCCAAACCATTGGAAATTCAGGGCTCATCCTTTTTGAGCAGTCCCGGATTTTTCAATGAAGATCAATGGATGATAAACGGCGATTACGTGCAGTCCGATCGCAACAAGATCGCGGTCCGTTATTTCGGCGCGCTCAGCAACCAGGAATCGACCACAATCTTCAGTACCTTCGGATTTCCGCTTTTTACGCCTGAGCGCTTCGATGTGGGATCGATTGGAGATACTTACATCATCAGCCCCAACATGGTGAACCAACTCCTGGTTGGTATGCACAGGACGACTTCAAACCAGAACTACAACAATGCGTTTACCTATTCGAGCCTGGGCATGAACGTCCCGGCACAGGACAACGCCTACCCCAACATCGATATCGTTTACGACGGCTTCGAGACAGGCACATCTTCGGCGCTGGCCTTTTTGCAGGAAGAGTACAACATCAACGATTCATTGTCCTGGAACAAAGGAAAGCACCGCTTCATCTTCGGCGGCGGCTTCGCCTATGGCCGGGACAATATGGAGAAGTTCAACTATGAGGGCTATATCTTCCCGCTGACCTGGGCTGACTTTCTGATTGGCCAGAGTTACGCAATTTATGGCGTCCCTTACAGCAATATCTACGAGTCGTTCGAGGGTCTTGGGGACCACGTGCGCGACTGGCGTTACAAAAATATCAACGGCTTCATTCAGGACAACTTCGCACTCACCAAACGACTCACGCTCAACCTGGGCCTGCGCTACGACCACATAGGCGATCTCGGGGAAGCCAGAGGTCTTGCGGGCAATGTGATTGTGAGCGATCTCAATCCCAATCCACCTTCGGGAGGCAGTTATGCCGGCTATGAAGTTGCTTCCAATTACCACGGTCCTGCTATGCCTACTGGAGTGGTGCAGGGAAAGAACACATTCGGCTTCAATGGTGATGGCCAAAATACATGGAATCCGCGTTTCGGATTTGCCTACATGCTGCCCGGCACGGACCGGCTGGTCCTTCGGGGAGGCATAGGTGTGTATCACGCTACGCCCGAGGGCCAGTTGAATTTGCAACTGTCAGCTGAACAGCCCTTCGGTCTCTTCAGCAATACGGAAGGAACAGCGAACGCCAATGCAACCGACGCCAATCCTTTCCCGGTTTCTCAGGTATTTCCTTCGTTTACGCCTTACTCTCCCACAACCACTTTCACCATGGATGCTCTAACGCCGGATTTTCGTCCTCCGACCATCTATCACTACAGCCTTGGCATGCAAGCCAAAATACCGGGCGGGCCTATTGTGGACCTCACATACGCTGGAGCTCGCGCCTTGCACCAGATCATGGGTACCTCCATCAACCAGGCGAATCTGGCTTCTCCGCAAAACCCGATTCGAGGCCAGACTACAAACACCGTTGCGAACGTTGCGCTTCGCGCACCCTATGAGGGTTGGACAACGAACTCGATGTATCTCTTTGGAACCTTCGGAGAGGCTTGGTACGACTCCATGCAGCTTTCGGTATCGCAACAGTACAAACATAGATTGCAGTACCAGGGTTCCTTTACGTGGGCGAATCTGTTGAGTCCCGTACCGGGCAATTCTCTGGGCACGAACCAGGGACCGGGCGGTGATCAACACGCGCTTCGCGCACATGAATCGGGATACGGACCTGATCCCTACATCCGGCCCCTGCGGTTTGTATTTTCTGCCCTCTACTCGCTTCCCAGCCCGACGAAATCTCATGCTTTTCTGTACGACACGCTCGGGGGATGGAATGTTGGAACTGTAACTGTGCTGCAGGACGGCGAGCAGTTGAGCCTTAGCTATGCCAACACTAATAGCGCTTACGGAATTTCCACTGACCGTCCGAGCTTTGCCACTGGGTGCAGTGCAAGGAGCTTGCCGACAAAGGGATCGGCCAACACGCGAGTAAATAATTACATCAACGCCGCTTGCCTCACCACGCCGGCGATCATTGGTAGCGACGGTATTGCAACTGGTTTTGGAAACACGTCTACCGGTATTGTGCGAGGCCCCGGTCAGTTCAACGTAGATCTTTCGCTCAGCAAGACCCAGCAGCTGGGTTGGCACAATTCCACCGCACAGTTCCGTGCGGACTTCTTCAATGCCACCAACCATCCGAATTTTGCCGTTCCAAACCTCGGCTACGGTGGTGCTGCCTTTGGAACTATTACCGCCATGAGCACCAATCCGAGAGTGATGCAATTCGCGGTGAGGCTCGCCTTCTAATGAACGCAGCAATAATTGCATCTGCACGGTGATGAAGAAAGTTGAAATATTACGGCGCACGGTTGTCTTCATCGCGAGTGCGGCGCTGTGCGCAATGTCTGCTGGCAAGGTCGCGGCACAGACCACTCACAATGACGAATGGGTAAAGCGTGCCGGGACTAAGCTCACGCTTGGCGGCGAGATCTATCGTTACAGCGGTCCCAACATTGAGTGGCTCGGCATTGAGGCGTATGGTCCAGATGACGCTCTAGGCCCGCGGTATCCTTCGCATCTCGAGATCGACGATGCGCTGGATACAGCGAAGATGATGGGCGCGAGGGTAGTGCGCTCGCAAACCATGGGCGACAGCGTTGGATGCGATCTGTGCCTTGAGCCGAGCGCCGGAGTCTTCAATCCACAGGCCTTCCAATCGGTCGATTACGCCATCAAGTCTGCGCACGAGCGTGGGCTCCGCCTTATCATCACGCTGGTTGGTGACTGCTCCAATTGCAAGGCCGGTGGTATGGGGGAATATCTCGCCTGGAATGGCCAGCAGGATGCAAAGCAGTTCTTTCTCAATCCAAATGTCATCGCGGCTTTTGAAAAGCACATCGGCGCTTTGCTGAATCACAAGAATGCACTCACCGGAATCGCATACAAAGACGATCCAACCATTCTTGCCTGGGAAAATTGCAACATATGCGGACTCGCTGCGCTTGGTCCTGACTTAAAAGATCACGCTGAGGCTTATGTTCGTTGGATCGACACCATCGGAAGCTACATCAAGTCAATCGACAAGAATCATCTGTACGAAGACAACAGCGGATTCTTTCTCTTCGATCCCAAAGGACTCGACGTCAAATCAACGGACATCGTGACAGCCGAATACTATCCGCACTGGGACGCACTCTTTGGCTTCGGAAACAAAACTACAGCCGAGACTTTCTCAAAGCACGCCACGATGGTGACGGCAAAGGGCAAGGTATACGTTGCGAACGAGTATGGCTGGGATGCTACCGACTGGCCGACGCAGGAAGATTTTCAGGCCGTGCTAAAAGCCCTTGAATCCGACCCCAACATTTGCGGCGATGGGTACTGGGCACTGCAGGCCCACGCAGATAAATTCGGATGGCAGCTCATTTCCGCGCCTGCAAGCAGCGTTGCCTACTCGAAGTGGGGCGAGAGTGGACAATGGTGGTCTCTCTTCTATGGCGGCGTGAATACGCTGGCTAACACAGCCAAGGACATGCAAGCGCGTGCCGAACTTCTTCGCGCGCATGCATTTGCCATGGCCGGCACACCGGTTCCTCCGCACCCTGTACCCGCGTCTCCAGTGATCACGTTCAAGGGTATCGGCCTATTGGGATGGCATGGAGTCGCCGGCGCGGTCGTCTATTCTGTGCAGCGCCAAGAGCCTGATTCAACCCAGTGGGAGACAGTGTGCAATCGCTGCGCTACCGATGCCGACGCACCCTGGGTGGACAAAGACGCTGCGAATATGTCATCCGCAGTGTTGTTCGGGGCGAAATATCGCGTGATTGCCTACAACGCCGATGGAAAGCCCAGCCAGCCTTCCGGCGAGCGATATTTTTCGTGCGATTCTCTGAGTCGTTTGAAAAGTGGTGGCCAGAGACGGGATCGAACCGCCGCCGCCGGCCTTTTCAGTGCCGCGCGATGCTTTATTTACAGGCACTTACTGCATTCTGGGACACGCAGAAGTACATGTAAGCATGTGGAAAACGTCGCAATCACGGGTGTGAGACGTGTGTTGAGTTTTTAGGTATTGGATTAATCCTAAGCTGGTCTGCTTCCGAGCGATTGGCTCACTGTGCAAGCGTACAAAATTGGGCAGGATGGAGTTTTGCGAAGTGCAGACCCAGACTAGCTTAGGCACTTGTGCTGCGTCCTTTTCAAGAGTCAAGACTTAATTCTTCGAAACACGATTGACACTGTTCTGCGCCGGTTGCCCGTCCAGAACGCGAGCAATATCCTCACAAATGGCACGTGTTACGCGATTCTGTGCTTCATCGGTGAACGCGGCAATATGCGGCGTCAGCAGGATATTGGGTGCATCTTCCAGCACACCGGCGGTGGGTGGCTCCTTAGCGCGCACGTCGAGGGCTGCACCAGCGAGGATTCCAGCTCTGAGCGCTTCCGCGAGATCGGCTTCGGCTACGACCTCGCCACGTGAGGTGTTGATGAACAATGCGGATGGCTTCATGCGTCCGAACATCCCGGCGTTTAGCAGGCCAGCGGTTTCCGGTGTGCTCGGCATATGGCATGAGACAACGTCCGAGCGTTCCAACAGCACTTCCAGAGAGACGAGCTCGCCGGCGAGCTCGCTCAGGTATACGTTGTCGCAGCTTAGATACGGGTCATAGGCCAGAATCTTCATGCCGAATGCCTTCGCGCGGCAAGCTGTGAGATAACCGATCTTTCCGGCGCCAATAATGCCGAAGGTCTTGCCGTGGAGTTCCGTACCGCAGAAGCGTTGGCGGTTCCAGTTACCGGCCCGAGTGTCTTCATGCGCAGCAGGGATTCTGCGAGCCAGGGAGAGCATCATGCCGATCGCAAGTTCGGCCACGGAGATGGCGTTTTGATCCGGTGTGCTGGTGATCAGGATGCCTCGCTCGGTGGCTGCCTTCACGTCAACGTTGTCCAGACCTACGCCGGCGCGCCCAACGACCTCCAGCCTGACGGCCGCATCGAGCAGGGCGCGATTCACCTGCGTCTGGTTTCGCACGATGAGAGCGCGGAAGTCAGGAATGCAGCGCAGCAGTGCGGGAGGATCCTTCCAAAGATCGGGAAGAAATGTGACATGGAAGCGTTGTGAAAGAGCCTTGACCGCTTCACCGTTGATGTTTTCTGACAAAAGAACGTCGGGCATTTAGATGGACACCTCTACGAGCTCGAAGGGAATGTTGAGGCGGCTGCACCACTGCTGAATTTCCTTCACCGTTTCTTGTGTCAGTGTGATGCCTGCCTCGCGGTTCGCGGCGGCTTTACGTGCGGAGCGTTCGCCGGGAACCAGAATTTCATCTACGCCTGGCCTGCGTTTGCTGGCCTTGAGTGTGTCGATGGTGTCATCCATGCGCTGCTTGAAAGTGGCGAGGTCCATGATGGCGTCAATGTGGATGAGACAGAAGAAGTGTCCGACGTCCTGTTTGCGGTCCATGTGTTTGTACATGGAACCGATGCCTGACCCGATGGCCGAACCGGACAGGATGCTGGAGTACGTTTCAATCATGAAAGCCAGCGCATAGCCCTTGTGGCCGGCCATGGTGAGTACTGTGCCGAGCAACGCCTGCTTGGCGTCAGTAGTTGGCTGGCCTTCGGGATCGAGTGCCCATCCCTCGGGGATGGACTCACCTTTCTTTTGCGCGGCGATGATGTTGCCACGCGCGACAATGGAGGTTGCCATATCGATCTTGACAGAGTAGCCCTTGCCGGTAGGGAAGGATGCGGCTATCGGGTTAGTGCCGAAGAATGGCTCGAAGCCACCGGCTGGACTCATGGCAGGCTCGCCGGTGGACATCGCGAGTAGGATAAAACCTTCCTCTGCCGCAAGATTGCAGAAGTAGCTGAGCGCGCCGACGTGCTGAGAATGCCGAATAGTCGCAGCGGCGATCCCGTTCCTGCGAGCGAGCGGCTTGAGCATCTCCAATGCCTTGATGGCCTGCACCTGCCCCAGCCCGTTCCCGGCATCGAGCGCGAGAAGACTACCACCATCCCGATCGATGCGGAGCTCGGTGTCCGGCGCAATCAGGCCTTTGTCAATGCGCTGAAGATAGATGTTTAGCCGCGACAGTCCGTGGGTGGAGATGCCGTGGATGTCCGCGTCGACCAGCGCGTTTGCAAGGATGGTGGCATCCTTCTGCGGCACGCCAACACCTTGCGCCAGTTGCGCTGTCAGTTTTTCTGCGGCTTGGGGATTGAAACGGGGCATCGTCTTGCTTGCTTTCTCAATGCGGCATTTGAAGAGTGGCCGTGAACAAGAAAGTCCACGGCCACCGAGGTCCCTGTGTAACGTTAGGCGCTGCGGTACAGCTTGGTCATCACGAACTCGCGATGACCAAGTGATTCCGCGGCAGTAAGACGGCCATTGGCGGTGCGCACAACCATGTCGAGCAGAGCGTCGCCGGCCTCGTCGATGGTCATCTCACCTTGCAGCACCGGCGAGACATCCACGTCGATGTGCTCGGCCATGGTGCTCATCGTCTTGGGATTGCCGGTGAGCTTGATGACAGGCTCAATCGGATTGCCGATGACGTTGCCCTGGCCGGTGGGAAAGAGGTGAACTACCGCGCCGGAAGCAGCCCACAGTGTGACCGCTTCGGCGGCTGCGCTGGAGGTATCCATAAACCAGAGGCCAGCCTTGTCCGGCTCGACCGCGGGTGCGAGGCAGCCGACAAACTTGGTCTTCTTGCCCAGCTTCTCTACATTGCCCAGTGCCTTCTCCTCAATCGTGGTCAGGCCGCCGGCGATGTTGCCCTTGGTGGGCTGCGACTCGGAAAGATCGTTGGTCTTCTGGTCGAACACCAGCTTGGTGTAGTCGTTGAAGAACTCGAAGAACTTCGCGCGCACTTCGTCGTTCGCGGCCTTGCCGGCCACGATGTGTTCAGCGCCGGTAAGCTCACTGGTTTCACCGAAGCTTGCGGTTCCACCGTTCGCGCAGTGCTTGTCGATCACGTTGCCGACAGCAGGACAACTGGAAAGGCCAGTCGTCGTATCGGATTCGCCGCACTTGACGGAGATGTAGAGCTCCTTGAGGTCGCACTCGGAACGCTGCAGTTCGGAAGCCCACTGCACGTACTCCTTGGCCTTATAGGAAGCCATGGAGATGGTCTTGATATCGCCATTGCCTTCAATGGAGAAGCCGGCGACGGGCTTACCGGTTTTTGCGATGCCTTCCACGATGCGATTGGTCCAGCCAGCTTCGATGCCGATCACGACCACGGCCGCAACGTTCGGGTTGGAGCCTGTGCCGATCATGGTGCGGAAATGCAGATCCAAATCTTCGCCGAACTGCAGGCGGCCATAGGCATGGGGCAGCGCCATGGTGCCTTTCACGTTGTTCGCAACGGCTTCACACGCCGCATTCGAAATGTCGTCTACCGGGAGAATGATGACGTGATTGCGCACACCCACGCGGCCGTTTTCGCGGCGATAGCCAAGAACTTTGCGGTCTGCCGAATTTGCCATGTTATGCCCACCTTTTCGTTTTCAGGTTTTGTGTATGTACGTGGTGACCTGCCGCGACGTCTTGCACAATGCGACCAATG
>Ga0206871_10076_pt2 | contig 24176 bp, 14 predicted proteins | sample Alteio_BWOrgCont_33_FD_152627 | JGI IMG/M metagenome (GOLD analysis project Ga0206871, IMG submission 152627) | Enriched cells from forest soil in Barre Woods Harvard Forest LTER site, Petersham, Massachusetts, United States -... | ecosystem: Environmental > Terrestrial > Soil > Temperate forest >...
GCCAGCGATTGTGCTCATCGCCCACCTGCGGAACCATCGCACCTTTGTAGCACGCCTCATACGCGAGCTTGAGGTCGAAAGTATGGAGCCCTTTGACCCAGGCGTCGGCGATCACCGCATCGGCCGGTGATCCGATCATGATGCCAGTATAGGACGGATTGGGCCATTTCGGCAGCCAGCCCCCTTCCTGGTACATCTGCAGCAGCGAGGTGATCATGTCGCCCACGCGCTCGGGGGCGATCAAAGTCAGCAAGGGATGCAACCCACGGAAGGTGTCCCACAAGGAGTAATCATTGTAGGAGACGCCAGCATGCACCTTGTCGTCAAACGCGCTGTAATACCGGCCATATTCCGAGCACGTGCGCGGATAGGTGTGGGCATGGTAGAGACTGGAATAGAACACGATGCGCTCATCGGCGCTCCCCCCCTCGACCTGGACGCGGGACAGCTGGTCGGTCCAGGCCTGATGCCCTGCCTGCTTGATCGCATCGAAATTCCAGTCGGGGATCTCCCGTTTCAGGTTTTCCCGCGCCTGATCGATGCTGATGAACGAGGTGCCGATGCGCACCAGGACTTGGCTGGTGCCCACGGGAAAGCGTACCACCGCGCTGACCGCATCGGCCACGCCGTTCTGCTCCCCTTCCTTGAAGCCCTGCTCCGCGCTCACGCCGCTGCTGATGATCGGGGTATCGACCTGGAGCACAAAGTACCCACTGAAATTGTCCAGCTTCGGTCCGAGGTAGGCCGAATGGCGGTCCTTGTTCCACCCGGTGACTTCCTGATGCGCCGCGTCGATGGTGATGCCGCCCAAAGCGGGATCACTGGCAAAGCTGGCATCGATCACCAGATGCGGCTGGGTCGCACGCACGTATGAGAAGCGCATCAGCGAACAGCGACTGGTCGCGGTCATCTCCGCGACGATGGCCGAGTCATCGACCACTGACCTGGGCGTGGGGTCAGGTACCTGCAGGCTGAAATCCCGGCTATTCAGACTGTCTGCCTCGCCACCGGCTCCGGCATGCCTGACCACCCAGCGCGACAGCATATGCTCGGCACCCAGGTCGATCGCCAGCCAGGCGCCGGGTTGGATCACACTCCATTTTGCCGGGGCATTGGCGCGCAGGATGTTCTCGACCTGCTCGTCCGGCTTGGCGCACCAGCTTGAGGTCACGCTCACGCCATGCTCCAGGTCGATGCGTCCCGCACTGTCGTATAGCTCAAGACCGTAGAGGCGGACCGCGGTGCGCGGCCACTCCGACGGGGCCTGCTGGGCTTTGGAAATGCTGAGGCGGACAAACCGAGTCCGCACCGGCGTCACGGTGCGGTCGGTGATCTTGTCGGTATTGGCGGTGACGGCATCGATATCGCGCCAGCGAGGTTCCGGATCCTCCCCCGTCATCTCCACCCGGTAGTAATTCGGCGTGGCGACCTCGGCAGCATGGCCGAAATACATCGCGCGTTGACCCTGGTCGATCCTGACGGCGCCGGTTCCCGGCATGACCGCCATCGAGCCGTAGTCGCCCATCCAGATCGCGGGCTGATGCGTGCCGATGAACCCGGAAATCGAACGGTCGCGATAATGATAGGAATTGCTTGAGATCTTATTGGCCCTGGTCATCGCCACCCAATTGGTCATGCCATAAGGCACCGTGACCAGGGGCATGGTGCCGCCATATTCGGTCGGATCATAGCCATCGGTACCAATCAGCGGATTGATCAATCCGACGAGGTCCTCGTCCGCGGTAAGGGCAGATGCGGTAAAAGTGCTTGCGCAGGTCACCGTCGCGATGCTCCACATCAAAATCCTGGCGAGTGACGTGATCGCACGATTGCACATGAGCTGACCTCGGAACTTCATCCGACCATGGATCCCTGCGTGCCGGTGTTACGCACGCCGGCACGCACGGATCCATGGCATGATGATGGGTAAGGCCCCTGGCCTAACAGCAGCACCGGGGCAGAGCAACGCTTTCCCCCAGCACCATGCGGCCGCAACCGAAGGTTACGTTACCCTGATTCACAGCCAATTGCCCTGGACACCACGCTGGCCCCGCTTTCTAATCGATCACCTCAATGATCCCTGCATGGGCACCCCCGCCGGTCGTGCCCCTGAGAATCGTGTCGGTTCCAACCGCGGTGGTGCTCCAGTACGAGAAGAGGACGGATCGACCCAGACCATGAGCCAAAGTCGTCCATCGCCGAGGATCGCCCGTGTCGACGTGGGACTCATCATCCCATTACGTCATGCGGTACTGCGCCAAGATCTGCCGATGGAGGCATCGCACTTCCCGGGCGACGCGATCGCCACCACCCTGCACCTCGCCGCGATCGCCGACAACCGGGTGGTCGGCTGCGCTTCCTACGTGCAGAATGAATACGAAGGTGCCCCGGCCTATCAGCTGCGGGGTATGGCCACCGATCCGGATTGGCGCGGGCGCGGCGTCGGCCAGAGCGTGCTTGAATATGCCGAACTCCTCCTGCGTGACGACCCCATCAGAGTGCGCTGGTGCAATGCGCGCGTGGTGGCGCTCGGCTTCTACCTCAAACAAGGCTGGCAGGTGGTATCACCTGAATTCGATATCCCCACCGCTGGTCCGCACCATCGCATGATGCGTCGCGCAGAGCACAATCCCGAGCGCATGACAGCCCGATAAATCGTATTGGCCTACCGGGGTATTGCCCCGCCCACGGGCTCATAGTTCGCGCAATGGTCGGCAGCAGACAGATACCGGTCGTGGCGGCTGCACACACCATCCTGTGCGCGCACCGATGCATAGCCGGAACTCATCGCACTCAGGCCGGGAAAGACACGCTCGAGGTGGGCCGGATCATTCTGGAAGAATACGCAGGATCCGCAGCGCTCACTGCCACACCGGACGCTCCCGGTGCTGGCGAGCTCCCTGCCGACGGCAGGCTCAGTGCGTTTCAAGGGATGCCCAATAATGGCCGAACACCACCACCGACAGGACATAGCCCAGGATCAGATTGACGATGACCCCGGCGGTGAAGGCCAGAAACGGCCTGAGACCGGCCGAGGCGAATTCGCGAACACGTGTGGTCAGTCCGATGCTGAGGAAGCTGAAGGTGAAGGCCCAGGTACGCAGGGCGGTGATCGGCGCAATCAGGGCGGGCTTCACCACTTTATTGTATTCAGGCAGCGTATAGGCATGGACGATGAGGGTCGTCAGCAGCGAAGCGATGAGGAAGCCGATGACGAACTTGGGAAAGCGCCACCAGATCTGGCTAATCTGCACGCGTCCATCCACCTCGCTGCGTTCCCATTTGGTCACGGCGATGAAGGCGAGGATGAAGGCCCAGATCCCGATCCACACATCGCGGCCGATGACTTTGATCAGGGTGTAGGATGCGAGCGCCTGATCCGCCGTTCCGGTGATACCGTCCACCCCAACGAGTCCGCCATAGGATTGGGCTGCGGCCAGACCTGCGGAATCCGCGAATTCAGAGGTACCGATCCAGGCGCCACCCACCCCGGCAGGCAGGTGCAGTGCCCGCGAAACCAAGGGCAGGGCGAAGATCATGATGATGGCCCAGAAGACCACCAGGCTGATGGCGATCGGAGGATGCTCCCTTTTTGCGCGCACCGCTCCGGCGACCGCAATCGCTGCGGAGACACCGCATACTGCGCCTCCTGCGCCCAGCGTGGCCGCAAGGCGACGATCCAGTCCCAGCTTCTTGGCGACGAAGAAGATGACGAGGAACGTGGTGATCGAGACGATCGAAGCCTGGAAGATCGCCACCGGCCCCGCCCAGATGATGAGCATGAACGGCAAGGTCGCACCGAGCAGGATGATCCCCAGCTTGATGTAGAATTCGACGCGAAACCCGGCATCGAGCCAGCGTGGCAATCCGATGACATTGGAGATGATGAGGCCCAGTGCGAGCGCCAGCAACGGCGGTTCTAGATTGTACTTGCTGGCCAGCTCCCAATTGCCCGCTGCGAAAACCACAATGGACAGCAGATAGATGAAGAGGAAGGAAGGTATGAATTGCCGGGGGCGCTGGCCCATGAAGAACGTGGCCAGGCTGAACAATCCAACCAGCGCTGCACATTGAGCTGCGTAGCGCCAGCCATTCTGCGAGAATTGCGCGCCAAGATCGGCAAAGGTCTTCCATTTGGCTGGAGCCACTGCTATCCAGGAGAGCGATGAGCCGGCGGCGAAAAGGCCATAAGCGATGAGCACAATGCCCAGGCCAAGCCACACCGACCACCAGTCTTCCTTCAACCAGAATTCCTGCCAACCACCCGTCGCCGGAGCGTGGGCCTGTTCTTCCTCGGTCATGGTGAATCCAATGCTGTAATTTCGACTATTCCCATAGGTAATAAGATATTTATAAAAGTCAATCCGTTGCATCCGGGATAATCGCTGCCTCAGCTTGAGCAGAACCGCTCGCCCGCCGATTGCCTTGCGACCTGTGCACTGCGCACGCAACCCACGTGCATCATCAGTCCGGTAATACTGCCGGAGCCACCCCCTCGTTGGGAGCGGGTGCCACCACCGGGCTCGAAATGCGTCCCAGACGGCGCAGTTGGGGGTTCCACCATGCGGTACCCACCGTGACCCCCAGCGTCATCGCCCCACCTACGATCACCGAGGGAACCAGACCAAGAAGTCGCGCCGCCACCCCGGATTCGAAGCCACCGATCTCATTGGAGCACCATACGAACATCTGCTGTAGGGACGTTGCGCGTCCAAGCAGATGCGGCGGCGTCAGAACCTGCAGCATCACCCCACGCACCGTCACGCTGACAAAATCGCAGGCCCCACCAATGACCAGAAATCCCGCTGCCATGAGGAACCACGGCGAACAGGCCAACCCGATCATTGCCAGCCCGAATCCCCCTACCGCCAGCAGCAAGGTACGACCGGCATTCTGCAGTGGTGGCCGCCTGATCAGGATGAAGGCCATCAGCACCGCCCCTGCGGCGGGAGAAGCCCGCAACAGGCCGAGGCCCTGTGGACCGACATGCCAGATCTGGTCGGAGAAGATGGGCATCAGGATGATCGCATCACCGAACAGCACCCCAAGCAGGTCGAGCAGCATCGCGCCGAACAACACGCGGTTGCCGAAGACGAAGCGCATGCCCTCGCCCAGGCTCTGCAACATCGATTCCGAGCGCACTGGCTGCGGCTGTGTGGTCGGACGAACCGGGAACAGCATAACCATCGCCAGGATCAGCATCGCACCAGACAGGGCATGGGTGAAGCCTGCGCCATGACCGAGAGACTGGCCCCAGCCGTAAACGAATCCGCTGATTCCGCGTGCAGCGACCGAACCCAATTGGAATACGGTCGATCGCAGACGAACCGCCAATTCGAGCAGGTTGCGTGGTACCAGTTCCACGGTCAGCGCGCTGCGCGCCGGCAGCAGGATGCTGCGCGCGAATCCTGCGGCGACGATGACCGCATAGATGGTCCAGTGATGCGAAGTCGCAACCCCATTCAATGAGATCGTCACCAGGATGCCGGTACAACCCACCAGCAGGAGCAAGGCCAGCAGGCAGAGGCGGCGACGATCGTAGGTGTCTGCGAGATGACCGGAAAAGAGCGCGGTCGACAAGAACGGAATGGCGCCAGCCAAACCGATCAACCCCAAGGACAGGGCATCCCGGGTCGCCTCGTAGAGCTGCCATGAAACCGCCACGGTCTGCAGTTCGAATGCGAACAGCGTACAGAGGATGACGATCAGATATCGGCGGAAATCGGTGAGACCCAGCAGTGTCGCGGCCGGGCCGCGATCTTCAGCCGCCATTCCACCCCTCACTTCCCAACCTGGCCGGCCACTGCGGATCACATTTCATAGGATATGGGTTATAAGAAGCGGTAGCGCACAAGAAACCAGCTACACCGCCACGCAGGTGCTGATATGCAGTAGGACCTCGGATCCCCAGATGCCTTGAAATCGTAAGATAAATGCGCAGTGAATTTATCCGGAAGACGCATGGATATCAGGTTCGAGCAGTCCTTGCACTCACATTCTCGCCTTATCGCGGTCTCATGGTCCGGGTGTAACGGCGACATCATTACCATATCGGTCATCATCCAGTATCCGTTGGCCAGTATCCGCGTACCCGCGTTCCTGGCAGATCAGACAGCCGCACCGCCGGCTGTCGATAAGTTGGCGAGCACCGTGGAGGTGCCCACCATGCCGATCAAGTTTGGGCAAGATGCGTCGGAACTGTTTTTCCTCGTGGCAGACGCCGTTGGCATCGCGCTTGTCCCACCGCTCGATATAGCGACGGGCCGCGTACGCTACGAGATCGGCAGCCTGGATGCTGAGGCTCTTCTTGCTGTCCACGAAAGTTGGCTTCTTGATCACGTTTTCGACCTGCCCGAGTTCGTGCCCAGGCCGGCAGTACTTGGCGTGTAGATCCTGGAACAGCGCTTCGTCCTTCGGATCGGCAGAGCCCGTCGCGTCGAGGTAGAGCAGGAACATCAGCGCACTACCAAAATAGAGAGGGAGGGCACAAGCCCTCCCTCTCGAAAGTGGAAACCCACTGCCTTGCGGCTCCAGACCCGATGGGTCTCGTAAGCTACTTAAAGGCTAGCGCGCGGACGAGTGTCGTACAACAGTCAACTACTCAGTACCGGGCAACCAGACGCGTTCGGCATTTGACTGGTGTGCTCGGATTGAGAACTGAGCACCTTATCATTTTCATGGAACATGTCTTCCTGGTCGATGCTTGTACGCCTTGCGTCGCGAGGAGTCAACCCCGGCATTTCTCGTCGCGTACTCGTCCAGAATCCTTGTTCCAATTTACCGCAATCCGAAACCGGCCAAGGCCGCGCGGGTCGAATCGTGATCGGTGTGCAGGATGCTGCGCACGCCCAGACTCTGCGCAATCTGCACGAACATTCTGGTATTCTCGATGTAGACCACCCGACTCGGCTTGGTCTGGGAAATGTCCAAGGCCAGGCGATAGATGTCGCGATCAGGCTTGCGCAGATGCACATACGACGAGGAGATGAATGCGTCGACGAATTCGTCAAGTTTGAAGGTCCTTATCCGGTAGTCATTCAATTCGCGCGCCTCGTTGCTGACCACGAAGACCTTGAGGCCGTAGGTGCGTTTGAGCCCCCGGACGAGTTCGATCATTTGCGGATACGGCCGGCTGCCTGCGAACATATAGCGACGGAAGGCCGCGCGGGTGAAGGGGCGTTTGGTGTGGAAGACGATGTGATCGAGGTACTCATCGAGGGACATCTTCCCCACTTCGAAGGTATCGAAGGCCAGATGGTGATGCGCTTCCATCTCCGCGTAGTTCAGGTGGAAATGCTTGGCCGCCTGGCGGCGGAAGAGATGGCCCCATCCATCGGTGAGCATGACGCCCCCGATATCGACAAACAGGCATTCGATGTCAGGAGCCTTCTTCATCGCAACCCTTGCATGCTGGGGCAGAGCATCAGCTCGCCGGTTGATGGCCTGGAGGACGATCGCGCGACGTTTGCGCTCAGCGCTCGGCCGCCAGGGTACTCTGGGCGGCCGGTGATGCCAATGCATCCGCCACCAGATGCTGCGCTGCCTCGATGATCTGTTGGAGATGGTCGGGGCCTTTGAAGCTTTCCGCATAGATCTTGTAGATGTCCTCGGTTCCCGACGGACGCGCCGCGAACCAGCCATGCTCCGCCTGGACCTTAACTCCTGCCAAGGGCGCGCCATTTCCCGGCGCCTGAACCTGGATGTCCCGGATGACTTCCCCGGCGAGTTCCTTGCTGCGCACGTCCCGGGTCGACAGCTTCTTCAGGCGCTCCTTCTGTTCGGGAGTGGCCGCGATATCCACCCGCTGGTATACCGGTTCGCCCAGCTCGTGAGTCATCGCTTGATACAACTCGCCAGGATCGCGCCTCATCCGCGCCGTTATCTCGGCGGCGAGCAGTACCGGCACGATGCCGTCCTTGTCGGTGGTCCAGACCTTCCCTGAGCGACGTAGGAAGGAGGCGCCGGCGCTCTCTTCTCCCGCGAAGCCGAGCCTGCCGTCGAACAGGCCATCGGAGAACCATTTGAAACCCACCGGGACCTCGAAGAGCGTGCGTTTGAGACTACTCGCTACACGGTCGATGAGCTGGCTGCTTACCACCGTCTTGCCGATCGCGACCCCCTGCGACCACTCCGGCCGGTTGCTGAACAGATACGAGATGGCCACGCAGAGGTAGTGGTTGGGCGGCAGCAGGCCGACGCTTTTGGCGACGATGCCATGACGGTCATGATCGGTGTCGCAGGCGAATGACAGATCAAAACGGTCTTTCAGCGCTATCAGGCGCTGCATTGCGTAGGGCGATGACGGATCCATGCGGATCTGTCCGTCCCAATCGACGCTCATGAAGCGGAATGTAGGATCGACCTGCTCGTCGACCACGGTCAGATCCAAGGCATAACGCTCGGCGATCCGTCCCCAGTAGTGCACCCCTGCGCCACCCAATGGATCCACGCCCAAACGGATCTTGGCGTCACGAACCACCTGCAGGTCGACTATATCGCTCAGATCGGCGATATAGGCACTCATGAAATCGTGGCGATGGGTGGTGGATAGCGACAACGCCCGTGACAGCGGTATCCGCCGCAGGCCATTCATGTTCGCTTCCAGCAATTCGTTGGCGCGCCTCTCGATCCATTCGGTAGCCTTGGTGCCCGCCGGACCACCATTGGGCAGATTGTATTTGATACCACCTTCACGCGGTGGGTTGTGCGATGGAGTGATGACGATGCCATCCGCCAGACCGCTTCGACGTCCCCGGTTATAGACCAGGATGGCATGGGAGATCACCGGCGTTGGCGTGTATTCCTCGCCCTCGGCCAGGATCACATCGACCCCATGCGCCGCGAGCACCTCGAGCACGCTGGCACAAGCTGGTATCGACAAGGCATGGGTATCGATGCCCAGGAACAGGGGGCCGTCAACCCCTTGCTGCTGACGATAGAGGCAGATCGCCTGGGTAATCGCGAGAATGTGCAGTTCATTGAAGCCATTGTCCAAAGAGGAGCCGCGGTGACCCGAGGTACCGAAAGACACCCGCTGCCCGGGCTGGGACATGATCGGCTGATTGGTGAAATAGGCACTGACCAGGCGCGGGACATCGACTAGCATTGCCGGAGTTGCCGGTTTACCGGCCTGTGGATCGATCTGCATGCCTGCTCCTCATCAGAAAATCACTCCATACCCGCTACCACGCCCTCAAGCACCCTCCAAGCAGCGCTCGCAGGTACCCATCATTGGCGCTTGCTGTCGAAATGAGGCTTAAAAGCCCCGGTCAATGCCTGACTGTTTGCCTGCGCGCGCTGCATCAGGGCGTGCTGCGCTGCCACGACCTGCTCGCCCTGACCCTGCCAGATCTTCAGAGCCGGCGCCTGCAACGCCCGCCCGAATGAGAAGCTGATCACCCAGGCTGGATGAGGTCGGGCGCAGATCGCATTCAAGTGCGCCGTCGCCACGTCTTCCGATTGACCTCCGGACAGAAAGACGATGCCAGGAATCGCAGCCGGAACTGAATTGCCGAAGCAACGCAGGGTGCGGGTCGCGACCTCATCAAGTCCGGCTTGTTGAGGGCAATCGGCGCCTGCGACCACCATGCTCGTCTTCAGCAGCATATGCTCGTAAGCCACATGGTGTTCGGCCAGAGCGGAAAAGACCGTGCGCAAGGTCAGAGTAGTGACCTCCTCGCAACGTTCGCTGGTATGCGAGCCATCCATCAGGATCTCGGGCTCGACGATGGGCACCAGTCCAGCCTCCTGGCTCATCGCGGCAAACATCGCCAGGATCCTGGCATTGGTTGCGATCGCAGCATGGGTTGGGATGTCCTGGCCGATGGTGATGACGGCTCGCCATTTGGTGAAGCGCGCGCCCAGGTTGCGGTAGTCGCTGAGCCGCACGTCCAGTCCATCGAGACCTTCGGTCACATGTTCGCCCGGCAATCCCGGGAGCGCCGCCGTTCCCTTGTCGACCTTGATGCCTGGCATGATCTGCCGGTTGAGCAAAGCCTCGACCACCGGCATCCTGCCGATCTTCTGATGAATGGTTTCGTCGAAGAGGATGACGCCGCTGATATACCGGTTCAGGTCCGGCGCACCCAGCAGCATACTGCGGTACGCCAAACGGGTGGCTTCGGTAGACGGCAGCCCAACTTCCTTGAAGCGCTTTTCTATCGAAGGGAAGCTCTCATCAGCAGCCAGCAACCCTTTCCCTGGCGCCAAGAGCGCCTGTGTGGTCGCTGCCAATTCGGCCGAATAGGTCATGGGAAGGCCCGCTTTCTGCGACATGGATCGGGTGAGGAGATAAATGAAAGCTCGTGGGTTTGCTTTGTCAATTCATATGTAAAATCGATGTCATTTCTCTGTCGAGCCCAGACGCGAACAGCATCGATCAATGAGTGCAAGGCCTCGAACCCGAAGTCCTAGCGTGTTGCGTGCCATCAAAGATGGTGAAGACCCTCTTTGATGATTCAGTTGATGGATGCAGTGCCCACACACCGCACAAGTGCCTTAGACAATCTGGAAACTGATCAATACTGTGCGAAAAGATGGGAAAGTGCTCGCCAACCTTCGCGTTGACCTTGAATCCAACAGTACGAGGCACAATGGAATGGAGCGCCTGAGTTCGCTGTGGCCGTGCATTTTGCAGGATCGCCATTCGCGCACAGAGCCTCGAATGCGCTGCTGACTGAATCCCGAACCGGTGTGCTGTGCCATCCGGAACTGGATTCCGGAAACTGCCGCGAGTACGGTTCCTGGCCTTGAAGGAGGGTACTCAAGGTGCGTACCCTCGTAGTGAGGGGAACAGACGCGGGGAGAGCGATGACGCCTCTGGTCGTGCAGCCATCACGTAGCTCGTGAAATCGCGAATCGACACGCTCCCCCGACGCGAAACTCAACTACCGGCATCGCTGGGACGTGTCGAGCCTGAGACACCAGGCATCGAGGACGCACCGGGAATCGTGGGTGCGCCATGGCGTCGCGCGGAGTGGTGGCGCATGACCTCCATCTTATTGACAAGGTGATCGATGGGCGACTCGCCCGTGCACGCGTGCAGATTTGTGGATTGATGACGTGCCCCTGAGCGATAGGAATAGTCATAAATATATAATTATCATATACTTATAATGAAAATGGGCCGTTGCCTTTGTATTTCCAGTTCATTTCCAGTATAAGTTCGATCATCTGTTTCCGGTCTGGATATCATATAAAACATTTTAACCATAACCTGGTACCATTTCCGTCACGTCACCCCTGGCGCACCCATCTCTATGTTCTTGCTGTTTTGTCCCTGGTTGCGCTTGCCGATCCCCCTTACGCCACGGTACGCACCCCTGAGTCCAGGACGGCCGATCTGTCGAGCCAAGCGTAATGGTGCGTGTCGATCAGGGGCCGGCCCGACGTCAATTCAGCGCCAATGACCAGCGCGCAGATTAGAACAACGCGATCTTCAACCGTCTTCCGGAGTGGAATCATGAGCCTCAGCTTGTCTCTGCGCGGTCTCCTGTGCCTGTCCCTCATCAGCCTGGCACTTCCAGCCATGGCAACTGCGGCAGTGAGCGCCCGCTATGTACGAGTCGAGAATCCCACCGCCATGTACATGGAATGGGCGGAGGTCCAGGTCTTCAGTGGCGGTACGAACATCGTCGAACACCACCCGGAATGCATCAAAGGCGCGCACTGGTACGATGTCGCCTTGCAGAACTATTCCGATGCCATGCTGGACGGTAAGACCGAGGTCGACAAACGCGGCACCGACTATGCGAACGGTCTCGGCAACAAGATCGACGTGTGGTTCGAGCTCGATCTGGGCAAGCTCACCCCGATCGATGAGATCAAGCTCTATGGCGGTTCCTATCCCAACCGCAAGTTCGGTGATAAGGGCAATCGCCTGATCACCCTGCTAGATGAGAATCGCAAAGTACTGTGGGCCGCCAAATGGGATTATTTCGACAGCAAGACACCACCGGCGGTCGCCGAGGGCACCTTCACCTTCTCGCCCGTCCCCGCCACTCCCGAGCCCGGCGGCCCGATCGGCATGACGGTGCCACCGACCGACCATTGCCTGGAGTGGTCACCACTGGTGTGGCTGCTTGGCACCACAAAACAGCCCCCGCCCCCTGACGCGGTGCAGCGCCTGGCCAGATTCAAGGCGCGCAACACCACCGGCTTGACGGCCTTTGCCGATCATTTCTTCGACCTTATCGAGCCTGACGTCGTGGATCTGGCTGAAGCGCGTGCGCTGCATGCGCAAGGCAAGGACGAGGCCGCACTGGAAAGCTGGAAGAAGTACTGGTTCGCCAAGATATCGCGCATGACCTTGGGCAGTGCTACCACCGGCGGAAGCACGGATGGCTCCTACCACGGCATCGGCGATGATCTTGCGAATAACGTCCGCCTCGATCTGACCGGTTCCACCGCGCGTATGGTAAAATTCGTTCCCGGTGTGATCGATTGGCTCGATCCGGCCATGGGCACCGACAATAAGTACGTCGAGAAATTTCCTTGTGGCCTGCTTGAGGCCTTCAGGGACACCGGCAATCCGAAATATGTCACCAGCTGGGCCGAGATCATGGACGATTGGAGCACCAACTATTTCGCACAGGCCGATACCTCTGCCACCAACGTCAAGAACCTCTTCGTGTTCTGCGAAGTCGATGCCTGGATGGGCCTGCTCGGCAAGATCAATTCCGTAGCTCGGGAACGTCCCGAGTTGCTGACCCTGATCCCCGCGACCACCCTGGCGCGCATGCAGGTGGCCTGCCTTGAGCAATACGGTCCAGCCTACTGGCGTCCGGTCCATGACATGCTCTTCGGCCATGCCAGCAGCGCTATCGCGCTGTGGCGCAGTTCGCTCGATACCTTCGATGAGTTCGGTCCGGGACGCCGCATCGCCAAGGAATGGCGGGAGCATTTCGAGCGCTGGATGACGATGTGCACCGCTCCTGACGGCCTGATGGTGGGCAATGAAGACGAAGCGCACATGATCATCCCGTTCCAGCTGGGGGCGAGCATCGCCGTCTTCGAGAAGAACCCTCCGGCATGGTATACGCCCGGGGTGAGGAATCGCACGCTGGCGTGGCTGGACAACGCGCACAAAGACATCTTCCGTCATCCAGCCCCCGGCGGCTACGACCACCGCTATGGCGAGCATGGAATCAGCTGGGATCGCTTCGTCGATCTGGTGAAACCCTATGGCAAGAATGGATTCGACCGTAGCGATGTCATTTATGCGATTCCCGAGGTCCGACGCATCCTGGGCGCTATCTGCGCGGTCGACGAGCCGCGTCCAGAGGCCTCAGCAACCGCTCCAGCATGGCAGAACAAACTGGTCGAAGTACGGCAGAAGATGTACGACGGCGCGGTGAAGGTTCTGGGCACAGAGAAGCCCGGCAAGCCACTGATCACCTCTGACTGGATGCCCTACGGTGGTTCCTATTACTTTCGCAGCGGCTGGGGGTACAATGATGCGTTCGTCTCCATGCTCGCGCGCACTACCCATGGTGGATTGATGCCCACCAGCTGCGGGCAGTTCGTCCACTACGATTACTTCTTCCCGCTGATGCGCGGCGAGGCCGAGAAGATCAATGGACTGGACCGCTTGGCCAACACCGCATTCCCACGCTTCTGGACCAAGCACTGCCAGGTCGATCTGCACGCGGAGAACATCCCAGAACCGTTCCGCTGGCATTCGTCCCCTGCCTTCGCGGTTGGCGAGAATGAGTTCACCGGCCGCTTCCAGAATGAGCCGGACCACAAGGGCATCGAGCAGGTCCATGAGGTCCGTCAGGTCATGCAACTGCGTGGCGCGCGCCTTTTCATCATCACTGACTCCACCTCCTTTCCCGCCCCTTCCGAGGCCAAGAATTCGCACGATTTCTCCATCGACTTTACGCCAGCACTGTCCCATCTGAAGGACAGCAAGACCCCTTACAGCCACGACCAGCTCAAGCTCGATGCCGACGCCAAGACCATCAAGACGTTCAATCCCGACGGCCCCAATGATGCGCTCTACCAGTTCACCAGCGCAACGATGCAGTACAATCCATCCTGGGCCGAACCCACCGTCAACAGCTATAGTGCCCGCTTCTCAGGGGAGTACGCGATCGCCGAGCCGGTGGTCGGCGCCCACTGGTCGGTGACCGGCAATACCGCCCTGGTCAGCGTGATCTCCTCGAGCGAGGCCGGGGCGAAGGAACGCATCGCCAGCATCGAATCGCTGAATAAAGGCCAAGGCATCAGCGGTTTCCACGCCACCCTGCGTGAGGGCGGAGACGTCTGGTATCAGGCCACCGCGACCGGCGTCGAGAGCCTGACGTGCGGCGCGTTCACCGCGCAGGCCAAGAACCTGCTGGTCTACCGCGACGCGCAAGCGACCTTCCACGGCATCGCCCTGGATTGCACGACGCTCGCCGTCGATGGCAAAGCCCTCACCCTGCCTGGCGTCGACTGTGAATTCACCGTCACCAAGGGCCAGTTGACCAAGACTGAGATCATCTACCGGCCGATCGATCCGGTGCGCTTCACCCCCGAGTCCAATGCCTTCACCGGCAGCCAACTGGTCACCATGACCAGCGACACCCCGAATGTGGAGATCCGCTACACCACCGATGGCACCCAGCCGACCACCGCCTCCAAACTCTACAGCAAACCCTTCACCATCACTGCGACCACCGAGATCGCAGCGCGCGCCTATCGCCTGGTCGCTGGCAAATACCTCGATTTCAACGATTTCGAGATCAACGGCACCAAGTTCACCGAGCCCACCTACGGCTGGTTCTACCAGAAGCCGTTGCAAGACCCCGTGGTGGTGGCCGATCCCGCGGCCTTGCAGCCGGGGCTGACCAGCGAGTACCTCGAAGGCACCTGGAACGTCCTCTATTCGGACAGCCACTGGTTGCGGCCGACCGCCATCAGCACCGTGCCCAAGGAGATGGATCTCTCGCCCGCCTACAACACCAACTACTACTACGGCATGCGCTATAAAGGCTATGTGAAGATCCCCACTGACGGGGTCTATACCTTCATTGCTCCGACCGAACTCACGTCGATGAGCTGTTCGGCCAGTTACGACTACCGGGTCTATGTCGATGGCGCGGAGTGGAATCTCACCCAGTGGTTCCATGGCCGCAGCACCTGGTCGGTCGCACTGAAAGCCGGCCTGCATTCCTTTCAACTGGATTTCGCCAATGGCCGCATCCGGCCGTGGCGCAATGCCGGCCTGTGGGTCTATGGCGACTATCCCTCCGCCTGGGTGGAACACCAAGGCCCACCCAGTCCGCTGCTGATCAGCGGACCTGGTCTCGATCATCAGCCGATCCCCACCGCCTGGTTCTTCCGCAATCCAGCGGATGCCAAACTGGCCACCGTCACGCTTGGCGCTGGGCCGACGGCCACCACCGCCCATGCCGCTTCCTATACCCAGATCAACCTCGCGTGGCAGTACGCCGGCACCGGCCACAGCGGTTTCAGGATCGAACGCGCGGTGGACGGAACCCCATTCAGTCTGCTCGCCACCGTCGGTCCTGCCGTCACCAGCTATCAGGATACGGCCGGCCTCTCCATGAGCACCACCTTCAACTACCGCATCCGTGCCTTCAATGCCCACGGCGAATCCGCCTATAGCAATGAAGCGCATGTCTCCACCGGCGGCAGCACCGGCACCGGACTGCATGGCGATTATTACAGCGGGCTGGAATTCAATGAGCTCAAGAAGAGCCGCCTCGATGGCGTGATCGATTTCGAATGGACCAACCAGGGGCCTGATCCGGTCCTCGGCCTGACCAATTATACCGTGCGCTGGACCGGCAAGGTCCAGACCACCACCAGCGAGCCCTATACCTTCTATACCTCCTCCGATGACGGCGTGCGCCTGTGGGTCAACGGCAAGCTGCTGATCGACAAGTGGGTCACCCAGGGCGGCAACGAATGGAGTGGCACGATCGATCTGAGCGCAGCCGCGATGAACGATATCAAACTGGAATACTTCCAGGCTGGTGGCGGCGCCATGGTGAAGCTGAGCTGGTCGTCACCAAGCCGGCCGAAGGAGCTCATCCCGCAAACCCAGCTCTATCCGGCGTCTGCGGTCCCGACGAAATCGAAATAACGGGATCGCAGCGGTTCGGCGTTTGGACCTGGCTCGCCCCGGAGTGCCGAGAGGGCGATATCTGTTACCGGCGGCAGAACCGACGTCCTGCTGCGCGCAGGCGTATGTGACCCGCAGCATCGGATATCCCCACCGAGCAGGTCGCTTTTCCCGCAGTTGGAGAGGTGATCGCCTGGTACCGCCACGCCAGTGATATCGGTGACCCCATACGGGAACCAGTTCGCGATCATGAGCAACCATCCCGGAAATTCGCTTCACTCGGCGGTGGTCTAAGCCCTTATCACTACATCGGATACCGATCGTGAGCATTCGGGGTGGTGTGCAGTCCTGCTCCCATGGCAACGACTTAATTGTACTGTGTTGAAAATATAGCTTTTAATTTTTTGCCCGCCTAGTACACCGCGGGTATGTCAGCAAACACCACATCTTTATCTGTCCGATTGGGCAGTTACCTCGACCATTTATGTGCGTCGTTGGGCCACGTGGATCGTCATGAACCATGCAAAGAGTATGTCCGTGGCCTATTAATGCCCGGTCATCGCAAGAGCATGGAACCCATGGCGGCACGATTATCCCCGCGATCTACCTCGGCAAAACATCAGATTTTGCAACATTTCGTATCCGATTCGCCTTGGAAAGATCGACGTATTCTCGATGCGGCAATGGATTGGGCTCTTCCGAGCCTCATGCGCGAAGGCGGAATATCGGCATGGATAATTGATGATACCGGCATGAAGAAATGTGGCGTGGACTCCGTCGGAGTCGCGAGGCAATACTGCGGAAATTTAGGCAAGACCGATAATTGCCAAGTGGCAGTGAGCGTGACGTTAGCGAATGATAAAATGAGCATACCGGTGGGCTGGCGGCTCTACCTTCCCGAATCGTGGTGCAATGACAAGGTTCGTCGCAAAAAATGTAGAATCCCGGAAGAAATCGCGTTCGAAACCAAATGGCAGATTGCTCTGGGTGAGATCGATAAACTCCTCAAGCGCTTCATTCCCCAAGCACCTGTGTTGGCAGATGCTGGGTATGGGAACGTCACAGCCTTTCGCGACAGTCTCAATGAACGTGGATTGAAATACATCGTAGGAATCACACCAGAAGTTAGTGTTTGGCCGGAAGGGGAGTTGCCATTGCCACCCAAGGAGTGGACTGGGCTCGGACGTAAACCGTCCATCTTACGCTATGATGATAATCATAAGCCCGTCCCGGTCTCCGACCTAGCAAAAGCTCTTCCGTCCACTGCATGGACGACCGTAACCTGGCGTGAAGGATCTGATGGAAAATCGCTGACGTCGCGCTTTGCATGTCAAAGAGTTCGCCCATCTCACGGTGATAAGCAACGATCCGAGCCACGCGACGAAGAATGGCTGTTGATTGAGTGGCCTCAGGGAGAGCTGGCACCTACAAAATATGCGCTGTCCAATGTGCCCTCTACATGGACGGTGTCGGAGATAGTAGCTCTTTATAAACTGCGCTGGCGCATTGAGCACGACTACCTGGAGCTAAAGGATCAGCTTGGCCTCGATCATTTCGAAGGACGAAGTTGGCGAGGATTCCACCATCACGGTACGTTATGCTTCGCTGCATATTGCTTCATCGCCGTTGAACGTGCGATGATTTTTCCCCCTCACGATCAACCAATTATCCAAGCGGCAGAAAGCTCGAGGATTATCCCGCGTGGTTCCCCACGCAATCGGACAACGACGTAATCCACATTCGTTCCGATCTGTACATCGGGCCATTGTTGCAGCCATTTATGCAACCATCGGAATCAGGCCAGGTGTCTCAGAAATGCAGCTAATCCTATAACACAGTACAATTAAACGACCTCAGCAAAATATTTCCCTAAGATTAAGTCCGCTCGAGCGTCGTTATGGTGAACAGTGAGCAGTGTCCAATCCCAACGACCTGGGATGCGAGCCATAGTTGGCACGCTCCATCAATCACCATCTCACGACGTGGTTGGGGCCAAGCCATTCCGGCGGCCGCCACCGCAGTCGGGTCCGGTGCTAATCCCCGGACGAGACCAGATACCAAAGCGGATTCTGCATGGCGAGCATCCTGACTGCTGGCGTTATCACCATCCTGGTCACCGCATCGTTCCACCTCGGCGCTCAGGAAGCATCACCGATCTCCCCAGGAGTCAGTTCAGCACCAGTGGATCCAAGCAGCGGACCACCTGGTGCCAGCGTCGACGCCCAGCTCCAGGCACTCGTCGACAAGGCGGTGACCCTCGGCTTTCCGGATTCCCGGGGTGCTGACATCTATGTGGGCACTATCACGGTGCATTACCATGGCCAAGCGGGCGAGCAGGATCTCAGTTATGGTGGCGCACATGCCCACCTGCGTGACGGGCGGTGGATGGTGCAGCTCGCCTATCCGCTCAGCGTTTCCGACAATGTGACGACGGTCGACTCCACCACGGCGACCTTGGTGACCGATAAGTCTGCGAACATCCTGCATGGTTTCGAAAAGTTCCCGCATCCACATCCTCATTTCGCACACCTCAAACGGGCGCTGCTCGGGCCCGACGATCTTCCGAACGCCACCAGCCAGGATCACCTGGGCGGACAGGGCGCCGCCTGCGCTGTCCTGATTGGAGCAGGCATTCATCAAAGCGAAGGCTTCCCCTATATTCTCAGCTGCCTTCTGCGCAACGATGGCTTGGTCATCGGACCCAACCGCCTGATGCTGTGCACGCAACCCAATGCCTCCAGCGCGACCATCGCGGCACATGACCACGACATCGGCATTGAGAACAGCCGTGATGAGGAGCCTAGCGCCCAGACCGTCCTGACCTATGCGCTTTCCGCCTGGTTCGCGATGAACATCCAGGGTCTGCCCACACCTTTTTCCGCCCTGCCGACAGCTGCAGCGCAGACCGGCGCCATCGCCATGCTCCCGCCCGAGGATATAGGTACACGCAACGAGGTGAGACTGCGCTCGATCAGAGGTCCGACCGGCACTGAAGCGGCGGATGCCGTAGCGCTGCATGTGTCGACATGGCGCGCAACCGTCAGGGAAGCGGAAATGGATGCGACGCGGTTCAGCCAGATCGTGAACAGCGAGGCATATCAGCGCGACCCCCACGCGATACCGGACTGGGCTAAACCGCAGTTTGCTGCATACCTGGCGTCGCGCTTTGATGAATCCGATCTGCCAAGCCTGTTCGCCCTGGCAGGGGATCTTCGACCGAGCGGATGGGTCCAGGCGGGTCACCGCCGGACCATCGGCGATCAGGCATTGCGCGCCATCGCTTCGGTCCTCGGCTTCGATCCGCGCATCCTGGTGCGGCACCCGATCGATACCCCGTGGAACGATGACGAACGACTGGTCGTCGCCACTGATCTTGCCCGCTGGTGGGCGACCCATGCGCACGACACCCTGGCGCAGATCCGAGCCGATGCCGTGCCGCATATGAACTGGATGCAGATCGGATACCTGCTCAAGGTGGTCTCGCCGCAGGATGCCACACCGCTCTACCATCTCCTCGCTCAGAAATGGTCAGATGGCCCACCTGATGGCTTCGATGACATTGATGTGCTCGAGATGGGGGCGTCCTATCCAGAATTCGATCGCGTCAGTACAGCGTGGCCGGTCACCGGACCATCCGGACCATTCCTGGCCTTCTGGCGCGTCAAACGGGGCCTGCCGGTCGCGATCGACCGCTGCTTGGACAGCGCGCTTGCCTGTCCACCGTCCCGATCCCCATATGCGCCAACGCCCCACGATGTGCTCTATGCCATCGCCTACCACCTCGACGCGGACATCCTCGACCATCTGCATGAACTCCTGGCTTCGAATCCCCTCAGCCCCCAGGGGGAGGCCCTGCTGCGTTGTGGCCTGGCAAAGCCGGTCATCAATTCCACCGTCACTGGTCTGTGGTACAGACCAAACTTCAACGCGCGCCTGGAGCTCGCCGACGAGATTGTCGGTCTCTCGATGCTCTCGCAATTGCTCAGCGACCTGCGACCCCTTCCCGACCACCTGCGCCCCTGGGCAGAATCGCTCGAAAAATACCAACCCTCCGGCTACGCTCTGGGGGAGCCTAGGCACGGCATGAAGATACCCAAGGACGTCCGCATCGCAGACTGCGCAGCGACCCAGGCAATTCACTTCGGTTTCCGGACTCTGGCATTCCTCAACGGCAATCCCGCTGCCTACCGCAATCCCCCTCAGGACATATTTGATTTCGATGCGAATGCGCCGATTGATCAACGCGACGCGCGCCTTGCACGGTTGCGGGAGTATGCGCAGAGCACCCTGAGCGACATGCTCACCGAATACGGCATCGCTACCAAGAAAAGCAAGCTTCCTGCGGATTTCTGACGGACCTCGCACCCTGAATCGCCGGCGCCGCGTCTACAGTCCTATGCACACCGCTGATGGGACCACAGGCAGCACTCCCTGGTGACTTCATCGGTCAGTGAATGCCAAGTTTTCTCGAATAGTACTTCATGAGCAAAAACATTTTTCTCGGTACGTGTGCGTTGAAATCGCGGCAGAATTTCTCACTGTTCTCCTTGACCGAGCAGGTGATATCCTTGTTCAAATCGAGGTACATCCTGAATAATTCGGTCAGTTTTTCCTTATTCTTATCGAATCGTATTTTTCTATGCTCGTAGGGCAGGCCTACAACGTGCCCTATTAATCCGCACGCTTCTCTAATTATGCCTGCCGCAGGTTTGAGATTAATGATGTCATAGCTGTCAGCCAGATTAATATGCGGAACACCATTGGGGAAATCAGATTCCATAAAATATTCGAAACCGCCATTACCTATGACGCCGTCTGCCGATATGACTACAACAATGGCGCGTCCTGGTTCTGGTATTTCACTCAAATCGTCATTGTAGTATTTTTCGAATATTTCAAAAACGCCAAGGTATTCGAACATGATCTAGGCCTGACATGACATCGACGTGGACATCGCCTTATCTGGAACCGCTCCAGATGCCCGGATAGGCTACCTGTTCGAAGCTCCGACATCATGGCATTCGTACAACGCGTCAAGCGGAAGATCACGTCCTGGTGATCCGGCCTCGCGTATCAATGCGCCTATGATAGCGAAGCGTTACCGGGAGCTCAGGTGGCCTCCGATGTCACTGGGATGCACCTGCCCACCATGCAGAAGCAACCAGACACCGTCGATGTATCGGCAGGCTGATGGGCCTTCCAACGTGTACATCCACTGGCTGGACTGACGTCCGAGATGCGCTTCCTCGCACCAGACTGGATAGTAAGAGCCCTGATGGGTTCGAAACCATGCAGCAGGAGCTGGGTCGACTATCTTCTGCACGGCGTTACGGCACACTGGTCGCTATGCATTCAACCCCCACCTGCGTTTCCATGCTTGTGTCTGGTTAGCCCGAGTCACCTTTTCCGTGCACAAAGTCCACCATCTCGAAAACGGACCTCCTCCTTATGACCTGGACCCTTGCCAGCATCCCCTGGAACGACTTCGACCGATCCCAACTTGATCCCGCCCTGGTCGCGGTGGCCAAGACCGCCTGCCTGGTCGAGCACAATGCCCCGGTCTACACCCGCTACCTCAGTTCGATCTTCCGTGACGATCCGATCATCCTCGCCGCCGCCAAACGCTGGGGCGATGAGGAATTGCAGCATGGACAGGCCTTGCGACAGTGGTGCGAGTTGGCCGACCCCACCTTCGATTTTCCCACCGCCTTCTCCGCCTTTACCAAACGCATCCTGCTCCCGGAACAGGCGGTGGAGAGCGTGCGCGGATCGAAGACCGGGGAACTGCTGGCCAGGTGCGTGGTCGAGAGCGGCACCTCCTTCTTCTACAGCGGGCTGCGCGATGCCGCGCGCGAACCGGTTCTTCGTGCCATCTGCGCCCGCATCGCCAGCGACGAATTCCGCCATTACAGCCTGTTCCACAAGCAGGCCGCGCGACTGCAGCACGGCGACTTCCTCGGCCTGTGGGCACGCTGGCGCATCCTGATCGGCCGCATGGTCGAGGGCGAAGACGATGAATTGGCCTACGCCTGGCACTGCGTCAACGAAAAGGGCACCTACTCACGCCGGGTCGCCCAGGGCCGCTATTTCCGCTCGACCCTGCCCATCCTGCGACGCGATCATTTCCGCCGCTGCCTCGGCATGGTCCTGCGCGCGGCCGGCATCGAGGGACGCACCGGGTGGGTACAGGTGGCCGCCTTGATCGGACTCTCGATCATCCGCATGCGCATGCGCTACCTCGCACGCTGGGCGACCTGATCCTGCAAGCGCTGCTCAACTCGCGATCGGCTGGCTCTCAGACCAGCGCCCACCTTCAGCGCACACCAGCTGCCAGATGGTGCCTTCACGCGGGCTGGTCCAGGTCGCCCATGCGATGCACGTCTTCGCCAAGGGCAATTCATGCAGCCATTCGACCGTCAGGCGTTCGTTGACGTCCTTCAATTCTATTTCCACACCGGCATTGCTCGGAGCCGGCTTCTTCAGCACGACCTCGGTGTCCCATTTCTCCGCCATGATCACATCGTAGACCTTCTTTGCCGCCCGCGGGGATATGGCCGTCGGCGGGACCGCACCATGCTCCTCTTTGAGCAGATCGGAAGCGCGGGTGATGATCGCGCTCACATTGGGTTTCATGCCATAGGCCAGCAGACGCACGGTGATGGGCTTGATCAGCATGCCGAGCAGTCTGGAAGGTCGTCATGGAAAATCCAGCGCACTGGGGAATCCGGTAGTGCCGCCGTCTGTCGCCGGACCCGCTGTCCCTGTGGCGCTGCGGGTCCGGACCTGCCGCGTCCTGCAGCAGTCAATGCCGCATCAGCGAGCAGTTGCACGTGACGACAGGCGTGGTCGGGCAGCAGAACATACCAGCTGCCGATGATGAGCCGCTTGTGCGACAAGTGGTTGCCGCAACCACTCCGCTCTCGCCTTGCCGGGAGCACGCGTCGGGCTTGACAACGATTAGGTACTTCGATATCAATCTAATTATATGAAGACCAAGGCGCTGACCGACAAGGAATTCAACCGCATCAGCAAGGCCCTGGCCGACCCGATCCGCGTGCAGATCCTCGAAAAGTCCGTGGCCAAGGGTCGCATGTCCTGCCATGACGTATGCGAAATGTTTCCGGTGACCAACGCCACCATCTCCCATCATACCAAGGAACTGTTCGATGCCGACCTGATCGAACGCCGCAAGGAAGGTCAATTCGTCTACTACGAAGTCAATAGTCTGATGGTGAACGCCTACCTCCAAGAACTGCAACGCCGCCTGGGAGCCAAAACCGGCGCCACGCGTGCAAAGACGCCAAAGCAGCCAGCCCCGTAGCCGCAGCGCCGTCCGCGCCAAACCGCCTTGCTTGCCCACATCTCCCATTCTTCATTCTGGACCTAAGCCCTCTTCGATTCCTCCCGACGCAGACCGCCATGCCTGCCCTGCACGAGATCGCTCATGCCCCACCTCAGCCACCGTCGCACCTTCCCGCCGCTCCTCCTGTTTGGCGCCCTGATCCTGGGCGTGGGCTGCGGTCCCGGTCGGGATTACGAGCCCACCCAGGTGGCGCAGCAGCAGCAATGGACCAGTCCGACCACCACCCGCCCGGGCGCTCAGGTGGCCTTGAGCACCTGGTGGCGCTCCTTCGGCGACAATCATCTCGACCGTCTGATCGCGTTGGCGATCGATCGCAATCTCGATCTGCAGGTCGCGCTGTCGCGCGTCGATGAGGCGCGTGCAACGCGCAACGGCGCCGACTGGGAATACGCTCCGCAGGGTGGTACGCAGGGGTCGGCGCTGCGCACCCGCTACAGCGCCAATGCGCCCCTCTCACCTCCGGTCCTGGTCAGCAATACCTTTGACGCTGAATTCGACGCCTCGTGGGAGATCGACCTGTTCGGAGGTCTGCACCGCGGTGTCGAGGCCGCCAGCGCCCAACTGGCCGCGCTCCAGGCCAATCGCAACGATGTCATGATCACGGTGATCGCTGAGACCGCCCGCGCTTATTTCGACCTGATCGCATCCCAGGAGATGATCATCGAGACCCGCGGCCAGATCGAGGACCAGCAGAACCTGCGCGATCTGGTCACATCACGACGTGATCTGGGAATTGCGACC
>Ga0206871_10088_pt1 | contig 23876 bp, 20 predicted proteins | sample Alteio_BWOrgCont_33_FD_152627 | JGI IMG/M metagenome (GOLD analysis project Ga0206871, IMG submission 152627) | Enriched cells from forest soil in Barre Woods Harvard Forest LTER site, Petersham, Massachusetts, United States -... | ecosystem: Environmental > Terrestrial > Soil > Temperate forest >...
CGAAAGCGTGGAAAAATGCATGCAATTATTAAATACGCATAAAACCCGCTATCTGCTTGTATTTGATAACAAAGAATTTAAGGGTGTTGTAACCATTAATGATGTTTTAAGAGAAGCTATTGCCAACAAAGAATCTATATTTGATGAAGTTGCTATGAGAGAAGCTGCAGAAATGCAGGACCGCGTTTTTTAATAGATATATGATCTCTTTATTTTAATAGTGCAAGTAATTTTTTAAGCATTGTTTGATTAGGCGATGTATTAAAAGATGCTATAACATCTTGCTTTTCGAGAGCTGTTAAATGAAAATTCAATGCTGCACTCATATCCTGATTTTCGGGAATATAATTAAAAGTGATTCTATGAATATTATTAGTAGTTGAATCTTCTCTTAAATAGCTGTATTGATCTGTTTGTGTATAATCCTGAAACTTGTACCAATTGTGTTGAAGAATGGTACCGGGTTTGGTGATGATATCAATAACGGAACCTGTTTCTAAAGGACTTTGCCAACTATCTTTTGTTCTGTCTCGTATTTGCAAAATTATTACTCCACCTGTATTATCCTGTATCCAGTCTTTAAAATTTTCTATAAATCGTAGTGTTGTTTCTTGTCCAAAATTATCCCGTAATCCTGCATCCATAACATCAACTATGGGTTCGGTAGGTAGCCAAACATTAGGTAATATATAAGGGAAAGTAGCATTCATCCTTAATGCAGTAAGTACTCTGACATTTAATGGATCTTGTTTGGCGAATAGTGCACCAAAATCAACTCCATCTGCCATAATATTATCATCATTTTTAAAGGCTGCTGGTTTCATCATAAAACTAATCGGCTGTGTACCGATCATCATTTTACGTCCATCAATTGTAACCACTGAGTTGAAAATGATCATCGGAATGGTGGCAGCTTTTTCATCTGCTACATAATCTTTTATTTGTGTATTGAGAATATCATCTGTATTGGCTTTCAGCTTTTCTTCAAAAGCATAACCCCTGTCTTTAATGTACCGATAATTGCCAACAGAGAATTTTTGTGCAGGAGAAAAAATATCTCTATCGATCATTGAAGAGAAAATAGGGTTTAACAAATCTTGCGTGATATTATTAGTGTATTGTTTGTCGCTAAGATCTATATCTTGTCCTTTTACTTTTTGACGATAAAGCTCCCGATAATATGTGGCCGCTAACATGCCACCACTTGCGCCGCTGATCAAAAAGGTATGTTGCATTAATTGCCCGTTAGTGATACTGTCTAATTTTTGCAATGTGTTCATCACAAACGTAGCACTGCGTAAACCACCGCCACTTACATTTATAAATATCATTACTGGTTTATCGGCATGTTGCTTTTGTTTCCAGTTTTTTAATATCTGCAGCATATTGGCTCTGTCGGCATCTATTTTAGCAGGAGTACATAAGCTTTGTAATTCTTGTCTATTGTAAACAGGCCTTTCATTGATATTGCTATAATTAAGTCCGTACACTTTATTGCGAGGGTCAATTATATCAGCGGAGTATAAAATATTTAAAATGATGATTAGTCCTATTACAAATAATACGGCCCAGCTTTTTAGAAAATAGCTAAGTGCTCCAATTACCGAAAGCATGACGGCAAAAAATATGATAACACTGGCTGCTGCAGGAATCTGGAAAAATCTAACATCAAGAAAAAACCCAATTGTTATTAGAAAGATGAAAGCCAGCATAATCCCTACCATTCCAGCAAAATGATGGCGCTTGAAAATAGTGTCTAAAAAATCCTGATTATAATGAGATACTACTCTTGCCTTTCTTAATTTAAAACGAGTGCTTAGATAATAGCCGACTTTTAAACCAAATCCATCCTTTTGTTGATTTTTTGTTGGATCAAATTGTGCTTTGAATGCTTCTGAGTTTTCTACAACGGGTGTGATTTCTCTTAAAATTCTTCTGTCTGCCCCAAAAAAATAAATAAATGAAAAAGCGATATGTAAAGCAAGTCCGCCTATAAAGCCTCCCACCAATATCATAATATCACCAACAGTCATTAATTCTTTATGTGTATTAAACTGAATCATGCGCACCAAATAAAATAATAAGAATGCCAAAGGCAATATGGCATTGTTAATACAATATTTTAAAAATGGTTTTGAAGCCGTAGCTAAAAATTTAAACCGTTTACTGTGTAAAATGAAAGTGGTGATATTCCAGCTCATAAAGAATATGCCCATTGCTACACCAATAATGGCAGCACTTAATGCATTTACATTACCAAGATATTCGGGAACAAAAAACAGGGCATCTGCTCCAAAGCTTTGCATAAAGCCGCTGTTAATGGTGCTTGCCAACAATAACCAGAATAACAATATTACCTGGTATTTACGAAAATGTAAAACCAATAATTGTATCGGGAAAGAATGATAAAAGTTAGTTAGCAACCGGCGTATCATGTATAGAAAGCTGTTTTCTAAATGTACACAAAAAAGAAACACTAAAAGGTTTGTTTAACACTTTTATTTATGTAGCAACTTAAATGGTGGTAATGCTTTTATGGGATTGTGTTTGTAATAAAATGGAAATGGTTTGGGTAATGGCAAAACTAGCCAGCAACAAATGTATTGGCTGCGCTACAGCAGGCATATTTGCATAAAATAATATGATGCCTGTGATCATGCTTAGTAATATGATAACATTTAAAACAAGTATTTTATTGCGTATCTGCGGAATATTTTTACAGTACCAGGTAAGAAAGAATGCCGACAATAAAACTATCCATGAAAAGCTACGGTGTATTAAAAAACTTAGCGGTTTATCTGCCAGCCATTCTCCTCTGTCTCCATAATGAAATGCTTTAGAAACGTCATCAACATACATTCTTACTCTTGTGCCTAATATGGCTTGTATTAGCACAACTACTAAAAATCCAAGCAATAATTTTTTTACTTTTTTATCAACCTGAATAGTAAATAATTTAGATTGAAATGATAATAGGAGTGCTAATTGAATTTCTAATAATACAATGGCAAATAATAAATGCACCGAGATACTGGCATTTGCAAGATTCAATTTAACAACAAGTGCTCCAAAAAGTCCAGTCAGTATTACTATTGCTAAATAGGCAAATGATAATTTATATGCTTTACGTAAGATATCTTTTTTAAAAAATAATAAGGCAAATTGCATTAGAGCGAATAAACCCAATAGAGCACCTGATAAACGATTGATATACTCTATCCAGGTATGGAAGGCGTTAAACGTATGGTCTATATCTTGTGCTCGTAAATATTTCTCAAAATCAGGAGGCAATTGAGACGCGTTGGTTGGCGGTATCCATCTGCCAAAACAAGTAGGCCAATCCGGACAACCCATACCACTCTGAGTTGTACGTACAACTCCTCCCGCAATAATGACTATAAAAGTTAGAATAAAAGTTGCTATTATCCAGTTTCTAATTAGACGCATAAAAAAATAAATTATCACAAAGTTAGTGAAGAGAGAAAGTAAAAAATAAAAAGTAAAAAATGGCCGTAATGGCAACGTTATTAGAATAGCGATAACACATAAAAAACCTTGATTTTTGTTTTTTACCTTTTACTTTTGCCTTATAAGATGTTATCTCCTTTTCTACATAAAAAAATAATTGAAGCTGGGCTGGACGAGGCTGGTCGTGGTTGTTATGCGGGTCCTGTTTTTGCTGCGGCTGTTATTTTACCTAAAGATTTTTATCATCCGTTATTGAATGATAGTAAGCAAGTAAAAGAGAAAGACCGTGATATTTTACGTCCGATCATCGAAAAAGAAAGCATAGCCTATGCTGTTGCCAGTATTGATAATAATGAGATTGATGTTATTAATATTTTGCAAGCCTCTTTTAAAGCAATGCACCTATCCCTAGATGGCTTATCGATAACGCCGAAGTGCTTATTGATTGATGGTAATCGTTTTAAACAATATAAAGAGATTGAACATAAATGTATTATTGGAGGTGATGGAAAGTATACCTCTATAGCTGCAGCCAGTATATTAGCCAAAACGTACAGGGATGAATACATGCAACAATTGCACCACGAATTTCCGCATTTTGGTTGGAACAAGAATAAAGGTTATGGTACAGCCATTCATCGCAAAGCAATAGCAGAACATGGCTTATGTAAGTATCATCGAAAAAGCTTTAATATTCAATCATCTAATTAATACCCATTCTACTTTTGGCTTATGCTTGCCATTGTCCTGCACCCTGCCTTGTAATAGCCCATTCATCTGTTGTACAATCAACAATTGTAGAAGGAATAATACCACCAATACCGCCATCAACAACAATGTCTACCTGGTTTTCGAATTTTTCAAAAATAATTTCAGGATCGGTATAATCTTCTGTCATATCACCTGGCAACGAAGCACTTAAAATAGGATTATTCAATTCTACTAAAATTTGATGGCAGATAATATTATCGGGTACACGCAAACCAATAGTAGCTTTTTTGCTTTGCAATATTTTTGGCACTTGCTTACTGCTAGGCAAAATAAAAGTATAAGGACCCGGTAAGTAATTTTTAAGCATTCGATAAAGCGGTGTATCAATACTTTTAGTATAGTCACTCAAATGGCTCAGATCGCTACAAATAAATGACAATTGTGCCTTTTGCGGATCTACATTTTTTATTTTGCAGATCCTTTCAACGGCTTTTTGTTGGCCAATATCGCACCCAAGTCCGTAAATGGTATCTGTAGGATATACAATGATGCCTCCATCTTTGAGGCATTCTACGATCTGTTTGATCAACCTCGGCTGCGGATTTACGGGGTGCAATTGTAAAAGCATAAAATTTACGTTTAGGATTAAAAAATTAATGCGTAACAACTAAAACACTTTGCAAAACATTACTTTTGCGGTTCCTTACAAATTTATAAAATAAAAAATTGATATGTCAGTAATTACGGTTGGAACCATGGCTTTTGATACTATTGAAACTCCTTTTGGGAAAGCAGAAAAAATAGTTGGTGGATCTGCCACTTATGTGGCATATGCTGCGGGTAATTTTGTTACGCCTATTCAACAGATATCGATTGTTGGATACGATTTTCCAAAAGAGGAAATGGCCGAATTAAAAAAACGTGGTGTTCAACTGGATGGCGTTGAGATCGTTGCGGATAAAAAATCTTTTTTCTGGAGTGGTAAATATCACCTGGATATGAATACACGCGATACATTAATAACTGACTTAAATGTATTGGCAGATTTTAATCCTATAGTTCCGGAAAGTTATCAGGGTGCCGAGTTTTTGATGTTGGGTAATTTATCTCCAAATATTCAATTAAGTGTGATCAATCAATTAAAAACAAGACCGAAGTTAATAGTAATGGATACTATGAATTTTTGGATGGATATTGCGTTGGATGATTTAAAAGCCGTGCTTAAAAAGGTGGATGTACTATTGGTGAATGATGGAGAAGCAAGACAATTAAGTGGAGAAAACTCTTTGGTGAAAGCCGCGAAAGTTATTCAGGCAATGGGTCCGAAATTTTTAATTATAAAGAAGGGAGAACATGGCGCCTTGTTATTTCATAAAAACCAGGTTTTCTGCGCACCTGCGTTACCGTTAGAGGAGGTGTTTGATCCAACAGGTGCGGGAGATACTTTTGCGGGTGGCTTTATCGGCCATTTGGCGAAAACAAAAGACATTAGTTTTGAAAATATGAAAACTGCTATCATTGTAGGAAGTGCCATGGCAAGCTTTTGTGTAGAAAAATTTGGTACAGATCGTATTAAAGAAATTACTAAAGCTGATATCAAAGCAAGATTGGAAGAGTTTGTTGAACTAGCAAATTTTGATATTGAATTGGCTTACTAAAACTATCTATGGACAGTTCGTTACGTTATACACATCTGTTTGAAACTAATACTCGTTATTCGGCAATGTATTTGTTAGTTTCATGCAAAGTTGTATAAAGATTCATGGTGCCAGCCAAAAGATCCTTAAAAGGATTTGTAATTGCATATTTTTTAATTTTCGGAATAACACTTTCCTCCTATGCACAAGCAAGAATAGCTATTGTAGGAGGTGTTAATGAGTCGACCGTAATACAGACCAGCAATCAACCAGATTTTAGTAATTATAAAACAGGATATTCTCCAAGAGTTGGTTTTCATATTGGCTTAATGGGTGATTTTCCGTTGGCCCCAAAATCAAAATTTTCTTTTCAACCCGGTATAGAGTTTTTTAATAAAGGTCGAAAGTTTCAGCAAATTACAAAGAATGGTGTTGGAGATACGGCCGTGTACCTAACCAATAGTTTTCAATTTCTTAATTACATTGATATTCCTCTTAACCTCGTTTACAAATTTGAATTAGCAAAAAAAGTTGCATTGATTGTTGGGGTGGGTCCTTACATTTCTTTTTTCTATGATGGCAAAGAGAATTCTACAACTGTTGGGCCAAATAACTATTATTCATCAACAGGTAATATTACCAACCTACCTGTTGGTGATGGACCTGGTCAATACAAAACTTTGGATTATGGAGTGAATGCACTTGCGGGAATTTATTTAGGCGGCTCATTTATTACAGCAAATTTTAGCAGGGGGTTACAAAATGCTTACCAGGATTCTACATATTCAGGAACATTTAAAAACCAGGTTTTTAGCATAACACTTGGCGTATATCTGGGTGAACGAAAGAAGAAACCGGAGAATAAAAATGATAGTACTGATGAAGATGGCGATGGTATTATTGATAAAGTTGATTTTTGCCCTACAGTACCCGGATTAAAAAAATATAATGGTTGTCCGATTCCAGATTCTGATTGTGATAGTATTAATGATGAGGAAGATAAATGTCCTCTGGTGGCAGGATTAAGAAGATATAACGGTTGTCCTATTCCGGATACAGATGGTGACAGTGTTAACGATGAAGAAGATAAATGTCCTACTGCAAAAGGACTTGTAAAATATAAAGGATGTCCTATTCCTTTCGATGAGACTTTAGCTGTCGATAGTATTAGTGGTGATACAATGATCTATTACATTTATTATGATCCTAATAAAATTAGAACAAATGTTAAGGGAGTGACTACATTAAATAAAATACGCAATCTTTTAAAAACGAATGAAACGCTTAATATAAAAATTTCAGGATACAGCGATAAAAATAATAGCGCAAAAATTGCATTTAAACAATCTGCTAACCGTGCTATTATTGTGAGGAATTATATGAAGAAGGATAGTGTGGCCGCTAGTCGAATGAAAACACATTATTGGGGATCTAAAAAGGCATTAGCATCACGTATAGACAAACTTGATCAATGGAAAGACAGAAGAGTTGAAATAGCAGTTTATCAGAAAATTAAAAAAATAGAACCAATACCGAATGATCAGGATACAACTAATAATAACGAGGCGATAATTAAGCCGCGTAATAAAAAAACTATTGTCAGAAAAAATAATCAAACAGTAGTTTACAGTAACAATATCGCTGATACTACTAATAGTATAAATGTTAATAATAGTGATAGCGGTGTCGCTAATATAAATAGTAATCGGAAAGCAGCTGATAACAATATATCAGAGACAAGTAATGATAAAGTGGCAGCAGTTAAGTATAAAAATGTACATACTAAGAAAAGTAATCAAAGTGTAAGTAATAATAATTCAATTGATACTACTGGCGTTGATAATGCTATTATTCCTGCCGCGAGTAACAACAAGAATTATCCGAATAAGAAGATCAATGCAGTAAATGGCCAACAGATAAGAAATAATAGCGAAATAGCATCCGATACTAGTAATACCAATATCAATATCAACGGTACAAGTATTACGAAAAGTAAACAGCAAACCACTAATAATAATTTAAGTAATACCGCTATTGTTAATAACAACAAAACTCTTATTTCGGAAAAAAATAATCAATCGGCAGACAATAACAATGCTTCAAAAAATAGTGAATTGGCAAACAATAGTAGCTCGACTCTTGCTACTTCTGAAAATGTAAATAGCAATAAGAATACAAATGTTGTTAAAAAAAGCAATCAGCAATTATTAACTGATACTGTCAATAATGATGGAACAGATCAAACCATTAGCAAAATACCTCCATCACAAATAGATGATACAGATAGAGTGCTGGATTGTTACACCATTTATTTTGATCCGAACCAATCGATATTAAATAGTGCATCATTTGATATCCTTGATCATATCCGTGACATTTTAAAAAATGATAGTACATTATATATTGGTATTTCAGGCTATAGTGAAAGAATAGGTTCAGAAAAATCGGCACAGAAATTATCACAAGATAGGGCTTACATTTCCAGAGATTATATGAATAGCTATGGTGTTACTATGGACCGAATCAGGGTTTCCTATTGGGGATCAAAAATACCTGTTGCCGATGATAGCGATCCATATCAGCAATGGGAAAACCGAAGGGTAGAAATATGTATTTACGTATATCCTAAATAATTATTTATAATATATAGCCTTTAGCATACTATTAATATTTTTATACCTAAACAAGGTGTATTTTGTTATTCAATAAAATTGAAATAACACACCGATGAAATGCCGTTTATTTAAACCATCACTTTTTTTTATCTTTTTTGTAACTATTGCACAGGGCATTTATGCTCAGCGCCTGGATTCTTTGTTAAATAGATTAGACTCAGTCTATCCTCAAGAAAAAATATATATACATTTCGACCGTGCTTATTATAATGCAGGAGAAACGATTTGGTTTAAGGCTTATCTCACTTCTGCCAACATGCCTTCATCAATAAGTAAAACCGTTTACGCTGAGTTAGTGGACACGAAAGGAAGAATACTGCAAAGAAAAATAATGCCCGTTATTCACTCGGGGGCTTTCTCAAATTTCGATGTGCCTGACTCTGCGGGTAATTCATTGTTATATGTACGTGCTTATACCGCGTGGATGTTGAATTTTGATTCTACTTTATTGTATATGAAACCCATTTGCATCATTAACCCTAAATCATTAATTAAACAAAATGTGGTTGTTTCATCATACAGTGTACATTTTTTTCCTGAAGGAGGAGACTTGGTATTGGGTGTTAATTCTCGTGTGGCATTTAAAGCAAATGATCAGAATGGAATTCCTATTGATGTAAAAGGAGAAGTCGTAAATGATAAAGGTGAAAAAGTAACAAGCTTTTTATCTACTCATGATGGCATGGGTTATTTTTCTTTAACGCCGTTGCCATTGATAACATACAAAGCGATATGGAAAGATAAAAAAGGAACTGTTCATGAAACAGTGTTGCCTGATGCAAAAAAAGAAAGTGTTGCATTAAGTGTGACAAACACGGCTAGTAATATTTCCTACACACTAACAAGACCTGATAGCGCAAGCGTTGATTTTACATCTTATTATGTAATAGCACAAATGCAGCAGCAGCTTATATATAGCGCCAGGATAAATATGACAAGAAAAACTGCTGTTACAGCAACTATTCCTGTTGATAGTCTTCCTGATGGGATAGTTCAGGTAACTGTTTTTAGTGCAGCGCAGATTCCCGTTGCAGAAAGAATTGTATTTATTAACCATGGTAATTATTATTTCATAACAGATCTCCATGATGTAGAAAAAAATATTACGAAGAGAGGACGTAATTCTTTACAGGTAGATGTTGGCGGCACTTTATTAAGTAATCTTTCTATTTCGGTTACTGATGAGAACTTAAATCCGGCTGAATCTGATCAACGAGAAAATATTTTTTCTCAATTGTTACTTACAAGCGATCTTAAAGGGTATATCTATAATCCCGCCTACTACTTTTCAAGCGATGAAGATTCTTTAAAACAACAATTAGACCTTGTAATGATGACCAATGGATGGAGAAGATTTAAATGGGAAGATTTACTAGCTGACAAGTGGCCGCAAATAAATCATCAACCGGAACAATCTCTGTTACTGGGAGGGGAAGTATATGGGTTATCACAAAATTCATTAGCCGGAAAAGAGCTAACAGCAATTATAAAAACAAAAACCGGAGGGGCAGAGATACTAACTATTCCAATCAACAGAGAAGGTATATTTAAAACAGGTGGTGCTTTTTTCTTTGATACGGCTCGTGTATATTATCAATTTAATAATGATAAAGACAAAACACTAACTGCCCGTGCAAGTTTCTCGTTTGATAATACGTATTTAAAACCTCCTTTTAAATCTTTCTTTGTATCAAATTATTCTGTCATTGAGCCTGATAGCAGTACAATCAAAAGAAACAAAATAACGGCAACCCTACAACGACAAGCCATTATTGAGAATAATAAAAAAGCAAAACTTTTGAACGAGGTGGTTGTTAATGCAAGAATAAAAACATTACGCGAAAAAATGGATGACCAATATACGTCTGGGTTTTTTAGCGGAGGAGATGGACAAACATTTATAAATGATAACAATGATTTTTCAAAGAGCGGCATAGATATTTTAACTTATTTACAAGGTAAGGTTGCAGGGCTCCAGGTATCTACAGTTGGCGATGGATCTATTTCCTGGCGCGGAAGTAATACAAGTCTTTTTATAAATGAAATGAATGCAGATATCAATCAACTTAAATCAATTTCATTGAATGATATAGCAATGATCAAGATTTTCAGGCCGCCATTTTTAGGTGATTTTAGTAGTAGTGCACTATCGGGCACAAGCGGTGCCGGTGGTGCGATTGCTATCTATACTAAAAATGGAGCCGATCTTAATTCCTCTGCAAAAGGATTAGACTTTGCGCTTATTAATGGATACTCTGCAATAAAACAATTTTATTCTCCGGATTATTCAACTGATTCTTTGCCCAAAGCAAATGATTATAGAGCTACGCTTTATTGGAATCCATTTTTGCTGATGGATAAAAACACACGCAGGATCACTATTCCATTTTATAATAGCGATGAGTGTAAAAAAATAAGAGTAGTAATTGAAGGTATAAATGAAGCGGGTCAATTAACAAGAGAAGAAAAAGTATTCGAATAACTTACCATTTTTCTTCTTCTGAAATATCATCATTGTGTTTACTGAATTGTTGACGACTGTTTATTTTTTGTAATTGTCGTTCAATAATTAGTTTAGCAATAATATTGCCCGCATTTTCATCTGTTTGTAATTGTAATAAATATTTCAGTTTGGCTTCGCTGACATCAATGCGATATAAAAGAGTAACTAGTTTTTGAAAATCTTTTTGAATAAGCTGATTAGCGTATATGGTCAATGCTTCTTCTAATTCTTTCAAAGAAATTTTATCCGGCAATATTATTGCCATATCTTTTTTAATATTGTCTATTAATTCTTTTTCCATAAAAAAATTACATAAATCTAGGTTCAGATACGCCTATTCCAAATAAAGCGAAATCATATTTTACAGGATCTGTATTATCCAAAGTTCGTAAATATTCTGTTAGCTCAAGTGCGGCTTGCCAGTCAATTTGCGTGCGTTGTAATATATTAAAACGTTTGGCAACTTTTGCTACGTGTACATCAACCGGACAAATTAATTGTGCCGGTGAAATGTTTTTCCAAATACCAAAGTCTACATTCTTTTTGTCGTTGCGTACCATCCATCTGAGGAACATACTCAATCTTTTACACGTAGAATTTTTGTTGGGAGATGCGATATGCTTTCTTGTTCGTGATGGCACATCTTCCAATGAAAAAAAATATTCATAAAATCCTTTCAGCGCATTTTCTGTAGTTTCATCTTTTTTTGTCATCCATTTTGTGAAAGCCGTTTCTAATGTTTCACTTGTGGAATAATGAAATTGTAGAAATTCGATGAAGTATAAAAGATCTGTGTCGTTGAAAGTACGGTGCTTAAAACCCAGTACTTTTTTTAATTGTTTGTCGCTGACATTTACGCAAAAATCATGTGGAGCATTATCCATTAAAGTCATCAGCTCTCTACTTTTATTAATGATGGTAGTGCGGTTACCCCAGGCAAAAATGGAAGCAAAAAATGCGGCGATCTCAATATCCTGCTTTTTAGTAAACAGATGCGGAATACAAATGGGATCGTCTTTAATAAAAGAAGGTCGATTATATTCATCGACCTTGCTATCTAAAAAATCTTTTAATTTATTATTATCCATCGATCATCAGGCAATTGCTTGTTTTAAATCTTCTACCAAATCATCTGCATCTTCAATACCAACACTTAATCTTATCAAACCATCCGTTAAACCATTCTTAATTCTTTCTTCTCTTGGTATTGATGCATGAGTCATGCTTGCCGGGTGATTTATTAGTGATTCTACACCACCTAAACTTTCTGCTAAAGAAAATAATTTTGTAGAGGATAATACTTTTACTGCAGCTTCAACGCTATCGTCTTTTAAAGTAAAACTCATCATGCCGCCGAAACCGCGCATTTGTGTTTTAGCAATGTTATAATTCGGATGATCTGCAAAACCGCACCAATATACTTTATCAACTTTTGGGTGCTTGCGTAAAAAGTGTGCCACAACATAACCGTTCTCATTGTGTTGTTTCATTCTTACATGTAAGGTCTTAATGCCACGCAATACTAAAAAACAATCCATTGGTCCGGGAACGGCACCACAACTTTTTTGAATAAAATATAATTTCTCTCTTAAATCATCACTATTCATTATCAATGCACCTTGTATTACGTCGCTGTGTCCGCCTAAATATTTTGTTGCTGAATGCATCACAATATCAGCGCCCAAATCCAAAGGATTTTGTAAGTATGGCGTTGCGAATGTATTATCAACACATAATAATGCGCCAGCTTTCTTTGATATTGCCGCAACCACAGAAATATCCGTAATACTCATTAAAGGATTGGTTGGTGTTTCGATCCAGATGAGTTTTGTTTTTGGCGTTACCGCCGCCGCAATATTTTTTACGTCTGATGTATCAACAAAAATAAATTTGATACCAAATCTTTCAAATACTTTAGTAAATAGACGATAAGTGCCACCATACATATCACTTCCTGCAATAACCTCATCACCACTGCTCAATAATTTGATCACAGCATCTGTTGCCGCAACGCCACTACTAAATGCCAAACCATGTTTACCATTTTCAATTACTGCAAAAGCTTCTTCCAATGCTTTGCGTGTTGGATTTTGGCTACGCGCGTATTCATAACCTTTGTTTACACCCGGAGCGGACTGAACGTAGGTAGATGTTTGGTAAATAGGAGTCATAATTGCTCCTGTACTTGGATCCGGTTCTGCACCGGCATGAATGATCTTGGTAGCTAACTTCATAGAAAAAAATTGAGAATGCAAAGATGCAATTTTTACAGCAGTTGTGCAGCAATTAAATATCGCCAATCAAAATTATCGGCATCATGTGCCGGCAATGGATTGATCTTTTTATTTAAAAGATGAGATTGTAGAATTCCGACGTTGATAAGCTTCCTTTTTGCTTCATGTATATATTCCTGCAATTTTGGATCGGTCATCCATTTTTTTTGCGGAGGTTCATATCCAACTTTATCTTTTCGCCAAACAATTTCATCAGGTAATTTATTATCCATGGATTTTCTTAAGATCCATTTTGTCCAGCCGTCTCGTATTTTAAAATTAGGAGGGAGAGAAAAAATAAATTCTACCAAACGATGATTTAAGAAAGGGAGCCTTACTTCTCTACCATGTGCCATTGAGTTTCTATCCGCAAAGCGTAATAATTCTTCCAATCCCAGTTCCATCGTATTAAAATACAGAATGTCACTTAATTTATTGATGCTTGATTTTCTGATACCTTCCCATTCTCTTCCATGTAAAGACGTAACAAAGTCCGGATTAATATCCTGACTCTTTATTATTTTATTATATTCTCTTCTTTCCAGAAAAACGGCAGCATGCGGATTAAAATACGCTGCCATATAATTTTTCATTCCCCACTGTATGGCAATATTTTTTTCTGCCAATGACCTTCTTTCATGATGCATTTGGCCGAATTTTCCTTTGGCAGCTAACTGTTGTAAATACCACTTATAATATTTATGATAGCCGGCTAGTGTTTCATCTGCTCCTTGTCCATCGAGCAATACCTTTACATTATTTTGTTTGGCCAGTTCAAATACTTTGTATTGTATATAAATACTGGAAGAAGAAAAGGGTTCTTCCTGATGGTAACAAACTTTTTCAAGATCATTTATTAGATCGTCGATTGTTGGCTCGGTTCTAAAATTATCAGTTTTGAATTTATCCGTAACAGACTGAATATAGCGAGATTCATCTCTTTCAAAACCCGGGAAAACTGCGGAGAATGTTTTTATATTATCTCCCTTTAAATAATTTATTAAAGATAAAATTGAAGAACTATCCAGGCCACCACTTAAACTTGTACCGAGATCAACATCGCTACGCAATCTTCTTTTAACAGATGTTGTTAGTAATGAAGTAAATTTTTCAATAGCGTCAGCTTCCGAGATAGTAATCTTTGCCTGTTTATCAATATCCCAATATCTTTTGATAACGATCTCTCCTGTAGTTTTTGATAACTGCAAATAATGTGCGGCAGGAAGTGAACGAATATCTTCAAAAAAAGTTTGGGCTTTATCTGTGGGGTTTTGCAAATGACCAATAGTGATGTAGTTCAACAACATTTTATCATCTGCATTTTTTGGAACGCCAACGGCCCATAGCGCTTTCATCTCGCTGGCAAAAATAAAATACGTCTCATCTTTATAATAATAAAAAGGCTTTTCGCCAAAACGGTCCCTTGCGGCAAATAGCATTTGTTCTTTCTCATCCCAAATGGCAAATGAAAACATGCCATCAAAATGTTCCATACATTTTTCTTTCCAATGATCGTATGCTGCGAGGATCACTTCAACATCAGACTTTGTTTTAAATTCGTATCCCTTTTTGTTGAGGTGCTCTTTTAATTCAATGTAATTATATATTTCGCCGTTGTAGACAATTGTATAGCGTTCCAGATAATGCATGGGCTGTGCAGCACCTTCGGAAAGATCGATAACAGAAAGTCTTCTATGCCCAAAACCTACTGACGCATCTTGGTTTGCCCAATAGCCTTCACCATCAGGGCCGCGATGTTGAATAGCATCCGCCATCGTGCGAACCTGAAACAGCATTTCAGATCGGCTAAAGGATTGAGAATTTTGGTTTTGTTTTATTATGCCTGCAATTCCGCACATAGGTGTAAATATCCAAAAAAAATCCGGCGCTGGTACGGCCGGTTAATAAATAGAATGATTTGTTTATAAGTTATCTATTGTTGTGGATTTATCGAGAGCCCTTCTCGAAAAGAAGACTATACATAGTATGATTAAAAATATAATAACACCATAAGCTGCCGCGGTGCCATCATTATACAATCTTAATTGAGAATAAACCTCTACGGAAATGGTTTTTGTGGAATAATTATATAGCAAGATCGTTGCAACAAACTCTCCGAATGAATTAATAAAGACAAGCAGGGACCCTTGTATTATTGACGGATAAATTAACGGCAACGTAATTGATCGCCATGTTTTAAAATTGGTAGCACCTAATGTGGCCGAAGCTTCTTCAATAGATGGATCGATAGAATGTAATCCTGCAATGACGGCTTCTGATAAAATAGGAATATTCCTTATAGCATATGCAACAGGCAATATCCAAAATGTGCCCACTAAAATATTGTTGAATGAAAATACATTAGGCGCATTAAAACTTAAAATTAAGCAGATCGCTATTACCGTTCCGGGAATGCCATAAGGCAATGAAATTGTTATTTCTACTAATGATTTGAAAAGATTTTTTTTACCTCTAACAATATAAGCAACAGCTAGCCCGATTATCAATGTAAATAAAATAGCGACGGTAGAACTTTCTATGCTATTAAAAAATGGTTGCAACGCATCATTGTCTGTAAAGATGTTTTTAAAATTATCTAAGCTATAGCTATAATTCAATCCGGGTTGCATTAACGAACCTTCTGGAATTAATGATAATATAAATAATGAAATGATCGGTAATGCGATGGCAACACAAAAAATAATTACAATAGCAAAGGTTCCATAATCATGATTTTTATCATCAAACGAAATAATTGATTTTATGGCACCTTTTGTTCTTCCTGTAAGTGGTTGTTTATTTCTGTACCAATTTAAAAATGCCAGAAAGATGATGGATATAACAGTTAATAGAATTGACAGAACTGCTGCGTAAGAATTGTCTCCATTTATTTTTGCGTAATAGATGGCTGTTGTTAAAAATCTGTCAGCACCACCAAAAATAAATGGTGCAGAAAACGAAGCCATACTTGCCATGAACGTAAGCAGTGATGCACCAATTAATGAGGGCAGGAGTTGAGGTAGAATAACACTATAAAAAGTTTTTGATTTTCCTGCACCCAAAGTATACGAAGCTTCTACAGTACTATTGTCTAAATTTTTAAAAGCGGCACCTGTAAAAAGAAAAAATAACGGGTAAAAAGAGTATATGTGTAATGCTATAATTGCAAACCAACCATCAAATTTAAAAGAAGTAAAAGGTAGGATTTTTAACAGCAATCCATTTTCTCCCAACAAAAATAAAAAACACATAACGCCTACCATTGGCGGAATAGCGATAGGCAATAATGCCATTGTTGAGAAAAAAGATTTAAAGGCAAATTTCTTATATTGAAAAACATACGCCAGCCAAACTCCAATTATGGCACTTCCAACAACACTAATAACGGATAATAATATGGAATTGAAACAGGCGGTAAAAACGGTTTTATCAAACAATTGACCGTAGGTTCCTTTTTGTAAAAAGCTTTGTGCCAAGAGTTGACAAAGCGGATATACAATATAGCCGATGACAAAGAATACTACTGCAACAGTTAATAATATTTTAGCTATTGAATATTTTTTTGTCATATTAGATGATCACTTGAATATTTTCGGAAGCAGCGGATAGTAAAACACCTTCTCCGATTACGAATGATTGATTTGATATTGTTGCCAAAACTCTTACAATCGTTTCGTTATAGCTTACTATATATTCTGCAAAAGGCCCGGCAAATAAAATATCTTTTATAATTATGGTAGATCGATCATTTGTTTTGTGAATAGCCAAATGTTCGGGCAATACGGCTGCAGTTTCTTTATCATTAATAGTACAATTAAAAAGAGCCGCAGCATTCTTTTTACTGAAAAAATTGTAATGCCCAACAAACTGTGCAACAAATTTATTAGCTGGCTTAAAATATATTTCTTTAGATGTTCCTATTTGTGCGGCAATGCCATTTTGTAATACAGCAATCTTATCAGATAAAGAAAGTGCTTCTGATTGATCGTGTGTTACATAAATGGAAGTGATACCTATTTCATTTTGTAAACGTTTGATCTCATTCCTTGCTTCTATTCGTAATGAATAATCAAGATTTGATAATGGCTCATCAAATAAAATCAATTGTGGTTGCATTACAATTGCTCTTGCTAATGAAACACGTTGTTGTTCTCCACCGCTTAATAATGAAACGTTTTGATTTTTTTTATTTAAGAGATGTACTTTTTCAAGAACATCATCTACGAGTTTATTTATTTCAGTTGATGCAACTTTTTTTATTTTAAGACCATAAGCGATATTCTCAAAAGCAGTCATGTGAGGAAACAGCGCGTAGTTTTGAAATACAATACCAATGTTTCTTTTTTGTGGCGGAAGATTTGTGATATCAATACCATCTAATATAATTTGTCCGGAATCAGGAAATTCAAGTCCCGCAATAATTCTAAGCAACGTAGTTTTACCACATCCGCTCGGACCGAGGAAAGAAAAAATTTTTCCTTTTTCTATTTTGATAGACAGATCATTTAAAACAACACTATCTCCAAATTTTTTGCTGATATTTTTTATTTCTAAGAATGCCAATTGATTGTTTTTACTTTTTGTTTTTGCCTTTTTACTTTATTTATTTGTCTTCACTGTAGCATCCCATTTTTTCATCCATTCCATTTCATTATCTGCCACTACATCCCAATCAACATCCAGTGTTTTATAAGTGGTATTTTTTAACCAATCAGGAAAACTATCACGAGGAATATCGGTACGTGACGGAATGCGATAATATTTTTGCGCCTGTATAAGCAGACTTTGTTGCGTTGTTACAAATTCGTAAAAACTATCTGCCAGCGCTTCATTTTTTGTTCCTTTGATAATGGCAATTCCATCTGTTAATACTACTGTTCCACTTTGCGGGATATTGTATCCGAAGGGATAGTGGTACTTATCTTTTTGTAAAATCATATCAGGCATGTTCCACAAAGTAACAACTTCGTTTTGTCCGCCGAGTTTGTTGTACATCTGTGTAGGATCTGCAGCATATGCAATTGTGTTTGAATCCAATTGTCTTAACCATTTCCATCCTTGCTCTTCATTACCTGTCTGAGCAACAGAACGCGCTAGCATCGCACAGAATATGGCTCTTAAAGTTCCTGAGGCTAATGGATTTCTGAAGACAATTTTTCCGTGCCATTCTGGACCAATAATTTCGTTCCAATCTTTTGGCGCCTTATCTGCCGACAACTTGTTGCTATTAAAAGCAATTACTTGTGGTGTAGAAAAAGTACCATACCAAAAATCATTTTTGCTTTTTGCATAGACAGGAACTTTGTCTGCCCAGGTAGGTTTATACTTTTGTAACAGTCCTAATTTCTCTGCACGGATGAACATCGTTGATGGTGAGCCCCACCAAATATCAGCTTGCGGATTTTGTGATTCGGTGCTAACTCTATCAAATACTTCCTGTGAACCCATATCGAGCCATTGTACATCAACATCAGGATGTACAGCTTCAAACAGTTTTTCAAATTCACCCAGCATTTCTTTTCCGTGTGGGGAATAGATGACCAATTTTTGTTTTGCTTTTTTTGAATGGCAGCTTGATAGAAAAACTATTACTGCTATAATGATCAGGTAATATTTTATATTGTTATATGCCATTGCTGATCTTAATTGTTTGGATAAGTTTTTTTGCATTCTCTATAAATGTTTCGCTAATTGAATCATTCTTTTTTGTTAGAAGTGTATAACAAAAGGAAATACCATTATTCCTTATCGTCGTTTCTGCTGAGGCTGATTTTACAAATTCGGATTGGGTTGAATCATAGTGTTCATACATAATTATAGAAAAATATCGATCATTAATTTTCTCTACCGTATCAAACTTGACTTGATAACCTTCCATTTTTCTAAGTTCATCTATTCCATATTTGTGATTGTTTAATATTCGATCAAAAGTACCACGACCAAATCTCCCATCACGATAGTAAAGATCTGCAGCATGCTCAATTGTAAATTCATCAACAGAATCTTTCAAATAATCATGCATAAAACCTGATTCGAGAAAAATTGGAAACCTTTTTGATTGGTAACGATATTCAATTTCAGTACAAGGCTTGCCACAATCAGACCAATCTGTCCATTGAAAGAATGTGTCATATCTGTTAGGAATTGCAAATGTTACAATACCTAAACTATCTACGAGTTTAAGTGTTATAGCTTTCGAATTTTCGGGAAGTGAATTTACAATAGCTTTTGGGTGATGATTACAAGATGTAAACATACCAATCGTTGCTATTAATATTATTGTTGAATATCTTGTTTGCATACTATTGTCCGGGAATTAAACTATTCAATTCATCAAAAAACATTTTCGTTTTATTAAATTGATTTGGATCGTTGATATCGTAATACCAATAAGTTTCATAATCTCCTTTATTCATCAAGTTTTGCATAGAGCCTTGCGATTTATGTTCTGCAATTTCCCAATTTACAATTATCTTATAAGTAAGTTGATTATTGTATCCAAATGTTACTGTCTTATCAATAATAAAAGAAGGTTTGCCAATTGATATTTTAGTAAAGGCATAATCTTTTAATTGAGTAAATGTTTGTTGCGCTGTATCTGTTTTATTTGCGAAGCTTACGGACAAAACAATTGGCTTTTCTGTTTTAAGTGCATTAACAGTTTTTAGTGTTAAGATAGTTGCGGCTTTATGTCCACCATGTGTTCCGGGTACTGGTAATAAACAAAAAACATAATCGTATTTATTAGCGATCATGATATCTTTTAATCTTTGCTGTACCCATGCAACGTTCCATGATGTATCTAAAGGTTCATGTTCATCCAAACCATAATGCGCATCTTTTTGATCAAGGAAATAAAAATTTCTGATGCCAATAATTTTTCCGGCATTCATTAGTTCCTGTTTTCTTATTCTTGGTAAATTTTCGCGACCGCTTTTTTCATCGGTCAGTTTTATATTATAGATTGATTCGGCTAATAAAGAATATTTATAACCGGCTTCACCATTGGTGATAACTACTTCGTCAACAGTTCCGCCTAATTGATGCGTTATTTTATAAATCGTTGCAGACATAGCTGCTTCATCATCAGGATGTGCTACTACAACCAATACTTTAACAGGACTTGTTTTGTCTTGTGCAAATGAGAGGTTGAATAAAAAGAATGATAAACAAATAAATATGGACTTCTTCATAAAGAATATTTCTAACTATAAATATAGTTGAAATTAGTCCGTATTAAACAGCAGTAAATAATCAGGCAAGAAGCTTACAACATTATGACAAAAGGTCGAATTGTTCTTTGGCAAAAGACTTTAGTAATGGGAAAAATTCATCATAACAAATTTGAATATCATTATAATGCCGATTGAATATTTCAAACGCTGTATCCGAATCTGTGAGATAAGCGGAACGTTTTACCAATCCGGCAAAACTATTTTTCATTCCTTGCGGAAATTTGTAATTGTATAACCAATCTTCTTTTTTCATGTAAGGAACCATGCGCTGAAAATTTTCCGGAAGCAGATCAAAATGAGCATCCAATACCGCATATACCTGAGCTCCGAAATTCTTTAATGCGGCATCGTTTTCGAATTGATCGGTATCATTCGCTAAAAAATGATCATAACATACATCACCAAATGCGCCTGCGTATAAACGATAATCATCTTTAAAAAAAGATTTTAATTGTTTTGTTACAGGATGAGAGTCTGTGAAATCATCAATACTTCTATGCAATAACATTCCTTTGTGAACAGCATCAGGATAATCGAACTGTTTTTTTCCTTTTACATAATCATTGATCATATTACCAACCAAGAGTTCGGGTTGATCGAAAGAAAGATATGCGTGGGCCAATAAATTCATATAGTTAGTATAGCCTCATAAAGATAAGGGGTTTATACAGTAATAATAAGTCAGTATTAACAGTTTGCATGGATGAGTTTTACTGACATTAAAAAACTATTTTTGCCATTCTAAATTTTAAAAAATGACTAAGGGACCAGTTTCACAATTTGTAGAGCATCATTACCGCCACTTTAATGCTGCGGCTTTAATGGATGCTGCTAAAGGATATGTAACGCACCTTGATGAAGGTGGTAAAATGATGATAACGCTTGCCGGCGCTATGAGTACAGCAGAATTAGGAATTTCTTTAGCAGAAATGATACGTCAGGATAAAGTGAGTATTATCAGTTGCACCGGTGCTAATTTGGAAGAAGATATTATGAATTTAGTGGCGCACAGTCATTATAAAAGAGTTTCTAACTATCGTGATCTAAGTCCGCAGGAAGAATGGGACCTGTTAGAGAATCACTACAATCGTGTTACAGATACTTGTATTCCTGAAGAAGAAGCATTTAGAAGATTGCAACAGCATATTCATAAAATATGGAAAGATGCTAACGATAAAGGCGAAAGCTATTTTCCGCATGAGTATATGTACAAAATGTTATTGAGTGGTGTGTTGGAACAGTATTATGAAATTGATCCGAAAGACAGCTGGATGCTTGCGGCAGCAAAGAAAAATATTCCTATTGTAGTGCCGGGTTGGGAAGATAGTACCATGGGAAATATTTTTGCTTCATACGTTATCAAACAGGAATTAAAATCTACCACAATGAAAAGTGGTATTGATTATATGGTTTGGTTAGCTGATTGGTACAGAAATAATTCTGCCGGAAAAGGCGTTGGTTTCTTCCAGATCGGTGGTGGTATTGCGGGTGATTTTCCTATTTGCGTAGTGCCGATGATGTACCAGGATCTTGAATGGCACGATGTTCCGTTCTGGAGCTATTTCTGCCAGGTGAGTGATTCTACAACATCTTACGGATCTTATTCCGGTGCGGTTCCTAACGAGAAAATTACCTGGGGTAAATTAGATATTACTACACCTAAGTTTATTGTGGAGAGTGATGCAACGATTGTTGTTCCTTTAATTTTTGCGTGGATATTGGGATGGTAGGATTTTTCTAAATTTTAAAGTTCTTAAATCGCTTCAATCAGAGAAAATAAAATGTCTTCCGGTGTTTCTTGTCTGTTGGCTTTGTAGTCTGCGCAATTTGCGTGGCGTTCAGTAAGTGTAAAACAATAACGGGAGATGACTAATATTTGTATTTAAGTTAATATATTTGGTCTTAACTTAAAACTCTAGCTATGATATTTAAATCCAAAGTCCTAATTACAGTACTTGCTGTTCTATTCGTATTTGCATCTTGCAAAAAATCCAATAGTACCAGTAGTAACAACAATAATAGTAACAATAACAATAGTAATACAAATAACGATAGTACGGCTTATACATATTATTATCAGGCAACTATTAATGATACGGTTTATAAACAAACCTGTACTGCTACAAATAATTATATACCGGGGTCTTCATTAGACGGTGGCGGTCCATCTGCATCATTTAGTGCTGATATTGCTCCGGATGCTGATTCCATTCCTCTTAATGAAACAGCTTTTGGGATTACAAAAGGTGTATACTTAGATTACACTGATGTTACAGATTCATCTTTTAAAGCTTTTTTCAGTCCGGGTGTTTATCCTTTTGCGGCCTCTTTTGGAGCAAGCGGAATTACTATCGGATGGACAGATAAGGCAGGAGTTGATTGGGAATCAAATAATGCGCCGGGTACACAAACGGGTAGCAATTTTACAATCACTAAAGTTGAAAATACAACCGGCGCATCATATAATGGTACTTATTATATAACTGTAACGGCAACGTTCAATTGTACGTTATATGATGGAAATGGAAATTCAAGGACTGTTACGAATGGAACTTTTGTTGGGATATTTGGAGAAATATAAACAGCAGATATATAATTAAAATGGCGAGATAATTTATCTCGCCATTTTTTATTCTACAACTCCTTCTTTAATTTCTGTCCACAAATCGCTATAGCATTTTGCCGCATAACTGCTGCGGGCATATTCTTCAATCGGTTTTCGGTAAATCCCCATTCTTTCTACATCAGATAAAGCGGGAATATAATTCTGGAAGAATTTTTTGTCTTTGTATAGTTTCTCCATTATTTCATTGTGCATGTTTTTGCGAAGATCTACCAATGTAAAAAAGCACATCATCTTGCTGCCATCGAGATCTTTTTCTTTGAAATAATCTTTCACCATATCGTAAGTGCGAATAGATAATGTTGTTGGTATGATGGGCATCAATACAATATCTGCGGCAGCAAAAATATTTTCGCTCAATGCGCTAAAGCCCGGCGGACAATCAATAAAAACGAAATCGTATTCGTTTTCTAACTGTTTTAAAATACCTTTTAAACGGGTTTTATTTCCTTTCATTTCTTCCACCATGATATCAAAACTTTTGGCGGAATTATCTGCAGGAATGATTTCTAAATTATCATATTCAGTTTCAAGAATGGCGCTTTCTAAAACAACATCTTTACTGATGAGTTTTTTAATGCCCATTGCATTTTTAGGTTTGTATACATGGCACAGTAAACATCATACAGCGCATATAACAAGATTGCGAGAAAGAATGAATTGGTAATTTTGTCTGAACAAGATTAGAAAGATTAAAGGATAGACAGGATTTTTGTATAATGATAAATCGTGCCTATCTTCCAATCAATTA
>Ga0206871_10093_pt1 | contig 23677 bp, 17 predicted proteins | sample Alteio_BWOrgCont_33_FD_152627 | JGI IMG/M metagenome (GOLD analysis project Ga0206871, IMG submission 152627) | Enriched cells from forest soil in Barre Woods Harvard Forest LTER site, Petersham, Massachusetts, United States -... | ecosystem: Environmental > Terrestrial > Soil > Temperate forest >...
CGGCGAGACGTTGTTGTAGTTCGTCGGATAGGGCTGGCTGATTCCGTGGCCGACCTGCACGAGTCCTTGCGTCGGATCGAAGTTGGCGAGCAGGTCGTTCTTTTCTTTGATCGGAAAAGAGACGTCGTAGCGCAAGCCGAGGTTGATCGTGACGCGGGGAGTGATGCGGAAATCGTCCTGCGCGAAGAGACCGAACGATTTCATCGAGACGTTGCGCGCGGGTTCGCCGAACTGGAGGCTCCAGTCCTCGACACTGCCGGTGAGGAAATCGGTGAGGCTGTTGAAGTCGACGCGGCCGCGGCCCTCGGTGGCGCGCAGATAATCGACGCCGCCATTGCTGAAGACGCCGCCGAAACGCAACGTGTGCTTGCCGTGAATCCACGAGACAGTGTCGGAATAATTTTCGGTGTGGCTGGGATTGGTCCAGAGCGGCCAACTTGAGTTGCCGCCGAGGTAGTCAAAATCTTCGGGGCTGGCGTTGATGCGCGGCAGGCCGAAGAGGCGCGGGTCGTTGATGCCGGTGTTCAGGCCGTACTGCGAAGGATTGACGTTGGAATCGACGGGGACGATTTTTTCGTAGAAGCGGTTGTAGCTGAAGCGCGCATCGTTGGTCCACTGCGAGCCGGGGGTATAGGTCCAGTCGAGGCCAAAGACTTGCGTCGTCGGGCTGGCGGTGGTGAGCCACTGCGGACTGAGCGCGTCGGTGTCTTCTTCGACTTCGGTGGTGTTGGCGTAGATGAAGCGCGCGGAGATCGTGTTTTTGTCGTTGAGGTGATAGTCGGTCTTGACGACGAGATTGTCTTCGCGGTTGGTGTTGTTGAGGTCGTAGTTGATCGCCGATGGATCGTTGGGATCGGCGGTGAAGCCGGGGTTTTTCGGGAAGAGACTGAGCAGCTTCAGGCTAAGCGGATTGCACGCGGCGGGGCACCCGGCGGCGGCTTCTGCGTCGGGGATGCTGTACTCGGTCGGATCGATGCCGCTGGAAGCGGTGAGCGGATTTCCGATGAGCGACGAAGTGGCCGGCGTGAAAACGATGAACGGGTTGCCGACCTTGTCGCGGACGCCTTCGTAGCTGCCGAAGTAGAACCACTTTTGCTTCTTGATCGGGCCACCGATGGACGCGCCGAATTGATGCATCAAGAGCGCGGAGAAGGGCTCGGGGCTCGGATTGAAATAGTTGCGCGCGTCGAACGCGGAATTGCGATGAAAGTAGTAGGCGGTGCCGTGGACGTCGTCGGTGCCGGACTTGATGCCGATGTTGACGAGCACGCCGGGCTTCGCGCCGTAGTCGGCACCGGGCTGCTCGGTGGTGTTGAACTCCTGAATGGCGTCGAGCGGGAGCGTGCTGGCGGGCGTGCCGGAGATGCCGGCGTCATTCATGACGGTTTCGCCGTAGTAGGCGTCGTTGTCGTTGGCGCCGTCGATGATGAAGTTGTTGTCGTCGGGCCGATTGCCGTTGGAAGTGAGCGTGTGGAAGCCGCCGCCGGGATCACGTTGCACGCCGGGGTGAAGCGGGAGCAAGTTCTGAAAATCGCGGCCCTGGAGCGGGAGCTCATTGATGGCCTTGTTGGAGAGGACGCCGCTCAGGACGGCGTTGCTCGCTTCGGTCAGCGGCGCTTCGTCTTTCACCTCGACGGTTTCGTTGATCGAGCCGATTTTGAGGTGGAAGTCGATCTTGAGATCGTTGCCGACTTCGATCTGCACGCGCTCGCGCACAAGTTTGGTGAAGCCGGGAGCTTCGACGGTAATCGCGTAGACGCCGGGGTCGATGCTCGGCGCGGAGTAGTCGCCGGTCGAGTTGGTTTGTAGAGAGCGGCTGACGTGCGTGGCGATGTTTTCGATGTTGACGGTGGCGTTGGGTACGACAGCTCCCGTTGAATCAGTGACCTGTCCGCTGATGCGGCCTTGCGCGGTCTGCGCAAACGCGCCGGGTGCAGCGAGAATTAAAACCGCGAACAACATTGCGAGAAACGAACAAACAGACCTGCATTCCTGAGTCATCGTGGACTCCCCCGTAAGAAGAAGACTTCGAGATAGTTATTTGACTGCTTCACACCCCGACGTGTGAGCAGTAGTCCGCCACAAAACTGAAACATTTGTTGAAAGGAGGTCTTACAAGCCGGATTCGAGTGTTCCGGCGGCGACCAAGACGCTGACCTGCGTCAAGGCGATGTTACGGAGATCCCTGGACACTGCGCCCTCCCTCTCGGGCAACCTGGCACCAAACTACATTGGCGCGAGTATGAGAGACGCGATTTGAGGTGTCAATCGTGAAAAGTCGGGCTCGTCATTGGAAGGGTACGGCCTCCGTCTACAGCGAGTGACTTGACGGCTTGACCGCTGCGGCAAAAACGTTTACGACTCTTTGCGCGTCTTTGCGCGAGAAATTTCTTCGGGAGAAATCGAATGCATCGGTTCGCGGTGGCACGAATGTTGATGGTTGGCGCGATTCTCTTGGGTCTGACCGCGATGGTCGCACCGGGCGCGGCAGCGAAATGGCGGTATACGCGAACCGGCAGCCCGACGGATGTCGCTGTTGTTCCGCGAACCGGATACGCGCTGATGGGAGGTGGCGCGAAACAGGATCCCGCGTTTCATTTTTTATGCGAGCGGACGAACGGCGGCGATTTCCTGATTTTGCGGGCGAACACGGACGACGAGTATGCGCAGAGCGTGAACAAGGAAATTTTTGCGATGTGCCCGCTGAATTCGGCGGCGACGATTGTGTTTGAGGAGCGGGAAGACTCGGATGATCCAACCGTTGCGCAAATCATCGATCACGCCGAGGGAATTTTTATCGCGGGCGGGGATCAATCGAATTATCTGCGGTTCTGGCAGGACACGCCGGTGCAGGCGGCGCTGAATCGGCACATCGCGGCGGGGAAACCGATCGGCGGCTCGAGCGCCGGCCTTGCGGTGCTGGGTGAGTTTTCGTTTGCGTCGATAATCGACACGGTTCATTCGCCGGAGGCGCTTGCCGATCCGTTTGGAAACAAAATCACGATCTCGCGCGAGTTTCTGACGATTCCACTGTTGAAGGGGGTCATCACCGACACGCATTTCGCCAAGCGCGATCGCATGGGGCGGCTGCTGGTGTTCATGGCGCGGATTTTGCAAGACGATTGGGCGAAACAGGTGCGCGCGATTGCCGTGGAAGAAAACGTGGCGTTCCTGCTGGAGCCCGACGGCAGCGGCAAAGTCGTCGGCGAGGGATCGGCATATTTTCTGGAGGCGAAGCATCCGCCGGAAGTCTGCAAACACAATGAGCCGCTGAAATTCGACGGGGTATCGGTGCGACGCGTCGGAGACAAGGGAACTTTTAACGTGAAGACGTGGAGCGGGAGCGACGGCGACGCGTATTCGCTTTCGACGCAGGGCGGCAAGGTCACGCCGACTGGTTCGAATCACGGAATCTATTGATTTCGATGGCTTGATGGCCGACTGGCGTGCGCGATCAGAAGCGGAACGAAAAGCCTGCAACGACCTGCGCGCTGCTCTGCCACTGGCCGAACATGTGCGTGCCGAGATAATCGACGCCGGCCTTTGTGGAAATCACATCGTTGATGACGTAGTTGACGCCGCCGCCCATCGTGAATTCGAATCCATTCCTCCCGCTAGCCGCTGTTTGTGGAATCAGATGCACGCCGCCAGCGAGCGCGTGAGCCCACGGTTCGAGTCGGCCGTGACCGAATGAAAACTTCGGGCCGGCGCCATAGCCGAGATATCGAAAATGCTCGTTCTCGAAAACCGGCGGCGCGAACGCGGTTGTGACCGATCCTTCGATCGCGACCCATTCCTTCCACCAATACGCGAGCGATGTGTTGAAGCCCGGCGCGCTGGCGTAGTAGACGGACGAGCGGAATCGCACGAGCGCGAATGCGATGCCGAGCTGCCACTGGTTTGGATTTTCGCTGTAGTAGGGGCGCGGAGGCGGCTCTGGTGCAGGTCGCGGCAGCGGCGCGCTCGCCGGCCATGAGGGATTTGCGTCGGATGAGAATGTGGCGAGCGGGGAGTATGCAGCTAGATCTCCGGGATTTGCCGTGACAGTCGAACTGAACAAATCATACGCGGGCGACTTATCCGCGATGAGCGAAGCATCCGTCGCCGGAAACTGTGCGGCAACTAAGCTCGGCGTCGCGAGAGACAAGACAGATTCGGTATCGCGAACCAAGGGAGCAGCTGGACTTTGCGCGCGCGCCAGTCCGCACACCACGCACGACGGCACGAACAGCGCGACGGCAAAAGACAACCGCAAGACGAGCTTGTTCACAGATGTATAAGCCTCAGCGGCTCTGGGCTAGCCTTGCACTACGGTAAACACACCCTTGCGGTGAGCGCTTAATTTCTTTCGTATGTGCTGCGACACCGGCAACAGAGCAGCGCGGAAGCGAGGCGGCCGCGCTATGCTTTTAGCTGGCGTGCGGATTCGTGCGGCTAGCGGCCGTGACGAAGGTAAGCGTCGGTCTTGTTCAGCCAGTCTTCACGCGGCGGATTGAACACGTCGAGATCGATCGTCTCTTCGAGCGCCCACGCTTCATGCGGCATATTGGGTGGAATGCAGAGAACTTCGCCGGCGCGCACGACAACTTCTTTTCCGTCGAGCGCAAATTTCAGCGCACCTTCCAGAATGTACGTGACCTGTTCGTTGTGATGATGGTGCAGGGGCACGTGCGCGCCCTTTTTCATGATCACGCGTGCGAGCATCACCTGATCGCCGACGAGCATTTCGCGGTCGATCAGCGGATTCAATTTTTCGCGCTCGACGTCTTTCCACGGAATATATTTGAAAGTCTCTGGCGTGCTCATTTCAGCCCCCCATACAGTTTTACGGCGTTGTCGTGCAGATACATGTGCGCAAGTTCCATTGCTTTCGGCTCGGTGTAGGCTCCTTCGGAGACGAGCTCCGCGAGCGCGGCGGCCAACGCGGTGCGCGTGCTGCGCGCTGAGAGCCAAAAGCTTTCTTCGGCGCCGAGCGCGTCGTTGAACGGGAATGCGTCGGAGGCGTACATCATTTTGTCCGGGAAGAGCGTGAGCAGTTGCTTGAGCACTTCCTTGAATTGCGATGGATAGAGAAATTCGGACTGGAAGGAAGTGTCGAGGTAGACGTTTTTCACCGCGGTGAGCAGCGCGGCTTCTTTGTAGTACGGCCAACCACCGTGGAGCAGGACGAAGGTCTGTCCTTTGTAACGCTGATCGCGCAGAACGTTTTCGAGATTCAGCACGTTGCCGTTGTGCAGGCTGAAGTAATCGCCAATGCCGACGGCGCTGTGAATGTGCGTGGCGATATGCAGCTTTCCCGCCTGATTGATCAGCACGCGGAAGATGTAGTCCTGGAAGGTGACGTATTCCTCGGGCGTTGGAACGCCGCCTGCGTGATACTTCGCGTAAATCGCTTCGGCTGCGGAACGCGGCGGATCGGTGAAATAGAGCGAACGGAAATAGGCGGCTTCGAACTTCATCGCCACGGCGCCGCGCTTTTCGACGTTGTCGGCCATCGTGCGGCGAATGAAATCTTCGTAGCCGGCGAGATCGGCGGGGAGGCCCTCGACGCCTTCGAATTTCTTGTAGCGCGCGAGCATTTTTTCCTGGAGCGGGATGTAAACGCCCATGTCGGGCGTGCTCGCCGTGCGTTCGCTGTTGTCGAACGGAAAGAAGAAGGAGTCGACGAAGAAAACCCAATGGAAACGCTTCGGGTCGAGATACGGCGCCATCAGCGCGCGATTGGCGAGGACGGTTTCTGTGTTGAGCTTGTCGAGGATCGAATCGAAATATTTCGTGTCGCCCGCCGCTTCGGCCGCTTTCGATTTGTCGGCCAGCCACTTCATGTGTTCCGGTGAAAAATCGTTGTAGGGATAGCCGAGCATCTGCTTTGCGGCGGTGATGAATTCAGGATTGTCGGCGCGGGTGCGCATGAAGTCGGTCTCGCCCGGAGGCGCGGCCATCGCATCGACGTCACTGTCGTCGCCGAAGCCGGGATGCGCGTGATTGTCGAAGAGCGGGATTTTTTCGACCTGCGGGAGCAGGCGATCGTAGATTTTTTGTACGTCGGGACCGTCCAAAGGACGAGCTTGGGCGCCGGAGGTTGCGGCGACGATCAGGCAGGCGGCGAGCACCAGGGTGAAATGAAGCAAATGTTTCATTCGAGTCGGCTCCGGGCTGGATTGACCTGCGAATTCGGAACTTGATGAACTCCGACTGCGACTTGGCCGAGCGATTATCGCGCGACCGCCGCGCGCCAGCGTGTCGAGACGCGCTCAATTCGCTCGAGCGCTTCTTCTAACAGGTTGCGCGCGCTGACGAGCGAGAAGCGCAGATAATTTTTCCCAGCCGGACCGAATGCCGCGCCTGCAATTCCTGCGACGCCGGCCTCTTCCAGTAAAAGTCGCTGGACTTCTTCGGCGGGTAGCCCGGTATCTTCAATATTCACCCAGGCGTAGAACGCGCCGTCGGGCGAAAGGCAGCGGAATCCCGGAATCTGGTTGAGCCTGTTGACGAAGAGATCGCGGCGCTTGCGGTATTCGAGCACCATCGCGTCTACCGCGTTCGTCGAATCGTTCAACGCTTCGATCGCGGCCACCTGCGAAAACTCCGCGGTGCATGTGAAGGTGTTGAGTACGAGCAAATCGAGCGCATCGATGAACTCCTTCGGCGCCACCGCGTAGCCCAGCCGCCAGCCGGTCATCGCAAACGACTTCGAGAATCCATCGATGATGATCGTGCGATCTTTCATGCCAGGCATGGCGTAGATCGACTTGTATTCGCCATTGAATAGGATGCGCGCGTAGATTTCGTCTGCGATCACCCACAGGTCATGCTTCACAGCGAGGGCGGCGATTTGCTTCAGCGTCTCTTCGCTAAAGACGGTTCCGGTGGGATTATTTGGAGAATTGAAAATCAGCGCTTTCGAACGCGGCGTGATCTTTGCGGCGATTTCCGCGAGATCAGGCTGAAATTGATTCTTCTCTTCGAGATAAAACGGCACCGCTTTGCCGCCGAGGCCGCGCGTGAACGACGGATAGATGGGAAAGCTCGGATCGGGATACAAAATCTCATCGCCGGGCTCGATCAGCGCCATCATCGTCAGGGCCAGCGCCATTTTGCAACCCGGGGCGACCAGAACCTCTTCCGCCGCGACGTCCAGGTGCCGAGTGCGCTTCAGATACGCCGCAATCGCTTCGCGCAATGCCGGGACACCGCGCGGCGAGACGTACCGGTCGCGTCCTTCTGCAACCGCGGCGCGCACGGCATCGATAACTGGCGCCGCCGGATGAAAATCGGGCTCACCGAGCTCGAGATGGATGATCGAGCGACCTTGTTTTTCGAGCTCTTTTGCGCGCGAAAAAACGGCCAGCGCGCCTTCGCCGTTCAATTGTGAAACACGTGATGCAAGTGGCTTCATGGCGAAAGAATCCTATCACTTTGAGGCCGGAAGTGGTGTCACGGGAATGTGGAGACCGTCGATGAACCGCGGAAACATTTCGAACGCGGCAGCAGTCAGAAATAATTCCACGAGCTCGGTGTCAGAGAATTCCTTTTTCAAGTCGGCGTAGAACGCGTCATCGACCTCTTGCGGGCCGCGATGGAGCCGATCCGCGAGCCGGAACCCGAGCTTCTCTTTTCCGCTGTAGGGCCCCTTTTCGAAATCGGGCACTCCCGCGATTTGCTCTTCGCTCGCACCTTTTTTCCGCGCGGAAGCGTTGTGCGCCTTGACGGCGTATTCCGACTGCATCAAAGTCGAAATCCGGACGGCGACGAGTTCCTTGTACCAGCCTTTCAGTGCGCCGTCGCTGAGCAACGCCTTCAAAAATCCCGCCATCGCGGCCGCGATCCCCGGATTGTACGAGAGCACCTTGAACATATTCGGCACGACGCCGCGTTGCGCCAGCAGTGCATCGTAGATCGCCTGCGTTTCGGGCGTGACTTTGTCTCGTTCAAGCAGCGGGATGCGCGGTGTCGTCGCGGACATGGATAAGTCTCCTGTGAAAACAGCAGCTTGGCACAAAAAACGAGGGGCGCAAAATCGCGCCCCTCACGTCGCATAAACGTGTTGTAAAGCTCAATCGGCTAGAACGAGTATCGCAGCGAGAACTGAATCAATCGCGGCGTACCCACGGTGCTGGTGATTTTGCCGAACGGGCTGTTCGTGGTTCCAATGCTCTCCACGTCGAGGAACGACGGGTTCGCGAAGTTGGCATGATTCCAGATATTGAAGAAGTCCGTCGTGAAGCGAAGCGCCTGCCGCTCGGTGATATGGAAATTCTTGATCAACGAGAAGTCGAAGTTCGCCTGGCTTGGGCCGCGGAACGTATTGCGTCCCAGGTCGCCGAAGTTCGTCGTGCAGAAGTTCGCGTTCGGGAAAATTGTCGGATCAGGCTGGTTCGGATCGCATTGCGCCGGGTACAGCAACGGCGCCGTGGCGAACGCGGCTGGATTCAAGTATCCATTGACGCGCGTGCCGATGCTGCCGTGCGAATAACCGTCTGAAATGGTCGCGCCCGAGGCGAGACTTCCGCCCGTGACGCCCGGCGCCGATCCCGCACCGAGGAACGCTGTCCCGGCGCCGGAGTCGATCACCGAGAACGGCAAGCCCGACTGAACAATCGTGATGCCGGCCACGGCCCATCCGCCGAGTGCCTTGCGTTTCCAGCCTTCCGCCGATTGGAAGAACGGCAAGTCATACCGGTAGCTGATGGCTAGGCGATGCGTGCGGTCGAAGTCCGAAAGACCGTACGAATCCTTCAGTGTGGATTCATCGTTGAACGCCGTGTTGAACGCCGTGTTCCCGCTCGACGTCGCATCCGTCGAACGCGAGAACGTGTATGCCGCCTGGAAGTAACCGGCGTTCCAGCGCCGCGTTACCGTCGTCTGTAATGAGTTGTAATGCGAGTACGCGTCGTTCGCAAATTGCTGGAAGCCGCTGTAGCCGTTGATGCCCTGCGCTCGCGAACGCGCAATCGCATTGTCGAACGTGTTCGCGGTGATCGATTCGCCGCCGACCACCACCGGATTGTCGGGCGTGGCGTCCTGCGACTGCAAGGCATCACGCGTCTCGCGCAGGTGCACGCCGTGCGTGCCGACGTACCCGACTTCGAGCACCCACTGCTTGCCCAGCGCTCGCTGCACCGTGAGGTTCCATTGCTGCGTGCTCGGAACGACGAAGTGCCGCGGCACCGTCAGGCCGAAGATACCGAGCGTCTGGAGGGGGCCCGGGCAACCTGAGCCGGTCGCTGTTCCATAGTTCGCCGCCAGCGTCGTGTTACCGCCTGGGAAGCCCTGAAACACGTTTAAGCACGGCACAAAGTTGGGATCGAGTGTGCCCGCCTGGGGCAGTGCGTTGGGATTCGGATTCGGGCAGCCCGGACCGGGCGTCGCTGAGAAGAATGTGCCCAGGCAGCCGGGTGAGCCGCCGCCAAACGTCACGGGCAAAAACGGCGGGTTGAAGGAAAGCTGGTCGGCCGTGCCCACGTCTTCGCGCACATAGTAGATGCCGAAGCCGGCGCGAATCGTGGTGTTGTGATGACCGAACAAGTCATACGCCAGGCCAACGCGCGGTCCGATTCCGGTCGCGTAGTTATTGTTGAACGTCGTGCCATTCGCATCGCCGGTCAGGCCCGCCACATTGAGCTTGTTCACGCAGCTTGGATAGATGAAGGGGAACGTTCCGGCATTCGCCAAGGACGGGTCGAGATTGCTGATGTGGCAAAGATCGTCGTGGAACGCACCCAACACTTCGGTGCGCAACCCCAGGTTCAGCGTCAGGTCGTGCCGAATCTTCCAGTCGTCCTGCGCGAACACCGCGAAGTTGTTCGACCGGTATTCGTGATTCGAAAGCCCGCCGCCTCCGAAGCTGAACTCCGGCACGCCGAGGAGGAAGTTCTGAAAGTCGGTGTGGCCGTCAGGTGTATTCGTGAAGAACAATTCGCCGTTGAACACCTGCGGGAAGTTCTTGTCGAGGTTCACGTGCGTATATTCGCCGCCGAACCGGAAGACATGCTGACCATGCACCCAGCTCACGGTGTCCACAAAGTTGATATTGTTCTGGTTCTGCGACTGGTTGCCGAACGGAGCGGGGCCGAGTTCGAAACCCGAGCTTTCGAAGAAGAATCGATAAATCGAATCGGTCAAGCTGTTCGTCGGACGGTCGATCCCCAGATCGGCCGTCGTCACTGGCGGCTCGTTGTTCAGGTCGTCGTTGATATGCACGAAGCCGAAGCGGAATTCGTTGACCAGCGTAGGCGAAAACAAGTGCGTCTCACCGATATTCAGGAAGCGCGCGTGTACCGGCGTGTCGAACGGGAAATTCAGCGAACTCGCACTGACCGCGCTCGCCAGCGTCGAGCCCAGCGATTCCTGCAAGTCGCCGCCGCCGAACGGGAGCAAGCTCTCCGAGTCTGAGAAGAAGAAGCGTACCGACAACTTGTCCTGGCCGCCGCGGAATTCGCGGTCCCAGTTCGAAGTGAACTGATCGTCCGTATACTTACCCGGCTTGCTGACCGCAAACGCGCCCGTCGTCGGGTCGCCGCTCGGAATCAGGAAGCCGCCCGGCTGCGCTCCGAACTGGTTGCCCTGAAATTGCAACAGCTTCAGCACCACCGGGTCGATCGGGGTCGTCGCGTTGCCGAAGAACGCCTGCGAGATCGACGCTTCCGAGCGATCCGCCGGGAGCGCCGGAATCGTCGTGCTGATAAACGTGCCTGGAGAGAGGCCGCTGCGCTGCCGCGTACCCTGATAGTTCACGAAAAAGTAGCCCAGCTTCTCCTTCACCACCGGGCCGCCGAGGCTGCCGCCAAAAATGTTCTGCTTCACCGACGGGCGCGCCAAGCCTTGCTGATTCAAAAAGAAGTCGTTCGCGTTGAGCACATCGTTGCGGAAAAATTCATACGCATCGCCGTGAAACGTCTTGGTGCCCGACTTCAGAATTGCGTTGACGTTTCCGCCGCCGTTGCGCCCCTGGCTCGCGTCGTACAGCGACGTCTGCACCTTGAATTCCTGGATGACGTCCGGATTCGGCAGCGGCACATAGGTAGCCTGCGCCACGTTGTAGTCGGTCGCGCTGATGCCGTCGATCAGATAGTTGTTGTTGTCTTCGCGCTGGCCGTTGACGAACAGCTTTACTGCGCCGCGCCCGAGCTGCGCTGCTGCGTTTAAGTCGCTCTGCGCGCCAGCCGATAAAGTGAGCAGTTGCTGGTAGTTCTGCGTTGCCAGCGGCAATTCGCGCACCGTCTCGGTGCCGATCGATTGCCCGGTCGTCGCGTTCGACGTCTCGACGCTCGTTACCTGCGCCGAAATCTCCACTTTTTCGGACACCGATCCCGGCTTCAGCGGAATCGTTATCCTCACCGTTTCCGTGACGTGCACCTCAATGCTCGCGCTCTTCGCCTCCGCAAAGCCCGTCTTGTTCACCACCACCGAGTACGTCCCCGGCGGGAGCAGTGTCACGACGAAAGACCCGTCCGCGTTGGTCGATACCTTGCGGGCCAGAGCTTCCGTGCGCTGGTCGATGACCTGCACTTCGGCGCCTTCGATCGCGGACCCGGTCGTGTCATTCACGACGCCTTCCAGTGCGCCTGTCGCACCGCCTTGTCCATACGTGCGGACCCCGGCCAGCGCGCAAACCACAAAAAACACGGCGGCCAGTAGACTTCGAGACTTCCCCCTCATGATTCCCCCTAGTACCGACCGGTTTTACGGTCGCTTCGAAATAGATCGCGGAAACGATGACAACCGGCCGAAACGTTCCGAGATCTGTTTATGTGAATTGGTTCTGCTCAAGGACACTGCGTGAACGTTCGCCCGGAGTTCGAACAATCAGTTCGAACAACAACACGAACACGGAAGATAGACCCGGACTACTCGCGGATTCTTCACGACCCACCCCAACTTGAAACTAGCCTTCCACCCCATTGCTGTCAAGCCGACAGGCCATGAAAGTTTTCGCTTTGTCTCATCCGTGTCAAACCGCATCCCCAAGCGCCCGCGCCTCTTGACGCGAGCGTTCCCGTCACAGAGTATGTAGGAAGACCAGGTGGGGCGTTGGCAGGCGCAACGTCCGGTGTGTCTAATCCGTCGTATAAGTAGCAGTGTCCCCGCTAGGGGGTGACCATCATGTTGTCCCGCACGCTTCGTTTCGCATCCTTTTCAGTTGGTCTGTTCGCGCTCTGCTTCCTCGCTCTCTCCAGCGCTCCGTCCGCTTCGGCCGACGCCAGTCATATCCGAATCATTCGCATCAGCTACGTCCAGGGAGACGTGCGTTTCGCCCGCGACATCAAAGGCGACCCGCTTGCCGGCGCCGAGAACATCACGTGGGAGAACGCCGAGCTCAATCTCCCGATTCGCCAGGGCTTCGTCATCTCCACCGAACACGGCCTCGCCGAAGTTGAATTCGAAAACGGCTCGCTCGCGCTGATCGGTGAAAACACCGTTCTTCAGTTCTTCGATCTCTCGCTCGAAGACGGCTCCAAGACCACGCGCCTGATTCTGCGCCAGGGCACCGCATCTTTCTCCATCAATCCCGGCAACGGCGACTATTTCAGCGTCACCGGCGGCGACTTCAGCGTCGAAGCCGACGGCCACTCCACCTTCCGCATCGACAATTTTGACGACGGCAGCCGCGTCAACGTCAGCAAGGGCCGCGTCAACGTCCTGCGCAAGAAGGGCTCGACCGAACTGGCCAAGGGCCAGACCTTCTCGATGAAGGCGAGCGATCCAAAGAATTTCGACGTCGCCACGAATACTTCGGCGGGCGATGCCTTTGACAAATGGGCCACCGGCCGCATCGACAGCGAGAACAACGGCACCGCCGCCGCACAGCAATACGTCAACTCCCCCAACTACACATCCGGCCTGTCGTCTTTGTACGACTACGGCGCCTTCTATCCGTGCCAGTTTGGAAATTGCTGGCGTCCCTACGGCGTCGGTCTCGGCTGGTCGCCTTTCGACAGCGGCTACTGGTTCAACGATCCGTCGATCGGAATGTCTTTCATCGGCAATCAGCCCTGGGGTTGGACGCCGTATCACTACGGCGGCTGGCTCTTCGATCCCACGTTCGGCTGGCTTTGGTCTCCCAACGCGTTCGGCGGCAGCGGTCTTTACGGAGGCTACCCAGGCTACTCGCCGGTAACCGGCACATGGCTGCGCAACGGCAAAAACGGTCCGATCGGAATCGTTCCCACGCATCCGCTTGATGCCAAGAGCAATGCGCCTCAAAATCTGGCGCGCGGTGTTTTCCCCGTTTCGAATGGCACGGTCAGCCGGCTCGCTCCGGTCGCGACCGGCGAACAATGGAAATCAGTGAAGTCGGTTCCGACGAACACCGTCAACGCGCGTGTCGCCATGGCGGCCGCTCCGGCTCGCATCGAGCGCACCATGGCCGGCGGCAATGCAGCGGCGCGCAGCGTGTCGCTCGGTAACGGCTCGTCTCTCAGCTACGACGCAGCCTCACGTCGATTCGTCAATTCCGGCGCAACCGCCGCGACCAACGCCCGTGTCGGCACGATGGCCGCCGCACCGGCGTCAGCAAGCGCGACGCGCACTGCGAATCTCGGCGCGCGTCCGATGGCAACCCCGGCCCGCAACTTTTCGATGGCGTCACGCTCGGTCGCTCCGCCTTCCGCGCCGCGCTCCGGCGTCTCGTTTGGCCGCGTAGGGGGCAACTCCAGCGGCGGCAACACCGCCCGCTCCAGCGGCTTCTCCGCCGCGAACGCAAGCTCGTCGGCTTCGCACGCCTCTGCCGCAAGCTCATCCAGCAGCGGCGGCACCTCCGGCGGTGCCCGCGCTCACTAGTCAGCGATCGAGTCTCAACTCAACCGAAAAGGCCGCCCTCGAGGCGGCCTTTTTCTTTCGTCACGTAGATGCCAGGTCGAGATCTAACGCACCTCATCCAGCTTCTGTGAACGTGTACTCATGCTGTCCATCGCGGATCGTTAACGTCCGTTTCCCGCCCTTGTCTCCGACCACAAATTCGAAGCCACTCACCGATGGATCGATCGTGATGAACGAAATGCTTCCGTCGTCATTCTTGCGAGAGGCCACAGCGCTCTTCCACTCACCAAAATCAAACACCGTTCGACCGTTCGCATTCGTCACGTCAATGTCGCCCAACTCTTTGCTGACATATTTCTTCGCCAGCTTGGCCACTTGATCCGGAGCCGCCGGCACTACCAACCGCTCGCGAGCCTTCGCCAGTTCCGCCTTGTACTGCGCAGCCGACGCTTCAATCTCTTTCTCCGCCTCCGGCTTCCCATCGAATACCACTTCCAACAACCGCCGTGAGAGCGGTCCTCGCAGAAGTACACCCGCATCCGAGTTCGTCAAAATCACGACGGCAATTCCTGAGTCTGGCAGCAAATACCAATTGCTGTGAAACCCTGCGAGGTCTCCTCCGTGGCTGACCACCGGAACGCCGTACGTCTTGTCCACGATCACTCCCATGCCGTACCACGAATCTTCACCGAGCATGACCTGCGGTTTCTCCCGGATCGTCAGGTTTTCCGCCGACACCAACTGTTTTCCGTCCGGCAACTTTCCCCGGTCCGCCTCGAGTTGCACGTACTTCACGAAATCCGCCGGTGACGTCCACACCGCTCCCGCCGGACGCGCCGAAACCGCCGCGTAGTTGAAATCCATGCTGGACACCGCCGTTTTCCCATCGACTTCATTCCCGTGCGGCGAGGCGTGATCGCCCGCGAGTGCCTTTGCATAATCAAACGTCGTCGAGTTCATTTGCAGCGGATCGAAGATCATCGTCTGCATCGCTTTGTCGTAGGCCGCGCCCAATTCCAGATTCGGATACGCGATGTGCCCGCTGATGTAACCCGCTGCGGCCGCCATCAAGTTGCTGTACTGAAACACTTCGCCAAATTTGCTCGTCGGCTGCATCGTGCCCAGCAATGCCAGCGCCGACTCCGGAGTTGCATCCTTAAACTCGAAGAGCCACTCCAGATCCTGACGCGGCAATCCCGTGCACGCGCATACCAAATTCTTTACCAACACTTTCTTCGTCGTCTCCGCGTCGCCCAGCTTGAATTTCGGATAGACATCCACGACCGGTTCGTCCCACTTCAATTTCCCGTCATCCACCAGCCGTGCAAGCAACAGCGTCGTCATCCCTTTCGTGTTCGACGCCGCCATGAACAGCGTGTTCGCATCCACCTTTTCCGGCTTGCCCAGTTCTCGCACTCCAAGCCCGCCTGCGAACACCACCTTGCCGTGATCCAGGAACGCCAGTCCAACGCCCGGGACATCCAGCAGCTTCATCCCGTTCTGCACGAAATCCGTCAGCTGCGCGATGCGCGCCGCATCCAGTGGGTGTACTTGCCGACCCGCGAACGTCTCCTTCGAATACCCCTTCGGCCGCGCCGTCTCGAAAACTAAACCGATTGGCGCAGCGCGCTTCTCTGCCGTCATATCGGTCGCATCCAGCACAATCACCGTCCAGTTTTTTCCTGCTCGCAGCGCCAGCGCAGCGATTGTGGCGCGCTCGTTCGGCGACGTCTCATACTCCACCGACTGCCGCTCGTCCCAGCCGTCCTTCGGCGCATTGGCAGTCACGAGTTTCACCGGATGCGTTTCTTTGCCTTTGTACGCGACCCATGCCGCGGTCGCCGCCGCTTTCGCATCCGCAGCCGTACCTGCGTCGAAAATCACCACATGCGAGTCCGTCTCCGGCGGCGTGAGCACCACCAAATCTTTCCCCGTCTCCATCGACCATCCCGCCGGCACCGTGAACGTCGCTCCTCCAGGCGAAACTTTTCCGGTCTGTGCCGACACCAGCTCCGCTTTCGATCTCGTTTCCTGTGCCGGCAGCTCCCACGCGCCCATACCTGCGGCTAGCGCCAACACCCACAACGCTGCCCGCAGAAAGCTGCGCATCCCCATTTGCTCCACGCCCTTGCTCATAGAATCGACCTCGCGAGATTCATTTCGACTGAACGCACTTCATCCCCGGGATACCCTACTGAATCTGTCCCAACAATGTGGCAGGCCCGATAAGTCGCGTCAGGACATGCGTTAGGACAAATGACGCCAATCGAATTCAGGTTTCGGTAACGCCGCTAGTCAACCCATGCCCGGGACTAATTCGTCTTCTTCGCGGGCCCGGGATCGTCCGGCCCAACGAAATTAACCAGAAAAGGGCCGACCCCGTTCACCTGGAGCACGCAATCGCCTTTGCACTGAGCGTAGTGCCTCATTTGCGCAGGCGCAGAAATAAAACCACCAACAGGGATTTCTTTCATGGCAGCGTCGTCCCACTTCGCACCCATGCCCACCAGAAATGTGCCCTTGATCACCGTTACGTTTTCTGCCGTCGGATGCCAATGGGGTGCGATCTTGGTTCCGTCTGTTCCGGAAAGCCGGAGAGTGTAGGAGCGCCCGGCAGTCATCGGGTCACCCTGTAGAATCGCAACCTTCAGTGTTCCGCCCATATCCACTGACGGTGTTCCCGCCAGCGCTGCTGCCGGAATATCCATCCATTGTTCGGAGCCCGGCATTACGGGTCCGCCTGCCGCTCCCCCGCCCTTCTTTGCGGGCGGAGTTTGAGCCCAACCTGCAATCGCTAGTAACACGCAGCCAAAGAGCAGACCGAGTCGTTGCTTCGTCATGAATCAGTCCTCCTGAATTGAAATTGTTAAACGCCGTGGTATTTAGGCAACCCTGGGGTCGTGGTTCTGTCGCGGCGGAGATTACCATACGGGGGGTCGCTACGAGTACACCGGAAAAGTTCCCACACCGTTGTGCAGTGCAAGTCCCGATGGGTCGCGTTACCGCTTCGCCGGCCAGTCTGGCGGCAGCGATTCCGGCGCCAACGGCGGCGGACACTCCTGGAAGAAAAACGGGCAGGAGCCTTCCCGCCCGTCTCGATCGTCACTTCACTTCGTTGCGTGTTTACTTCGCTTCTCGCCAAACAACACCCGCATAACCAACGACCGAACTCGTGTCCCCTGAAACATCCGCGGAAGTCGCATACCGCACCAGCTCTCCTCGCGTCACTCCCATCGCGCGCAGCGCCGTAATCGTCGCGACCGCCGGCCCTAGCCCGCACATCGAAATTTTCTCCTCGCGGCAAACATCGAAGAGCCCGCGCGCGTCCAGCGCCAGCAATTTCTCCACCGCCTTCGCATCCTTCACTCGCGTCGTCGCGTCATCCTCATAGTGATTCAAATCCGAAGTCGCCAACAACAGCACACGCTCTTTCGCCGCCATCAGAACCCGCGCCACCGCTTCGCCCACGCTCACCAGATCTTCGAATCGCACGGTCCCCATCGCCACCGGCACGAACGAAAATCCCGGCGCCAGCACTTGTAAGAACGGAATCTGCGCTTCGAGCGAATGCTCCTGGCTATGCGCCACGGAGTCCTCTCGCAATCTCGGGCACGCATCGCGCAACGCCATAGCGAGATCCGTGTCGATCGGCGCGTCGCCCAGCGGCGTGCGCCACGCTCCATTCGAAAGAATCGCCGCTGATTCACCGCGCGGAAAATGCCGCACGCCCAGAATCAAAATTTTCCTCGGCAGCGCGATGTTTCCGAAAACTTCACCCGCAACCGCGCCTGAATACATGTAGCCCGCGTGCGGCACGAGACAAGCCGCAACAGAAATTTTCTCGGCATCTGTCGCAGGCGCATTCGCGTTGGCGGCGCGCAACGCGCTCATGCGCCGCACAACGTACGCAAGCTCATTCGGATTTGCAGGGTAAAACCGTCCGGCAACCGCGGGAAGACGAAGCATCGCAGCTCCAGAATGCACAACGGCGCTTCATTTGAAAATTGGAAAACAGCCGAGCGCAACCCAGCGGATCAAACCGGCTGAGCAAACCGTTGAGGTGTCATCTTGAGCGAAGCGAAGGATCTCAGCACGATCCGAGCGGCAAGTTTTCAAAAATTGCATTTCTTAAAGAAGGTGAACAGCGAGGAGAAACTACAGCGACTTCGAGGCTTTGCCCTTGACCTTTACGGCCTGCAGTGAGCTCTGATTGTATATCACGCTGACTTTGTCGCCGTACTGATAGCCGCCCTTGGCAATCGTTTCTTGCATTTTTGCCGACGCCGCCGGGGATAGCGCGAAGGTTCGGATCGCCATATCGTCGCCTTTGGCTTTCACTGTGATTTGTGCCGATGTGGCGTTCATCACAGTCCCCTCGAACTTCGCAATTCCGTTCGGCAGAGGTTTCGGCTTGACCGTGTTCACGATGATCGGCACCGCCGTATCGATCACCGGCACGACCTCGGCGGGAGTTTGCGCCGACACAGTCGGGCACGACAATCCAGCCAGCACCAGCGCCGGCAAGCCCAACAACGCGATTGTTCGGAAAAGTCTCATGGGGACGTTTTGCAAATTTCGTTTAGCGAAACTCTACTCCATGTCGTCGGTCGCGATGCGCAGCGACTTCAAAAATCGCACATCCTGCGGGGTCATCGGCAGCCGGCCCACCGGCTTCCGCTCTTGATCCTGTTCGAACGATTCCTGATCGACCTGAATGCGCAGCGACTCCAGAAATCGCTTGTCCTGCGTCGTCAACGACGTCGATTCCGGCGCCGATCCATCGCGCTTCGCCAGCCCGATCGTCGCATCCAGCTTCAGGACGATGTCGTAGCCATGCGCCCGCACGCCGGCAATCGCACCCGTAATGCGCTCCGACTCGGATACCGTATCGTTGATTGCGTGGCCTAGTTCACGCAGCAGGTTTTTCAGGTTATCGTCGAGTTGCAAGGTATTTTCCCCCTACTCTCTTCCCTTATTTTAGGCCCGCTGCACAAGCCTGACAAGGGACCTGAAGTACAGTGTCTCCAAAGGATTCATACCTGTACTGGCTTATTGCGCCTTTTGCCACCGCAGTCCCCCTCGTAAAGGATTGAATCCGTTACGAATGCCTTGTCGGCGTTTCTCATCTGTGATGAAGTGTTCTTCAACAAAAATTTTGCAGAGGGTCGAAATGAAAATCCTGCCCCGCGTCAATTTCGTCGTGGACTGTACGAACTCGATTGCTGTCTTCGCGCTTGCCGCCCTTTTCGTCGCACCCGCGTCAGCTCAAGTTCTCTCTCCCGCTGAAGGCCGCACCTCTCGTGCCCTGGAAGCGGTCCGCTCCAATCCCCTCGAACTCGAACTCTTCCTCACCGAAATGCCGAAGGGCACCGACCTGCACAATCACCTCACGGGTGCCGTCTACGCCGAATCCTTTATTCGCGCCGCCATCGAAGATCAGCTCTGCGTCAATCCAGCCGCGCTCGCCTTTGCCAAGCCCGAACACAAATCCGACGACGTCGCAAAAGGCCCCGCCTGCGAAGCAGGAAATGTCCCTGCCGCCCAGGCCTACAAAGATCAGCACCTGTACGATCAGCTCATCGACTCATTCTCGATGCGTACCTTCGTCCCAACCACCGGCACAAGTGGACACGATCACTTCTTCGATTCATTCGACAGATTTCACGGTACAAACGAACACCACAAAGGCGACTGGCTCTACGAAGTTGCCACCCGCGCTGCTGCGCAGAATATTCAGTACATGGAATTGATGGAAACTCCGCCGTTCAGCCGCTCGGCCGCGGCCGCTCACGAAGTCGGCTGGAACCCCGATCTGCCCAAAATGCGCGAAGCATTACTTACAAAGTTAGGCAAAGGCCTCGATCAGGATCGCGACGACGACCTCGCATTTTTCAGAGAAGCCGAGGAAACGCGCGACAAGCTTGCTCACTGCGGCCAGCCCGACGAGCAGCCCGCCTGCCACATCACGCAAAAATTCATTTATCAAGTCTTGCGCGGCTTTCCGAACGAGCAGGTCTTCGCGCAAACGCTCCTCGGATTCGAAACGATCTCCGCCGATCCCAAGCTCATTGTCGGCATCAACTTCGTCATGCCCGAAGACGGCCGCGAGTCCATGGCCGATTTCGAAGAGCAAATGAAAATGCTCGATTACCTTCATTCGGTTTATCCGAAGGTCCACATCACGATGCACGCCGGTGAACTCGCGCCAGGCCTCGTTCCTTACGAAGGTATGTGCTGCCACATCCACTGGGCCGTCGAACTCGGCCACGCCGAACGCATCGGTCACGGCGTGGACATCATGCATGAACACAATCCCTACGAGCTCATGGACACGATGGCCAAGAATCACGTCATGGTCGAAATCGCGCTCTCCAGCAACGACCTCATCCTCGGCATCAGCGGCAACAATCATCCGTTCCCGATCTACCGCAAGCACAACGTCCCCGTCGCGCTCTCCACTGACGACGAAGGCGTCTCCCGCATCGACCTGACTCACGAATACGTCCGCGCCGTCCAGACCTACAACCTTCACTACGCCGACTTGAAGCAAATGATCCGCACCGGCATGGAACACAGCTTCCAGCCCGGCGAAAGCCTCTGGCAATCCCGCGACAACTTCAAAGCCGTAGTCTCTGCATGCTCGAAAGACCCGCTAGGCGCCGACAAACCGACGCAACCCTGCGCCGACTTCCTCAAATCCAGCGAAAAAGCCACCCAACAATGGGACCTCGAGCATCGCTTCCGCCAATTCGAATCCACCCGTTAACAATTGGGCGGCTGCCAACTAGCCGGCAGAATCCTGACCGCCGAATCGCGCCGCGAACGCTAGCAACCGCGCATCCGCCCCTCGCGCCGCTGCCAACTGCACGCCAGCACCATTCGTCGCCGGTAGCGTAACCACCGGAGCCCCCGCCAGACTCATCGGCGTCGTATAGCTCAGGATCGCCTTCCGCGCATTCGTGTGATCCGCCCCAGCCTCCAGCCGAGCCACCGGAGAGCAAGGCGACATCACAAAATCAAACTCGCGCAGCAACGCATCCGTCCGCCCCCGAAACACCGCATGCAGCGAACGAAATCGCTCGACCTCGCTCACAGGCAGCGACGCGCCCCATGCGAGCCGCTCCGCTATCCGCGGCTCAAAAACGGAATAGTCGCCGCGAGTCGCCGCCGCGTGAATCGCCGCCGCTTCGCTCGCTTGAATCGGAGCGTAAATACCCCAAGCCTCGCGCCACCACGAAGCATCGAACGTAAAAATCTCCGCGCCTGCATCGCGCAGCCGCTCGGTCCAATCCGCGAGCCTCTGCATCACCACAGCCTCCGCATCGGCCACGAAATCCGCGGAAACAACGCCGATGCGTACCTTCTCAGCAGGCCGAATTGAAACCACAGCGCGAGAGGAAGCCGTGCCGCGATCCGCAGCGGTCGCCGAAATTCCAGACGGAATTACCAATCCAAATAACGCGCTCGCCAGCAACGGACCATCGCTTAAATCGCGAAAGAGCCAGCCGAGCGTGTCGAAGCTCTGCGACAAATGCACGCCGCCGCGCCAGAGTCCGCGCGCATGCGCAAGTTCGATCGACGCGCGAAATCCCGCGAGCCCGCACAACGCCGCGGGAACGCGCACCGATCCGCCCGTGTCCGTCCCGATCCCGGCAACCGCCGAGCCTTCCTGCACGCTCGCAGCGGCGCCGCTCGAAGAGCCACCCGTCAGCAATTTCGCATCGCGCGGCTGCGTCTCGTCCCCGTAATCCGGATTTTCCCCGGTGATTCCGTACGCCAGCGGATGCAAATGCGTCTTACCGACGATGACCGCACCCTGCTCCTTCAAGCGCGCCGCCACCGCCGAATCTTCGCGCGCCGCAGCATTGTGCTCCGCATAAAATCGCGTCCCCGCCGTCGTGACAAATCCCTGGAGATCAAAACAATCCTTCATTGAAATGGGCAGCCCGTACAGCGCCGGTTTCGCGCGTCCCACAAAGAGCCGTGCAACTTCGTCGGCATCTCGAAGCACTCGATCGCGATCGATCGCGATGTAAACATTGCGCCCGACGTTTGAATTTGCGCGAGCGAGATGCCGCTCGACCGCGGCGATCGGAGTGATCTCGCCGGATTGCAACGCGGCGTGCAAACGCGACAAAGTAATGAGCGCAGAGTTCACGCCCGCATTGTAACCGCATCGCCGCACCACGCGATGGCGAAGCCGCGGTTTACGTCTTAGCGCAACGTTGTCACGAATCGTAATCGTGCGCACCGGCACTCCACGAAATTCACTCGCGGACAAGCTAACGTGAGCTAGCATGTCCGCATGAAACTTCGGTGGCCCCTTCTCTTTGTTGCACTTTTGCCAGGTTTAGTCGGCGCTTTGAATTCTCACCGCACGAACGCCCAAACCACTGGAGCGGTAGCCGCGGCGCAAAAACCTCTGTACGCTCGGCTCGCTTGGAGACGCGCATCGCCGTCTGATCTCGAACTCGACGGCGACATTCCCGGCGCAACTCGGGAGCAGGGCAAACGCTACATCACACGCGAGCAACTCCTCGCGCTGCCACAGGCCACCTATACCGTCACGAACGACGCGAATTTCAACGGCCCGACGGAAATCAGTGGCGTCGCGCTCGATGAATTGGTCCACGCGCTGGCGGCAAATTCGGAATCCGACATCGCCGTCGCGATTTGCTCCGACGGATACGCGACACACTACGACCACTCGTACATCACCGCGCATCACCCCGTGCTCGTACTGAAAATTGACGGCAAGGATCCCGCCGATTGGCCAAAATTCCGTGAAAACGGCGCCTATATGGGGCCATATCTGATTTCGTCGCCCGACTTCAAACCGAGTTTCAAAATTCTGTCGCACGACGACGAGCCGCAAATTCCGTGGGGTGTCGTGCAACTCAAAATCCAAAGCGAGGCTGCGGTCTTCGACGCGATTCGTCCGCGTTCGCCCAGCTCCAACTCGCCAGAAGTGCAGGACGGTTACCGCATCGCGCAGCAGAATTGCTTCCGCTGCCACAACAGCAGCGATGCAGGCGGCACGAAGGCGCAGCGTTCATGGACGGTGCTCTCAACCTGGGCGACCGCGTCGCCTGAATATTTCGCTGCGTACATCCACGATCCAAAATCAAAGAATCCGAAATCGCAAATGCAGGCGTTCCCAAATTACGACGCGGCTACGCTCAGCGCGCTGACGAAGTATTTTCAATCGTTCAGTGACAACGCAAGGAGCGGGAAGCCGTGATTCTACGCGCCGCGAAAACAACGCTCGTCCTCGCCATCGCGCTCTACTACACCCTCCTCGTCCTCAACAACACCACCGACTACAACTCGAATTTTCAGTTCATCCGCCACGTGCTGATGATGGACTCTACATTCCCCAACAACGGCGCGATGTGGCGCGCCATCAACTCGCCTGCGATCCACACCTCGTTTTACATCACGATCATCGCGTGGGAATCGCTCACGATGACTCTCTTCTGGTGGGGCGGCATCAACCTCGCGCGCAATCTCAAGGCGCCGGCGGCAACTTTCCATCAAGTGAAAAATATCGCGATCGCGGGACTCACATTGAGTCTCCTGATGTGGTTCGTCGCGTTTGTAACGGTCGGGGGCGAATGGTTTCTGATGTGGCAGTCGCAAAAATGGAACGGCCAGGAAACCGCGTTCCGCATGTTCACAGTCGTAGGAATCGTTCTGCTTCTGCTTGTGCAGAAAGAAGATGATGTCTAGTCGTTCTGCGCCGACGAAGGAGCGATTGAGATGGACGGTACTTCTGAGATCCTTCGCTTCGCTCAGGATGACAACACTTTGTTTAGCCAACGGTGTTTAGCCAACGGTGAAATTGTCGAATAGGCGACGTCGTGGTGCGGTGGTTTCCCGTACTGTCGTTACATCGCTTCTTCATTACTTCTTTGCT
>Ga0206871_10094_pt1 | contig 23633 bp, 25 predicted proteins | sample Alteio_BWOrgCont_33_FD_152627 | JGI IMG/M metagenome (GOLD analysis project Ga0206871, IMG submission 152627) | Enriched cells from forest soil in Barre Woods Harvard Forest LTER site, Petersham, Massachusetts, United States -... | ecosystem: Environmental > Terrestrial > Soil > Temperate forest >...
TATGTGTGCGATAGGCTGCGTGGGGCTTGGAGCACGGGCTCAGAACTGTGCAACAAAAGCTACGGACAAGGAAGATGTGGCTGCAACGATCCGCACGATGTATGCGGCAGCTACGGTCGATGATCTGGGCAAATTCAACGCTTTGATTGAGCCGGGATTTTATATTTACGACGGCGGCACGCGCTTCGACGGCGACGCCATTATGAATCTGATGAAGGGCCTACATGCAAAGGGTGCCGTGTATGTGTGGACCGTGAACGATCCCGATGTGCATGTGAACTGCAACGAGGCGTGGATCGCCTATGTAAATCGGGGATCGGTAAGGATGGGCGGTGGGCCGGTAACGCCGGCACAGTGGCTTGAGTCTGCAGTGCTGGAACGGGAGAAGGATGGGTGGAAGATTGCGTTCTTCCATAGCACGCGAGTTCCGCCTGCTGAACCGGCTAAGTAATCAACATGCAGTCGCCATAGCTGAAGAAGCGGTAGCCCGCAGCAACAGCGTGAGCGTAGGCGCGGAGAACGGCTTCCCTGCCAGCGAATGCACTGACCAGCATCAGCAGCGTGGAGCTGGGCAGGTGAAAGTTGGTGAGCAGACCCTGGACGAGCTTGAAATCATCATTGAGACCTGGTGAGAGGAAGAGGCTGGTTGAGCCGGAATGCGCGGTGATGGGGCCGGGCTGGCGCGCGATGTGCTCCAGCGTGCGCGTGGTGGTGGTGCCGACAGCGATGATGCGCCGGCCTTCTTTTTGCGCAGCGACGATTGCTGCAGCTGTCGCGGCGGGAAGCGTGTAAGGCTCGGCGTGCAGGCGAATGTCCTCCGTGCGCTCGGCGCGGACGGGCTGGAAGGTGCCGAGGCCAACATGCAGCGTGAGGGTTTGGACTTCAACGCCACGCTGTGCAAGCGCGGCGAGGATCTCCGGCGTGAAGTGAAGGCCTGCGGTGGGTGCGGCGGCCGAGCCTCGCTCGCGGGCGAAGACGGTTTGATAGCGGTCGCGGTCTTCCGAAGTATCCGGCGTGTTTTTTTCACGATGGATATAAGGTGGCAACGGCATGTGGCCAATGCGGTCGAGAATTGCGTGGAAATCTTCGACTGGTGAGAAACGTAATGTGCGCTCGCCGAGTTCGCCGGTGGAAAGAACTTGCGCGGTGAGCACTGCACCCTCCGGGGCTAAAGCCCCACCTTCTATTGAGTTCTTTACGGACGGGCTGAAGCCCGTCCCCTTCAAAGCAAGATCGTAGAAGTGGAGGGCTTCTCCGGGCTGGACTTTTTTGGCGGGTCTTACCAGTGCAGTCCAATCATTATGCTCGCCAGCGAGGCGTTGCGTGAGCAGGACTTCTACCTGGCCACTGGGCGCGGGCGAATTGTGCTGCGTGCGCAGACCGGAGCGCGTGGCATAAAGCCGCGCGGGCAGAACGCGCGAGTCGTTGAGGATGAGGAGATCGCCAAGCTCGAGGAGTTGCGGCAGATCGGTGAACTGCTTGTCTAAGAATTCTCCGGTCGCGCGCGAGAGGATCATCATGCGACTCGCGCCGCGTACAGCGGGTGGGTGCTGCGCGATGAGCTCTTCGGGCAGGTCGTAGTGAAAATCAGAGACAAGCATCAAGACCAGAGTTTAGCCGATGGGCTCGGTGTTCGATCGCGAAAGGGAGACAGCGTAATCGAGAGCTTCCTGCAGAGCGCCGAGGTCATTGGGCTGCGTGTGCGCGGGCCATGCAAAAGTGATGGTGGTGAAGGGCATGGGAATCATGAAGCGGTCCCAGGATTTGAGACGAATCGAGCTGCGCGGGTGAGCGTGGTAGGCGCCGAGCCAAGTTGCTCCGGTGAGTTGTGCGACCTGCACGGGGCCGGGCTTGGCGACAAGCGCGGGGCCGCGAGGGCCGTCTGCGGTGAAGGCGCAACGATGACCGGCTCTATAAGCCTCGGCCATGCCACGCACGGCGCCGAAAGCTCCACGGCTGCTGGAACCGCGCACGGGATAGAAGCCGAGACGTTCTACAGTGCGCGCGATCAGCTCGCCATCGAACGAGCGCGAGATAAGGATGGCGATATCTTGATTGCGGAAGCGGTGCGCGCAAGCCAGCATGGTGCAGTGCCAGAAGGCAAAGAGCGTGGGGCCAGGGATGGTGATGCCGACAGGCGCGATGTTGCCGGAGAGATCCGGCGCGAAGACGTCGCGATAGCGCCATGTGCTGCCGAGAAGACGAATCAGCAGCGCGGCAAGGCGCGGAACGGTGGCGAGCAGAAATCGTTGCTTACGGCTAAAGGTCACTGGCATGAGTCTAGCTGGATGCTTATAAAACGTGACCAGTGGAGAAGAAGGCTAGCTGTATTTCAGCCAGCGAAATATTTCAGGAAGGCTCGGTTTCTTGCCGTACATAAGAATACCAACACGATAGATGCGTGAGGAGACCCAAAGTATCGCGGCGATAGTAACTGACATGAGTCCGATGGAGAGCCAAATCTCCCAGGGGGCGACCTGCGTGAGCGAGAGACGGAAGTTCATAAGCAGCGGGCTGCAGAAAGGAATGAGGGAAACGACGCGCGCCAAAGTGGAATCTGGTGCAGGAATTACAACGCCGAGCATCGCAAAGCAGAAGATGAGGGGAATGACCAGCAGCATGTTGAGCTGCTGGAGTTCCTGCTCGGAGTTGGTCATGGCGCCGAGGGCCGCGGCCATGGAAGAGTAGATGAGAAAACCGAAGATGAAGTACAGCACAAAAAAACCGATCTGCTGAATACTCACGGGTGCGTGGCCCGCGCCGCCAACCATGCCGGAAATACTGCTGTTGGCGATGATGAAGGTTACGAGCATCCAGACACCGACCTGCGTGAGGCCAACGGAGCCGACACCGAGGATTTTGCCGGCAAGGAGCTCTTCCGGCTTAATGGTGGCGAGCAGCACTTCAAAGACGCGGCTGGTTTTTTCTTCGATGATGGAACGCGCGGTGTTCATGCCGTAGAGCATGATGACCATGTACATGAGGAAGAACAGAAGGTAGGCGGTGAAGAAGGCCGCTCTTGTGTTGCCGCTGGCGCTGGTATCGAGTTTGATGGATGTCGTGAGCGAGTCGATGTCTGTGGGCGAAAGATTGTGGGCGAGCAGACGTTCGCGAGTGCTGACTGTCTGGATGGCATCCTGCAAAGTGGTCTTGGTGGCGATGTCTCCAACGGAACGCGCCTTGTAGGCATAGGTGGAAAGGCCGCCGGGAGTGGCAGAAGGCGTGACCCAGAGATATCCAGCAAGTGTGCCGTCCTTCTCTTTCAGTTGCGAGTCGAGCGACTGACGCACAGCCTCTGAGGGCGTGAAGATATCAACCTTCATTTCACTGTTCTGGCTGGTTTCCAGAGCCTTTTTGAGATCGGTGGCGAACGTCTCATCGACGGTAACAACCGCGATGTGCGATTCAGACTTGACGCGGCTGGCCATGAAGGAGCTGCCGAAGACGAGTACTGCCATGATCAACGGGATCACAATCGTCGCGATCAGGAAGCTCTTGGTGCGAATGCGTTCCAAGTATTCACGTTTTGCAATGAGCCAGATGTTGTGCATTGTTAGGCCTCTACGGCTTCGGTTTCTCCGAAGCTCTTTTTAACTTCTTCAATGAATATCTCTTCGAGCGAAGGTTCGTGGACCTCAAAGCGATTGATGACCGCGCCTCCGGCAACAGCAGCGGCCAGAATCTTCTGCGCATCGGCTTCAGAGGCAAGCTTGAGCTCGGCGCCGCCCGGGTGGTTTTTGGTTTCGAGAATGTCGGGACCGTGCAGAAAGGAATCGTTTCCCGTAAAGGCGACCTGCACGCGGTTGCGTGGGTAACGCGATTTGATGGCGCGCATGGAGCCGGAGAGTACAAGGCGTCCGCGAGAGATAAGCGCGATGCTATCGCAGAATTTTTCTACCTGGTCCATGCGGTGGGTAGAAAAGAGAATGGTGCGGCCTTCGTTGCGCAGGCCCATGAGTGTCTCCATCAGCAGAGCGGCATTGACGGGATCAAGGCCTGTGAAGGGCTCGTCCATGATGATCAGCTCCGGCTCATGCAGCAAGGCGGCGATGAACTGGATCTTCTGCTGCATGCCCTTGGAGAGCTCTTCTGTCTTTTTTGGCAGAGCTTCTTTAATCTGCAGGCGCTCGCACCAGTCTCTGGCGCGCTTGCGGGCGACCGCTTCCGTAAGGCCATGCAGGCAGCCGAGGAAAGTAAGCTGGTCGGTGACACGCATTTTCTTGTAGAGACCGCGCTCCTCCGGCAGATAGCCGATGCGATGCAGCAGAGAGCGGTTGAAGGGCTTGCCAAAGAGGCTGACGCTGCCTGAATCAGGCACCGTCATGCCGATCATCATGCGGATAGAGCTGGTTTTGCCCGAGCCGTTGGGGCCGAGCAGACCGAACATAGTGCCCGGCTCAATAGAGAGAGTTAGGCCTTCGACCGCGACCTTACTGCTATAGACTTTGCGAATGTTATGGAGTTCAACGATGGGCATGTGACGCTGCTCGGATTTCCTTATCCCGCTTAATGAAAATAAGTCTAACGCAGGAGAATCACGCAAAGGGAGCGAAGGTGGTACACGTTGGTGTCGCCGGAGCTGCACCGAAGAATGTAGGGTGATACACAGGAGTTTGAACTGAAGTAATGGACCCGAAAGACGAGATCGCGCGGCTTCGCCAACAGCTGGACCAGGCACTTAATGATGCTGTTGCGCGCGAGGCCGAGCTGCAGCGCTACCACCAGCAACTGGAAGCCGCCAACGCTCAACTGCAGGAACTGGCGACGACCGACCCGCTGACCGGCGTGGCCAACCGTCGCGTGTTCGATGCACGGCTGAATTCGGAATTTGCGCATGCGCGCAGATATGGCCGGTCCATGTCCGTGATGATGCTGGACGTAGACAACTTCAAGCAGCGCAATGACCGCTACGGCCACGATGAGGGCGATTCCACGCTGAAACGGCTGGCCATCCTGCTGGCCAGAGGGGTGCGCGAGGCCGACCTGGTGGTGCGCTATGGTGGCGAGGAGTTTGTTTTACTGCTTCCTGAAACGGATGAGCGGCAGGCTCTGATGATGAGCAATCGCATCCTGGCCATGGTGCGCGGGCATGAATGGGGCCGGGAGCAAGTGACAGTCAGCGGCGGGATCGCGGACCTGCAGCCCTCCGTGGTGCGGCCTCACGAGATGGTGACGCGCGCGGACAAAGCACTCTATGTGGCCAAGCGTGCGGGGAAAGATCGCATCATCGGCTGGACAGGGATTGCGAAAGCAGAAAAATAAGAATTGATGAGCAAAGCAAAAGGCGCGCCTCGAGGGCGCGCCTTTTTGTTGGGGGAGGGATTCGATTAAGCAGCTGAGCTATTGGGGTCGGTGTCTTCGCCGGCAGAACGCTCTTCAAGCTGCTTCTGCAGCTCTTCGCGCTTCCTGGTGCGAGCTTCTTCGCGCTTTGCTGCCTTCTCGCTGAGTTCCTGTTCGGCACCGAGCAGCTCAATGATTGCGACTTCAGCCGAATCGCCCTTACGCGGTCCCATACGGACGATGCGTGAGTAACCGCCGTTGCGCGTAGCGTAACGGGGAGCAACCGTGGAGAAGAGGCGGTCGACCGAAGCGGGCGTGAGCAAGTATGCCAGCGCCTGGCGGCGAGCGTGAACGCTGCCGTTCTTGCCGAGGGTGATCATCTTCTCAACCAGCGGACGCGAGGCTTTTGCCTTGGTGAGCGTGGTTTCGATTCGATCGTTGATGATGATGGAGGTCACGAGATTGCGAAGCAGCGCCCTTCTGTGACTTGTATTTCTTCCGAGTTTAAAACCGCCGTTACGGTGGCGCATGCTTTCGTCTCCTTCGGTCCAGCTTTGCTGTCGACCGGTTGTTGCAGTTGAAGTTTTGCGGGACCCGTTCATCGCGCAAAGTACGCGCGATGAACGGGGCACCCAGAGTTTCAGGTTAGAAGTTTTCGGGTTCAACAGCGAGATCGAGGTCTTCGTCTTCATCCTCTTCTTCGTCATCGAAGTTGGCGTAGCTGGCAGCGAGAGTCGCAGCCGGCAGAACCGAGGTCGGGCCCGGGACCGGGTTGCCGCTCTCGTCAATCTTCATACCGAGCGAGAGACCCATCTGAGCAAGGATTTCCTTGATCTCATTGAGGCTCTTGCGGCCGAAGTTCTTGGTCTTGAGCATCTCGGCTTCAGTCTTCTGAATGAGCTCACCGATGGTCGCGATATTGGCGTTCTTGAGGCAGTTGTAGCTACGCACAGAAAGCTCAAGCTCTTCGACCGAGCGGTTCAGGTTCTCGTTGCGGATAGCAGGGCCGTCGATACCATCGTGTCCGCCAGCTTCGATCTCTTCCTCGAAGTTGATGAAGATGGTCATGTGGTCCTTGAGCAGCTTGGCCGAAAGGCCAAGAGCGTCAGCCGGGAGAACTGTTCCGTTGGTCCATATCTCCAGCGTGAGCTTGTCATAGTCGGTGATCTGACCGAGACGAGCAGCCTCAACGAGGTAGTTGACCTTGCGCACAGGCGAGTGGACGGAATCAACCGGGATAAAGCCGATGCCGAGATCGCTGTCGAAGTTCTTATCGGCAGAGACGTAGCCACGGCCGCGCTTGAGGCGCATTTCCATGTCGATACGGCCGCCTTCGCTGATGGTGCAGATGTAGACGTTGGGATCGAGGATCTCGACGTCGCCATCGGCTTCAATGGAGCCGGAGGTGACAACACCAGCGGCATCCGCGTGCAGGTAGAGGGCCTTGGGGCCTTCGCCATTCAGCTTGAAGGGAATCTGCTTGAGGTTGAGGATGATGTCGGTCGCATCCTCGACAACGCCGGTGATGGACTGGAACTCGTGCAGCACGCCTTCAATGCGAACCGCGGTTACAGCAGCGCCTTCGATGGACGAAAGCAGCGTGCGGCGCAGTGCGTTGCCAATGGTGGTACCGAAACCGCGCTCAAAGGGCTGCGCGGAAAACTTGCCAAAGGTAGTGGTGAGTGATTCCTGGTCGACGGCGAGACGCTTGGGCTTTTGAAAACCTCTCCAAAGCATTGGTGATCCTTTCTTCATCGCTACGCGAAGCATTCTGCGGAGCTGATGGTGGTGCGGTTGGTGAAACGAAAAGTCTGGGGCAGACCCGCTCATGACGATAAAGCCGTCATGAACGGGGCACCCAGCGATTACTTGCTGTAAAGTTCGACGATCTGCTGCTCGTTAACCGGCAGATGAATGTCTTCACGCTTGGGCAGGGCGATGATTTTGCCGGACAAGTTGTCAGGCTGCGCATCGATCCAGCTCACGCGGGTCTGGCCGGAAGCGAAATCCTTCGCGACCTCCAGCATGACCAGCTTCTTGGAGGCTTCGCGAATCTCGACGACATCGCCAACCTTCACCTGGAAGCTCGGGATGTTGACCTTGCGACCGTTGACATTCACGTGTCCGTGGCGAACCACCTGGCGTGCCTGACGGCGCGACATGGCAAAACCGAGACGGTAAGCAACGTTGTCCAGGCGCGTCTCAAGCTGCTGCAGAAGCAGTTCGCCGGTGACGCCGGTCTTGTTGGCAGCCTTCTCGTAGTAGGCGCGGAAATGGGTCTCGAGCGTGAAGTAGATGCGCTTGGCCTTCTGCTTTTCACGCAGCTGCAAGCCGTAGCCGATGAGCTTCTTCACCTTCTTGGACTGGCCGTGCTGGCCTGGGGGGAAGTTGCGCTTGTCGACGGGGCACTTGTCTCCAAAACACTTTGCGCCCTTGAGGAAGAGTTTCTGACCGTCGCGGCGGCAAAGGCGGCAGACGGGTCCTGTATAACGTGCCATTATTTATTTCTCCTGAATACTTCTGGTGGTTCTGGTGTCGATCGCTTTACACGCTGGCAGCGCTTCATCGCGATCCGTGGTTGAGGGCCAAGGGCCGAGCGTCAAGGGCCGAGAAGACGTTGCCTTCTAAACCCTTGGCACTTGGCCCTAAACCCTGGTGCTTATACTCTGCGGCGCTTCGGCGGACGGCAGCCGTTGTGCGGCATAGGCGTGACGTCACGGATGGAGCGTACTTCAATGCCGGCAGCAGCGAGGGCGCGGATGGCGCTCTCACGGCCGGAGCCGGGGCCTGCAACGCGGACATCAACCGAACGGACGCCGTGATCGCGCGCTGCGTTAGCAGCGTTGACGGCAGCCTGCTGCGCCGCGAAGGGAGTTCCCTTGCGCGAGCCGCGGAAGCCGAGCGAACCCGATGACTTCCAGCTGAGCGTGTTGCCCTGCTGATCGGTGATGGTAACGATGGTGTTGTTGAAGGTGGCCTGGATGAAGACAAGACCAAACGGAACATTCTTGCGTTCGCGCTTCTTGAACTTCTTGTTTTTGCCGACCTTCGGAGCATTGGCGGTTTTTGCTGCAGCTTTGGTTGCCATGGCTTATTTGGTCACTTTCTTCTTGCCGGCAACGGTGCCCTTGCGAGGACCTTTACGGGTGCGAGCGTTGGTGTGAGTGCGCTGGCCGCGGACAGGAAGCGAACGGCGGTGGCGCAGGCCACGGTAGGACTGGATTTCGATCAGGCGCTTGATGTTGAGGCCGATCTCCTTGCGGAGGTCGCCTTCAATCTGGCCTTCCTGCTCGATGACCTGACGGATTTTGTTGAGCTGATCCTCTTCGAGGGTGCCCATCTTGGCGTAGGGATCAATGCCGGCCTTATCAAGAATCTTGATGGCGCGGGGATTGCCGATGCCGTAGATGTATGTGAGGGCGATGCGAACCTGCTTGTTTCCGGGCAGGTCGACGCCAGCGATACGGGCCATTGGTGTGCCTTTCAGTTGGGGCGCTTTCAGACTGGCTGGGCGCGGGGTTGTAGGTTTCCGACTGACCTTAGCTATCAAAACTTGCTGATGGCTCTTGTCTCTTCCGGGTTCAACGCACGCCTTGATTTCAGCGAACTAGCCCAAAGGGTCGGTGTTGCAAAAGGCTAGGAACTAGCCTTGGCGCTGCTTGTGCTTGGCGTTCTCGCAGATGACGCGAACGACACCGCGGCGGTGAATCACCTTGCACTTGTCACAAATCTTCTTTACTGACGCACGAACCTTCATTTGAATCCTTTCTTGCGTACCTCAGGGGCTAAAGCCCGAGTGGTGGCGATGCTTTTATCGGCACGGCTGAAGCCATGCCCTTCCGATTCACGCCACCACACTGATCTGTGGCGAGTGAAGAATTCCGCTACTTGTAGCGGTACACGATGCGTCCGCGATTCAGGTCGTAGGGGCTGAGCTCAATGGCGACGCGATCACCGGGGAGGATGCGGATGAAGTTTTTGCGCATACGGCCTGAAACGTGCGCGAGGACCTGGTGCTTGTTCTCCAGCTCAACCTTGAAAAGCGCGTTGGGCAGAGTCTCGACGACCGTGGCCATTACCTCAATTGCATCTTCCTTCGACAAACAATCTCCTTCGATAAGGCTTTGAAAGCCCGATCTGCATGGCGCTGGGCAAACAGCCTCCAGCGTTTCTTGCCTAATACCTGTTTCGTGGGCTTCTTGTAGTCTCGCGCAAAAACGTACGCACAGAGACGGCGGAAGGGACACGCACCTTGTTCTAGGATAACCCACCGCCGAAGATTTGGGAAGTGCTTGAGGAGGAATGACATTAGGGCAAATCAAGACCAGGAGGCCCACCCCGGAAAAACTATGCAAAATACTCAAAACAAGTGTGTTAGGTCTTGACCAACCCACTTTGGACCTTTCTATGGGGTTGGACTAATTTTTGTCTGTGGCTGCGCCGGTAAATTGCGTTAAGCTGGCTGCCATGCAGACCCCTCGTTCGGCTGTTGTGCCGCTGCTGATTGTGCTGTTTTGTGCCGGGCTTCCTTGCGCCGCGGCGAAGGTCCACACCGTTGTGCTGGGCGCGGTGCGCAAAGTGCCGTATACGCCAGTGGAAGCGACCGCGGAGACCAAGACCGATGAATCCGCCACACTGAAGGTGCGGCCATTGCTGGTGGATGGTGCGCAGAAAGAGTGGACTGTCGGCGATCTGCATGAAGTCACCGACAGGAGCTTTGTTATCCGCCGGGCATTGAGAATCAATGACGCCCTACCCGGTGAGGCCGCGCGCTGGACCTGGCAGCCGGGGCCGTGGCTGATGGTCGACCGCGTGACCGGACACATTGCCGCACTGCATCTGCCGGCGTTTGACCCTGAGGTCTCGGAAGCCGTGTGGTTTCGGGACTTTGCGGCCTATTGCGGGGTAGCAACCACCGTAAAAGGCGGCCTGGTAATGGTGGTAACGGAGCTTGGCGCGCGAAAAGCTGCCATTCAGAAGGTGGTTGGCCCGGCACCGGTGCCGGGATCGCTGCATGGGACATGCACAGAGGCCAAATGGCAGAGGATGCCTATGCGTGCGACGCTGCAGGTGACCGGCGGTGAGCCGATGACCTTCGACGTTTCCGGGTCGGTGGGGCTGGTGGAGGAAAATGAGAGCGAACCTTAGACGTATGGCGTTGGCAAAGATATCAAGTAACTGAACAGGTGCGCGGGCACAGGAAATCCTGAGGCAACCCACATGTACGCCACGTGGTCGAAGTAGTATCGTTGAACTAAGTTGAACGAAGCGCGGGTGTGTAGACTGACATCGCAGCCTGGGCGCTACTGCGGCGCCGCTGTGAAACGGCGAAGACCCCTCCGACGAGGAAAGGAAAAATCAATTGACTATGTGGAAACCGAATCAGCCTGGAACTCCTTCTACGCCGGAACCGGCACGTCCGACACCGCCCGCTGGGGCGCCAATTTTTGACACAACCCCGAGACCCTCAACACCGAGCGCACCCGGCGCAGTTCCGACGGGCGAGCAAGCAACGATTGGCAAGAGCCTGGTGGTGAAGGGCGAGCTGAGCGGATCTGAGTCGCTTTACATCGACGGCAAAGTGGAAGGCGCAATTAATCTTCCGGGCAATCGCGTGACCGTGGGGCGCAATGGACAAGTTGCCGCAAACATTATGGCGAGAGAGATTGTTGTGCTCGGCAAGGTGCGCGGTAATTGCCAGGCGAGCGATCGCATCGACATTCGCAGCGAAGGCTCGTTGACCGGCGATGTGGTTGCAGCAAGAATTTCGATTGAAGATGGCGCGTTCTTCAAGGGCGGCATCGACATTCGCAAGCCAGGTACCGATCCGAAGGCGGGCGAGCCTGCACCGGCCGAAGAGCATCACGGATAAGACAGTAAGTTAGCGAATAGTGGTTAGTGAAGAGAAACAGCAAGCCCGCCCATCCGGTGGGCTTTGTTGTTTTAATTTTGCGTAACGTGACAACGAAATCGCGCATCAGACACAGCATGCAACAGTAATTGAAGCCTCAGGATTTTCGCGCAGGTGAAGCTGTGACGTATCGCATTGCACGCGATGGAGAAATTTACGGGCCATATTCAACTGCGGAAGTGATGCGGCGTATGGCTGCGGGAGATTTTGCGCCCGCCGATCTGGCCCAAGGCGACGGGCAAGAAGAATGGCTGCCGCTGGAGACACTCTTCCCTATTTCACCGCCGGCACATCCGCATCCAGCTGGAATGCCAAAGCTGATGGCCGATCCGCCGGATTTGCCGTGGTGGATCGCTCTGCTGATTGGCATTTTTACGCTGGGGTTTTTCTTTCAGATCTGGGACATCGTGCAATCAGGCTGGATGAAGCGCGTAGACCGGAACAGTATTGCAGTTTTCCTATACATTGCGGAGTTTGTGGTGTTCCTGCTTAAGCTACCTTCGACGCTGCATAACGTCGCCCATAACTTCGGCGCAGCGACTGACGTGGAAACTCCTTCTTACTGGCTCATCATTTCCGGAATCGTCCTGTTGATGATTTCGCGATTTGTGCTGCGCAACGAGTTGCTAAAGCACTTCAACGGGCCAGAGCCGATTGGATTGAAATTGAGCTGGCTTTGGACTCTGCTGTTCGGTGGGCTTTATTTCCAATACCAGTTCAACTGCATCAATCGCGTGAAGCGGACGCTGCGAATCAGCGTGCCGGCGGTATAGCTCACAACCCAGCTAAGATTTTGCGGCGGCTTCAAGTGTAGCGATATCCAGCTTGACCATCTTCATCATGGCGTTCATCGCTTTGGGATGACTGATGAGCTCGGAGATATTCTTAGGCACGATCTGCCAGGAGACTCCGAACTTATCTTTGAGCCAGCCGCACACGCTTTCTGTTCCGCCGCCTTGCAGCAGAGCATTCCAGTAATGGTCGATCTCCGCTTGCGTATCGCAAGATACGAAAAAGGAGAAGGCTTCGCTGAGCTTGTGGTTCGGGCCGCCGTTGAGGAAGGTCATCTGCTGACCCATGAGCTCGATGGTGATGATCGCGATCGCACCAACCGACCAGGGGCCGACACCGTTCGAGCGTACTTCGGAAATCTTCTTTGCGTCTTTGAAAACGGAAAGATAGAAGTTGGCGGCGTCTTCAGCTTCAGTGTCATACCAGAGGAACGGTGTGATTGTGGGCATGGTTACCTGCTTTCTTCTTAGGCCTTTTTGATGTGCGACGTAATCAAGCTGCGTAATTCATCTGCTTGTTGTGTAGTGAGAATGCGCTTAGGGATGAAGTGTGCAAGATTGCGCTGTGGGTACAGCAGAAACAGCTTTGGCGTCTCGCGGTATTTGATGTAGGCCTCCCAACGAATTTCCGTGGACCCGACAGGGGTCTGGATTTTTACTCGTTCATCGGTCAGATTCCATTCTTGTGGACGAAGGACGATGCTGCGAGCGTAAAGAAGCGGTTGGAGCCAGATGAGAAAGGCAAAAAATATGGCGAGGAGAATGAGCGTCACTCCGCCGTCATAACGAAATGATTCAGCAAAGCCATAGCCTTCCTGCATGGATTTGTGAATGGCGTAGCCAATGAAAGCAGCAACGATGCACCAGAGAACAAGAAACAGATAACGGACAATGACGGACAGCCTGCGCGCAGCCGCGCGAACGTCCTTTCGTGTTGGCTCAAACCGTATCGTCATATCGGTCATCGTAAAGCCGCTCCGCTCAAATAATCTGGTTGTCAGCCGTGGTAAGCGTTGTGTCTTTTGCAGCGCGTGACCAGCCAATGCGAAGGTCTGTGACTTTGTGCAGCGAGAAGTTAGGCTGTGGCGGCGCAGTGATGGCGAAGAAGTCAGCGCGATGCACGTCTTCCAACCAGAAAGCAGGCCGTGGGTCAGCAGTCTGCGGGGCAATTTCGACGTGGGACATCTCCAGATTTTTGAGGTGCCGAATGAAGAATCCGTGCGACGGCGTAGGACCGAAACGAAGCAGCTCGGGGTAAGCATCTTCGGTTTCGGGAACGACGATGGTGTGCCAGTCAGGAAACGTGGCGCCCGGAGTGGGTGTAGCACCTGCACCGGCGACTGAGATGTTGGCCGGCAAGCCACGATGATCGAAGAAGCAGTTGGAGAACTTGATGTCTTCGATGAGGTTTCCCGGAATGCCCGAGATCAGCGAGCAAGTGGACGCGAAAGAATTATGCGAGACGAGGTTGGAGATCAGCACACGGCGCAAGGTTCCTGGTCGCATGGTCTCCGCGGGACCGCGGTTGCGGCGATTGAGACGCAGGAAGAGTGGGGCGTCGACGATATCGCGCATGGTATTGCCGGTAATGGCGATGTCTTCAAGCAGCGCACCGTCGGAAGTTTCGAGCGCGATGCCTTTGCAGCCTTCGATTACGTTGCCGGTAATGGTGATGTTGCGAAAGCCGCCGTTCGATTCCGTGCCGCACTTGATGCGGCCATTGCGGGCGACGTGAAAATCGGCGGCAAACTTCTTCCATGTGCCGTCGATCACAGAACCCAGTTCATACGTGCCGGTGACGTAGTTGTTGGCAATCGTGACATTGTCAGTCGAGCGTGCGTAGCCGAGCGCATAGCTGGACTTGGGACAAATGGCATCGTCCCAGGGCGAGTTGACGGTACAGTTGGAGACGCGAACGTTGCGGCAGCAATCGATGTCGAAGCCGTCGCGGTCGGTATCGACGAGGAGGTTGTCGATGGTGAGGTTGTCGACGCCGGTGGCTAACAGAGCGAAGTGGCCGCCCTTGAGAATTGAAAAATCGCGCAGCAAAACGTTGCGGCAGTTCTTAAGTGCGAACGTTTTGTTGCCAACACCGGCCTGCTCGGCTTTGAAGGGCGTATAACCGCCGCGCGACTCAGTAACGCGGCTGCCGTGCGAAAGGCCTTTGCCGTGAATCAAACCCGGGCCGAGTACGGAAAAGTCATGCAGGTTCTCGCCATAGAAGAGCGAGTTGGGCCAGTGGTTGTGGCCGTAATCCTGATACGCCTCCCAGGTTTGCGCAGGGCCGGCAGGATCGTAAGTACCGCCGTTGTAGCCGGTAGTGTCGCCGGGCTTGGGCGAATCGGCCGCGAGGATGGTGCAGCCGTGCGAGAGGTACAGCGAAACATTCGACGCGAGCCGGATGGTGAAACACATGTACGTTCCGGCAGGAAAAATCAGCATGCCGCCGCCCTTGGCAGCAACATCGGCGATGGCCTTGTTGATGGCGGGCGTGTCAACGGTTTTGCCGTCGCCGGTAGCGCCATAGGTGCGGACGTTGAAGCACGCTTCGGCAGCAGCAGCGGGTGAGGGAGCTTCAGCAAACGCAGTGTGGCCGATTGCGGTAGAGGCGAGGGCGAGCGGAGAGAGTTTAAGCAGGTCGCGACGTTGCATCGGGAGTATGGTAAACGAAGCGATGCCTTTGGTGTCCCCAGGCCTAAACCTGGAACTTGCCTTCAAATCGGAGATTTATTGAAAAACCTGAAAAAGCGCGGGGTTTTTGTGTTCGTCGTTGGCATGGGTATCTTCACAAGCCCTTTTCCTGGAGCAAAGCACGCGCTGGCGGCTGCTTCAGCGCCGGTTAAGCCGTTGGTGTGCAGCGGCCGCGGGGCCAAGGCTTCGCAGCTGGCAATGGCGCGAAAGTCTCCGCTCTACGATCTGCTGAAGAGCAAGCTTGGCGATCCAGCTTCCTGTGAAGCAACCGATAACGGAAGCTCATTGCTGGTGAAGTTTGCTCAGGGAGGCACACTCACTCTGAACGTTGATCCCAAGATCGAATATTCCAAAGAAGAAGCGACCTTCCCGACCAGTGGAGCGACTGTGAGCCGTGACGAAGCAGTCATCGCGCTGAAAAAGGTGGCAGCGGCGACGGAAGCCTATCCCCCGCTGGCCGTGGACTGGACGCAATTTGAAGGACCGATTCCTTCGGGCTCCGTGCTGAAAGAAGAGTGGGGCGATGCCTGCAATTTCAAGGTATCCATTCACATGGATAAGGGCGTCGTAATCGCCATTGGCGATTCAATGGCTTGCTAGACCGACCGAGCACAACCGAATCCTCTATCAACGCGCATCGGATTTGAATGTTCCGGTGGTAAGGTGTTTGGCGGAGGAAATTCGCAATGAAGATAGGTCTGGCAATTCTGGCGGCTTGCGGGTGCCTGATGGCGCCTTCGGTTTCAGTGGCGACTCGTGGGCCGGCAGTCGCAATGGGCGAGCCGGCGAAGCTGCACTGCAGCGGCCACGGCGATGCCGACAGCATGACGCTGGAAGACGCGGAAGCGGCACCGATCTTCACACTGCTGCAGAGCAAGGTGGGTGACCCCACAGAATGCGCGCTTTCACGCAAAGGCCAGAGTGAATCCTTTGCCATGACGTTTGCGAAGGGTGTGACGCTTACGTTCGTCGATGACGAAAAGGCTGAGAGCTCCAACACAGAGGTAGTGCTGCCGGCAGGCTCCGCAGAGGTGAGCCGCGACGAGGCGGTCAAAGCGCTCAAGGCCCAGGAGAAGGATGACAATCCGAAGGGCGTAGGTATGGATTGGGCGGTGCTGATGGCGCCGGTGCCGACAGCCGATGTGGACGTTGTGGCCCAAGGCAGGAAATGCAATGCACGAGCGCATGTGAAGTACAGCGCAGGCGCGGTCGTAGGATTCGGCCTCAGCTCTGCGTGCCAGGAAGAGTAAAGCTATTCGACGGTGAGCGGAAGGATTTTCGTGTCGTCGAAATTGAAGTCGAATGAAGTGACGATCCATCCGCGATCTGTGTGGTAAAAGACAAAGCGCGAAAAGAGCGGCCCGGATTCATAATTCATTGCCAGGTAGATGATGCGTATTCGAGGCGATATCTCGCGATTGAAGATGACGTCATACCACTGGAACGCGCCAAACTGATTTTGTGCCTGGCGAAGAACATTGGCCTCATCGGACACCATCTGCGTGCCATCGAGCGGACTATTCTTCAGCCACGCTTTCATGGCCTGCTCCGGATTGCCCGGTGCCATAACGATGGCTGGAAATTTTTGTGCGCCCGGGTTTGCAGGTGTGTAGAGCAGTGCGGTGATGGGAAAATTCGGCTGCGAGTCGAAGATGACCTTGTCGACGCGAACGCCATCGGGCAGCGTGGTTGAGCCGGTAATACGCGGATTGAGCGGGACGCGCTTCGGCTCGGTGCCAAGCAGGTTGAAAATTTTGGTGCGGACTTCGCGCTGGCGAGCCTCAGCCTGCGCGCGCGTGGTGATCTTCGCCATAAGGGCGCGGCGGGCGGCGGTTTCTTTGTAGCCCACTGAATTGAGATAGTCCGTGAGCGCCTTGCGGCCAACCTGCGTGGCGGGGTCAGGAGTTGCGGGCGCCGGCGCCTGGGCGAAAGAGATTCCGGCTGCTGAAACGAAAAGAGCAAGTGAGCAGGCGGTACGTGCGAGAAATTTCATAGTGAGAGCCTTGATACACCCCGCCGGAAACAGATGCAAGTGAGCGGCAAAGCAAAAGGCCTTCGCCGAAGCGAAGGCCTTTTTGCGGGTTAGGGAAATGTTAGTTGCTGATGGTCAGCGTGAACGTTGTGTTTGAGGTATATGCAGTGGTCGATCCGGTGCTGGTGCCGGTACCAGTGACGGTCACCGTGTAGGTGCCATCGCTGCTCGACTTGACTGGCGTTGACGCGCCACCGCAACCGGACAGTGCTGCCAGGCCGAAGGCCAGCAGAGCGAACGCTGCGAGCGGACGGATAAAGCGACGGCGGCGGAAGGGTACGAGGCAAAGCATTACTGCAAGCAGAGCGCCGCCCTTGATGCCCCATCCGTTGAGACCGGCCTGCTGCGGCCCAGACTGCTTAGCGTGCGCCGTGGTTGAGGTGACGGTAATGGTGGAGGTCGCCGTGCCGCCTGAGGTCAGCGTAACCGACGAAGCTGTGCAGGTGGCCGGATTTGCGGGCGAACCAGACGTAGCCACGGGGTTACAGGTGAAGTTCACCGTACCCGCAAAGGCGGTTGAGGTGAGCGTGGATGAGGTAGTGTTGCCGGTCGTCGCACCTGAAGTAGAGATGGTCAACGCGGCAGGAGCAGACAGACTGAAGGACGGCGCAGCGACCGTCGCGGCGATGGTGGTTGTCGCCGAGGTGGAGATGGTCGCGCCTAAAGTCGTTCCCGTGCCAGTGATGTTTAGAGTGAGACCGCCGCTGGTGCCGAGGGTCGTTGTGAGGGAGACGTTAGCCGTTGCGGTACCTCCTGCTGCCAGGGTTGCAGGTGTGACCGTGCAGGTTCCTGCTGCTGTTCCGCTGGTGTTGGTTGCAGTGCAGGTGAAGCTGACCGTTCCGGCGAACAGGTTCGGAGAGGAAAGAGCAACCGTGCTGGTACCTGTGGTTGCACCGGCAGCGATCGAGATAGCCGATCCGCCCGTTGCGGTGAAGGAAGGCGCTGCCAGGTTGACGGTGACAACTGAAGACGTGACGACCGTCGTACCGCTTGTGCCCTTCAATGTGACGCTGAGCACACCAGAGGTGCCGGGTGTGGTGGTGAGGGTCAGCGTGCTTGTACCCGTGCCACCAGAGGTAAGCGTGACAGGAGTTGTAGCAGCGCAGGTTCCGGCAGCAGTTCCACTGACATTAGTTACGGTACAGCTAGTCACGACCGAGCCAACAAAACCGTTGGTAGAGGTAAGCGTGAACACGTCTGTATTGCCCGTGGTGGCGCCAGAGATTAGATTGTTGAAAGTCGTGACCGCGGGAACGACGGTAAAGGAGGGAACGGTGAGCGTTGCAGTGACAGCGGTATTCGCCGTCGCAGCAATGCTGCCACCGGTTGCGGTACCTGAGCCGGAGATGTTTTCAGAAAGGACACCGCCAGCGCCAGCGGTCGATGTGAGCGTGACGGTGGTTGTACCCGTTCCGCCCGCGGTAAGCGTGACCGTGCTGGGCGAAGCCGCGCAGGTGCCGGAGGGCGTTCCGCTAACAACAGTCGTGGTGCATCCGATGGTGACTATTCCTGCAAAGCCATTTACTGAGGCAACTGTGACCACACTGGTGTTGCCGGTGGTCGCACCCGCAGCGAGGGTCAGCGTTGTGGGAAGCGGCGTGAGTGTGAAGGACGACGCGGTGAGGGTGACAGCGATGGTGGAGGAAGTTACGACCGTTGATCCGCTGGTGCCGGTCACCGTTACGTTGAGCACGCCGGAGGTTCCCGGGGTGGTGGCGATGGTCAGCGTGCTGGTGACTGTTCCGCCGGAGGCGAGTGCGCCGGAGGTGGGCGAGAGCGAGCACGAACCCGCAGCCGTTCCGCTACCGTTGGTCGCTGAGCAGGTATAGGTGACTGTTCCGGCGAAGCTATTGACCGATGCGAAGGTGATGACGTCCGTGTTGCCAGTAGTCGCGCCGGAGACGAGGCTGTAGGTGAGCGAGGCTGGTGTGACGGTGAAGCTTGCACTCACAGAAGCAGTCAGGAAGTTGGCAACATCAATCGAGCCAAGACCGGTGACGAGGTCGTAGCCAGTGCCGACCAGATAGCCTGCTAGTCCACCAGCAACGGTGGTGGAGTTAGCGCTGGAGCCCGGCGTACTGTTGTTGCACATCGAAGGCACTGTGACCGAGCAACTGGTGACTCCGGAGGTAGTCGCAGTGATGTCGTGGAAGACATTGTTGCTGGTAGTCGCCGCAAGCTTGTAGAGCAGAGGGTTCAGATTGCCCTGTGCGGCGCCGAGTTTGGTGTTGAGCAGGGCCGTAACGCCGGCCATGGTGGGCGCAGCTGCGGAGGTGCCCCCATCGCCGAAGAAATAGCCGGTAGTGCAATTGTCCGCCGCCGTAAGATTATTGGGTGGGGCAGTGTAATCGCCGAGTTGGAAATCCAGGCAGACATAGAAGCCGTCATGCAGAGCGGCCGGGTATGCAATATCAGGTGTATCGCGTGCGCCATCGGCGGGCACACCGGTACCAGTCTGCCAAGTCGGTTTAGTGATGTAACTACTCGCGCCTCCGCCCGAAGCCAGCGGCGTGTAATCGCCAGCACCGCCATTGCTCTCGTTCCAACCGCCCTCGGGGATGTAAGAAAGGGCAGACTCGCCCGCCGTGTTGGTGGAAGACCAATAGAGTGAAGGGTTGCTGGCGTCCGCGAACTCGGTACCACCGACACAGGTGGCATAGCTGCTGGAGCAAATGTAGTTCATGCTCGCCGTACCCGTAGTTGTGGTGGGCGTGCCATCGCTGGCGCAGGCATTGACCCCAGAGTCGCCGGAAGAGACGAATGTAGAGATGCCTACTGCTGCGCCGGCCGAAAAGATGGAGTTCCAGGTGTTGACGCTGGCGCTGTTGACATCGGCCTCACACAACCCATAGGAGATGGTCATTACCTTATCCAGCTGAGTGCTGACGTTGTAATTGGCAGCGAGCGAAATGCCGCCGGAGGCGTTGGTAGCGACGATGAGGTCGGGCTGGGCGCCGGGTGCGGTGCCGATTACGCGGACGACATCAAGCGTTTGCTCACCCTGGTCGTTGCCTGTGCTGCATGTGGGAGCATTGGCGAAGGTGCAGACCACGCCGGGATCTACGCCACCAGTGGGAATGATGACGTTGGGAAGGTTATAGCTGGTGACCGACACATTGGTGGCCCATTCCGTAATGTCACTGGTAGCTACGCGTGAACGGCCGATGATGGCAATGTGCTGCGCTGCTCCGGCGATGGTCGCGCCTTTGTTGCCACTGCTGTAAACGCTGTTGACGTCGTAAATGGTGGCAAAGTCAGCGGGCGATTCATAATGGTTGCCGCTACCGGTTGTGTATTGCGGCTGCGGACTGCCGGCAGGCGCGACCGGAGATTTCTGCGGCGGTGTGTGGTAGTTGAGCGGATGGACCGGCAGGTCCGTTAGGCCGTCAATGGATTTCACAACCGGGGTGAGCGCTGTCGGGATGGAGGGCTCTGAGACAGCCGAAAGCCGCGGCGTGCCGCCGATGGTGAAATACGCGAAGCTGGTGCGGAAGGTACCGGCAACAGCGGCTGCGCTGCCGTGTGCGTCAATGATCACCTGGCTGGGCGAAACCTGATCGACGGTGAGGCCCTGCGCGGTGAGCCAGTTGGTGACCGCGGCAACATCACTGACAGTGGGTCCAAACAGTGTTCCGACTTGCTGCGGCGTGAGCCACTGGTGATATAGCGGATTTCCGGGTGTCTGCTGATCGGCGAGAAACTTTTCAAAGGCGGCCTGGACTGCGGGATCGCGCTGCAGAACGATTGAGACATGCATCGGCGCGGAGAGGTCCACTTGCTTCGCAGCCACCTGGCTGCCATTTGCAACCCAGCGTGGCAGATGCCCGGTGAGCTGCGTCTGCGGACCAAGATTTGCATTCGCAGGAACGCGGTTGCTCTGCGACGCAGGCCGCAATGAAACAAGGGCAGATTGTGCGTGGAGGGTGGTGAATCCGCAGACGAACGCGAGAGAGAGGGCAGCAAAGCGCAGGAAGGAGCGGGTCATTGGATATACCTCGAGAAGGGGCCGATGTTGGTAATGCTCAGGCAAGATTACGGGATGAAATGGGTTTTCGGCAAAGTGAACCCAGGATTTCCTTCGACTTTAATAAAAAGTTCCAATCCGGCTCTTCAAAATGGGGAAGGTTGTACCAGCAGCGGCGTGCGGCCGGCAAGGATATGATGGGCTCGGAGGAGTTGTTTTTATGTCCAGAACGGAATCGGCAATGGTGGAGCTGGGCAGGGTCGCCCCGCCGTTCGAGCTGCAGGATGTGTTGAGCGGAAAGGCGATAGGCCGCGATGACGTGTTCGCTACGGGACAAAACAGCGGCCTGCTGGTGATGTTTGTCTGCCCGCATTGCCCCTACGTGAAGCACATTGAGGCTGAGCTGGGACGCATCGGCACGGACTATGACGGCAAGATAGGCATTGCGGCCATCATGTCCAACGACCTGGTGGAATACCCGCAGGACGGCCCGGAGGCCATGCGTACCCAGGCCAAGACCCACGGATGGAGCTTCCCTTACCTACTGGACGAGATGCAGGAAGTAGCGCGCGAGTACGACGCAGCCTGCACGCCGGACTTCTTTCTGTACGACGCCGATCTGCAACTGGTCTATCGCGGACAGCTTGATGACAGCCGTCCACGCCGCGGCGACTTCGGCAACGACACGCCTGTCACCGGAAAAGACCTTCGCGCTGCGATGGATGCGGTCATTGCCGGAAAACGCCCGGACACGAATCAGAAAACCAGCATCGGCTGCAATATTAAGTGGAAGCAATAAGACAAGGTGTTAGGTCTTAGGTATTAGGTCTTAGCTAATACCTAAGACCTAATACCTGACACCTCAACCAGAAAGATCGCAATAAATGGACGTAGTTCTGGAACAACTGAAGAATGGTGTGCGGCGGTTTCGGAAAGAGGTCTATCCGAAGCACGCGGAGATGTATGCGCAGGCAGCGAGTGAACTGCAGCGCCCGCATACGTTGTTCATCGCCTGCGCGGATTCGCGCGTGGACCCCAACGAAATCACCAGCTCCGGCGTGGGCGATGTCTTTGTCACGCGCAACATCGGCAACATGGTTCCGGCCTACGGCGAAATGTTGGGCGGCGTGAGCGCGGTGGTGGAGTTCGCCGTGAGCTTTCTCCAGGTGCGCCACATTGTGGTCTGCGGACACTCCGACTGCGGAGCGATGAAGGCTCTGCTGAATCCTGAAGCGATGACAGAGCTACCAGCCGTAAACAACTGGATGAAAAATGCGCACGCAGCGCTGGCTGTTTCGGAAAAACTCTATGAGCGCGACCTGGAAGAAGGCACCGGGCGCACGCGCATTGAAGAGCTGACGGAGCAGAATGTGCTGCTGCAGTTACAGCACCTGAAGACGCATCCTTCGGTCGCCGGAGCGATGGCGATGGGAGAATTGACGGTCTCCGGCTGGGTTTATGACATTGGCTCGGGCGCGGTGCGCGTTGCCGAAGATGGCCAGCGCGAGTTCACGCCTATCGAACCCGTCGTTTGACAGCAGGCTGGACGCCGATTAACCTAAAACCAATGAGCTTTCTGCAGCACCATCACGGGCATCACCATCACCATGCGGGTTGCGTGGCGGCGGCTGTGTCCGATTTGGCGGTGTGAAAGCAAGAACGCCCTAACGGATTAAGACAAGCCCGCTGACGCGCATGAATGCCGAGCGGGCTTTTTGCTGCGCGGTTGCGGATACGACAAAACACATGAGGACAAGATGAGCGCAGAAGTAAAAATCGATTTTGCAAAAGACAATGGCCTGGTTGCCGGCATCGTGCAGGACGCGAAGACCGGCCAGGTGCTGATGCTCGGCTTTCTGAATGAGGAGAGCTATAAAAAAACATTGGAGAGCGGCTTTGTCACTTTCTGGTCGCGCACACGCAGCAAACTGTGGATGAAGGGCGAGACCAGCGGCAATCGTTTGCGCGTGATTACCACGGCGACCGACTGCGACAACGATGCCCTGCTTTTCCGCGTGGAAGTGGAAGGCGATGGCCTTGTGTGCCACGAAGGCACAGTGAGCTGCTTTACCAAGCCGATTGTCGGCTAAACAAACGAAAAGCTGGAACGCAAAGGACGCGGAGTAAAAACGCGAAGGACGCAAAGGAAGACGAGAGGGTTTATGAGCGGCAAGAAATTGAAGCTGGGGATTCCAAAAGGCAGCCTGCAGGACGCGACTATTGCATTGTTCGAACGTGCAGGCTGGCACATCTATGCGAGTGGGCGAAGCTACTTCCCCACCATCGACGACACCGAGATTGAGTGCATGCTTGTACGCGCGCAGGAGATGGCGCGCTACGTGGAGCACGGTGCTCTCGACGCCGGGCTGACCGGCAATGACTGGGTGCTTGAAAACAATAGCGACGTGGAGCGCATCACCAGCCTTACTTACTCCAAGGCCAGCCGCACGCGCGTGAAGTGGGTGCTCGCCGTGCCGGAAGATTCGCCGTTCCAGATTCCGGAAGACCTTGCCGGAATGACCATCGCAACCGAGCTGGTGGAATTTACCAAGCGCTACTTCGCTGCAAGAAACATCCCGGTAAAGGTGGAATTCAGCTGGGGTGCGACCGAAGTGAAGCCGCCGATGCTCGCCGATGCGATTGTCGAAGTAACAGAAACCGGAAGCTCGCTGCGCGCCAATCGTCTGCGCATCATCGAAACGCTGATGGAGAGCGAGACGCAGCTTATCGCGAACAAATCCGCATGGGCGGACCCATGGAAGCGCGCAAAGATTGAGACCCTGAGCATGATGCTGAACGGCGCGATGGATGCACAGATGCAGGTTGGCCTGATGCTGAACACGCGCAAGGCCGATCTCGACAAGGTATTGAGCGTGCTGCCGGCACTGAACTCACCGACGATTTCACATCTGCAAGATGCAGAGTGGGTGGCGCTGAATACGATTCTCGACCACTCGCTGGTGC
>Ga0206871_10095_pt1 | contig 23584 bp, 23 predicted proteins | sample Alteio_BWOrgCont_33_FD_152627 | JGI IMG/M metagenome (GOLD analysis project Ga0206871, IMG submission 152627) | Enriched cells from forest soil in Barre Woods Harvard Forest LTER site, Petersham, Massachusetts, United States -... | ecosystem: Environmental > Terrestrial > Soil > Temperate forest >...
TGGATGTTGATACCGTAGTTTTTTAATTCATTAAATAATTGTTGAGAACCATTGATCACTTGTGATAATACTTCACCCGGAATAATTGTTTTATTGCGATCGATAGTTGAGTTGAAAACAATCTTGTCATAAATTCCTACGCACAAAAGATCATCCAGGTTCATAACGATCGCATCTTGTGCTATTCCTTTCCAGACTGAAATATCTCCTGTTTCTTTCCAATATAAATAAGCCAAAATACTTTTAGTGCCCGCTCCATCGGCATGCATTACACTTACATAGTTATCATCATTCGCTAAATAATCGGGGTAAACCTTACAAAAAGCATGAGGAAACAATCCATGATCCAAATGTTGTACGGCAGCGTGAACTTCCTCTTTTTGGGCAGAAACCCCTCTTTTATTATAAAGACTCATATTTTATTTTGTATTGCAAAACTAAATTTCAATTCCCAATAAACCATTTTCAATTATCAACTACATTTGCACCATCAAAAATGACGGTTTACAATAATATAGAACAACTTCCGGCCTTTAAAAATGCCATTATTACCATTGGCACTTTTGATGGCGTCCATACCGGTCATCAGCAAATTATACAGCTGATGAAGCAGGAAGCGGCCAAAGTTAAGGGAGAAACGGTTATTATCACCTTTCATCCGCATCCAAGGATGGTGGTGGCTTCTCATAAGCCCGATATCCAATTATTAAACACACTGGAAGAGAAAATACTGCTTTTACAGGATCAGGGCCTGGATAACCTTGTTATTGTCCCTTTTACGGGAGATTTTGCCAACCAAACCGCGGAGGAATATATAGCTGATTTTTTGGTAAAAAGATTTCATCCACACACAATCGTTATCGGCCACGATCATCATTTTGGTAAAGGTCGTACGGGACACTATGAATTATTAGAGCAAAAGGGTGTTGAATTTAATTATAAGGTGGTTGAAATCCCTGTACACATGCTCGAAGACGTAACCATAAGCTCTACTAAAATAAGAGAATCTTTACTAAATGGAGATATTGAGGCGGCGAATAAATACCTGGCGTATCCTTATTTTTTTAGCGGTAAAGTTATAGAAGGGAACAAATTAGGCAGAACAATCGGATACCCAACTGCTAACCTTGAAGTTGAGAATGAACATAAATTAGTACCGGGAAATGGTGTGTATGCCGTAGAAATAAAAATAGCTCATTCACTGAAAAATCCTAAGCCATCGGCTCTGCATCGATCTTTAAAAGGCATGATGAATATTGGTGTTCGTCCGACTGTTGACGGCAGCAAAAAAACAATTGAGGTAAATATTTTTGATTTTAACGAAGATATTTATGGCCAAACAATTACCGTAACTCTAAAAAAACACCTGCGCAGCGAACAAAAATTTAGTGGCTTAGATGCATTAAAGGAACAACTTGCAAAAGATAAGTTGAATGCAATTACTGCATTGGCATAAACAATTTTTACATCATCATTTTTACAACTAATTCTTTCAACAAAGAAGCATCGCTTGTACCTGTATCATTAACACCTACACTTTTCAAATTGTATTGGTGTAATAATAATAAAGCCTGCTCTACTCCACTATAAGAATATATTTTAGCCGTTTCCATAGCTTGTTTAGCAGCAAAAGGATTATTATAAAATAAAGATTTTACTGCGGCTTCGCTCTTATCTGCCATACCAAACATTACATAAAGCTTACTGAAATAACCATACAATGCTGGCAATATAAGCTGTATGGGAGCAGCTTTAGGATTACTTTCAAAATATTGAATGATACGTATTGCTTTCGCCAAATTCTTTTTACCCAGAGCATCCTGCAATTCAAATACATTGTACTCTTTGCTTACACCTACATATTTCTCAATATCATCTTCTGTGATATTTTTTTTAGCTCCGATGTTAACGACGATCTTATCAATTTCATTAGAAATACGACTCAAATCATTTCCTATATGCTCTGCCAATAATATCACTGCTTTCTGCGAAGCAGTAAATCCTTGTGATTGAATATATGCGCTAACCCACTCTACTAATTTATATTCCTTTATTTTTTCAGAAGTAAAAACTTCTCCTTCTTTCTTAATGGTTTTGTAAAGCTTGGTTCTTTTATCAAGTGTTTTCTCTTTATAACTAACAACAAAAATTGTTGATGGTAAAGGATTTTCAATGTAGCCATCTAATTTTTCGAGGTCACGCATTTGTTGTGCTTCTTTCAATAACACAACTTGTCTTTCTGCAAACATTGGATAACGTCTGCAGGCATTTATAACTTCGCTCCAAACAGCATCTTTGCCATAAAAGACAGTAAGATTAAAACTAGCTTCACTTTCAGGCAAGATATTATGTTCAGCATAATTCATTACCTGATCAATAAAATACTCCTCCTCACCTTCGAGCCAATACAATGGTTTGAAGATCTTCTTTTTCCAATCACCGATAATTTTTTCTGCTGACATATAATGATTCAAAAATACAATAAGGAATGCAACAAAAAATAAAAAACCTGACGATTAAGTCAGGCTGTTATCTCTATTTTATTAATTTTTTTTATCCCTATTCCTGTTTCAGATTAACATTAAATGTTCCATTAGTGACTGTCTTTTTAGCTTGGGTAGAATCTGCATATAAATAGATATCACCATGAAACGTACCTTGTATATTAGTATTTGATATTGAAGTAACAACTACGGTTATAGGATCGGAAACCAAAAATGCACTTGAATAACTTGGAAGACTACTAGTAACAAATGGCCCGTAATTAAATTGAGTATTAGAATTTATATCAGAATACGTACCCTTAGTAATCGCATTATTCGAATTAATAATGATATCAAAAGCATATGCCGTAGCCTGATTAGTACCATTCAATGCGATTAGTTCGATCGTTGTCCCTGAATCTGTTGAGGTTCCCGAGGCTAGAACATTAAAGTTGGTAGCAGTACCACCAATTGTCGCCTGAATTGATTGTGTTGATCCTGAACTAGTTTTTTTACATGATACTAATACTGTACCTAATAGGGCAAGGATAAATAATTTTTTCATTGTTAGATTTTAATAGTTGTTTTAGTTTTTAGTTTATGTATAAAGATTTTAAGACTATTTATTTGCCTGCTGTTTCTTTTAGACTACGAGTCTTCTCAATGTTTTCTAACTTCTCTATTAATTCAAACTTCTAAAATCCACCGGCACTAATTTACTTACACCGGGTTCCTGCATGGTAACGCCATAAATAACATCAACAGCACTCATCGTCATTTTATTATGTGTTACAATAATGAACTGTGAATTTTGACTGAACTGCTTGATCATATTGGTGAATTTACCAACGTTTGCATCATCCAGCGGAGCATCAACCTCATCCAAAATACAGAACGGTGCAGGTTTGATCAAATAGATAGAGAACAATAATGCTGTTGCCGTTAATGTTTTCTCTCCCCCACTTAATTGTCCAATACTGCTTGGGCGTTTTCCTTTTGGTTTCGCTACGATATCAATTCCTGTTTCGGCTAAGTTTTCAGGATCTACCAAAACCATATCAGCTGTATCATCTTCTGTAAATAATGCCTTGAATACTTTTTGGAAATTCTCTCTTACTTTATTGAATGTATCAAGGAACTGTTGATTAGCCGTTGCTTCCACTTCCTGAATAGTTTGCATCAGACTATCCTTCGCAGTTACCAGATCATTCTTTTGCTCCATGATGAACTCGTAACGCTTTTTCATTTCCGTATACGCTTCAATTGCCGTAGGATTTATTTCACCAATATTTTCTAAACGCTTGCGCATTTTTTCGTTGCTTGCCTGTAACTCTTCTAATGGCGTATCTCCTGTTCTTGCTTCATCAATGATGGCATCCAGATCAATTTTAAATTCAACATTCAGCCTTTCTTTCATTCCGGCCAATTGAAGTTTTAATTCAGATAATTTATCTTTTATTTCATTTAATAAATGATCGATGCCTTCTTTAGATTTTTGTTTGTGGCGAAGCTCACTTTCTTTCTCAGATAAAATATTACGGATATTATAATAAGCCTGATCTGCTTCGTTCAATTTCTTTTCTTCCGCATCTTTATTTTGTAACATCGTTACTAATAAAGCTTCTACTTCAACTAATGCATTTGCCGTTTCAGAAATACTACCAGATGCTTCGCTTAATTGTGCTGTACTGTTCTCTACCTGAACTTTCAAGTCATTTAATTGATTGCTCTTAAAATCAAATTCTTGTTTTAAAGAATTGATCTTGCTCTGCAATTTTGTGAACTGCAAATTGCTATCGTTGTAAGTAGCTGTTGCAAAATTATATTCTTGTTCTGCTGTTGCGTAATCCTGCTCGATCGCTTGCAGCTTATCTCCCAGCTCTTCTAATTGCGTATTGAATTTTTCAAGTTCATCTCTTGTACTTGATATTGCATCGCGATTTTTTTCTAATTGCTCTTGCAGATCCTCAATTCTTGCAGCACTTGTTTCTTCTAAATGATACAAATTTTCGATTTTATTTTGCAAAGAGAAAACAAGATTGGTAAGGTTATTAATATCCTGCTGCGTTTGCTTAATAGCATTATCTTTTAAGTTCTCATTAAAAGCGATCACTTCATTCTGACGAGCCTGAATCTTTTCTTTTAAAGTAACAACAATAGCTTCCTGTGTAGTAATACTTTCAATTAATTTTTCTAAATTTTTCGCACGGCCAATTTTCTTTCCTTCAAATAAACCAACACTACCGCCAGTCAAAGAGTATTTACCTTTTACGTATTTACCCGTTTTTTCCAATATTACAGCACCATTGCTATTGCGCAATGCTTCTTCGTTTTCAGCTATAAAAACGTTACCTAATAAGTGCTTCGCAAGATTAGCATATTTACTATCAATCTCTACAACACTTAATGCAGCTATTGTTCCGGCAGGTTGATGTGTTTCTTCAAAACCTGTAAACTTATCCTGTAAAAAGAAATTAGCTTTCCCTTTTTTATTATTATCTAACAAATGAACCGCTTGCAATCCTTCTTCTAAATTATTAACTACATAATAGTTCAGGTATGGTTCCAATACATTTTCTACTGCCGCACGATATTCTTCTTTTACATAAATGATATCACTCAACAAAGGCGCTTCGTGGTTCCAATCTTTATTTTTATGCAAGAATTTTACGCTTTCGGGATAACCTTCCATTGAATCGATCAAACTCTTCAATAACGCGTGTTCGTTCTTTTTGCTATCTAATTTTCTGCTTTCGTCAGCCAATTCACTGCGCAAATTTTCCAATACATTTTGTGTTTGTAGAATTTGTTCTTTCGTAAATTCCTGATGATCTTGCAATTGTTGAAGATCAATTTTTCTTTGCTCTAACTCTTCCGTCTTAACTTTTTTCTCTGCTTCTAATTGTTGGATCTGTGTTTGACGCTGTGTCTTTTCTTCTTCTATCTGCGCAACTGTCCTTTGTAAGTTTTGGATACTTGTATCAGCTACAGCTACATTCTTTTCGGCCTCAAATTGCGTACGTTGAATCGCCTGATTTTCTCTTCTTAACGAATCGATGCTGCTTCTTTTTTCATCAAATACTTTACGCTTATCTTCTACTGCATTTTTAAGTTCATCCAGCTTACCTTCAAACTCTTCGAGTTTAACTTCTTCGTCTTTTATCTGGATGCTTGTAAATTGTATGCTTTCATCCAAGCCAGTTAATTGTCCACTTGCTTTTTGCAAGAATTCATTTAAGCTGAATTCTTTTTCTTTAAGATGTTGTAAACGTTGTGCAGTTAAACTTTTTTCACTTTCCTTATTACGAACTGTACTCAATATTTCATTAAAAGCATGTTGCATTTGTTGCAATGCTTTTTCCTTTTCTACAAACTCCAGCTTTTCTTGTTGTAATGCTGCATCTTCAACAGCAATGGCTGTTTCCAATTCAATACGTTTATCAACTTCAGCTTGTTGTTGTTCGTTAAGATTACGATAAGTAATGTTAAAACCTTCCAAAGAAGCTTTGGCCAATTCAATGCTAACTTCTTTGTATTCTTTCTTTATCTCAAAATATTTCTCTGCTTTTTTAGCCTGACTTTCTAAACTTTTTAATTGGTTATTAATCTCAAACAATAGATCTTCAATACGCGCCAAATCTTGTTCAGTAGCATCCAGCTTAAGCTTTGCTTCTTTTTTACGTGTTTTGTATATAGTGATACCGGCAGCCTGTTCCAGCATTTTACGGCGACTGTTCTCTTTATCCTTAATGATATCATCTACCATTCCTAATTCGATAATTGCGTAGCTATCTGTGCTAACACCAGTATCCATAAATAAATTATGGATATCTTTTAAACGGCAGGCAACATCATTTAAACGATATTCACTTTCTCCATTTTTATAATATTTACGCGTTACCGTTACGGTATTAAATTCTGTAGGTAAAAGATTTTTTGTGTTTTCAAACGTAAGACTAACTTCAGCTAAACCACTGGCACTACGTGTTTTAGAGCCATTGAAGACAAGGCTCTCTAGGTTTTCGCTACGTAAATTGCTGATCTTATGTTCACCAATTACCCAACGAATACTATCAATGATATTGCTTTTGCCGCAACCATTGGGCCCGATAACGCCAGTGATCCCTTCATCAAAATTGAGAACGGTCTTATCAGCAAAACTCTTAAATCCTTTAATTTCTAAGCTCTTTAAACGCACGTAACAATAGTTTAGTAGGACGGCAAATATAATGGAATGGTGTAAAAAAAACATTGCAGAATGTACACCGTAAAATCATAGTTATTCACACCTTTTTCACAGGTTTGATGACCTATTGTGGATTAAATGTGCAACTATATATTATTTGGTAAGATTATACGTTATAGTTTCATCACCTAACTTTATTACATTGCCTAAAATCTTTAATTATGATTTGGAAAAACAGTCTGCGTTTTGCTAAACCTAAGGGAAATAGTTACCATTTTAAAATTGAATCGATCTTAGAGGAAACTTTTTGGCGCTTTATTGTAACAGATATAACAGAAGATCATGAACCACTTTTAGGAGAAGCTTTGTTTATCGACTTCGATCTGAAAAACGAAACATTTTCTCATTGGCCAAAAAATGAATTGCATGGTTCAATATGCCCGATAATTGAAAAAGAATTATTGACGCAAAGAAAAGAATGGGTTAATTAATAGTAGATATAATCTATAATCTTTCGATCGAAGAGATCAGAATCTTACCGGTAAAATTTTCACCACTACTTGGTTGTGATTGAATTTTTCTTACAATACTCATTCCTTTAATGACTCTTCCAAAGGCTGCAAAACCTTGTCCATCCCCTAACATGTTATTACCATAATCAAATTGTGTTTGATCTCCTATACAAATAAAAAACTCTGTGTTGGCAGTTCCAATCGTTGTTCTTGCTAAAGAAATAGTTCCATCTGTATGTGATAATCCAGTTTGTTTTGTTGATTCATGTGCAATTCCTGGGATTGTAAGTAAACGTTGAGGATTGGTTTGCCAAATTCCGCCCTGTATTATTCCTACATTATCATTATCGGTCAACCCTTCCGTTAATAGCACACGATAAAAGCTACTATTATCATAGAAACCCGAATCTACGTAAGATAAAAATGCCGCTACTGTTTTTGGTGCCTGCTTTGAAAAAAGCGCAACTTCAATATCGCCATAATTACTGTGTATCACAATATGCGGGTTATCGTATTTAGCATGGCAGCTACATAAAAAAATCACAAGGACAGCATAAAAAAAATTATTCATCACATCAAAATTACTTATTTATAAAAGATAAATATAACAGCTTTGTTTGCAAACTTTCATTAAACGATATTTGCATTTCAATTAAAATAACAGAAAAATTATGACAGCAGAAATTGTTACAGCAAAAGGCTCAATGAAATTTGATTTATATGAAAAAGAAACACCAATAACAGTACAGAATTTTGCAAAATTAGCAAAGAGTGGTTTCTATGATGGTGTTACTTTTCACCGCGTATTAAAAGGCTTTGTATTGCAAGGCGGATGTCCAAATACAAAAGAAAGCACTAAAGGAATGCCGGGAACGGGTGGCCCTGGCTATAGCATTAACTGTGAAACAAGCGCAGAAAAACAATATCACGACAGAGGTGTATTATCAATGGCACATAGAGGTAAAAATACAGGTGGCTCACAATTTTTTGTTTGTATGACACGTGAAATGACCAAACATTTAGATGGCGTACATACTTGCTTTGGAAAGATTACTGAAGGAGAAGATATTATCGACACAGTAACAGAAGGTGATAGGATTGAAAATGTAATCATTCATGAATAAATAAAACAAAAAGGTCGTCGCTATTGTGACGACCTTTTTTATCTCTACCAAAAACTATATTTCTATTTTTTCTAAGATCAACAATGCTTCCTGCAAATTAATCCAGGCATTATGCCATTCATTTTTTGCATCCTGAATCTTTTTCTTTTCGTTTAGTTCGAGCAAAACATTTGAAGCAATATATTGCTCTAATTTCTCAAGAGATTCTTTATGTAGTTCCGCTAATTTACTTTTATGATCCATACTGTTATAGTTTAAAAATGAAATTCATAAAATTAAAATGTAACTAAGCTGCTATCGCAGCATCTCTTAAAGCTTTAATTTCATTGTGAGATGCTTTCAATTTTTGTTGTTGAGTTAACACAATGGCTTTAATAAAAGCCGGCATTTCTTTTTCTTGTAATGCAGTCCTATAAGCTCTCTGTGTCATATCTTCACCACTTTCGCAATTAGCTAAAATAGCGTAACGATCGTGACCTGTAAATATGCTTTTTACGTCCATCCAGGTTCTATATATTTTACCGGCATTAGTAGTTCCATGTTCAATATCACCGCCTTGCACTTCAACTTCAGTACCCAAAGTCATTATTAACTGGCGGCTTTCATCGATCATACTTAAAAAAAGCTGTTTAAGGTCATTTTCTTTACCTTCTAATTCTTTTATAGCGCGTTCGTAACCGATAATTCTATCATTATTGATCATTATAAGGTCATTCAAAACCTCTGTCGTTGCGGTTGCAGTTATTGTTTCCATAATTGTATGTTTTTGTTCATTAGTACAGAGTAAAATTCATGCCAGTTTATACTATTTATCAATAAATAACATTTCAATAAAGCCGTTTCACTTAAACCCCATATTGTGGATATTTTTTCGCTAGAATAAAATCGAAACTTATAAGTAATTTTGCCGCCTAACTAACAATTGAGAACAGATATGTACAAGGCAGTTTTTATAGATATGGATGGTACCTTACTACGAAAAGACCATACAATTAGTGATACTACTAAACAAGTAATAAAAAAATTATTGGATAAAGGTGTTTTTATTGTACCAATTTCTGCTCGTCCATTGCATGCTATCTTGCCAATTAGTAAAGAGGTATTTCCCGATAATATTCCTATTGTCAGTCTTAATGGAAGTTACATTTTTTTAAATGGCGAGATCATTTATGAATCATCCGTACCATTAGAAGAAGTTATAAACGTACAAAAAGAAATTGCACCGCATGATGTATCAGCAATGTATTATAGCCAAATGGATTGGTATGCTGAAAAAGATAATGGACATATCCAAAAGGAACAAAAAATTACCGACGTTAAAATAAAGATCCAACCTTTTCCTTTAACAGTAGATGAATGGAAGGCAAAAAAAAGTGGTCCAAATAAAATATTAATTGCCGGCAATCCCGATCTTATAAACAGTATTGAGAAAGAATTGATCGATCAACATGGAGATAAACTTAACATGTCGAAATCAAAAACAACCTACCTGGAAGTAATGAGTTTACATTCATCTAAAACCAAAGCGATCGAGTTTTTATTAGACAAATACGGAATTAAAAAAAATGAGATCATAGCTATTGGCGACAATTTTAATGATAAAGAAATGATAGAATTTGCAGGCATTGGCGTAGCAATGGGCAATGCGCCTGATGAAATAAAAAAAGTTGCCGATTATATTACCGATACCAATAATGAAGATGGCGTTGCTAAAGCATTAAACCATTTTTTCAATTAGATTTTATTTTTCATTAGGCAAGCAACCTATTATTTACTGTTTACGATTATTTAGTATCAAGGACTAACGTATTTGTAAACATTAAATATTTTATATGAAAAAGAATAATCTTTTAGGAAACATTGTCACCATTCTCTTTACCTCATTTATATTAGCTGCTTGCAGCAAAGGCTCAGGTGGTGGTTATTCAACACCAACGCCACCTACTACACCACCAGCTGTTACAAAAGATACAGTAAATATGATGAATATGACTTTCATACCATCAACAATTACTGTCAAAAAAGGCACTATAGTTATCTGGATCAATAAAGATAGTTATGGCCATACCGTTACATCTGTTGACGGAACCAGTTTTAACAGTGGTAATGTAAATGGTGGCAGTTTATTTACATATACGGCTAATACAGTTGGTACATTTAATTATCAATGTAATTACCACGTTTCAATGGGTATGGTTGGTGTATTAACTGTAACTAACTAATTCGTTCCAATCTGATATAAAATAAAAAAGAGACTTTTTTTTTAAAAGCCTCTTTTTTATTTTATTATGTTTTGATTTATTTAATGTCCACTGTTTGTAGAATCCTTACTGTTATTGTTGTTACCATTATTATTCCCGTTATTATTGCCACCATTATTGTTATTGTTGTTATAACGTTGATTATAATAATCTCTTTGTGTAGCAATAATTTGCTGTTGTTCTTCATATTCCAGTTGGCGGGCATTTTTCATTCTTTCGCTTCTTGGAATTCCTTTTTGATGTTTGGCTTCCCATATCCTTTGCTTATAGTCATTTTTGATGTCCTTTATTTCTAGGTCCAATTCACTTGGTACGTAACCGTAACCATAATAAGGATAACCATAAGGGTAACCATAGTATGGATAAGGATATCCGATACCGATACCTACACGCGGACCATAAAAACCACCATGGAATCCTCCTCCTCCGTGAAAACCGCCGCCAAAATGTTGCGCTGAAGCACTAAATGTTATTGCGGCAAATAACAATGCTATTGATAACTTTTTCATGATCTGTAATTTTTAAGTTAGACGCCAAAAGAACAAAAAAGATTATTCTGAACTTCTGAGATAACTATTCAATAACAAATTACAAACCATTTAGGTAATTAAGATTAAGAAAGTTGTTAAATAACAAATCGATAAATAAATTATCTATTCTATTTCTTTCGCTACAAAACGATAGCCAACACCTGATTCGGTAATAATATATGTAGGTTTATTAGGATTTTTTTCTATTTTTTTTCTTAATTGTGCCACAAAAACACGCAGGTATTGAGATTGTGTTATGTAATCAGCACCCCATATTTCTCCCAAAATATATTGATGTGTTAATACTTTTCCTTCATTTTTAACAAACAGGGTTAAAAGCTCATATTGTGTTGTTGTAAATTTTACCGGTGCATTATTCATAATAATAGATCGGGTAGAAAAATTAATTTCAAAATCTTCATATTTAATAGCCGGCACATCTTGTGATACCGTCGAATTACGTAAAACTGACCTTATTCTTGCTAGTAACTCTGCCGTACGAAAAGGTTTGATCAAATAATCATTAGCACCGTTATCCAATGCACTTACAATATCATCCTCGTTATTTTTTACAGAAAGTATGATAACAGGTTTTACATACCATTCACGCAATTTTTTTAGTACTATCTGTCCATTTTCATCAGGTAATCCGAGATCGAGAATGATGAGATCTGAAGTTGAAACGGCAGCAGCAGCTAACCCTTCTTTTGCCGTATTTGCTTTTACAACTCCGTAACCGCTAGATTGCAAAGTTATCTCCAGTAATTTCCTTATCTGAATTTCATCATCTATCACTAATATTTCTGTGTTATTCATCTTCGGTTGTTTTAGGTGAAATACTTTCTGCTGGTATCTTTATTATAAATATTGTGCCTGTCGGAATACTTCTGTGCAACTCTATACTTCCATCCTGAACTTCTACAAATCCTTTTACTATAGATAGTCCTAACCCTAAACCTACAGTCGTGGAATTTTGAGAACGATAAAATTTATTGAATACCTGATTGATCTCTTCCGCCGGAAATCCTTTCCCATTATCCTCAATTATCAATACTAATTTTTCATCGATATAATCCGCAACTATTGAAATAACTGAATGTACAGCTGTATGCTGCGCCGCATTATTAATAAGATTAAACAAAACCTGTTCAATCAGTCCGTGATCGATTTTTACAACTAATGAATCTTTTTTAATAGAAACATTTACAACATGATCTTTCAATTGATCAGTAAGCTGAAATATAATATGATGTATAAGCTCATTTATATCGCACCAATCTTTTTTAAGCTGTAAAAAGCCTGATTGTAACCGGGAAGTATTGAGCAGATTTTCTACCTGTCGATTAAGTCGTAGTGAGGCGATTGAAATTTCCTGTAACAAATTATTTTTGTCGCTATCAGATATTTTTATGTCTTGTTGTAACAAATTATCAGTAGCTCCTACAATAACTGAAATAGGTGTACGTAATTCATGTGAAAGAGAATTTAATAAAGTATCATAGAATTTTACGGTTTGGCCCAAACTCCTTTCTACAAATTGTCGTTTTTTTATCTTCTTTATTTTAGTGATGATAATACCGTTTATCAATCCAATGATAAAGAGTACCAGAATGGTAATTACATTTTCGATTTTGTGTAGATCAAACAGAAAATGAGGTTTAAAGAAAAGTAAGTCCCACGCCATTCCCGCCAGAATGGTCGCAACTATTGCCGGAAATATATCTAAGAATATATAAATATATAAAGCTGAGAATAACAAAATAAAAGAAACTTCATAAGCGATATAATTATAAAATATAAAAATAATAGTTGATAATATAATGATAATCAATAAACTAAGTAGATATTGATATTTTTTATTAATACTATTTTGTAATGTAAATGAGTTCATTTTTATTAAATATTCACATATATACTTATTTAATATATAAATATATAAAATAAATATATGACAATTTTAATAAAAAATAAGAATAAATAATAAATATTTTTCAATATAAACAAATAAAGGGAGCTTTAATAGCTCCCTTTATTATATATCGATTAATTATATTTATCTAGAAATTAGGTACTTCCTGCAACCCTAATACATCATGCGTAACCAGTAATGTACCCTGCACATAACTTTCATCATGCTGACTGGCATCGAGACCCTCTTCCTCTTCTTCTTCAGAAACCCTCAAAGGCACTATGAAATTAATAAGCTTGAAAATAAGAAAGGAGACTGTAAAACTATACGCAACAACAATAAGCATAGCCTTCAATTGCGTTAATAAGAATAATGGATTGCCATATAATAAGCCATTATTTCCTAGTGGATTTATTGCTTTACTTGCGAAAACTCCTGTCAGCAACATCCCTACCATACCACCTATACCATGACATGGAAATACATCCAAAGTATCGTCCAAAGTTGATCTTGATTTAATTCTCACTGCAACATTTGAGACAATAGCTGCAAAAACTCCTATAGTAATACTTTGTGGTATACCAACAAAACCTGCAGCAGGTGTAATGGCAACCATTCCTATTACCGCACCAATACAAAACCCCACAACAGAAGGTTTTTTCCCTTTCATTACATCAAAAAACATCCATGATAATCCACCAGCGGCCGCTGCTGTATTTGTAGTAGCAAAAGCTGAAACAGCCAGTGCATTGGCTCCTAACGCTGAACCTGCATTAAAACCAAACCATCCAAACCATAATAAGCCGGTACCAATTAATATATAAGGAATATTAGCCGGTGAAGTGGCTTCTTTATTTTCAATATGACTCTTTCTTCTTTTTAAAACAATTGCACCTGCTAATGCGGCACAGCCAGCTGAAATATGTACAACAGTACCACCGGCAAAATCAAGTGCCCCCATTTGAGCAAGAAATCCGTCCGGATGCCAGCTCCAATGCGCTAAGGGCGCATATACAAATAAACTAAAAAGAACCGTAAACAACACGTATGCTGTAAAACGCATACGCTCCGCTATGGCTCCCACTACTAAACCCGGTGTAATGATCGCAAACATTAATTGAAACATTGAAAACAATGATTGCGGTATTGTAGGAGCTAAAACCCAGGGCTTACCTGAAGCTACACCCTTAAACAAAAAATGAGTAGAAGGATTTCCTATAAAACCATGTATACTATCTCCAAAACATAAACTATATCCAACAACGATCCATAATACGCCAACAACTCCGGCCGCAACAATACTCTTCATCATAGTGGAAAGAACATTCTTCCTATGTACCATTCCTCCATAAAATAGGGCTAGTGCTGGTGTCATTAAAAAAACCAATGCTGTAGCTACAAGGATCCAGGCTATATCTGCAGTATTATATTTTCCTTCATCAAAATTTGGGAGTGTGGGAACAAAAATAGCGGCAATGGCTACGATAATTAAAATTATGAAAGGGGCTATGTCTTTGAATTTCTGCTTGCTCATCATCTTGTTATTATAATTAAAAATTGGTATATGTAAAGATTCGGACGCAAGATAAAATATTTATAAATATTTTATAAATATTTTTGAATAAATTTTTCAATATTTTACAAATTAGGTCATATATCGTCTACAATTATATCATATTGTAAAATATTATATTTATAATATTTTTATATTTACATGTAAAAGATATAAAATGTAAAAAAATGCTCTCTAAAGTAGAGAGCATTTACTTAATGTAATACAAATCAATTATTTAGCTTTCCAATTATTATTGGAAAAGTTCATGTCAGGAAAAATCTTGTCAGGATCTATAACAACACTTTTTAAAGTTTCTTTGGTAGGTAGTTTTACATCCCAAGTAGAAGTATTGTTCCATATTTCTACAGGTAATTTAAGAGTGTCTTTTATTCCGGATGTTGTTTCGTAAGAAAGTATTACAGGCATGGCCATTTTATCCATATTTGCGATCGTAACTATTGCACCATTATACGGATCATCATTTTCATATTTTACTCCAACTACTGCCTGATCTAGTTTATAGTTTTCTAAAAACCATTCTTTCCAGAACCAGCCAAGGTCTTCACCAGCCGCATTTTCCATTGTTCTGAAAAAATCCCATGGTGTAGGATGTTTATATGCCCAACGTTGGATATATGCTCTGAAAGCATAATCAAACATATCAGGTCCTAATACCTGATCACGCAATAATTCTAATGCTAATGCAGGTTTATAATACAATGCAACTGCAATATTTTTTTCTTTCATCGCATCTGGACTCGTCATTATAGGTTCGCTTGTACTACTAAATATATAAGGAGCAAGCACTTCCATACTTTTAGGCTTTTCCAGGTATTCACCATTATTGAAATCCTGTGCAGATAATGAATTAATAAACGTATTAAACCCTTCATCCATCCATCCATATTTACGTTCATTACTGCCAACGATCATCGGGAACCAGGTATGACCAAATTCATGATCTGCTACTTCAAACAAAGTTACACCTTCAAATTTTGTATTACAGAAAACTAATCCCGGATATTCCATACCATTAACATTGCATCCTACATTTGTTGCGACAGGATATGGATATTCATACCAACGCTTACTGTAATTTTCAATACTGCCTTTAATATATTCTGTAGATCTGCCCCAACTATACGCTCCTACTTCTTCCGCAGGATACACACTCATTGCCAATGCTGTTTTACCACTTGGCAAATTAATACGTGCAGCATCCCAAACAAAAGCTTTAGAAGACGCCCATGCTACATCTCTTGCATTATTCATTTTATAATGCCAGGTAAGTGTTGTTGCTTTTGGTCGTGATGATGGATCTTTTACTTCATCTTCTGTTCTTATCATTACCGTTTTATCGCTCTTTCTCGCTGCATCTAATCTTTGGATCTGCGTTGCGGTTAATACTTCAGAAGGATTTTGTAATTCACCGCTGCAAACAACAATATGAGACGCCGGTGCCGTGATATTAACATCAAAATCTCCGTACTCTAAATAAAACTCACCTGCCCCGAGATATGGTAATGTATTCCAACCCTCAATATCATCAAATACGCACATACGCGGATACCATTGTGCTACTGCGAATATATCTCCATTCATTGTACTTAAAATCCCGCAACGATCAGCACCATGTTCAGGCAATACAAAAGAATAATCGATCTTTATTTTGATCATATCACCACCGGCTGCTACTGGTTTTGGTAAGCGAATCTGCATTCTTGTATCACTAATATGATAATCAGCATCTGCATTTTTATCACTTATTATTTTTACAGAAGTAATCTTATAGCCTCCGATAAAAGTACTCTTTGAATCACCATAACGACTACGGCTATCCACTGGCATTCTTGCTTGTCCGCGACTAGTGGTTGTAAATAAATTCTGATCTAATTGCAACCATAAAAAAGGTAATGTATGCGGACTGTTATTTTTATAAGTAATAATAACACTTGCCGTTATCTCATGTGTAGTATCGTTTAAGGAAGCGGCAATTTGATAATCAGCTCTGTTTTGCCAGTAAGCCTCACCAGGTTCGCCTGTTGCAGCTCTTGTAGCATTTACGTCTGAAGGATAAAATAGTGGAGAAAATAAAAGATGAGGATCATATTTTGAGGTATCCAATTTGTTTTGTGCAAATGAAAATACACTGCAACAAAAAAAGACGAATGAGAGACAGAAGGTTTTTATCATGAGCATTATTTTATCATCCGAAGATAATTAAAACACACTGCAAATCAATGGATGATAAAAGCATTACTGATTATTGACAATCTTTTAGCAAATGAGATTAAAACTCTTTTTTGTAGCTAACACCTACTGATCCTTGAAAGTTTACTATTGGCGGGTTGAGTTTTTTTATTGATACAAATACAGATCTGATGCGATTATCATAAGTATGGATAAGGTCTGTAAGATCTTGCGCTACGGTTTCTAAAAGCGCGGAAGGAATCGCCATTCTTTTTTTTACTATTTCATAAATAGCTACATAATCAGCCGTTTGATGTAATTGAGTAATATGCTCTTTTGCATCAACGGCTACATCAATATTCAATTCATATATATTACCTAGAACTCTTTCTTCATCATGCACACCATGGTAGCCGGTGAATTGCAGGTTATGTAAATGAACTGTTATCATATGTTAGATGTGCGACGTACGACGTACGATGTTTTTAGTCCCAAATCATTAGAACAATTTTACTGATAGCCATAAATAAGACATGTATAAAGATTAAAGTACATCGTACGTCATACCTCAAACATCGTACATATTTAGTGCAATCCCTTTTCTCCTAAATATCTTTCAGCATCTAAAGCAGCCATACAACCACTACCCGCTGCCGTTACTGCTTGTCTGTATATTTTATCCTGCACATCACCGGATGCAAAAATGCCTTCTATATTGGTTTTAGATGTACCAGGTATTGTTTTGATGTACCCTTCTTTGTCCATATCTATCCAACCTTTAAAAATATCACTATTGGGTTGATGGCCAATAGCAACAAAAAATGCACTAACTGGCACTTCTATTTTTTCGTTGGTTACATTATTTTGAATGCGTACAGACTCTACTTTTTTATCACCCAGCACTTCATGCGTTTCACTGTTCCAATATACTTTTATGTTTGGGGTGTTTATTACTCTATCCTGCATTACTTTACTCGCGCGCATTTCACCCTTTCTAACGATCATGTGTACAGTTGTGCAAAGCTTTGAAAGATATAATGCTTCTTCTGCCGCAGTATCTCCTGCACCAACGATCGCTACTTCTTTTCCTTTAAAGAAAAAACCATCACATACGGCACAAGCACTTACACCATAACCATTTAAGCGCTGTTCACTTTCTAATCCCAACCATTTTGCAGAAGCTCCTGTTGAAATAATCACAGTATTAGCTTCTATCCATTTTTCCTCGTCGATCTGAACTTTATATGGTTGTGATGAAAAATCAACTTTAGTAGCTAGCCCAAAGCGAATATCTGCACCCATACGTGCAGCCTGCTTTTCAAAATTGATCATCATATCAGGCCCTTGAATTCCTTCAGGATAACCCGGATAATTTTCTACTTCTGTTGTTATAGTTAATTGTCCGCCTGGCTGAATACCCTGATACAAAACAGGTTGCAAATTAGCCCTCGACGCATAAATAGCAGCCGTATAGCCCGATGGTCCTGAACCTATAATTAAACAATTAACTTTTTCAATACTTCCCATACTATCTATATCTGAGTTAGTTTATACACACTTTAATGATCCCAATCTGTTAAGATTATGCTTATTTAATCTTTCTGATATTATGTTTAACAGGATTTGAGTGAGGAAAATACTGTACAAATAGATCGATTTATTAAGGGCAGCAATTTAATAAAGGCTGAAACAACGACAAAATACATTTTCACACATACGTTAATAGTAAATACAAGAAAAAACGAGCATTTATTGTATTTACATTAACGAATAAGGTATAAACCATTCTGGCATCCTACTTGTCTTACTACACATAGAATACAATTATAACAATTTAAAGAAATCGTAGAACTGAGAAATTACGTAAATGATTATGAGTACTAAATTAAAAGACTATGAAAAACGCAGAAGAAATATTAGCAAGCGAATTTGACTGCAGACCTGACGACCTGCGCTCTTTAATAACGCGCAAAGTAGACAAGAGCAAAATAATAAAAGCAATGGAAACTTTTGGCAAAATGAGATTAGATGAAGCCAGGCAGGTTGCTATAAGAGAAAGTGTAGCTAAAGTTACAGGCTCAACGAATCAATTCATTAGAACAATGAATGAATCGCTCAAAGAAAATGATGACAGGAAGCAAGGTAGCAGCACTATGGAATGGATAAAAAGAGTGATTGATAGTTGCAATAACACTATTCACTTCGAATATGCCCAGGTGTTAGTTGATCTGTTTAAGGAAAAAAGCAATGATGAACTGGAGAAACTTGAGATCCAGGATTATTACAATATTGCTTTTAATGATGTGCATTTTGTCATCAGGTAATTCTTTAAATAGAAGTTTGATTAAGCACTGGTTAAATTAATTCTTATTTTTAATCATGTTTTTGATAGGTAAAGAATTGATATTTCCTCCGGTTGACCAGGCTGATGAAGAAGGATTATTGGCAATTGGCGGCGATTTGAGCGCTGAACGTTTGTTATTAGCTTACCAAAATGGAATTTTTCCATGGTATAACGAGGATGAGCCCATCTGTTGGTGGAGCCCTGATCCTCGTTTTGTTTTATATCCTGATAAATTAAAGATCACAAAAAGCATGCAGACTGTTTTGAATAATGGAACATTTCGTTTAACTATCAACAGAGCATTTGAAGAAGTAATAAAAAACTGCAAATCCGTTACAAGAAAAAATCAGGATGGAACATGGATATCACCTGATGTACAAGAAGCCTATATTAATTTACACAAATTGGGGTATGCACATAGTGCCGAAGCCTGGGTTAATGGAGAGCTTGTTGGTGGCCTGTATGGCATACGTTTAGGGAAAATATTCTTTGGTGAAAGTATGTTCAGCAAGGTTAGCAATGCCAGCAAATTTGCTTTTATTAATTATGTAAAACAATTGCAAAAAGAAGACGTTCAATTAATAGACTGCCAAATCTATACTGATCATTTAAAAAGCCTTGGAGCTATGATGATCGAGAGAGAAAATTTTATTAATCTACTCCATAAATATTGCTAAAGGATCAATAAATCGATCCTTTTTATTTTTCAATTTGTATTAAATAATATTTATAAATGTTATTTAATATTTTTCATAAATCCCTTTCTTTAGGCACATATTAATTTATCCTTTACACTTTTTTTACCATTTAGTCAAGGATCTAACATTATTTTTTCAAAAAAAATATGTACTAATATTATTTTTTTAATAACTTTTCCCTATAACTTTGGCTCAAACAAAACAAAACAAACATGAAAAAAGTATTCGTATTAGCACTTGCGTTCGCAGGTTTAACAACAGCAGTTAAAGCTCAGAAAGGTTCAATTTTAGTAGGTGGAGACTTCGACTTCACATCTACAAATAATCAAAACACGGCTCCTGCTACAAAAACATCTGCATTTACATTTGACCCAACAGTAGGTTATCAGTTTACAGACCATTTTACAGCGGGTTTAACAGCAAACCTTGCAACAACAAAGCAAGACAATGGTACTACAACTAAAACAAGTAGTTTTGATCTAGGTCCGTTCATTCGTTATGCACAACCTTTATCAAGCGTTTTCTCTGTTTATGGTCAATTAGAAGGCCTATTTGGTAGCCAAACAACTACACCTTCTACAGTTACGGTAAACACTGTTAATGTTAATCTCTTCCCAGCCGTATTTATTAATTTGAAAAATAGCTTCGGATTGAATTTTAATGTTGGTGGTCTTTCTTATCAGACAAGTTCAGCTACAGGTTTAAAAAGTATTAGTACTTTCGACTTTAATTTTGGAAAGGAACTAACAATCGGTCTTTCTAAAAACTTTGGTGGCAAAAAATAGTTTCACAATCCTGAGACTAAAATCTTGTACATAAACAATGGCGTTCTAATTAATTAGAACGCCATTGTTTATGTAGGACTTTATCTTCTGTTATTAGACTACGGTAGTTTTTAACGTAGTCTTTTTCCAATAGCTTACTTACCAAATTTTTGCTTTAGCGCTGCTAAGGCATCATTCATCGGTAATTCAGCAATAGCTTTTTGAACAGGTTTATTTTGCGTCGGCTGTCCGTTAAATTTAGGACGTTGTTGATTATTATTTCTTGCAGGTGCTTCTTCTGTTTGTTTAATAGATAATGCAATACGTTTCCTTGCAACATCAACTTCCAATATTTTTACTCTAACCTGTTGATTTAATTTTAATATTTCATTAGGATCTGTAATATAAGTGTGTGATATTTCCGATACGTGTACCAATCCATCCTGCTTTACACCAATATCAACAAAAGCACCGAACCTGGTGATATTCGTTACAACACCGGGCACATCCATTCCAACTTTCGCATCTTCAATACTGTAAATATTCGCGAACTCAAATTGTTGTACTTCGCTACGCGGATCAAGTCCCGGCTTTTTTAATTCGTTGATAATATCTCTAATGGTAAGCTCTCCGAATTGTTCTGTTGCATATTTTTTTGCATCGATATTTTTTAGCAATTCTTCTTTGCCGATCATTGCTTTAATTTCTACACCCAGATCTTTTACCATTGCTTCTACAACTGAATACGCCTCCGGGTGTACTGCGCTTGCATCTAACAGGTCTTCACCCTCGGTAATACGCAAAAATCCTGCACATTGTTCAAATGCCTTACTACCTAATCTTGGTACTTTTAATAATTGTTTACGACTGGTAAATTTACCTATCTCACTTCTGTGTTTAATAATATTATCAGCCAATGTGCCGCCAATACCACTTACATAACTTAGCAAATGTTTGCTGGCAGTATTCAAATTAACACCTACATTATTTACCGCGCTAACCACGGTTGCATCTAATCTTTCTTTTAAACGAAACTGGTTTACATCATGCTGGTATTGCCCTACTCCAATACTTTTAGGATCAAGCTTAACTAATTCTGCCAAAGGATCCATCAATCTACGTCCAATACTTACTGCCCCACGCACTGTAATATCTTCGTTAGGAAATTCTTCTCTTGCAATTTCCGATGCAGAATAAATGGAGGCTCCATCTTCATTCACTAAAAACACAGGCAGTCCTAAATTTAGTTTTTTAATAAACTGTTCAGTTTCTCTACCTGCTGTTCCATCACCTATCGCAAAAACCTGTATGTCGTATTCTTCTACTAAATGTTTGATCTTTATCTCTTCTGCCTGTACCCGATTATTTTCATGCGGAAATATCAGCTCTGTTTTCTTCAACTCACCTTTTTCATCCAGACAAACAACTTTACAACCTGATCTATATCCAGGATCAATTGCTAGGATCTTTTTGCTTCCTAATGGTGAGCTCAATAATAACTGACGCAAATTTTCTGCAAATACATTGATCGCTTCTTCATCCGCTTTGTTCTTTAATGTAGTCCTGCATTCAGTTTCAAGACTTGGCTGCAATAACCTTCTATAAGCATCTTTAACCGCTTTTCTTATCTGATCGCTGCAACTATTCATTCCTTTTATGTAAAAGCTTTCGATCGTTTCCAATCCAACTTCTTCTTCAGGAGAAATCGCAATGCGTAAATACCCTTCCAAAAAACCACGCAACACAGCCAATATTCTATGTGATGGTATTTTAGAAATTGGTTCAGAAAAATCGAAGTAATCTTTGTACTTAACACCTTCTGTTTCTTTATCCGCAATTACTTTGCTTTGCAATGTTGCCGTTGTTTCAAAAAGATGACGCAGCTTAGCTCTTACTTCTACATTTTCATTTATTTGTTCTGCAATAATATCTCTGGCACCTTGTATAGCTACATCTGCATCTAATACTTTATCTGTAATATATTTTGATGCCTCAGCAATCAGATCAATATCTTTTTGTTCCAGTAATGAAACAGATAGAGACTCTAAACCATTTTCTCTTGCTGTTTGCGCTTTGGTTTTTCTTTTTGGTTTGAAGGGTAGATAAATATCTTCCAACTCTGCCAGCGTTGTTGCTTTGTCTAGTTTTTCCTGCAAAGCATCCGTCATTTTTTCCTGATCGATGATCGTCTTCTCTATAAAGAATTTCCTTTCATGGAATTCAGTATAAAATTTTGCCTGTTCCTGGATCTGTTGAATCTGCACCTCATCCAATGCACCTGTTTTATCTTTACGATACCGCGCTATGAAAGGTATGGTTGCACCTTCTTCTAATAATTCTATTACAGCTTGTACCTGTTGCTGCTTGATATTTAATTTTTGTGCTATTGGCTGTACAAATGACATAATTCTTCCTTATTATTTTAATATCGACTGCGAAAATAGTGGTGTGGAATGAAACAAAAAATTGAATAATTGAGTGAGGTTATTTAAAGCATGAACTTCTTATCGGGATTAGCTTCTACAAAGGAATAAATACTGTTTCGTATATAATCGTTATCAGTGTATGGATTCAAATAATCTTTCAATTCATCGCAGGATGTTATTGACACAGATGTTGGTAAATATCCCATTCCCCAAAAACTTCCCCGCTCAATTAATAAACACAATTTTTCATTTTCCTGAATACCGTTATCTATAACTGCAAATGTTGGCAGCTGTTCATCTAATGCTTTTACTGCGCGTTTTACTTTATGATTATACACAGCTGGCTCATCCATCAATTCGTTGTCAGTAGCTGCAAAAGGGGTTTTATCTAAAAAACATAATTTATGATTAAGTTCAAATTCATCTGTCATGTTTTTTAATAACACTAAACCTTCATGCAATAAATTGAAATTATAGAGTGCCAGTGAATTGGAAGCCATCGTTTTAGAATTTATGATTAAGTTCAAATTCATCTGTCATGTTTTTTTAATAACACTAAACCTTCATGCAATAAATTGAAATTATAGAGTGCCGGTAATTGT
>Ga0206871_10096_pt1 | contig 23406 bp, 18 predicted proteins | sample Alteio_BWOrgCont_33_FD_152627 | JGI IMG/M metagenome (GOLD analysis project Ga0206871, IMG submission 152627) | Enriched cells from forest soil in Barre Woods Harvard Forest LTER site, Petersham, Massachusetts, United States -... | ecosystem: Environmental > Terrestrial > Soil > Temperate forest >...
CAGTCGGATTTTCAACTCTTCGACAAGAATCGATCGCTTACAATCACAAGCTTCACCGTAGAGCAACGTGCGGCAAACGCATCGGATGCCGGACTGGAAGCTTCAACGTCGGTCACCACGCCACCACCGGCGCCGCAAGTTGCCGCAAACACGTCGCATCGATTCATTGTGTTTCTCTTTGACGACCTGCACATGGCGCCGGAAGATCTTGTGCCAATGAAAAACGGAGCGAATCGAGTCATCGCCGAGACACTGCGCGCCGGCGATTCGGCTTCGGTGCTGAGCATCATGGGGCGAGACGACAGCGGCGTAACAACCGATCGCGCTCGCCTGACGGAAACCATCGCAAAGATTCAATCCTTTCGCAGCCCTTATCGGCTTGACCCGCACGCGTGTCCCGACGTCGATGGCATGCACGCCGATCTCATCGAGAACCGGCATGATGATCGCACACTGCAAAACATGATCGACGAGACGATCGTGTGCGCACACCTGGACCCGATCATGAGGCAACAGGCGGAAGCGATGGTCCACACCGCGGACGATCGGGTTCTCAACCTCAGTGAGCAGGACATCCGAATCTCGTATCACTACTTGCGCGAGCTTGTGAAGAGAATGGCGGAGTTGCCCGGCGAGCGGACGGTCGTGTACCTGTCGCCGGGCTTTTACACCGAGATGCCGGAGGCGCTCGTTTTGCAGTCGCAAGTCATCGAAGCCGCGGCACGGGCCAACGTCACTATCAATACGCTCGATGCGCGCGGGCTTTACACGACCGCTCCTAAGGCGGACGAAGAATTTTACGGAAATCAGAAAGACACGACGCAGAAAATCCGAAAACACTTCGAGTCTGTGACCAGCGTCGATGCCGTTCTATCGGGGCTCGCCGACGCGACAGGCGGCTCGTATTTTCACAACAGCAACGATATCGAAGGCGGCCTGCGACAACTGTCGGCTGCCCCTGAGTATGTGTACCTGCTCGAATTCTCGCTCGATAACACGAAGCCGGATGGGCAATATCACCCGCTTAAGGTGAAAGTCGATCGCGATCACGTGCAGGTTCAAAATCGGCGAGGGTACTTTGCGCCGAGGACGGAAAAGTTGAAGGCGATAATGGCGGACACAAAGGCGACGGAGCCGGTTGCGACGAGTGCGCCGAGAGCGATTGATACACGGCAGTCGGCGGCCCCTCAAACGGTTGACGTTGCTCCAGCGACTCCCGCGCAGAACTCGCCGCTGCCGGCGGCGACTTCGGCGTCGGCCGAGACGACGACGCAAGTGCAGCCGCAAGCGAATCCGAATACGAGTCCGGCGAGCGCTGATGGCGCCGACACGGACTCGGGGCCCGACGCGATCGCCGAGGCAGAGGCTAGAGAGACGGGCATTCCTCTGCCAACGAACGCGGCGGCGCCGCTGGCGCATAAGCCGGAGGCGACGCATCCCGCCGCTGCTCCGGGCAAGGCCAAAACGCTGTATTGGAATCCGCCCGATCTCGATCCCGACAAGCAGGACCGCGCGGATGCTTCCGAGTGCGAATTAAATGAGGTGCTCGCGCAAGCGGCGACGCGCGCGAACGCACTGGTCAGCAATCTGCAAAATTTTACGGCGCAAGAGCATATCGTCTATCGAGTGCTGGGCGGCGGCGCGCAGCAGCTCGGCAGCGGCATTGGCGATTTCAATTACAACGCGGCGCTGGTTCGACACACGGAAGGATTCAAGGTTTCGGAGACGCGAGTCGCCCCGCTAGGCGGGCGACCCATTCCGCCCACGTCGCAAAGTGTCGGATTGCCGGAGATGGCGCTGATTTTTCTTCCGGAGATTCAACAGAATTACGAGATGCATTGCGGCGGCGCGGTGTTGTGGCAAGGGCAGGCGGCGTGGCTGGTGACGCTTCGGCAACGCAAGGACCGGCCGGATCACACGGCGGCGTTCACCGGGTCGAACGGAGAGATCTATCCGGCGCCGCTCAAAGGGCGCGCGTGGATCGCGCAGGATTCCGGCGAAGTCATGCACCTCGAAATCGGATTAATGCACCCGGTGTTGCCGGTCGGTGTGATGGGTTGGTTTCTTGCGATCGACTATGGGCCGGTGAAATTTCGGACGCGGAATGTGGAAGTGTGGCTGCCGCAGTTTGCGGAAACATATGATGACTCGGATTACCGGCGGACGATCATCTCGCACGAGTTTTCGAATTTTTTGCTGTTCTCGGTGGATACGAAGCAGGAGACGAGTTCTCCGGCTTCGCGGTAACGACCGCAGGGGAAGATTTCACCACAGAGATCGCAGAGGACGCGGAGAGGGAGGGCTACTGTTTGCCGACGATTTCCATGGCGTTGACGCGCGCGCGATCGACTTCGAGTCCCCAGTGCAAGTGGGGGCCGGTAACGCGGCCCGTGGCGCCGACTTTTCCAATTACATCGCCGACTTTTACTTCGTCGCCGACTTTTGCATGGATCTCGGAGAAGTGGCCGTAGAGCGTGTAGATGCCGAAGCCGTGGTCGATGATCACGGTGTTGCCGGCGAAGTAGAGCTCTTCGGCGAGGACAACGCGGCCGCTCTGCGCGGCGTGGACGGGAGTGCCGGTCGGCGAAGGAAGATCGACGCCGGAGTGGGGCGAGTTTGATTTGCCGTTGAGGACGCGGCGCTTGCCGAAGTTGCCGCCGGTTTTGACGCCATCGAGCGGGATGCGGAAGGGGCCGGTCCACAATTTTTCGGGAGTCGCGGTGGCGTAGAGAGCGCGGAGTTTCTTCTGGTCTTCGGCGGCCTTGGCGGCTTGTTCTGGATTTGGTTCGACGAAATTGGGCGCGACTTTCAGGCGCTCGGTGGGAAATTTTCCGACACGGACGGCGATGGGGGCTTCGCAAGCGAGAGCGGACCCGTCGGCGGATTTTCCGGTGACATTTAAGTTGTAGTCGCCCGCGGCCTGTTCCAAGTCGACGCCGAGGAGCGCGCGCCAGACGTTTGTTCCTTTGGGAATGTTGGCGCCGGCAGCTTGCCAGAAGGAGATGTCGCGATCGGTGAATTTTCCGGCGATATCGGCGAGTGTCTTCGCGCTGCGGACTTCGGCAATGAGCAATGTTCCCTGGGCCGGCGATGCGGCGCTGACGCGCAGTTCGACGCCGCCACCGCAATCCACATTGGCGGGTTTCACAGGGGTTGCGGTAGACGACTTGTGAGCGGGTTTCTTCGTTTGTGCAGACGATGCGTTGGGTGACGTCGCGCAGACGATTGCGACGAGCAATGTTGCGGCAACAGATGATCGGCGAAGGATTATTCGCTGCTTCAAAAATAATTCAGACTTTTTCAGGGATCCCATTCGAGCCTCGACTTGCTTTTGCGCCAATTGCCTGTGCGCGCCGGGTTTCGGTGCGCCAGACTTACATTTTTCTAACAACGATCTCAGGACTTCCCAACGATGCTGAGTCCACCATGAATTAAGTGGGGACGCGGTCTCCTACAGAGCCGCCAACATATTCAACTCCTCGTGACGGCGACATCGCTTACGCGTCCCCCATATTGATATGCCGACGATTGTTTTATCGACGATTGCTTAGCTGGGCTGTGCTTTCTTGGTCTACGCTTGGTTTCAGTGGTTGCGCGAGAGTTGGATTTGAAGCAGCCTGCGCATCGCGATCGTTGCCGCAAAACGCTACGGCCGCCTTACGTCATTTATCGATCGCCTCGCTGAGTCTCGCGAAGAGCGGAAGACGGGCACGGCGGTGCCGTGCCCCTACATATCCAGGCCGATGATGCGCATCAGGGCGATGGCATTACTCTTGGTGACGACGCCGTCGCGCAATTGATAGTCGAAGCGCATTTCGTTGCCTTCGACCTGGTCTTCGAAGTGAACATTTCGGATTACGTTTCCAATTTCGGTGGTGATTTCTGTGAGCGCGAGGTCGTGGGTCGTGACGATACCGATCGCGCCGCGCTCGAGCAGGCCTTGAATGAGGCGCTCGGAGCCAATGCGGCGGTCTTTGGAGTTTGTGCCTTCGAGGAGTTCATCGAAGAGGAAGAGTAGAGTTCGCGGCTCTGGTTGAGTTTGCTTGTCACCGGCAAGATCGAAGACTCGTCGAATGTGCAGGATTTCGGCGAAAAAAGTGGATCGGCCGTCTTGCAGCGAGTCGGAGCTGTGAATTCGTGTTCCTACTTGCAGCGGTGAGAGACGCAACGATTTTGCACGGACTGGGGCGCCTGCCATCGCCAGTACCGTGTTGATGCCGACGGAGCGGAGCAGCGTGCTCTTTCCCGACATATTTGAACCGCTAACGAGCAGAACGCGCGTTGCATCGTCGAGGTTCACTGAATTGCGGACGCATTTAGCGGCGGCGATCAACGGGTGGCCCAGTTCGACCCCGTCCAAGAATGCGCGCGGATGGGAGGTCTCGCCGGCGACAAACTCGGGAAATGGATCGGCTGGATGTTCGTAGGAATAGGTTGCGAGCGAGATCAACGCTTCGATCTCGCCGACGGCTTCGACGCGGGCGCGCAGGCGGGCTCCGTGGCGGCGGCGCCACCATTCGGCCACGAAGGCGACCTGAACGGAATAGAGAAGAGGAATTTCGAGCAAGTGTCCGATCAGGCTGTGATGGGCGTCGATCCAGTATTCGATTTGCGCGAGCCGGCGAATCGAGCGCGACGCGCCCCCTCCATCACGACGGAGGCCGGCCATCAATGATTGCAAACGAGGGGAGGAGAATTTTTCGCGCTCCAAACGTTCCAGGACGTTCGCGAACAACAAAAGTCCTTCGGCGTTGCACGAAACGCCTTCATTGACGTGGTGCGCGCGGTGATGGAGAACTCGTCGGAAAATGACTTCGACAACGATCACGCACAGGACGGGCCAAGAGTTCAATTCGCCGACCGACCACACGAAGGTGCCAAGGAACGCGAGAGCCAGCAAAATCGCGGCGAAATGCCAAATCGTGCTGGGCATTTCGCGTTTACCTTCGGCCCAGCCGACGAGCGATTCGGGATTCAGGCGCGCGCGAACTTCTTCGCCCATCACGCCGAGGTCGCGTTGCAGATCCAGCTTGTCGCGGAGTTCGGCGATTAGTTGTTGGCGCTCGAAAATTTCGGCGCGGGTCGATGGAGCTTTCAGCCAATGTGCGAGTTGGTTTTCGCCCATTGGGAGGCGCGCGGTCGAGAGTAATTCAAAGAGACAGCCGCGACCGAAGAGATCGAGGTCGTCGGCGTAGACGTGATTGGGATCGCGGAAACGTTCGCCGGTTTGGCCGGTGCCGGCCCAGCGATCTTCGATGCGGGCGATGCCGCGGCGGTACATCGCGACGGCGGTTTCGGCGCTGGTGCGGGCGCGGATGATGCGCTGGTGGATCCAGCTAAGGATCAGATACAGCGCGATGGGGGCCCAGAGCCATTCGGAGCTGAAAGAGTGGCGTGCCAGCGAAAGATAGGCGAGGACGAGGCCGGCGGCAACGACCGCTAATTTGAGATTCCCGATTTGGATGTGAAGGCGATTTTTCGCGGCGGCGATTTGGAGGTAGGACTCGAGCCGCTTGGAATATTCGGACTTCGGATCGGACACACTGCCCCTTTGCGGTTCGCGCGTTTTGGAAGCGCGGAGATCGGTTGGCGCGGGCTCGCTGCGCTTTAGGAAGTGTACGCTGTGCGGTTGCGATTTTGCAGAGGAGCGTCGCCGAGTTCGAGACGTGGATCGGGTATAACGTCGGGGAAAAGGAAAGAGCTCAAGTTTTTGTGATCTTGCGGACATGGGGCGCAGCGTGCTGCGCCCCTACATGACCTTGCCTCGGCGCGATTGGCGATCAATCTTCGCCGATGTCTTCGTTCCAGATGTGGGGTTTTTCGGCGATGAATTTCTGGAGGAGGTCGATGCAGTCTTGGGACTGGAGATCGATCACGCGGACGCCGTTTTCGATGAGCCAGTCGAGGCCGCCGCGGAAGCTGACGGACTCACCGACGATGACCGTTCCGATTTGGAACTGGCGGATGAGGCCGCTGCAATACCAGCAGGGGGCGAGGGTGGTGACCATGATTTTGTCGCGGTAGGTGCGCTGGCGGCCGGCTTTGCGGAAGGCGTCGGTTTCGCCGTGGATGCTGGGGTCGGACTCCTGGACGCGGCGGTTACGACCGCAGGCGAGCAGAGTTCCGGTGCTGTCGAAGAGCGCGGCGCCTACGGGGACGCCGCCTTCTTGCAGGCCGAGGCGAGCTTCGTCGGTGGCGATGCGGAGCATGGCGCGGCACTGGTCGAGGTCGGGCTTGGACGGATGCAGGGGCTTTGTCGGGTCGTTGGGGCTCATGGGCGTTGAGTCAGGCGATAGTTTCGGCGAGCGATCTTGACGCAAAGCGCGATTGAAGAAAAGGCCCTCCGCTCGTTGCGAGCGCATTCGAATCGATCGATCACAAAGTGTGGGTCGCGGCCCACGCTTGGCCATTCCATAACGAATTAACTCGCTTATTTAAATAAACATACGAGAGGCCGGTGGTTTGCATAACTCTCCTCCGAAGTAGGGCGGCGGGCTATAAGGCGTTTTCGCGCCGCTTCGGAGGCTTCCGTGTTTCATCGACGCGTCGAATTCGTTGCTTTCGCGGTGGCAGCACTCCTCTTTAGTCTCACTGTGATCGGCTGCTCGGGGAAAGCCTCTGTGCGTCAGGAGAAGGCGCGGGCTTTGGCGGGGTCGGCGCCACGGCCGACCGTCGCTGGGCTGGCCAGGGCTTCGGAGCACCTCGCCAAAGCTGCGCCTCGCGATTCCGCGATCGCGAAATATTACGATCCCGATTATGGGGTCACGCTTCGCTATCCGCGCAATCTTGTGCTGCTGGAATCAGCCGGAGATGACCCTGATCGTGACGCGGACTCGGACCGCGTCATCTCGTGGGAACAGGCGAAACAGGCGGGAGCGGGCGTTCGTACGGCGGAGGAGCTTGGCGCGGATGATGCTGGAGCCGCTTTGCTGGCGACGATCGTTGTGCCGGATGATGCGTATCCGAATACGGCGTTTGCGGGCGGATCGGTACAATTCGCGGTGAATCGGTATCAGACGGCGGGGACTTGCCGTTCGAATCTGCTCGGGCGAATGGGAGATGACAAGGGGCCGAGCGGGACGGTGGCGGCGCAAGGGTTCTCGTTCGCGTGGATCGACATCGAGACAGGCGATGGCAGCACGGAGTTTTACGAGCGCGACTACGCCGGGTTTACCAACGATGCTTGCTATGAGTTTTTTGTTCGGGTGGGCGTTAAATCGACGGCGGGGGGCGGGCAGACGTTGCAGAACGTCTCCGCGGCCGGGGACGCAGCGGACACTGCCTCGAGCGTAACTAGCGAAGAATCAGCGGGTTCGCGGCGGCTCGATGAGCGAAAAATACTCGCTCATTTGGAGAAGATCGTGGCCAGCCTGCAGGTCGAGAGCGCGTCAGCTTCGATACTGGATAAGCCACGGTACAAGTCCGCTCCGGCTTTACCGGCATCCAACTGAGGAGTTATTTCTTCAGGCAAGGCCACCCGCCCGGCACTTGCGTAGTACCGGATGGGGAGGCTACGCTGGACTCAGTTCGATCGGCGAAGAACTTCTCGTACTTCGCACGAAGATAAGGTTTGATCGTGCCCGTCAGACCTTCCCTTCCGCATTCCGCTACAGGTGTCAACAGTCGATGCTGGATTTGAAGAAAAGTCCGCTAAAGAACGGCCCGAAGTTGCGCGCCCAGGGTGGCGGCAAAGAGCGTCGGGCGGAGCCTCGGTATCCGGTCGCGGCAATGGCCGAAGCTACTGAAATCAAATCGAATACGCGGGTGACGGGCCGGATCAGCGATATCGGGATCGGCGGCTGCTATTTCGAAGTGATGAGCCCGTTCGCGATGGGAGCGGAGCTGCACGTACGGATTACGCGAAATGAGAAGTCACTGGCAGCGAACGCAAAAGTTTTGTACTCGACGGGCGGCATGGGGATGGGGCTGATCTTTACCAGTGTCGCCCCGGAGCAGCGGCAGATTTTGCAGGGTTGGGTTGCGGAGCTAAGCGGCAGTGGCGTTGCTCCTTTGCAGGAATCCGGCGCCCAAGGTCATGCGTCTTCTCACGCTTCTGGAGCGGGAAACTCTTCCGCGGCGCACGGCGGGGAGTTGGTTCACGAGGCGCCGGGAGCAGCGGATCGCACCGGGATGAATGAAGATCCGCGCAACGTGTTGAACGAGCTGATCACGCTGCTGATGAGGAATCGCGTCTTAACGGATTCGGAAGGAAAGAACTTGCTTCGGAAGTTGATGACGTCTTAAGCCGCGCGCGGGCGTTGCGAACGATCTGCTGCGTTGCACCGATCAGATCGAAACTAGAGATTCGAAGCGTCGAACGGTTTCGGAAACAATTCGCGCATTTGATGTACTTCGGATTTCCCCTTCAGGTTGGAAAGTACCACCGGGACGTCGCCGCAAAATTCCCAAATCAATTGACGGCAGGCCCCGCAGGGCGGGGTGAGGGTGTCGCTGTCTGTCACGACGGCAATCGCGTCGAAGCCGCGTTCGCCTTCGCTGATTGCTTTAAAAATGGCAACGCGCTCGGCGCAAACAGTGAGGCCGTAGGTTGCGTTTTCTACGTTGCATCCGCCGAAGACACGTCCGGAGGTGGCGCGAAGGGCGGCGCCGACTCGAAAATTCGAATAGGCGGCGTGCGCATTTTCACGCGATTGTTTCGCGACGCAAATCAGATGATCGAAGTCAGACATAGAGGGATTGTCTCGCAAACTTAGTGTGGCAACGAGAAAAATTGGTGGCGCGTTACCGAGTTCTCTCCACGATTGAAAGAGAGTCAGTCATACGGTTTGCGCGATGCACGGAATAACGGCTTTCAGCAGCGCGATGAAGTCGTTTTTTACACGCGCGCCCGTTTCGAAAACTTCCTCCGCCGTTAGAGCTTCTCCCGTCACGCCGGCCGCCATGTTCGTGACACACGAAATTCCCAGTACACGCATTTGGCTGTGCCGGGCGGCCAATACTTCCGGAACGGTGGACATTCCAACGAGATCGGCGCCGAGTGCGCGAAACGCGTGAATCTCCGCAGGAGTTTCGTAGTTCGGGCCTTGCAACGCGAGATATACGCCTTCGTGCAAGTTCAGCTTTAGACGCTTGCCTTCCTCGGCGACGAATTTGCGGAAATCTTTGTCATAGGCGTGAGTCATGTCTGGAAAGCGCGGGCCAAAGCGATCGTCATTCGGCCCGATCAGGGGATTCGCGGCTTGATAGTTGATGTGGTCGCGGAGCGCGACCAGCGCGCCTCGCGAATAGCTCAGATTGATGCCGCCGGCGGCATTGGTGATGACGGCGGCTTTGATTCCCGCGCGCTGAAACACACGAATCGGAAACGCGACCTGCTTCGCGGTGTAACCCTCATATAAATGTACGCGCCCTTGCATGCCGACGACGGGGATCTCGCCTACATTCCCAATGACAAGCTGACCGGCGTGTCCGATCGCGGTCGATTGCGGGAAATGCGGGATTTTCTTGTATGGGATGCGCGTGGCGTTCGCGAATTCATCGGCGAACGCGCCGAGGCCTGAACCCAGAATAAGCGCAATCTTTGGTCGAAGCTTCGTCTTCGACAGAATAAATTTTGCGGCACGCGTGGCTTGCTCAAATTCGCCGGAGCCGGATTTCGTCTTCGAAGCCATGTTTATCTGATCCGAACTAGGAAAAAATCCCGACGATCGACGCCGAGATCAGATTCGCCATTGTGCCCGCCAGCATCGCTCTGATGCCGAACTTCGCCAACTGGCTGCGTTGCTCGGGCGCGAGCGCTCCGATTCCGCCGATCTGGATTCCGATCGAGCTGAAATTTGCGAAGCCGCAAAGCGCGAACGTCGCAATCGTGAAACTGCGGGGATCCAGCGTTGCGCGGATCTGCCCCAACTGCGCAAACGCGACGAACTCGTTCAAAACCATGCGCGTGCCCAGCAAGTTTCCGATTGCGGCCGCGTCGTGCCACGGGATGCCGATCAGCCAAGCCACCGGAGAGAACATCCACCCGAGCACCAGCTGCAGGTTGTAGGGAAACCATCCCACGTGCAGATGAATCCAGCCCATGCAGGCATTCACGAACGCCAGCAGCGCCAAAAACACAATCAACATCGCGCCGACGTTCAGCGCGAGATGCAATCCATCGACGGTGCCGCGTGCGATCGCGCCCAACACATTCGATTCGCGCTCCGTGGCGGGCATTTCCACACGCCCCGCGGTGAGTGGCTGCTCGGTCTCGGGCACGAGCATCTTGGCCATCAGCAGCGTGCCGGGCGCGGTCATGATTACGGCCGTCAGCAGACTTTTGGCATCGGCTCCGCCGACGCGAATGTACGCCGCCATCATGCCGCCCGAAATGTGCGCCATGCCGCTGGTCATCACGGTCATCAATTCCGACTTCGTGAGCTTCGGCAGGAAGGGGCGAATCGTCAGCGGCGCTTCGGTCTGTCCCATGAAAATACTCGCCGCAACGTTGAGCGATTCGGCGCCGCTCGCACCCATCACATGCGTCATCACCCATGCCGCGGCGCGAATGATGATCTGCATGACACCGATGTGATACAAAACCGCAAAAAATGCCGCGATGAAAATAATCGTCGGCAAAACCTGAAACGCAAATATCAGTCCGAGCGAAGAATTCGCTTTCCCGAGCTCGCCAAAAATAAATTCGGACCCGACGTATGAAAAATCGAGCAAATGTTTCGCGTAATAACCGAGCGTTCCGAAAAGGACCTGCCCGGACTTTACGTCGAGCACGAAGAGGCCGAGCGCAAGTTGCAGCCCCAGCCCCCACGCAACCGTTTTGAGTTTGATCGCACGGCGATCGGTGGAGAACAGATAGGCGAGGCCGAGAATTACCGCGATGCCCAGCACCCCAGTCAAACGTCCCATGCGGTCAACCTCTTTCCATCACGCGACACGCATCGTCGCGAATCGATTGCGCACCGGCACCCGAAAATTCCGATCCGACCGACCAAACGCCAAACCCGAGAAAATCAGTCCTGCCAACCGACTGTGCACCGAATCAACATCGGTTTAAATTGCGGCTCATCCGGTTTGATGCGGTAACTCGAGGCAATCATTGATTTCGCCTGGTCTAATCGCGCGTCGTCATTGTAATGAACGGTAACCAGCGGCGCACCCTGCGCTACACGATCGCCGATGCGCCGGTGAAACTCGAGCGCGACGCCATAATCGATCGTGCTCTCTTTCGTTTCGCGCCCGCCGCCCAGAATCGCCAGCGCCAGCCCCAATTGTTCGCACTCAACACTTTCGACAAATCCCGGGCTTGCAGCCACGACATCCACACGCGATCGCGCCGACGGCAACCGCTCCGGCTCGTCAATCACGCGCGAATCACCGCCCTGCAAGGCGATTCCCTGCCGAAATTTTTCTTTGGCCTTCCCGTTTTCAATCAATTCGTTCGCCAGATCGCGTCCTTGATCGACCGACTCGGTACGCTCACCCAGATAAAACATCCACGCAGCGAGTTCGCAGCTCAACTCGCGCAAATCCGCCGGGCCTTTTCCCTTCAATACGTCAGTGCACTCGATAATCTCGGCCGAATGCCCGGCGAATCGTCCGAGCGGCTGATCCATGTCGGTGACCAGCGCGATCACCTTTTTCCCCATGCGCTCGCCGGTATCCACCATCAATTCCGCCAACTGCGTCGATGCCTTCTCCGTCTTCATAAACGCGCCCGAGCCGGTCTTCACATCGAGCACGAGCACGTCGATTCCCTCGGCGAGTTTTTTGCTCATGATCGATGCACAGATCAGCCCGACGTTCTCGACGGTTCCGGTAGCGTCGCGCAGCGCGTAGATCTTTTTGTCCGCCGGGGCGATTTCCGCCGTCTGGCCAATCAGACCCATGCCGCACTCGCGCAACACAGAGCGAAACTTATCCAGCGACAAATTGACGTTGAATCCCGGGATTGACTCGAGCTTGTCGAGCGTGCCGCCTGTGTGACCGAGCCCGCGGCCGCTGATCATCGGGACCGTCAGCCCGCCGGCCGCAACAATCGGCGCAAGAATCAGCGAGGCATTGTCGCCAACGCCTCCCGTGGAATGCTTGTCGACTTTTTTTCCGGGAATGGAAGAAAAATCGAGCACCTCGCCCGAATGGAGCATCGCTTCGGTCAACGCGGCGGTTTCGGCGTGCGACAGCCCGCGCAGCCAAGACGCCATCAGCCACGACGCCATCTGGTAATCCGGAATCACACCCCGGGTATAGTTCGAGATCAGAAAATCGATCTCCTCACGGGTGTGCTCACCGGAATCGCGTTTTTTTCGGATCAGGTCGACGGCGCGCATGCGGTTTGCGGAAAATAAACGAGGCGCGAGCGTAGCATTTCTGAGGAAGAACGGCTAGAGGCCGCGGGATGTGACTGGTGATCGGCGACTGTGACTGGAAAGCCGAAGGATCGAATTCAGGTCGTGGTCAGGCCTTGGGGTTGAAATTTTAGAGGGGCTGCTGAGCGCCGGGGGGAAGAAGAGTAATTTGACCCGAAACCACGCGCCAGCCGTGCGGCGTGTTGATGTAGACATGGATCGTGCGCATCTGGCTGGCAAACCGCTGCTCTCGATAGACCCCGCGGGCCGACCATAGACATGTCGCGATGGCAGCGTCTCGAAACAGGCGTACATTCACATCCGAGGCGTTAAATGAGTCGTACTTCACTTCGCCGTTCTGGACTGCGCTGATAAACGAGGTTTTGTTGACAACTTGGCCGTGAGAGAGCGTACCCGCAAAATCTTCGGCATACACGCGGCGAAAAAATGTCCCTGCATTGGTCTGAATGGCGCGCGCCGCTTCCGTCTCGAGGTTGACGATTTCTTCGCGCTGCATTTCTGGATTCGGAGGAGCATCGTCGTCCTGAAACCCGCCGAGATGCAGCATCAACCCCAAGAGAATCAGTGAGAGGACCCTGAACATACGAATCCCTTTCTAGAATTAGCCACGCAGCCGGGCGTTGCGGGGCCTCGACATACGAGTCTCCTATTGAATGAGTGCCGAGAGCGCAGATTCTCAGCTATGGGTGACGATTTAGATAGCCGCAGGAAGGACAATGCGCACCCCCGTTTTGTTTCGCCCCCGCCAAAAACGACAAAACGGCGCCCGATCCGAAGCATTCTCGGACCGGACGCCGCCTGTGTGACGCTCCTTGGAAGTGTTCTGGCCTTACAACGAGCGCAAAAAGTTGAGCAGGTCTTGTTGTTGTTGCTGCGTCAGCTTGTGCTGGAAGAGCTGAATCACGGTGTTCGCCTCTGATCCACGACCCGCATGTTGATTGATGGTGTCGATCAAGTCGGTCGATCGCCCGTCATGCAGGAAGAATACGCGCTGCCCGAGCCCCCAAAGCGGCGCCGTGCGGAACTCATCACCCGCGGCCCCGCCTTGCGACACACCATCGGCGAGATTGCTGCCCATGTTGTGAACGAGGAGATCGGAGAAGAGGTTGACATTTGCGTTGTTCAAGCTCTGGGTGAATGCCGACGCACCGGTCTGCATCGTCTGTGTGTGGCAAAGCGCACAGCCGATCTGAGTGAACACTCGCGCGCCATCGGCAATCGAGTTGGCTCCTCCCGGCTCGGTGGTTGACGGAGTCGGCGGGGCCAGCAAACGCATGAACATCGAGAACCCGACGGTGTCGCTTGGCACGCCGGTGGTCTGGATGGCGGTCATGTCGGTGGCGTCTTCCGGCGTGGGATTTAACCGGCAATTAGCCGGCAAACCCGCCTCATCCGGGCTAGCACGCTCGTTGGTGAACTCCTCGTTGGTCACACCCATTTCGACGTTGTAGGCTTCGCCCGAGAAGACTTCGAGCGATTTGTTTTGCGCCTTCCACCCGAATCGGCTGATCGTTCCATCGTTGCCGTTGCGGTTCGGATGGCCCGAAATACCCATCGCGCGCTTGATCGCCGGATTCGCGTTCATGTTGGCGAGAATGTTTTCATCCGGGATGTTTTCGATCAGGCCCGCGCCAAATACCGGCGTGGGGATACGGAAAATCACGTTGCCGATTTTGAGGTTGTGCGCGAAATCGGGCTGTGAAATCGAGCAGCTTCCGGCGTCCGAACGGCCTGAAATTACCCACAGGTCGTGAACACCGCCGTCGGGCATATTCTGATTGGGCGAGCCATCGCGATTCAGGAAGAATTTGAATCGCGCCTCGCGTGCCGGTCCGTCGATGGTGATGAACGATGGAAACGGATTCTGGAGCGAGTTTTCGGAGGTCACCAGAGTTTCAGGATTCGGTCCAATGAACGGAAACGCCGTCGTGCTTGGGCTCGACCCGCCGACTGCGGGTTGCGCATGACAGCTCGAGCAACTATTGCTGTTGAAGCGCGGGCCCAGGCCGTTGTGGTTCCCACCCTTTACAGATTCCACTTCCTGGAAGCGGCTCTTGCCGTCCAAAAAATATTCATCGGGCGCGGCACCGATGACCGAAGCTAGTTCATTACCGGAGTCCACCGATCCTGCACGCACACCCGGATCCTTCGCAGGGTTTTGCGCGACGACGGCGCCGGTGCCAGACAACAAAAGCAGGGCGCCGATCGACAGACTCACTTTATTGCGACAGATAAACCTCCATGAATGTTGCACACGATTGCCTAAGTATTGGGACATTACGTGGTCTCCTCCCCTAAGGAGCTCGGTGGTCCCCGGAGCTAGGCTCCGGGCTGGCGGTAGACACACATCGGGCATCCGACCCACAGCGAATTAAATTTCGAGAACGGCTATCGGGCTTCACGACGTCGCGTCTTGGGCAGTCCGCGCGTCGGGCTGGACAATGCGTGTGAGATTAGTTGCGGGTTGAGCTTCAGTCACCTGAACCGAGGGACAGTTTTAGGACAATGCACCCTCAGGGGCCGGAAGGGATGAGCGGTTGTCGCGCTGAATTGCTCCTGCGGTGAGGAGGAAGGCGTTGGAAAACGCTGGAATCCATGGTTTTCGTTTGAATCTCGTTTGAACACGAGCTGCTGACGAGCGAATTTAATCAGGAAGGATTTCGTCGAACGAGGTGATCGTGTCGGGAGAACGCGTGGCCGCTGTTGCGTCCCGGTGACAAAGCGCTGCAAACATTCCTGCGGATTGCGCGGCTTCGACTTCTTTCTCTGCGTCAGAGAGAAACAGGAATTCGCGGGGGGATTTTTGGATTGCCGTGGCAATTTTGGTGTAGCTGGCGGCGGCTGTTTTGACGCCGATGGCGGTGTCGAAGAAATCGCGAATGTCGCGTGTCAGATCGCCGGCTGGCACACTGCCGAACAACAGCTTTTGGGCGAGTATGCTTCCCGACGAATAGATTGCAATCTCGCGCCCCTGGCGGCACCGCCATCGGGTGAATGCCGGCGGAACATCGGGGTACACCTTGCCGTGCAGTTCGCCGCTTTCAAATCCGCGCTGCCAGATTTTTCCTTGCAGCGTCTTCAGTGAGGCGCATTTGCTGTCTCGCGCCATCAGCCAGTGCACATACGCGACGCAATCGCGCAGTTCGTCTCGCGAATCGTTCGGCCACACGGAGGGTGCAAGGCCTGCCGCGACGTCTTTAGCGTGCGCAGCCTTCAAATCCTGCACAATTTCGTGAATCTCCGTCTCACCTGATCGCGCCGCCAGGAACGGCTCGACGTTCCGGCTGGCGTAGGGAAAAAGAGTTTTGTAGACGAAATCGATCGGTGTGGTCGTGCCTTCAATGTCCAGGAGCACTACGCGGACGCTGTTCCAATCCGCGCGTGTCACGAGCTACTTCGACGCAGTCTGCGTGGAGGTTGGTGGAATGTATCGGGGGCCCCAGCACACGGGTTCGTATCCGCGATCGATGCCGCTGTTGGTGTAATGGGGCGTCCAGCCGGTCGTGTCTTGAAACAGGCGAATCGCGCGAATTCTTCGGTCACCGCACAAGTCGAACCAATGCAGCGTTCCTCGCGGCACACGGATCAAGTCGCCGGCTTCGACTTCCAGCGCAACGACGGGCGAAGACGGTGGATGAATGTGAAATAGTCCGCGGCCTTCCACGATGAATCGCACTTCATCTTCATCATGCGTGTGCTCGATGCTGAATTTTGCCAGCATCGCGTCGAGTCCAACCATGTCGGGCTTGACGTCGATCACGTCTGCGGTGACGTAGCCGCCGCGGGCTTTCAATTTTTCGATCTCCGGCGCGTATGCGCTCAGAATCTCGTTCGCAGATGCGTCGGCGCTCGCGCGATCGGTCATTTCCCATTGCTCGTAATCGATTCCGATGCCCGCGAGGTAATTGCGGATCTCGCTTTCTTCTCGCAGCGTTTTCTTTTCGTCCGGAATTCGCAGGACGGCCATGATCAACCTCCCGTCTCGGCCCTGGGCTGGATCGCCGAAGCCCGCACCACCACTTCCATCAAAAACTCAAAAATTTCCACGTGGCGCTTGGCTTCTTGTAGCGTCGCACCCCAAGTATAAAGCCCATGCTCGCGCAAAAGGAATCCATGGACGCCGCGATTCTCGCGCAATAGTTTCGCGACGAAGCCTGAAAGCTCCGCGATGTCCTGCGAATTTTTCAGGATCGGCAGCCACTCGCGGTGCTCGTGCGTTCGAACGCCTTCGAGGCCCTTCAGCATCTCGTATCCGTGAATTTCGACGCCGCCGCGCGCCGCATGCGCGCCCGAAAGCACCGTGCTCCAAACGGAATGCGTGTGCAGGACCGCTCCCGCACCCAATTCACGCACGATCGCTACGTGCAGCAGCGCCTCGGCTGATGGCTTGCCGCTCCCTCGCACGACGTGCGCGTTTTCATCTATCTCAATGAAGCTCGACGCATCGAGCGCGCCCTTGTCGAGCCCAGTGGAAGTGATCGCTAGCCGCATCGGCTCGTGCGAAATCGCCGCGCTGAAGTTTCCGCTCGTCCCAAAGCCCCACCCGCGCTCGTAAAACTTCCGGCCGATCGCCGCGAGTTCCGCAGCCAATGCTGTAAATCGCTCAAAGTCGCCCGAATCCGCGACGCCCGTCCGACGCGTCGAATTTTCAGCACCTGAATCCAAGACGAGCACCTCGATGGGCCGCCATTCTCGCATGAAAACGGCGCCCATCAAGTGCCTGCCTCCAAATCGGGTCGCTAGAACTTCACCAGGATTGCCAGATCGATGCGATTCTCGATCTTCTTCAGGTCCGGCGTAAATCCCGGCACGATCGCCCCCGGTGATCCGCAGATATTTTCCACCAGAGGCGCGGTCGGGCATGAAGTCGGCGTAATCCCGCCGGGCCCCGAGAAGTACGGCACGTTCGCCGCGCGATGATCGAACTCCCAACGGAACGTGATGTATTGCTTTGGCATGTAGTCGAATGTCGCCGACGCGTCCCAAGCCTTGAACGGATCGCCTGGATTCTCTGTGAAGTACGGTGTGCCGGACGCCGCGGTTGCTCCGTTGATCGGCGGCAACAGCACAAGATACCGGCCCGGATTGTTGATCTTCCCGCCGCCCAGCGTCAGTCCGAGCTTGTCGCGATCGAACCACATCCGGTTGTAGAACATGAAGCCGAGAAAATCCTGCTTCGGCCCTTTTGCCGAGTTCGTATCGCAGCTCACGCCGCCGCCGTGTTCGCAACCGATGTCGCCGGTGAGAGAAAACGCCATCTTGCTGATCGCGTTGTACGGTTTGTCGTAGTACTTGATCTCGATGCTGTCGTCGCTGTGATAACGCACGCGTCCCGGCGTATTCAGAGCATCTTCACCGAGCAGATATTCGTTCCCTAGCACCGACAACCATCCCACTGGCCGCCACAAAATCTGCATTCCGAATCCGGGTCGCCCATTGAATCGTCCGTACGACTGCCACCCGTTCACAAACCACGGCTCAATCTTCAATTTTTCTGTCGGAAAAATCTGCACGCGCACGCCGTTGAAAAACCACGGCGTGTTCGACGATACATACGACGGCTGATATGCCCAGTTGTCGAAGTTGTAGTAGCTGAACAATCCGATGTACGACATAAAGATTCCCGCATCGACGTTGACACCATGCAGCCAGTTGAAGTGATACCCGCCGTACGCCTCCGACAAATATCGATATGCATTGTCGAGATCCCACTGCCCGCGCGACGGGCTGGCGTCGTTTCGCGGAGTCGTCTGCGAATACAAACCAAACTGCGTCATCACACGCGCCCGCACATTGTCGTAGTGAAAATCCCCGCCGACGCCCAGCTGAGTCACCTGCACTTCGTCCGATCGAAACACTTCGCTTGATCCACCGATTGTGTCGTCCTTCGGATGGTTGAAGTCGTAGACGTAATCGATGTCCGCGCGGATTTCCGGCGTGAAAAACTTCGTGTCCATAGGTGAATCCTTCGTCCGCGCGTTCCCGTTCAGCCACGTCCAATCCGCATACGCAAACGGCTCGGCAGGCGCTGCCTTCGTCGCTCCCTGGGTTCCAATCGCCGCAGCCGCAGCCGCCGCCGGTTCCGCAGTGCCCGCCGACGAAACCGAAGTCGACTCCGCCGAATTCGTGACATTCGCCGCACTCTCGGTCCCGGCAGGATCATGTACGGGCGCAGTATTGCTGCGCCCCATGTCCGCAACATCACTTGAGCTTGAAGTGTTGGGTTTCTCCGACACTGCAATGGACCCGGACGATCCGGTTGCGCCGCCTGAATTCGTCGCGGTCGTGCTCGTCTTCGTCTCGGGTGCGACCTTCGCAGTCTCACTCGTTTCGTCCGCTTTCTTGCCCGTCCCGCCCTTCGCCTCCAACTCCTCCACGCGCCGCTCCAATTGCTCAACGCGATCGAGCAGCATCCGCTCGCGTTCGGTCAAAGCCGCAGGCGCGTCCGGCTTCTTTTCTGCCTTGGCACCGCCGCCTGCATCACTCTTCGTGGCTCCGCCTGACGCATCCTTCGCCGCCGAGTCCTTTGCACCACCATCATCCGCAAGCACGCATCCCGGCGCGCCCAAACCCAACATCCCCGCCACAACAAATACAAGAAGCACACCCATCCATGTCGCGTTCTTCCCGAACGAACCCATATATCTCTCCCTGCAACGATTGCAGTCGAACCTGGACCGCCAACGCAGGATGCACGCCCTCATGCCAACTTCATCGATCGCATCGAGCGCACGCACACGCGTCGACCGCGCTTCTGACTGGCGTCAAGCGCAGCCCACTTCGTTGCCTACATAAGTTAGGGAAACAGCCGTAAGGAAAGGCCAAGCCCAGCGTTAGAAATCCATAAGCCGAACCTAAGCCGATTGTGAGTTGAATTTGGTAGCACCGGCGTCTTGCCGGCGTTTTTTTGATTGTAGGGGCGGGGCTCGCTGCGTCCGACCACAGCGTCCTGGCTCGACCTATCGTTCGTCGAACGTCGGGAGCCCGCCATCCATCCGAAACAAGCCTGCTACTTCCCCGCCTGCGACGCCAACGCTCTTCCTTCGTTCACCACACCCTGAAACTCCACCTCTGTCTGCTGCGCCAACTGCATCAACTGCGTCGTCTTCCGCGCCAACGACGTCACCTTCGGATCGTGCGACGACAATTTCTGATCTCCCGAGTTCATCTGCGCCATCATCAGCAGCGCTTCCTTCATCGCCTGAATCAACTGCCGCGAACGCGCCACGTAAGTCGTTTTCTCCGCATACATCTTCTCTTCCCACTCCGCGCGCCCCGGAAAATCCGCCGTGTTCCCGCCCAACACCGTGCTCGCAACTTCCGACTTCCCGAGTGGTTCAAAGCGATCCAGCGTGGCTTCCGTCGCCTGCAACCGCGCCCAGGCCGCGTCGAGCGAAGCCGCGTTCGCGGTGCCCCCGGCTGCGTCGCCAGCGGCCGCATTCGAACCCGATGTCGTCCCGGCAGCCGCATTCGCGCCAGCGCCGGCGGTCTTCGACGCAACCGTAGCGCCGGACCCCAAGCTGTCCTCTGTAATGACCGTCTTCGGCGCGTTGTTTTTGTCTTTATCTTTCTTCGCGGCAGCTGCGGCACGCGCCGCGTCCGCCACCGACGGCTGCGCGTCCTGCGTCTGCGCAAAGCCGCAAGGCGCCGCCACCATCGCAACTCCCGCAGCGATCAAGGCAGCCACTCCAAATTCCGCCAATTTATTCGAACGTTCCGCTCGACGCATCGCGATAACCTCCGTCGCCATACCGGCGACACTCCGGCCGACTGCGCTGTTCCGGATCAACCGAAAGCACACCAGCCCACCGATTATCCTGTCGTTTGGAAGCCCTACCCGGCCATAGACGGAAAGTACCGCGATACCCTAAGCAGCACTGTTCTCAAGTACATGCCAACCGTTGGAACATTCCAACGTTAAACCCACTCCTCATCACCCCTCGCGTCGCAACGGCAAATCCGGATCCCTCCCCGAAATCTCAAACGCCACCTTCTGCGTCTCGTCGTGAATCAACCCATTCGTAGCCAAAATCATCGACCCGCCCAACACATACGGCTCCCCGCTCAATCCCGTAATCCTTCCACCCGCCTCCTCCACCAACACGACCCCCGCCGCCGTATCCCACCGGTTCAGCCCAAATTCCCAAAACGCCTCAAATCTCCCCGCCGCCACACTCGCCAGATCCAGCGCCGCCGAACCATCTCGCCGCACTCCGTGGGACCGCAGCGTAAATTCCCAGTAGTAATGAATATTCGGACTCGCCTTCCTCTTATGCGCCGGAAATCCCGTGCACAACAAACTCGTCGATAGCGTCGGCACCTTCGACACATGAATCGGCTTCCCGTTCAACTTCGCGCCTTCACCGCGCGCCGCCGTAAACAGCTCGTTGTAAATCGGGTTGTAAATCGCCCCCGCAATCACGCGATCCCGTTGAGCCAGCGCGATCGAAACGCAAAAGCACGGATAGCTGTGCGCAAAATTCGTCGTCCCATCCAGCGGATCGACGTACCACCGAAACTCCGAAGCCGCCTCGTGCCCGCTCCCCTCTTCCGCCACAATCGCGTGCTCCGGAAAATATTTTGTCAGCCGCTCGACGATGCACTTCTCGGATCGCTTATCGGCCTGCGTCACCAGATCCGCTTCGCCCTTGTAAACAATGTGCGGCGGCCGGTCATACTCCTCCCGCAAAATCTTCCCCGCCTCCAGCGCGATCTCAGTAGCCGCTTCCAAATAGTTCGTCGCCATGACTCCACTTTACCATCCGCCACGCCGCTCAACATTTCTGCGGTGCAACACTGTTAGAATTCCCCGATGCGCGCTCCTCTTCTGGCTCTCGCACTTCTTGTCGCATTCCTATTTCCACAAACGCCGCAGACTCCCGCCTCACAAAGGCTAACCTCCGGCATCGACACCAGCCTCCGCGGCCTCTCCTCTTCCTCCGACGGCAAAATCCTCTGGGCGGCCGGCTCGAACGGCGTAATTCTCCGCTCTCCCGACGCCGGCAAATCCTGGACTCGCCTCCACATCGACAACGCCGACACCGCAGACTTCCGAGGCGTTCAAAACTTCGGCGCCGACATCGCTTACGTCTTCTCCGTCGGCAACGACAACAAATCCCACATCTACAAAACCTCCGATGCGGGCCAAACTTGGCAGACAAAATATTCCGACCCGCGCCCCGCCTTCTTCCTCGACGGCCTCGTTTGCCGCTCCGAAAAAATCTGCTTCGCCATCAGCGACCCCATCGACGGCAAATTCCCCATCCTCCGCACCGAAGACGGCGAGCACTGGACCGAGCTCCCCAAAGACTCCGAACCCGCCGCGCTTCCGAGCGAAGGCATCTTCGCCGCTAGCAACACTTCGCTCATCCTCTGTGGCCCCCAGAAATCTGACATCCTGTTCGCTACCGGCGGCCCCGCCGCCCGCGTATTTCATTCCGCGGACAACGCCCGCACCTGGAAGGTCGCCAAAACCCCAATTCTCAGCGGCAACGCTTCCTCCGGCATCTTCTCCATCGCGTGCAAAGATCGCACCGTGGTCGCCGTCGGCGGCAACTACCGCGACCCCACTCTCACCAAATCTGTAGCCGCCTCCTCAAACGATCTCGGCGCCACCTGGCACTTGGCCGAGCTCCCCCCGACCGGCTATCGCTCCTCCGTGACTCCAGTGCCCCCTGCCCGACCCGCAGTGCCGGCAGCAATCGTCACTGTGGGACGCGGGCCCAAAACCTCGCAAACCTGGATTGCCGTGGGCCCCACGGGCGCCGATAGCGCCGACATCTCCACCGACCACGCCGTCTTATGGACACCGCTCAACCACGAAAACGCCAACGTCGCCCTTGCTGTTGCCCGCGAGTTAGTCCTGACCGCAGGCCCCAAAGGCGCCATCACCCAACTGACCCTCCCGTAGGTTTTTCCAGTCACCGGATACCACTCGCGCGATAAAACGCCGCACACCGTTCCATCGTCTATCCCAGAAGGAGCACTGCATCCATGCGCAACCTAATCTCCGACCTCCGCCAATCCCTTCGTACCCTTCGCCGCAACCCTGCCTTCGCCATCGGCGCCATCCTCGTCCTAGCACTCGGTATCGGCGCCAACACCGCCATCTTCTCCATCGTCAACGCCGCCATGCTCCGTCCACTCCCGTTTGACGATCCGGACCGCCTCGTCCAGCTCTGGCACGTTCCCCCCGCCAAAAGCTTCCCCGGCATCGACTTCTTCTCGGTCTCCCCCGCCAACTATCTCGACTGGAAAGCGCAAAACACCTCCTTCGACTCCATGGCGATCTACGGCTTCCGCGGCCTCACCTTCGGCGGCTCCGATCATCCCGAACTCATCCAAGCCTCCGCGGTCCCGCCCGATTTCTTCACCGTTCTCCGCGCCCAACCGCTCCTCGGGCGCACCTTCACCCGCGACGACGACCACCCGAACCCGAGAACGATCCTCCTCAGCTACATCCTCTGGCGTGATCGATTCGCCTCCGACCCTGGCATCGTAGGCCGCGACATCACCGTCGATTCGCAGAGCTTCAGCGTCGTCGGCGTCATGCCCGAAAAATTCCGCATGCCCGACTTCGCCAAAGCCTGGGTTCCCCTCGGCTGGACGGACGCTGATCGCGCCGTCCGCGGAAACCACAACTACAACGTCATCGCCCGCCTGAGGCCGCAAATCACAATCGACCAGGCCAAATCCGATCTCGCCGCCATCTCCACGCGCCTCGAACAGCAATATCCCGAAGACGACAAAGGCTGGGGCGCCACCGCAATTCCGCTGCATGAACAGTTGATTGGCGACGTGCGCACAGCCCTGCTCGTTCTCCTCGGCGCCGTTGCGTTCGTGCTGCTCATCGCCTGCGCCAACGTCGCGAATCTCGTTCTCGCCAAGACGCTGGCCCGCGGCAAAGAAATGGCCATCCGCAGCGCGCTCGGCGCCGGCCGCATGGTTCTGCTGCGCCACATCCTTGTTGAGACGATGTTGCTCTCCGTGATCGGCGGCCTGCTCGGGCTGCTCCTCGCGCGCGGCGTCATCGCGCTTTCGGTGAAACTGCTGATGAGGCGCACGTCAACTTCGGGCT
>Ga0206871_10097_pt1 | contig 23367 bp, 24 predicted proteins | sample Alteio_BWOrgCont_33_FD_152627 | JGI IMG/M metagenome (GOLD analysis project Ga0206871, IMG submission 152627) | Enriched cells from forest soil in Barre Woods Harvard Forest LTER site, Petersham, Massachusetts, United States -... | ecosystem: Environmental > Terrestrial > Soil > Temperate forest >...
ACCGCAACGACAGAATTTCTTTCGATTTGGAAGTTGCTCCAGATGGAAGACTAAGAGCCACCAACATCGAATTGACGTGGGCAGCGCCTTGGCAAGAGCCGAAGCCGGGGGTGCGCCAATGAGTAAGCATTTTAACAATGCCACTGCGACTGCAGCCCTTGAACGAGTCCTAGAACTTGAAGATGCTGCACTCGAAGACTCTGCAGTTGAGCCCAAGATTGTCGAAGAACCCCTACCTGAGTTTGCTGGTGCGGTTACAGGCAGCATGGCGGACTATGCTCGGGCTGTGGAACCGGACTTTCCGATGGAGTACAAGATTGCAGCCATCCTGACCCGAGTGGGCTTGGCTTTGAGCGGTAAGACTTTCTTGAAGGGTTCGGAGAACATCCAGCCGCGTTTTTACATGGAGTTGGTCTCCGAAGCGTGGTCGGGCAAATCAGGTTCTATCGAAACAACTGGCGGACTGGATGAGGGTGTACATCTGTATGAAGTTTTGCTCTCTATCGATTCGGGTCCTGCTCTTGTGGATGCCTTCAACCGGCAGAAAGAAGAGTTGCAAGCAATGGGGCTCGACGGAGAAACTCAGCCTCTCAAACTCTTGCTCTATCCAGACGAAATGAAATTTGTCTTCGAGGCGTCGAAGGTTGGGAAGGATTCGCGCGGGAGCAACGTCCTGACACACCTGCTAAGGCTCTTTGAGTCCAACAAGTCAGGCAATGCCACACGCTCGCATAGCAACCTTCAAGTCCGCAACGCGCATTTCTCGGTGATCGGCGGAGCAACGAAGGACAGCCATGAGCAGATGTGGCAAGGCACGGGCGGTGGTAAGAACGGTCTTCAGACGCGCTTTACGCTGATCAGCACCAACCAGGGAACTGTTCCCCCGAACAGACGACCCTCAGACACTGCGGCAGCGGAAGCGGCAGTGGCTCGCATTCGAGAACAGATCAAGAATGCACCCGCACTGATCGATGTCACGGCAGATGCTCAAGAAATGTTCTTGGAGTGGCGCGCCAAGGTCAAGAGCAGCGAGCAGAGTGTCCGACTATCGGACATTGTGAAGCGGTTTGTCATTGTTCTGGCCGTTACGAACGACACCGACATCGTGGGACCTGAACTGATGGAGCAAGCCACGTTGTTCGGGGATCACGTTCTGGCGGCGCGAGAGCGATTTAACCCCGAAGATGCGTCTACGAATGTGCAAGCCTTCGAGAATCGAATTTTGAAGGGTCTGCGCAAGTACAAGCAATTGACAAAACGCCAAGTCATGCAAGTCGTTAGTCCGGCCAAGTTCAACGGCGGCTATCAGGCGTTCGGCATCGCATGGAATGGTCTGGTAACAGCGGGGGCTGTCGAAGTGACGAGTAAAGCCGGTCGCAAGACGTTGTTTGCAGTCGCAGCCTAACACCCTCGAAGTGTAGGAATTCGATGTGCAAAACAGGCTCGGAAGTGTAGGAATGAAAGCCCGAGTCCGATGCTCTGCAGGGTCAAATTCCTACACTTCGCAAAGTCGTAGCGTTGATAACAAAAGACTAAAGTGTAGGAATAAGTCCTATATGGCAAGTGTAGGAAAGACGTATTTCCTGATTTCATTGTCCCTAGAGCCATAATTCTTCCTACACTTCGTTTTCGTTCCTACACTTTGGAAAGAGCGCCCCCACCCCAGGTGAACGTTTCTTGCCCGTGGTGAGGCGAAGCCGAACGCCTGAGCGGTTGGTGATTTTGGTGTTGGATTGAGTAAATTCAGCATGCTTTTGTAACTGAAACTTACTCACCCAACACAACAAGAACCCAAAACCTTTTCAGGCAAGAAAATTCCAGAAAGCGGAGAAACTTTTATGTCACGTAAGAAGCCAGCAGCGCTGCATGTACCCGGTAGCCACGGGAGATCGATTGAACGAGGAGTGAAGGCTGGCCGCGCTGGGGAAGATCGGGCTCGTCGCGTTGGTGCATCTGCGATGCTGAAGATCGTGACCAAGCAAGCCCGCAGTGGAAAGAAGATCGCTGGATCGCCTGAAGGCGAAATTGGTTGAGTGATTCGGCAGAGGTAGAAGGGGCGGTTAATAGCCGCCCCCGTTTCGCTTAGTGTCCCCGTAGTATGCGTTCAAAAATTTGGATCGCAAGTCCAAGATTCAGAACGATCTTCAATACGGCTTCAACATAGCGAAGTGATCGAGGCGTGGATTTACGCATCGAGCACCTACTTCTGCCGGGTTAGTCCCGGCTTAATTTGTACACTCACCGAAACGGGGAGATTGGCCCCAATCGGGGCATATGTGCAACACCGCATACAACTGCCTAACGGTTCGCACGCCGGGACAAAGTTTACTGGAGTATGAAACCGGATACGTAGTTGGTTTCTAAACCAGCGTGTAAAAAGCAACTGACGATTGGTTGCTAGGCACTGTGGTATGTACGACGATGCAGAATGCAGCAGCAGGTCCCGCAGCGATGATCTACAAGGCATCCTGTGTGACCCCGAGATGAAAAATGTTCCAGTTGTTGGACGAATTGTCGGATTGAGCGCCGCCGAACTTTGTATCCTTGCCCGTAACGCGAGCCTGAGCGAGCAAGATGCCCGTAGCAATCCAGATGCTCACAGAAATTTAAGAACACGAGCAGCATGCTAGGTAAGGTTTCTGCATAACGTTTCCATTCTCAAAGTTCGCTAGTATCAATGGAGAATGCGAATGGTTAAGTTGGGATCATTCGATACTGGGCGTCGGTGAATCGATAATGGCTGGTCTGGTTAGAAGTTATCGGCTTTCGTTTGCTGAGCGGCAAGTTCAAAACGTACTACATACATCGTTTAAATATATCGCTAACCGACTGATGTAAATTTTACACACTTTATATCGCCTACCGATATGAACTATATCGCATGACGACATATATGTTTCAAATGACTTAGCCCATTCCTCAGAATGGGCTTGACAAATCGCCTCGAATTTGCTATAATGGTTGTCGAGGTTGAAGCTATGAAAAAAGCATTTGGATATTTGAGAGTCAGCGGTAAAGGACAACTGGAAGGCGATGGTTTTGAACGCCAACGCATTAAGATTCAAGAGTTTGCAGACGCCAATGGAATCGAGATTGTTCAGTGGTTCGAGGAAAAAGGTGTCAGTGGAACGGTTGAATCCCGCGCTGCGCTTGATGAAATGATGGTAGCCGTCCTGAGCAACGGCGTCCGTACCGTATTGATAGAAAAGCTAGATAGACTTGCTCGCGACCTTATGATTCAGGAATCGATCCTGAAGAATGCCCGCAAAGAGGGTATCGAAATCATCAGCGCCATGGAGCCCGATCTTTGCCAAGATGACCCCACTCGCAAGCTGATGCGGCAGATTCTTGGTGCTTTCTCGGAGTACGAGAAGACTATGATTGTGTTGAAGTTACGGGCAGCACGGCAGCGCAAGCGCATTAAAACTGGTCGCTGTGAGGGTATTAAGCGCTACGGGCAGTTGGAGGGTGAACAAACCACTCTCGCCCGATTGATTGACTTGCGCGCATCTGGATTGAACTGGGAAGGCATTGCCAACAAGTTGAACAGCGAAGGTCTCCAGACTCGCACCGGTGGTAAGTGGTATCCTGCAACGGTTCGTCGTATCGTGTTGAAAGAACAGACAGTTACCGCGTAAGAGGGTTACCCTCCACAGGTCCCGCAATTGTGATTTCCTGCTGGCCGAATACGATCAGATCGACAATCAACTGCTCGGTGATCTGACTCGATATCTGTCTGCAAGTTGTTGAAATATAAATACATAGATTTTTTGAAATCGATATGGGACCCAAATCGACCGTGGCGGGTCCGCCCCACGGCGGGGTGTGGACCGCTGCGTCAGGGTGCGAACGTACGTTTCAATTCAGCCTCCTAACTGACCCCAAACTCGCACCTAACTGGCCCTGAACTCGGACATAACTGGCCTGACGAGTTTATTGGTCAATCTGGCTTACAGGGAGGCTCGCTGCGCCATCGTTTCCTACCGTGACGATGTAGACAGTTGAAAGTTTTCTGACGAGCCCAGAGGGGACCCCTGTAATACGTTTCGCGTCTTCGAATCGGGGGACCCGTGTTCTGTGAAGTTCCATCTTGCCTGGGGGGTCCCAACGGAAATAGAGACGCGCACCTGAATTGGGACTCCTGCTTTCCGCAGTTCCATCTGTCCCGCATAAAACTTTTGAAGGGAAGGAAAACATGGACAACACGATTACGAAACTGATGGACGTCCGACACGCTGCTTTTGTGAAAGCGCGGGAAGGTGGGTTCCAGATCGGCGCGGATGTTGTGGCTTTCAGGGAAGCGAACCGGGCATATGTGGCCGCTCGTTTGGGAATTCATAGAGCCCCGGCAGAACCGGCAGCGAAGCGTGTCTTGAGTTCGCCTCAACTTGCCAAGATGCAAGCCGCGCGAACAAAGAAGGCTGCATAAGAAAGGAAAAGTCCATGGACAAACCCAACAACCTGCTCTTGAGCCCGCGAGAAATCGAAATGCTCGATCAGATTCGCCAATCGCTGCACTCGCCTGATACGACTACAGCCGAAGTACTGCACGCGCTCCTGCACCTCGGATTTGCTCATTACCTAATTGAGTTGGAGCCGTTGGGCTCGGACGCCCCTGCCGCGCTGCAGCAGGTAATCGAGAATTTTAGGAAAGCGGGAATCGCATGATCACCGTTTCAGGAACTCTAACCGTCAGCCGCCAGTGTCCGCAGTGTAATCGAACGGTGGAGAAAAAAGACAATCGCGACGTGCTTTGCCCGTGCGGTTGGACCTGGGTGACAAACATCGAAGGGAAGGTTTCGTAAAAACATGGCATCAGGAAAAAGCAATTCATACGCACAGTTAGTGCTCGAAGGAATATTCCAGCAGGTCTTCACAGCCATCACGAGTTTGTTGGCTAATGCCGGATCGCCGGTTACCACGCTCTACGTTTCGCTCCACACTGCAAGTCCGGGCGCTGGCGGAAATCAGTCCACGAACGAAGCTGCCTACACGGGTTATGCCCGCGTTGGAGTGGTCCGCACATCAGCGGGGTGGTCGATTGCCAATGAGACGGTTTCGAACGTTTCTGGAATTATTTTTCCCACTGCAACAGGAGGATCGGAAATAGAAACGTTTGTCGGGATTGGAACGGCGGCGAGCGGCGCGGGCAATCTTTTGTACTTTGGAGCGCTTACGACAGAACTAGGTGTGACCAGCGGCATTACCCCCGCTTTCGCCATCGGCGCATTGACGGTCTCGGAGAACTAATCGTGGCAATTTCATATGTAGGGGGTGCAATCGGAACGACTGGTGGAACAGCGTCTACCACGGTAGCCATTACGTATGCCCCAACCGCAGGCAACACTCTTCTTGTATTTGGTTCTGCTGCGGCAAACATAACAGGCGTCAGCGATAATGCCGGAAATATTTACGTCCGCTTGGCTGGCCCTCTGCGAAATATTGTGTTCGGGTCACTGTGGGGAACTGCACCTGGAACAGTCAAGGCTGGTGCAACGATAATAACGGTTACCTTTGCGAGCAGCCAAACGATCAGCGCAGGCGTCGTTGAATATAGTGGCGTCCAAGCCTACGGAAAAGTTTCTAGCGCGAACTCGGGCTTTTCGTTCAATCCGAATTCCACTATTACAACGCAGGATGACAACAACGTTGTAGTTGTGGGCATGGCTGTCCGTGGCACTCAAACTTGGACTGCTGATGAGGGGAATCTTCGTCAAAATCAGCCGGGAGCAACTAGTTCTGTTCCTGGTATCGGAATTTCCGACAACACCGCTGCGACACCGGCTAGCGTAACCTCTGGTGCAACAATTAGCGCAGAGATGAGTTGGCTCTCTTGCGGAATTGAACTTCGCAGCGTGACGCCCGCCTTCGGTTTCAATCACATGCAAAGCGCGGAAGCGTATCAAGCAACGAGCAGCACTTGTTCCGTAACACTCCCACAAGCACCGGCTCTCGGAAGTCTGGTAGCGGTGGCGGTTGTCGCGTACACGGGTTCAACGGGAATAACGCTCGGTTCAGTTAGAGATAGCAACGGCAATTCGTACACGATTTCTCCGAATTCTCCCGCTTCCGTAAATGAGTCAACGGTTGGAGGGGTATGGCTTGCCTATCTTTTGAGCGCGCCTGCAAATGCGTCCGCGACGATCACGGCAACATTCTCAGCAACTAATGCACAGTCGGCAATTTATGCCGATGAATTCGCGATCATAAACGGGACCGCAGAATTTGATAAAGATGTCGCTGGAAACGGAAGCGGGAGCGACGTCAGTGTTCCAAGCCTCACTCCCACGAATGCCAATTCGTTGCTGTATGCCGCCTCTGCTGTGAGCGCGTCGGTTTGGGGAGTCAGCGTGAGCGGAAGCGTTTGGACGTTAGGGGCTATCGACAACGATCTTTCGAGTTGCAACGAATACTATATCGGCTCGCCAGCATCGAGCGTTTCTGTCGATGTCGCCCTCAGCGGTTCAGGGACATGGGATTCGATTGCGATGGCGTTTTATATCAAAGCGTTTTCTCCTCTTTCATGTTCAATCGAAGGCACGGCGACCGTTAGCGCTTTCTTGCCCTTCCAGGCAAATGTGATCCAGCAGACGATGCTGCGAATTTGTTATCAGGCACTCGCGCAAGGGATCACGGTCACACCGACAACCGTTGTCAGCACGGCATACACCTGGGGCATGGTTAAGCCGCGTGGAGTTTTCCCTCCACGTTATCCGGGGATCCCGAGTGACATTGGAAGTTGTTGGGAATATTGGGATGAACTGCTAGCAAGCGGGCTTATCCCGCCTGGTGCTGTAAGGAACTAAGAAAGAAAAACCAATGAAAAGATATGGGCAGGTCGCGACCTTCGATAAGCAATCAGGCCAAGGGACCATTCACACGTTTGATTCCGCACAGCCTTTGCCTTTCATGAGCAAAGAGCCTTTCGAGAAAGATGAAATGGTTCGCTTTGACACGGCCATATTTTGCATCAACGTTACGCGCAACACGCAGCGTTCTACGGTGGAAACAGACAACGTGTCTAGCGATGCTTGCCACGCCGGAACCGAAGCCTTGAAGAATTTTGATCCTGCCTATTGGCCTGGTCGTTGAGACATGAGTTACCGACTGCCGCAGGCAAACGGGGAACTGAAATATCGCCAAGACAAATCCAAATCTTTCCGCGCATTGCCCGTTGACAGACCGCTGGAGCAAGCAACCAAGATTCTAAGCAGCGATGAACCGAAGTGGATTGAGCTGGACAGCGAGAATATAAAGCAGATTTCCTACGACCGAGCGGCTTTGATCTTGAAGGTGGTTTTCCGAAACAGCCCCATCGAGTATCGCTACTACGAAGTATCTAAGACTCTCTTTGAAAATCTGCAAGAAGCAGATAGCCCGAGCGCATATCTAAGACGATTTGTAGTGCCGAGTCACCGAGTAAGAAGGTTTCAGCCATGACCCAGCGTATTCAACGAACAAAAGCCGAGATTGAAAAAGCCAAAGCACTTGATGCCGCCGAAAAAGCCGCTCTTACTACACTCGCCGACGCCAGTGCGAATCCACGGCAGCATGATGTAGCCACTCGGAATCTTAAGAAGGTAAAAGCACAGCGCAAAGAGTTGGCAGAGCAGATTGCCGCGCGCAACGCGGATAAGAAATCTCAAATTATCACGACGCAATCCGATGCGTTTCTGGCGCAAATCAAGACTGAGTTCGCTCCCTTGTCTGTTGAAGGTGCAACGGCCACGGATTGGAACAGGGTCATCGGAAAAGGTGATCGTGAAAGCGACTCGGAACCGGCTATCCCGCCAACTCCTGAAACTCCTGTCAGCATCTCGGAGATAGAGGACCGTATGGCGCGTGCAAAAGCGCGCCTGGATTCGTTGGGTTATGAAGATCACTTTAAGCCCGCTCGCAAATATCTCAGCGAACTTTGCACCTCTCTCCGTGAGAAAGCGCAGCAGTTGCGGTTTAAAGAACAAGCCGATCAACAGGAAAAAAGAGCAGACCGAGAGAAACGGGAGTTTCTGGCCGGTGAAGCATTTGTTCGACCCCTACGAGAGAAGTTTGAATCTCGTTTGGCGCAAGGGTTTCTTCCACTTAAACTTCGCGAAGAAGCACGCCTTAACTTCGAACGACTAGCTGCCGATGCTCGCCACCGTATGCGCGTGGAGATCGGAAACGAGAGCCAAGCGATAGATAACTACGAAATTCGTGAGTCCGCAATCTGGGGAGCCCGCCTTGAATTCTTTGAAATGGCTGCGCAGCGACTGGCTGTTTTCGAGTGGAACCTCAACAACGAACCCGCGCTGAGGACGCTCAACGCAGAATTCTGGGGAAGTGGGCAGGCGATTAGTGCATCGAACCTCAATTTCCGCACGAAGACAGAAAAAAGTCTCATCGTTTATGTTGCCCGAAAGTTCTTTGCTTGGAAAAAAGACGCTGTAGGGTTGGCACAACTTCCTAATTTCCCAGCCCCGATCTGTATCCCTGAATCGCCTGTGGGTCTTGCGGAGTTGGAACGAATGGAGCAACAGCGATGTCTTGAGGCTCTGAACCCGATTCAGTTCGATCAGATAAACGAGACGATTTACTCTGTACCAGTTGCGACGTTAGAAAATTTGCACGCGCCGAATTTGTTGTTGTGGCCTGACGGTCGCGAAGTTCTGGTGGATTTTGAAGTGGTGTATGACCATCGCGCTGGCGGCTATCGTCGCAAGCCTGAACCACGCAAGATTGTCGAGCCAAATTGGAGCATGGGCGGACAGCATTTCGAATGGGAACAGGACGAATCTGGCGAGTGGCAGAAAGTTGCTGTTTCGAATAGCCCGCGTGACAGTTGGTCGCAAAACGCTGCGGGCGAGTGGGTCAAGGATTCCAGCCTGCCGAATGGGGATTGGCAGTTGCAGCCGCTGTTGAAGATGGTGAACGGCGACCGCAAGCCTAAAGATGATCGCACCGAGTTCAGATATGGGCATTGGTTTACATCTCAGGAATGCGAACAAGCCGAGAAGATGCCGCTCCATGTGAATCTTTTGCCTTCATCAGAGCAGAGAACGGTGGCTGATCAGATTGGCGTGAGACGAGATGCAGAAACTCCAGTGAGCCCTGAGGAAGCCGCCAACGCATGGCGTCGTCACGAAAAAGAAATCAATTCTAAGAAACGAGAGGACCAGCAAAGTGTCTAACGAACAGATTCGTACATCGATGAAACAGTTTGATTTGAGTTCAGATGCAGAAGCCCTTAAAGCCATAGATGAAATGATGGGCGAAGTAAGCACAGTCGCAGGCAGTGAGGAAGAGAACGGTTCCATGCCGCTCAGTGATGCACTTGCAGCGGTGCAGTTTCGTGAATCACCGCTATGGTCCACGATTCTCGATGGACTCAAGAACATCGCAGCCGACCTGCAAAAGCACTCCGAGAATCTGAAGCTGCTTCGAGACGAAAGACTGTCAGCGCTAGATCAGTTGCAAGGCGTGAAAAAAGCGATGACTTTTGTTGGGCAGGTATTTTCGGAAGCCGAACAGCGTGTTTCAAACATCGATACGACCGAGAAAACTCTTATCGGTCCCGAAGGTCGAAAAATCTCCGAATCTGCCCGCGCAAAAGTAGCTCCTCAGGTGGACGCAACTAAATCGGCCATCGCCTTCTTGTCGAAGGCGACTAATTAAAGAGAAATGCCAGCATAAAAAAGGAAAGAACCAAATGTCTAACAAAGGAAAGCGTCAACATTCTTATCTAGGTCCTAGCTCGATAAAAACCACGGAACTGGCACCGCCTATCAGAATCGTAGAGTGGGAAGAGTTTCCAGACAATCTTGCCGTAATGAATCACTTGCAGGAAATTGCCTTTGAGGCTGAACTAAAACGCGAACAGCAAGAGCGCCAAAAAGGGTTGGAGGCAGAGCCGAAATTCCAGAAACCTTCCGCACGGGTTGTCGAGCAGAGTGCGTCGTTCGCAGGCGCAGATTCTTTTGAATCATGGCTATCTCGTCAGCCAAAAGATGTGATCGAAGAATTCGAAGCAGCATAAAAAGGAAAATAAAATGATACACACCCCCCTAACACAAAGACCCGTTAATAGCGGTGCATCGAAATGGAAAAAGCATGAACAGAAAACTTCCCGCAAAAATTCGCCAGCCGCTGAAACATCTCTGTCTGAGCGCATGTCACAGGCTCGTACGGTTGGCAATGGCGCAACCACCGATGACGGTACGCTTCTCAGTCCGCGTCAACGAATGGATGCTCGCCATCCGAACGAAGTAAAACCAGAGGGAGCCGCTGCGAACCCGTGGGCACAACGAAACGCCGTGGCCGCTCCACAGAGAACCAATGCAGGACTTGTCGAAGATGACTCAGTCAAGCAGGCTCGACAGGCCATGATTGACGCAGGGGAAGCGCCTGGGACACAACAAGCCCAGGCTGTGAGACCGGAAGTTGACAAACAGACAAAGGAAGATCTTCTGCTCGGGTTCAGTCGTCGCACCCGCGAGTTTGAAGCAGGATCAAAGTGGAACTGCGTCATGTTGGAACGAGCGCTTGAATATGCGACCGAAACCTTAGGCAAACCCTGGTCGGCTGCGACATTCGACTGGGCGTTTAATCTTCTGGTGGAGCATAACTGCCTCGAATTCACGTATGGAGAAAGGGCTCACATCGCTCCTGTTGAGTTCGTCGTTCCTGGTCAGTCTCGTCAGCAGAAACAAGACTTGCAAAAACTCCGCACAGGTAAAGCGGGAGTAAAGTTGGTGGCCGGTCCAGATTACGAAAAAGACAAAGCCGCTGCCCGACGCATGGAATTCGACACTTTGGCATCGACAGTCAGATCAGAATACCGAGGTAAAAAATAATGACAACTACGCTCAGACCAACACTCGATGAGTATCCTTACCACGCGACGGAAGATGAGATGCGAGAAATTGATTTGGCAGGCATCCGTGGCTTCCAGGCGAAGAACTACCGCATTGAATATGTGAACCCTGATGACGTGAACCTTCACAGACTGCGTCTGATGGGATTCCCAAGGACCACGCGAAATCTGGAAATCATCTTCGAAGAACTACTGCGGGAGGGCAAGGTCATAATCTCGCCAGTCGCACCCGAACCAAAGCCGACTCGTGGTGTCCAGCGCCCAACAGCGGAGGAAGAATCGTTGCTAGTTGAGGAAGCCAAGGCACTACAGGCGCAGCGAAATGCTGAACAAGCCGCGCTACGTAACTTGTCTCCGATCCCGGGCAAGAAATTCAATGGAACGTCTCGCGCCGTTGCTCCGGTCTCACCTGAGTTGGAACGGCTGAACCGTGAAAGCGTAACTGCCCGACAGCAAGCGCGCGGAGACAGCCGGGACTACGCCCGTAAGGTTGGGGAGATACGCCGCAAAGTTGGCCTGGAGAATCCCGAACTAGACGTTCATTCACGGGAATTCCAAAGACTGGTGTCCACTGAACTGGCTAAAGGGCAGTCAGCCTAACATCGAAAATTCCATTTAGTAGACTGGGGCGAGAAAGTGCCCTAAAATAACACTTGACAAGCTGTATTTATTTATGCTATGATATATAGCACAGTCAGAGCAGGTTCAGTTCATCTCCGCTTCAAATCCCAAAAGTTCTGAAAAGTGGAAAGCAGCCTTCCTTTGCAGGCTTCAAAGCAACGGCGTGTAGCGAGCACGTATGGTTTTTCAGTGTTGTAGTAACAGGGGAATATTCACCCAAGATTAAAAGTTCCAGCCCCCGCTGGATAACACTGAAATACCGAAGGCTCCATTCTCGCTGAGTGGAGCCTTTTTTCGTTAATACCCACTTCACCGCCCGTAGTGTGGGCGGTTTATTTGGCTCAAAAAGTTGCGAAGAATTTCATCAGAGAAACGGAATCATCGAAATGCGTGAGAACACCGTAGCACTCGTCAAACAATATGATTTTCCTACCACTGCGATTGGTGACTATTGCGGGCTTCCAGCACCGCGCATTTCCGATTACTTGAAGAACCGCAAGGTGCCGCATCACCATGCAGAACAGATTGATGAAGCGGTCGAAGATTTGGTCAGCGTCCGAGAGTGGTTTGGACCGCTCACGGATGTTCGGCAGACTGCGCATGTTAGGAAAGTCGCTGACCGACTGAAGGCCATATCGCCTGCAGAAGCGCTTTTGGCGCAGTTCGCTCTGAAAGTGTTAAATCAAGTCTTTGAAATCAACCCGTCACAGACGGCATAAAAGGAAAACTCACATGGGAAGAAAAGCAACCACAGTAGCAGAACAGAAACATACACAGGACTCATTCACCCGTAGTCACAGTATCGGCAAAGGTAAGCATGCCAGCATCGCCGCAGCGCGAAAGCCGGTTGAGAAGAAAGCAACGAAGGTTAAGTAAGGAAAAAATTACATGGCAAAAATCAGCGTCAGCAAAACTCTGAAAGGCAAAAGTTCATCGAGTGGCCCTGCCAAGATCTCGGGCAAAGAACCGATGCCAGAGAACCCTCGAAGCCGCCAAGCCGAGGGAGGCAATAACTCTGAGAAGTCGCAAATCACGCGGGAAGTCACGCCGACCGTGACCCGACCGGGAACACCGGAAGGCGACACGGAGCAGGGCTTCGATGTTGTAAAGAGAGTCGCCCGAGAATTCCCACCGGATGGCCCAGAAGCAGCACGCAAAAAGAACAATCAAGCCCGCGACCTGCGCTGCAACCTTGGTCGTGGCGTTTGGTCAACGCCTATTCTCGATTGAACGATTTCCTGACCATGGGAAGGGCAGGCTGTGCCTTAAACGCTTGGGGCAAACCTGCCAACAGTTTTGATCTTTCCATCGACTCTCCCGTGGAGGGAGCCGAGGGAAACGGGGTGAGCCCCTTCTCTCACCCCTGATTTTCTTATCGCCGCACCAAATTCGACTCACAAAGAAAGAAGAAAAATGCTTAACGTATACCAAACGCTGAACCCGGATGTTGCAGCAGCGACACCCGCAGCACAGCCCGTGCAGAACACCCCTGCCGCCGCTCCTGCAGTAGGGCAGCCACCCGCACCGCAATCCGATTCGTCAGGAGCCGACAACCCAGTCCCTGCTCAGCCGAATCCAGCGACTGATGGTGCGCCAGCCCAGCCATCTGCGCAGGCTTCAGCCAGTGCCCGACCACCTCGTGGCGGGTTTTTTGAGTCAGTTCTAACAGGTGCCTTGAAGGGTGCCGTTGATCACGGTGCCCGTATCGCGACGACAGCGGCACAAAATGCAGGCAAGGGAGTTGCTGCGGTTGGAAAGAACAGCGGAATTGGTCAAAACATCCAGAATCAAAACCTAGCTCGTCAAGCCAAGCAGCAAGAGATGCAACAAAAGCAGGTTGCAGCTACGGACGAACACCAAGAAGCAATGCTGCGCTACAACAGCATGTCCATGGACAACATGCATAAAGCTGCCGAGAATGCACAGATCGAAAGTTTGTATCCTCTACAAACTCAGGAAGCAAAGAACACCCTTCTTTCACAAATTCGCGCGCAGAACGATGCCGACATAAAGTTTCTCACCACGCTAGAAGAAGCAGGCGTGCATATCGACACATCTCACTTCACGCAGGGCGGTCCCTTCGATCAATTGACGAGCGACCATGCGACGCAGATTGCGCAGGGAAAACAGGTCGCTTTGAACAATGGTAAGACAGGCTCAGACGCTGATCTTGCTTTCGTAAGCACCGCAGAACTTGCAAACACTGTTTTGTCTCACGACATGAATGTTGTCACGGACTGGAACTTGGACCCCAAAACAGGTGAAGCGACCCCGGTATACAGCACATTGCAGGCAGGCCACAACACCGCTTTGGACGCTTTGATTGCCCACGACGCTGGCATGGATAAGTTCAACCAGAAGCAAGATATGTTCGCGAAACAAGCAGCAAATAAGAACACAGCGGCAGGCGGCACGAATCTTGATTCTCGCCCACCGGACCAGACAGCGGTCAATACGTTTGTGGATACGGTTCTGCCTGGTTACAAGAACATTGATTCGAGTGAAGTCCCTGGCCTTAAAGCAGAAGCCCAGAACGCGAAGACAACTCGCGATTTGGAAAATGTTCAGAATAAGGCGTTGTCGCTGGAGCAAGCGGGCGTCAATAAGAAACTTACTCAGGAAAACACGAAGGCAGTTCGCGACGCAAATCTAGACGCCGCCAACACAAAAGCTGCTAACGAAGATTTGTTCAAAATCTGGTCCGATCCACAGCACGGTTACTCGCAGTTCGGGGCGCAAGCCGATGCATGGAAGTCCGACATCTCGGCTTCGCAAAACGGCAACCAGTTGGCTTCCAACTTGGAACCCGTCATGGCTGCTTTGGGTGTTAGCTCTTTTGCGGGCGTTCACCGTATCAACGACACCGAAGTCCAAAATGCTGGCCCTGAAGTCGGCTCTCTATATCGCAGATTCAACGCCCTGCTTGATAAGGCGGGAGAAGGTTCATTGCCGCCTGACACGCTCAACGATGCAGCGAATTTGATCGATGCCTTGGTCAAAGCCCGTTACACGTCCGCCTTGCGTGCCACCCAATTGGTTGCAGGCAACTATCGCATTGATCCGAATACGCTCACCGTTACGGACATGGGCGGGAACCCTGTGACTTTGAGTGAGGCGACGCAGACTCTTGCTGCAAAACAAAAAGGAAATGCCTCGCGAATTCCGTCCGCAGTTCAGAACGCTTTGAGCGGAGTCGGCGCAGGAGTTCACACCCTGTCTGATGGCAGCGTCTGGATTAAGAACAGTGACGGCAGCGTCACCCCTAGCGCTCCTGCACAAAAACCTCGACCGCAGAAGACATCTTCAAATCTGCCCGGGCAGAACATAGCGATTACAGGACCACAATAAAATGCCGAACGATGCTCTATCTGTAGTCAGCAGCCAGCCGCTGCCCGATCAATCATCGCAACCGAAGAATGGCGGGTTGTCGGTTGTAAGTTCGCAGCCGTTGCCTCCGACAACTCCTCTTGGGAATGGTTTCATGGGAAAAGTCGTCGGTGGAATGTTGGACGGCGCGGATAAGCATTCTCAAGCAGAAGAGGATCTTGCCGCAGCGCGTGAATTGAACCCTGACAACGCTACGGGTGCTGTAGGTGTGACCACTGGATTCACCAAAGGTGCTCTCGAAACTTTGAAAGGCGTGACGCACGCTGCAGGCGATGTCGTTGGAAAAGTCGTCGGTGTTCCCAACGCTGGCGACGAAGTGGTATCGAAAATGTTTCCTACCAACCTGAATCTTGAATCAACTCAGCCTTCCCAAAGCGTCGGGAAGGGAATCGAGGATATCGCCGAATTTGCCGCAGGAGATGAAGCTCTTTCGGGTCTCGCTAAGGCAACAAAAATCGTTGATCTCGCGGAGAAGTATCCACAGGTCGCAAAAACCTTGGAAGCTGCCCGCAAGCACCCTGTCCTAGCGAAGATGATTACCGAAGCTGCGAAGGCTGCTACGGTCGGAGGAACTCAGGGAGCGGTCAAGGGTGAAGCCCACGGCGATGCTTTGCAAGAAGCAGAAGGCGGCGCAATCGGTGGCGCAGTTGGTGGGGCTGTCGGTGGAGGATTAAACGCGGTAATTGCTGGCAAGCCGTCACAAACTCTTCTGAAGGTTCTTGGTCTGGGTGGGTTAACGCCAGTAGAAGCACTAACCAAAGCGGGTCGCCCGAGTACGGCAGAGGGTGAACGATATGCATCCGCCTTGCAAAAGGCGTTGCCGCTGATTAAGGAATTTCCGAAGGATCAAATCAAAAGTGTCGGTGACTTCGAAGATATGCTCCACGACCGTGCGAATGGTTTGTGGGTAGACACAATTAAACCGCAAGTTGATCGTCATGCTTCGGAGATGTTGGACACAATACCTATTCGAGACCAAGTTCAGAACTCTGTAACTCGCTCCATGAAGAAGTATTTTCCAGAAGAAGCCGCCGATATCGAGCGACAAGCAGCAAACTTCGGCTCCCCAATCTCTCTCAGTGAGGCGAATGAGGACCTTCAAGCATTCAACGCAAAACTGCAGAAGTATTACAAGGCAGCGCCCGAAGCCCGAGCGGCTATCTTGAAGACCGATGGAGACGTTACCGGTCTACAAAGCGCCGCTGATGGTTTGCGTGATGCAATTTACTCAAAGTTGGAAGAATTGGGAGAGCAGAATCCGCGAGAACTTCGCCAGCAGTATGGGGCATTGAAGGACTTGGAGCGAGTGTTTGGCAAGCGAGCGACCGTTGCAGATCGTCAAGCGCCGTTGAATCTTTCACAGGTATTCGGGACGATGGAAGCCGCTGGAGCCCTTCTCTCGGGTCATCCTCTCGCTGCTGTTGCAGGTGCTGCGCCCTGGGTCGTTAAGGCGCGTGGGTCATCGGATTCTCTCATTCGTCAAGGTATTGCTGCAGCGCAGCCGGGCAACGGTGCCGTGCGACGTGCAGTTGGAAGTGCCATCGGGAAGGTGGTTCCAAACGTATCAGCGCAGGCGGGAAGAATTTATTTTCGCGCATCGGACAACACATTTCATTCCGTTCCGAACACTCCTGACGCGATCAATCAATCACTTTCGATTGACCCTAAGCTGACTTTTATCGCTCCTCCTCAGCAGTAATTCCATGCGGAGGTCGCGTGCAAAGGGTCGAACAAAAGCCGCAATGGCGCGGGGAATCCCTTCTCCAGCAGATGCTGGGTGCTGCGGAGTCCCCAGCCAAACCGATAACTAACGTAAAGGAATGATCGATGTCTAATTTGCTTACGAATCCCATTGAGATCGACACAACGATGTCGGGCACTTTTCAATCGCTATTGCCAGCCGTGAATCAGCATCCCTTTCTTCTGATCGAAAAAGTTTACTGGAAGACCCCGGCCAGCCAGGGAGATACAGTTTCCATCGTGGACGCCCAAGGAAACGTGCTGCTTCCTCTAGCCTGTGAAGTTGCTGGACAAAGCCAGATCATTGATTGGAGTGCTCGTCCGAAGATTTGGAGAGACTTCCAAGTGACTACGCTTTCTTCAGGTACTCTGTTCATCTTTTTGCGCTAATCCCACGAGCCACGAGTCTAGGTGTCTGAGGCTGTCCCCGAGAAGCCTGCGTATTTGGTACGGCAGTTTTTCACAACGTCAAAAGGAAGTAATTTCATGTCAAGCAACCCCAACTGCGCCGCTCTATATCAGTCCGCGCTAAAAGCAGCACAAGCCCAGTGGCACGCCCAATATGCAAAGGCATCCGCGAGCATGAACGTCCCGCCGTTTCTACAAAATGATAATTGGGGTGTGACGGAGTGGCCCGAGCTTTGGGAATATTACGCTTGCCAGTGGGGTGTGGACGTATTGCCAACTCCACCGACACCTCCAGTTCCCACGTTCTAATTGTTTTGTCTTTTTTTGCGCTAATCCCGCAAGTGAAGTTCTGCAGTGCAAATCCCATAAAGAAGGAACGTATGCCAAAAATCGCAGACCGAGTTAAGGACAACCTTGTCCGTATCGCAAAGGGCGGTAGAACGATGTCGAAAATTACGCCCGCAGAAGCACAGCAGCGACTTGAGGTCGCGCAACAAACTGCAACGCAAACCAAGGAATAACAGATGCCCGAAGATGGCCTACTCCGAATAGCTGGGTCACAGGAACCCCAGCCCGACAAATTCACCAGCCTAGCGTTTGTGAAACTAGTTGCGGGACTGCAGACGCAGCGTTCCCCATTCCAGAGCCTCGATAACCGCTATTCGACAAAATTCCTTGGCGGTAAGCCCGACGCTTTGCTTGCCGGTCGCAACGTTGAGATCAACAACAGTTTGCTTTTGCAGCGCCGTCCAGGTGTCGTCGCATACGGACCAAGTATCGATCCGCCCAATGCTTTCTACGAATGGCAGCTGGCGACCACGGGTGACATCAATTTAATTGTCGATACCGAAGGAAGTTCGGAGAACGCTGGAGCGACCAACAGCACATACGGGCAGGTTCTGCGATACACGCCGACTCATTCGGGCGTGTACATCAACAAGGCACAAGGATCGAAACAGACCAACATCCAGACCATCGTCAACACGATGTACATGGGCGACGGCGTGGACCTTTTCAAAAATATTGGTCCGAATCTTCTCACCCAATCGAATACTTTTTCTGCCGCCGCTTGGGCTAAAAGCAATGTTTCGTCGATAACAGACGGTCAAACTGATCCTGTTGGCGGGACCAGTGGCAGCAAAATTCTTTTTTCTGGTTTTGGGTCAAATGCCTACTACATCGTTCAAACACCAACTCTAAATTACACGCCTCTAGCAAAAAAACACTTTCACGTTTTCGATTTGGTTGAGAGCCGATAGCGCCCAGTCCGTATATCTGACGATAAACGATCAGTCTGGAGAAATCGCAGGCACCCAATGCACGCTCACGACAACTTGGACCAAGTATCAAGTAACAGGAACGATGGGTTCAAGTTCTGATCAGATCACATGTTTCTTGATTAATCCTTCTACGACTGCAGATGTCTATGTTTACGGCGCACAGTTGGAAGTCGGTGGTCCGGCCACGACAACGCAGATCACCACGACCAAGCCGCAAGGTATCTATCTTTGGGGGATTCAAGCGCCTCAGGCAGCCCCGAGTCTTTCCTTTGCCAGTGCAGCCGGAAACTCTTCAACTTCCTCACCGGCTGCGTGGGCACCAAACACAGCCTATTCGTTGAACGATCTTATTATCGACAGCAATGGAGATCTTGAACTCGTAACAACGGCGGGAACTTCAGGAGCCTCACAGCCTGTTTGGAATGGTCTGGGCGGAACTACGTCTGACGGAATCAATAATTCTATCGTTCAAACGAACAGCGGTTTTGCCTCAGCATCAACAATTACCGTTTCGTTTCAGTCGAACGTCACGCACAACAACACGCTGTTTGCCTTTTTGTTTGGGGATATTCCGAACACGGGCGTCACGATTGCAGTCTCAGACTCTCAAAGCAACTCGTGGACTGAGGTTGCCAAGACGAATGCTGGAGACCAGCATATCGCGCTCTACTCCGTGCTGGCGTCTGCTGCCGCAGGAGCAACTTCTGTTACGGCCACCTTCTCATCGCCCGCTGCGACGGGCATTTGGTTGGGCATTGCAGAAATTGAAGGATTGACCGCGCTCGAAACCAGCCAGACCAACAGTTCGCGCAACTATTCTGGAAATCTATTCAACACAGGTGTCGTGACGACTACGAATGCTTCGGCATTCTTGCTCACGTTTGCTGCGACTCTCAACAACGCGGGATCAGGATACGAACTACTGACGGCTCCAATTGGCTACCAAGCCCTGGGTGTGCAAACAGGTGTGCAAGGTGCGCCTGGAACGGCTCACTGGATCAGTCTCGGAGTGTTCTGCGAATTCCTAAGTTCCGTTTCAACGATCAACCCTGCCTGGTCGATTACCAACCCGGGATTGGCAAACGGTCTGAGCGGTATCACTGCGGCTTACACAACATCCATCGGCACCCTTGTCTGGACGAACGTGGGACCGATCACGACTGTGAGCAGCACTCAATATAACTCGGGTCTCACCCCGGCTGTTGGCTACACCTATTACTACGCATTCATGAACAGCCAGACGGGCCACATCTCCAACGTCTCTGTTACGAGCGGCAGCACCGGAGCGTCAGACACGAGTACAGGAAAGTTGGTCGCTCAAGTTATCAGCGTATCTGGCGTAGGAATGCAAACGACGCCTGGACCTGTTGGTCCCGTAATCGGCGGCCAGAGTGCGTTTGCCGATCTATATGATCAAGATCCGCAAGTAGACACCATCGTCGTGTTTCGAAACACCGATGGTGGACCGTATTTCTATCAGATCGCAAGTTTCGCAAATCCAGGCAGCAGCGGCAGCGCAGGAACTTGGACACTAGCAGACGTGGCACCGGACGACGGTGTTTCAGTTTCGACCACGGTCGTTTTGAACGGCGGAAGTCCAACAACGATCACGGAAGCGCTGAACCTTGAAATATTCGCTCCCATTGGCTTGCTAAACTCTCCCCCGCCTGCCGGTCTTGTGAACTTCGATTATTTTGCAGGAAGAATGTTCGGTTCTTCGGGATCATTCGTTTACTACAACACCGCAGCGGACAACGCCTCTCTGTTGAACATCACTCAAAACGGCGTGGCTCCCGAGTCTTGGGCTCCTGCCAACGAAATCCCATTCAACACATCGGTGACTCGAATTGCAGCGGTCGGCGGCGGTCTATTCACCTGCACGGTATTGGATTCTTGGTTCGTGACTGGAACCAATCTGTTGTCGGGCGGATTTAATCCTCAAAAAGTCCTAATAAACCACGGACTTCTTTCTTACAACGCTCTAGGCATCGACGGCAGCACGATCTACCTCTACACATCGGATAAGCAGTTCCTGTGCGTCAATGCTAATTCTGGCTCTGTCGAATTCGGATTCCCAATCGGGGATCTTCTTGAACAGAATTTCAACCCGAGCACTGCTTACATTGTCCGTCACGTCTCTGGCTCGCAAGACAACGCAGTCTATTTGGGCGATGGCGCGACTCAGTGGGTCCGTTTGAACCCGAACCAGCAAGGCGCAAGCATGAGCGGGGAACAGACTCCTGTGTGGTCTCCTCCAGCAAATTTCACAGCAACGCTTGGAGGAATTGGGGCGATTGCTTCTATGGAAGTTGCTCCGGGAGACATTCGTTTGTTGGTGGGTCAACTTACTAACGGTCCGGTGCTCTACAGAAGCCTCACCACATTCACGGACGATGGCGACGTTTACTCATGGGATGCCACCTTTGGATCAATCCTGCTGACAACTCCAGGCAAACTTGCCGAAGCCGAGAGTGTGACAACGGAAATGAATGCAATTTTGGGCGCGACTCAGTGCGGCGTAGCCGTGTTGTTGGATGAGATCGGAGAATACGGCTCTGTAAGCTTTGAAAGTTTGGCGAGTTTCGTAAACGATCCGCCGCAGTTGAATGCAAGCCAAAGCGTTCTCTCAAATCGATTCTATTTGAGTCAAGGAACTCAGCCGCCAGTCTGCCGACACATGCAGATTCAATTGACCAGCGGGACAGTCGAGGGTGAACAGCAAGACACCGCAGATGTGCTTTTGGGTCTAACAGTCCGAGGCGCACTGATCTCGGAGCAGGTGTAAAACTATGCCGACAATTGCACAAGCCGTAGCCAAAAACCAAGAAAGGATCGCACGAGCCGCGAACACTCCCGCAGCGCAACCGGCTCCCGAGAGCCTTCCGACGCCTCCTCAGGACTTGCCCGCAGGTGGTGGACTACCACAGCGTGGTATGTTTCCGGCTGATCTGACCCTGAATAGCGACCGCAGCGACAGCAACCGTGCTTATCGCGGACAGGGAGTACGCAGTTCAACATTTCCGTTCGCAGCGCCTCCAAATTTCAACGCGAGCGCATTGCAAACCAAACTATCTCTAGAGGCTCAAACGAAGGCTACGGCTGAGGCAACCACTGCAGCAGCCGAACTTGCCAGCCAAGCAGCAATAGCCGCTCAGGCTGCCCAGAACGCGGCGAATCAAGCGATTACAAATGCCGCTGTGAATGCATTTGCGGGAGCGTGGACAGCCAGCCTCATTTATTCGCAGGGAAGTGAAGTTTCTTATGATGGCGGTTTCTATGTTTCTTTGTCGAACGCCAACCAAGGAAATGAACCGGACACCTCGCCGATTTGGTGGACTTTGGTTTCCAACATCAGCACTTCTGAATTTTTGGGAGCGTGGAACTCGGCGACAGCCTACGTTATCGGAAATCAAGTCACCTACAACCAGAACTACTACATCGCGATTGCAGACAACACGAACGCTGAGCCGGATGTCAGCCCAACAAAGTGGCAACAGATTTCTAGTTCGGAATTCTACACTGGAACATATAGCGGATTGACTGCCTATGTCCCTGGAAACCAAGTTTCTTATCAGGGAAACTTTTACATTTGCATTTCGGCAACGACGGGCAACGCGCCATCGTCATCTTCTTCGTTCTGGACCCTTCTCGGAACATCTGCGATTTTGATTGGTGCGTGGTCCAGCACCACGAGTTACTTGGCAGGAATGCAAGTCACATACGCCCCTTCAGGCGGTTCGACAAATTACTACATCGCTTTGCAGGCTTCCACCAACCAAGCGCCCGCAGCGGCAACGAATTCCTACTGGTACTTGATCGCAAACAACACCGCAATCAGTTCCGCATCGTCATATCGGCCAACGTCAAATCCTCTGACCGCAACCGATGCTGGATCGTCTGTCACGATTACCATCGCATCTTTCACGATGAACATTGCAGGCGTCGGCGCGGTCTCCGTAAACGGCGGCACAATCACCGGACTATCATACGCGACGGTCTACTACATCTATTATGCCGACCCCACAATCTCGGGCGGTACCGTCAGTTTTCAAGACGCCACAACGAAGACGAGTTCTATTTCTTCAGGTGTGGATTTCTATGTCGGCTCGATTTTGACTCCACCGTCTGGTGGTGGGACAACGCTCGGCAATAATGACGGAGGAACCGGAGCGCAGACAGGTGGAACGATCACAATATTTCCGACAACCTGGACCGTTACAGCAGGGAACGGCTGGTCGAGCAACACAGCAGGCATCGACGGAGACCCTTCAACATGGACAAGTCCACCGGGCGACGGTAGCGCGGAACCCGGCACGGTAGTTCTTGGCGGGCTTCCTCCTATCATCTTCCCAGGGACTGCAAACGTCGTTCTGGTTTTGGACTGGGAGTGCAGCGGTGGTGGTAGTTCGACTACATCGGTGTCCGTCGCAAATCCAACGGCTTCGCACAGCATGCCAACAGGCAATTTCGGCAGGACGGTAACCATGGTTTCGCTCGGAGCGAATTTCAATCCGGCGTTCACTGAAATCACCATCAACATGACGTCGAGTTTTTCTGGATTTTCCAATCTTTATGACGTCTATCTTTTGATCGAATTCTAAATCCCGAAAAACGTTTTTATAAAGGATTACAGCACCATGAAAGACACGACTCACTCTATCGACGGCACAAACATCGCGGTTCACACAGAGCAGGTCACCACATGCCCGTTGGCCTTCATTATCAAAGCAACTCACCCGGACGGTGCGACACACGAGGCGTCACTCAAGATCGGCGATTCGGAATTGAAAAACGTTCCTACGCTTCCGCAGGCTCAATCAGACCTGAACGCCGCGCGGGAAGCAGTGGCGCAGATGTGCCACAAGAAAGCCGTTCTAGCAAACATCGCAGCCTCTCTGGAATAACCTCATGCCGCAGCTTTCCTCTTTCTTTCATTTGTCTCCAACCATTTTCGCCGTCGTTGCACCGCTCGTTTTGCTGTTCACACTAGCGGCGACGGCAAAGAGTGCGTCAGGAGGCAAATCGGTCCCGTTCAGTTCGAACGAGTTCTCCGACGTGATTAGCGTTCAGTGCAACGTG
>Ga0206871_10091_pt1 | contig 23310 bp, 15 predicted proteins | sample Alteio_BWOrgCont_33_FD_152627 | JGI IMG/M metagenome (GOLD analysis project Ga0206871, IMG submission 152627) | Enriched cells from forest soil in Barre Woods Harvard Forest LTER site, Petersham, Massachusetts, United States -... | ecosystem: Environmental > Terrestrial > Soil > Temperate forest >...
CATATTGGAGGAAGCGCTGCGCCTGCGCCACGAGATGGCCCAATTGCTGGGCTATCCGTCCTATGCTCATTATGCGATGGACAAGTCGAACTCGATGTCGAAATCTCCCGAGGGCGTGTCCGCTTTTCTCAACCGTCTGAAGTCTTTGCTCGCGGGTAAGGTCGCGGAGGAAAAAGAGGATTTGCTCGCCTTGAAGCGACAAGATTTACCGAAGGCCGAGAGCCTTTATAACTGGGATCTTCCGGGCGCGATCGGTCAGCAATACGGCTACTATCTGGAACAACTGAATAAGAAAAAGTATTCGGTCGATCCGGAGGAAGTCCGGCAATATTTCCCGGTCGATCGCGTGGTGGAGCAGACCTTGGCCGTCTATGAGGAGCTTTTCGGGCTGAAATTCCGGGAGGTGCCCGCCGCGGCGCCGCAGCCGGGCGCCGCCTCGGCCAACGTCTGGCATCCGGACGTCCGTCTTTTCGAGATACGGGACTCCGAGACCCACGATTTGCTCGCCCACTTCTATCTCGACCTCTTCCCTCGCGAAGGAAAATACGGGCATATGGCCGCGTTCACGCTCATCAACGGCCGGGAGCTTCCCGACGGCAGCTACCAGAAGCCCGTCTCGGCGATGGTCGGCAACTTCAGCAAGCCCACCGCCGGGAAGCCGGCGCTGCTGAGCCATTCCGAGGTGGAGACTTTCTTCCACGAGTTCGGCCACATCATGCATGGGACTCTCACCAAGGCTCGGTACGCGACCAATGCCGGAACCTCCGTCAAGATGGACTTCGTCGAGGTCCCGTCTCAAATGCTGGAGAATTTCATCTGGCAGAAGGAGGTACTTAATCGCATCTCCGGGCATTACGCGGACCAGACCAAGAAATTGCCCCCGGAGCTTCTGGAGAAAATGCTGGCGGCCAGCAACGTGGGCGCGGCGATCGGCACGCTGCGCGTGATCGCGTTGTCCCTGATGGACTTGGCGTACCACTCCGCCGTTCCCGTCGACACGACGGCGCTCATGGCGCGGATTTTCCAGGAAGCCGGGTATCTGGCCCCGACGCCGGGAACGCATTTTCAAGCCCGTTTCGGGCATATCATGGGCGGTTACCAAGGGCTTTACTCCGACTATCTTCTGTCCCGGGTCGACGCGCAGGACGCGTTTTATTCCCGCTTCGTTAAAGAAGGGGTTCTCAATCCTGCGGTGGGACGCGAATACCGCCGCAAGGTCCTCGAGCCGGGCGGAGGCGTCCCCGCGGCCCAATTGCTGAAGAATTTCATCGGTCACGACCGCGATGAGACGGCTTTCCTTCGAGGACTCGGCCTCAACCAGCCTTAAGGCCGCCGCGGCCGGACCGCTGTCCCGTTATGATAAAGTAAGGCGCGATGCTCGCCTTGCTGCTGCGCCGCCGCGCGATTTCCGGGGTCAACGCTCTTAAAAAACTGACGCGCTACGAGTGGGCGCGCAACTCGGCGTTCGGAGCGGCCGGCCTCGGCCTTCTCTTCGCGCTGTACGAGGGTTTCCGCCGCGTGCTCACCTACCTGGCCGGCATCGACTTGATCGGCGTCCTGCTCCTGTGGAAGCTGGCGGCGATGCTGCTCCTGATGACGCTGTCGATGGTCGTCGTCTCGAGCCTCCTGGTCGCGCTCACCACGCTGTTCTACTCCTACGATCTCAAGTTCCTGATGAAATCCCCGGTGAGCCTGCGCACGGTGTTTCTTGATAAGTCCCTGGAGAGCGCGTTTTTCTCCTCGTGGATGATCGGCCTGGTGCTCGTGCCCTTCGTCCTGGCCTTGATGCGGGTTCTGCATCTGGGCGCCGCTTTTTTTGCCGCCTTCGCCTTCACTTTGCCGCCGTTCCTCCTGCTGGCGGCTTCGTTCGGCATCGGCTTCACCTTGCTTCTGCTGTACCTGTTCCCGTCTTCGCGTACCCGCGACGTGGTCTGGGTGCTGTCGAGCCTGTCGATGACCGTCATGTACGGCCTGGTGCGTTTCGCCCAGCCCGAGCGCCTGATCCGTCCGGACATGCTGAAGGTCGTCGCCGAATATCTGAACTTCCTCCAAGCGCCGACCGCACCGTACCTGCCGTCGTGGTGGCTGGCGCGGGCACTGCAGGCGGCCGCCGGCGGACGCTGGGGAGCGTGGGCCCTGGACGCGGTGAAACTCTGGGCCGCGGCGTTCGCCGTGTACGCCGGGTTGGTGTGGCTGGCGGGCGCGACGTATTTCACCGGGTACAGCGGCGCGCAGGAGGGGGCCTTGCGCCGCCGCGTGCACGCCTTCACTCCGTTCCCCGAGGCGCGGCTGCTCGGCCCGGGCCGCTTCTCGGCGCTCCTTTGGAAAGAGCGCGTGACTTTTTTTCGCGACGTGAAGCACTGGTCGCAGATGCTGCTGATCATCGGCCTGGTGTTCGTTTATCTCTTCAGCATCAGTCGCCTGCCGCACAACGTCCCGGAGCTGTGGAGCCTGATCGCGTTCCTGAACGTCGGCACCGCGGGCTTCGTGATCTCGGCGCTGGGCCTGCGCTTCACGTTTCCGGCGATCAGCCTGGAAGGCCGCGGCTGGTGGATCCTGAAGTCCTCGCCGCTCACGACCGGGCAGATCATGCGGCAGAAGTTCTTCTACTCGCTGGCGCCGACGCTGGCCGTCGCGGCCGTTTTAGGGATATTGACGACGTCCTTCATCGGGGCCGACCGGTTCACGTCGCGGCTGTCGGTCGCCGCCCTGCTGGGCGTCGCGACGGTGCTCTGCGGCATGGGCATCGGCCTGGGCGCGCTGTTCCCGCGCTTCAACGTCGAGAACATCCACCAAGTCGAGTCCTCTTTGGGGGGCTTCGTGTACATGGCGGCGAGCCTCTTTTATATCGGTTCGACGCTGTCGCTCCTGGCGTGGCCCATGCGGATGCACTTCCAGACGCTGACCGACGGCGCGTGGGACGGCCGCCTGGCGGCGTACGCGGCGGCCGCTTGGATCTTGCTCAGCGCCGCCTCGTTCGCCGTGCCGTGGACGCTCGGCCGAAGGGCCTTGGAGAATTATGAAGAATAGTCTTTTTGTCTTGCTGGGGCTGGCCGCCGTTTCCGCGTCGGCGGCGCCGCGCATCGCGGTCGTCATCGACGACTTCGGGCTGACCTATCCAAAGGACGTTCCGGACGCGGAGTGGATGAAGCTCCAATTTCCGATTACGTTCGCGGACATGCCGATGTCTCCGCGCACGACCAAGGTCGCGGAGGAGACCAAGGCGGCGGGACACGAGCTGATCATCCACTATCCGTTCGACAAGTACCAGAAGCTTCAGCTGCCCGCGGACCGAGTTTCGCCGGAGGACTTGAAGAAGGTGACGGCCTTGCTCGAGAAGGCCTTCCAGCAGATTCCGGGGCCGGTGGGGCTCAACAACCACCAGTCGCTCCACGGAACGGCGAACCGGCCGATGATGGCGGCCTTCATGCGGCTGCTCAAGCCGCACGGAATCTATTTTCTCGATAGCCGGGTGGGGCCGAAAACGGTGGCGTACGACGAGGCTCGAAAGGCGGGGATTCCGGCGGCGATCAACGGAATCTTCTTGGATGGGGGGCATGAGCCGAAGGCGCGACACTCCAAGGACCCGGCGGTTTTAGCGGCGGCGATCGCGAAGGACAAGGCGACCTGCATCCATTATTTGCGCTACTCGGCGGCGCAGGCGCGCAAGAACGGGACGGCGGTGGCGATCGGGCACCATTACTATCACGGAACGTTCGAGTGCCTGGTGGAGGAAGTCCCGAAGCTGCAGGCCGAGGGGATCGAGTTCATCTTCGCCTCGGCGGCGACGAAGTAGGTCACAACACTGGTCAAAGCTCCGTCGAAAACTGGTGCCGGCGGAGGGAGTCGAACCCACACGAGGTTGCCCTCGAGCGATTTTGAGTCGCTTGCGTCTGCCAGTTCCGCCACGCCGGCTGTTGCTGCTTCTGACGACGGCGAGATTCTACCAGTTTCATGCCGTTTCCGCATTCATTTCGATATGAGGGGCGGGGTAATTTATAGAATCCGGTGACTTCGGAGTCGGGCCAATGGGACCAACACGTCCGCGCGCAGTTGCGCGTCTTGGTCAAGCGCATACTGCGCAAGCATGGCTATCCACCGGATAAGCAGGAAAAAGCGACGCAGGTCGTTTTAGAGCAGGCAGAGGCACTGACGGAAGGCTGGGTTATCTCGTAGCTTCCAAGAACAGACAATGTCCCATCTAAAGAAGAATTTCGTCCACCTTAAATCAATCCCAATGCTATTCGAAGGTTTAGGAGCCCCTGAATTACATTTATGAAATTCACGAATGAGATGTACAAGGAATGGCACACAATTTACGTGAATTCGACCAACGAGAAGGACTTGGTCGAAGAAAAGGTTCGAAAATATATTTTTCCGAATCTAAAGGGCAGGCATCAGTTCTTGGATATTGGAGCTGGCGATGGGAATCTCACCTTCAGATTCATGAAGGATTTCAGCCATACGACGGTCATCGAGCCGATAGCTGAAGTCGGGAATAGTTTCAAAGACAAAAAAATTACTTTTATTAATAATAATTTTCAAGATGCGGATTTGACGGCCAAATACGATTTTATTTTATGCAGCCACGTATTCTGGTTGGTCGAGCGGGCCGATCAAATGAATTTCATGAAGAAGATGTATTCCCTTCTGAGTCCAGGAGGGAAAATGGCGATAATAATGGTATCACCCGTCGGACAGTCCTATGATTTCTTTAATAGATTTTTTTTCAATTACGATACTACGACTCACGACATAATTGGGGATTTGCACGTGCTGGACTTGCCGTGCTCTGTCGTCCCGGTCAAATATTATTTCGGCTCGAAAGTGTTCGGCGATTTCTTCAATGTGTGCAAACTTTTTACCGTCGAAAGCTGGTTGCATCCCAACAAAAAGAGTTCGCAAGAAAAATTGAAAAGAGAAATTAGCGATATCGATAAATACACCGAGCAGAAAATAAATGAAATTGAAGCGTTCATTCGAAAGAACTGCCTGAAATCAGACGGCAGGTATGAGATGTTAGAGGAAACCGACATCATTGTCGTCAGCAAAGAATAATATGAGTTGGAAAAAATATTTCACAAAGTTCGATGCCGCCGTATTCTTCATATTGCTGGTGTTGGGCGTGGCTCTGGGAACTATCGGAACCAACAAGGCGCTGTCCACGGTGTTCCATTTGAATTCTTTTTGGCCAGGGGTTATTGTGCAGTCCGTGGGCTGTATTTTGTTCGGTCGGGTGGGAATCCTGGCTGGGGTGATTTTCCCGATCTTTTCGAATTTGATTAGCGAGCAGCACCCGATCAACGCGCTTTTCTTTACGGCTGGCAATATCACCCAATGTTATCTTTTTTATTTTTTCAGTAAGAAGTTCAAATATCGCATGGTCACTCTCAAACGGTTTTTTGGATTTTGTTTATTTGAAGCCATTTTGCCTTTGTTTTTCGGCTCCATAGCCGCTCTTTTGGTGCAGCTTGCTCTCGGAGCAATAAAGACTTCTCAAGAGGCTTCGACATTTGTGTTCGGGTGGAATATGGATTCCACCCCGCTGGTGATTATCTTTGCCCCATTTTTGATCAATACTTTGTCAGACACCTTGAGGGAGCTGGAATCGTTGGATGAAAATTAGCCTCAAAATCTTTTTGCCTGCGACGATCTTTGCTATCGCAGTGTTTCCTTTTGTGGTTCTAAATCTGCTGGAACGTCTTATCCTCCGATACGGGTTTTCTTTTCTAAAAGAAGTGAACTTGACCTCATTTTTTCTGTTTATAAACCTCATCGCCGGCATATATATCAGTTCCTATGTCATGAGGAAGACGGTCAAGCTGTTCAGTTATTTCGACTATGGATTGTCCCGTTTGTCGCAAGGTGAGCGTTCTTTCAGATATGACTTGAATAAATTGGATCAGTATCAGGAAATCTTGCGGGTTTTAAAAAGCTTCAACTCACTTATGGACGAAATTCGAGATAAAAATGAGTTGCTAGAGAAACAATCCAATCTTGTCGCCGTCGGGAACCTCTCCGCTCAGGTTGCCCACGACATCCGCTCGCCGTTGGCGGCGCTGGATTCCGTCTTGAAAGACGTTTCTCAGCTCCCCGAAGAAAAGCGCATCATTATCAGAAGCGCCGTCGGCCGTATCCGCGACATCGCCAACAACCTGATCGAGAAGAATCGCAAATCCCATGCCATCGTCGCGGGCAAGTCCGGCAACGCCGCCGCCGCTGAGCCTGCCTCTATCGAACTCCTTTCCAGCCACATCGACCCGCTCATCACGGAGAAGCGCCTGCAAGTCCGATCCAAGATCGGTATCGAAATCGAGGCCCGGCTCGACACCGGCTCGTACGGCCTCTTCGCCCAGGTTCAGCCGGTCGAATTCAAACGAGCTTTGTCGAACCTGATCAACAATGCGATTGAAGCGCTGGGGGATAAGGGCTCGGTCAAGGTTGTTTTGGATTCCAAGGACGATCAGATACTGATCCGGGTCCAAGACAATGGCAAAGGAATCCCACCTGAAATCCTGGTCAAGCTCGGCCAACGGGGCGAAACCCACGGCAAGGCCGAAGGCTCGGGTCTTGGCCTTTATCACGCACGAACTAGCGTGGAGTCCTGGGGTGGCACGATTGAAATGGCGTCCGAGATCGGCAAAGGTACGACTGTGACCGTTATCCTGCCCCAGGCCCAACCGCCAGAATGGTTCGTCTCAAAACTGGAGTTGACCGTCGGCGGCGCCGTCGTGATTTTGGACGATGACACCAGTATCCACCATATTTGGCAAGGGCGCTTTGATTCCATTCGAGTCAAGGAACAGGGGATAGAGGTCTTTCATTTTTCGACACCCTGGGAACTTCGCGTCTGGGTGAAGGACAATCCGGCGAAGGCTCCAAGCGCGCTCTATTTGACGGACTATGAACTGATTGGACACAAGGAAACCGGCCTGGGATTGGTGGAGGAGCTGGGTCTCGGTGAGCGTGCCATCCTGATCACCAGCCGCTACGAAGAAAAGGGGATACTGAAAGAATGCCAGCGGCTCAAGGTGCGGATGATCCCCAAGGGACTGGCAGGATTCGTGCCGATAGGATTCAGACATGCGCCGTCGCCGCTTTCGGGCCCGGACGCGGTGCTCTTGGACGATGACCCATTGGGTCGGATGCTCTGGGAGATGAAGGCAAAATCCAACGGCATCAACCTGATCACGTTCGGCAGTCCGAAAGCCTTTCTGGCAGCGGTGGGGGGATTTCCAAAAGACACTCCAATTTATTTCGACTGCGAGTTGGCGGACGGCGTTCGTGGCGATGCCTTCGCCAAAGACATATATGCAAAGGGTTTTACCAATCTCTTTCTTGCGACTGGACATCCTCCTGAAACGTTTCCTCCGATGTCTTGGATCAAGCGGGTGGTGGGCAAGGAACCTCCCTGGAGAGATGTATAAGTTGATCCTCATCGTTGGCGTTCATCGGGATCTTCTCATAAAATAGGTTTTTGAAGATGTCGCGGCCCGTTGTAAAAAATAAAAAATGACTACCGAAGGCTCCGAGTTCGATAAGAAGTCTCTCCGTCTCGTCGCGGGCAAGACCGCCGACTGGAACGAGTTGGTCAAAGACGCCGTCGCGTTCGCGAACGCCAGAGGCGGGCGTCTGGCCGTCGGCATCGAAAACGATTCCGACGTGCCGCCCCTCGGGCAGAAGATCGACGCCGGCCTTCCCGATCTCGTTCGCCGCAGGATTCAAGAGCTGACCAGCAACGTCGATGTCGCGGCCGAAATCAAGACGGCGGATAATGGCGGCCAATACCTGGACGTCCGGGTCCCGCGCTCGGCGGCGGTGGCGTCCACATCCGATGGCCGCTACTTCATTCGGGTCGGTGACGCCAGTCGCCCGGTGATCGGCGACGAAATCATGCGCTTGGCCGGCGAGAGGGCCGCGCTTCCCTGGGAAACGCAAACCTCGGCGGGCGTCTCCCGTGAAAACGTCGATGCGGACATGTGCGCGGTTCTCCTCCACGCGCTGCGCGTGTCCGACCGCGTCAAGGCTTCGGTCAAGGAGAAGTCGGACGCAGAACTGCTGGATCATTACTTGCTTGCTATCGGCGGCTTGCTGACCAACCTCGGCGTGCTGTGCGTCGGACGACGGGTTGACCGCGCGCGCCTGGGGACCGCGCCGGTTGTCCAGGCCATCAAGTACGACGAGCAAGGGCAGAAGATCAACAAGTGGGTTTGGGACGACTACAGCCTATCGCCAGTCGAATTGATTGAGCAGATTTGGCGCGACATTCCGGACTTCAAGGAGCGCTACGAATTGCCGGATGGCCTCTATCGCCAAAATGTGCCGGTTTACGACGAGAAGGTCGTCCGTGAGCTTCTGGTCAACGCGCTGGTACATCGGCCCTACACCCAGCGCGGGGATATTTTCCTGAACTTCCATCCGGATCGCCTCCAGATCGTGAACCCCGGAGTTCTGCCGCTGGGCGTGACGCCGAACAACGTTCTGCATACCGCGGTCCGCCGCAACGAGAATCTTGCCCGGCTGTTCCATGACTTGAAGCTGATGGAGCGCGAGGGGAGCGGCTTTGACCTCATGTTCGAGATCATGCTGGCTCAGGGGCGGCATGTGCCGGAACTGAGGGAAGGGCCGGATCGCGTCGAAGTCGTGATTCGGCGCCGAATTCTCAAAGCCGAGGTCATTGACTTGATCGCGAAGTCGGACGAGACCTTCCAACTCACGCAACGCGAGCGCATTTGCTTGGGCTTGATCGCCCAGCATGAGGCGTTGACGGCCATTGAACTGGCTGAGAAGTTGGAGCTTCCCCGCGCGGATGACCTGAACCAATGGCTCGGGAGGCTCAAGACCCTCGGCATCATCTCTCAGCGCGGCCGGACGAAGGCGACCGAGTATTTCGTGGTGCCTGCCGTCTTGCGGAAGATGGAGTTCCGGGGCGGAACGAGCCTCAAGGGTATCGAGCGTCGCCGCTTGCAAGAGTTGATCCTAAAGGACCTGGAGATTTACCGGCAGGCCAGCATCAGTCAAATCCACAAACGGATCGGTGCTGAGATTCCGCGTAGAAAACTTCAGAACGAGCTTAAGCTTCTGGTTTTGGCTGGAAAGATCGCCGCACAGGGCCAGCGAAGGGGTTCCGTCTACTTATGGACACAGGCAGCGTGAATGGTTCATAACTGGGGCATAAGATATGACCATCGGCAGTAAAAATAAGCGTTTTTTTAAACATAGACTCCGACCGAGGTAAACCAGACGATGAGCGAGTCGGCTGCCGTAGAAACAGATATCTCCGAACTGGAACGGCTTCGGCGTGAAAACGCCGAGTTGCGGCAACAGCTCGGGCTTGTCTCGGCCGAGGCGTCCGCTCAGCTCGTGGCGGTGCCGGTAGAACTGCCGTTAGAAGACCCTTCTCGTCCGACACTCGACAAGTCGTCCGCGGTGCAGAATAAGATCATTCTGTTTCGGACCCTCTTTCGAGGCAGGGAGGATGTGTACGCCCTGCGCTGGGAAAATGAGCGGAGCGGCAAGAAAGGATATGCCCCGGCGACCTCAGACCCTTGGAGCCAGGCAAAGGACAAGCCTCGGACGTATCTGCCGCTCACCGACGAAGTCGTCCGCGATCATTTGGCGGGCGTGAAGACGATCGGGATATTCCCGCTGCTCAAGGACGCCTCTTGTTGGTTCCTGGCGTGCGACTTCGACAAGGATGGATGGCAGCTTGACGCTCTGGCATTCCTGGAAGTCTGCGGCCGTTATGCGGTGCCCGCGTACCTCGAACGTTCGCGCTCGGGGAACGGCGGTCATGTATGGGTTTTCTTCTCGGCGCCCGTATCCGCGGTGCAAGCGCGACAGCTTGGGATGCGTCTCCTGCGCCAGACGATGGATGCGCGCGGCGACATGGACCTGGGCAGCTACGACCGATTTTTTCCGAATCAAGATTTCATGCCTCGGGGCGGGTTCGGAAATCTTATCGCCGCGCCGCTTCAGAAAAAATGCCGTGCTCTGGGAAATTCGGAGTTCGTCGACGCTTCCACGCCGGAATTGAAGGCTTGGCCGGATCAGTGGGCGTTCTTGAGCGGAGTCCGCCGTCTTTTTCCGGATCAATTGGAAGCCTTGCTCCAAGCCTTGCCGCCCGTGACGGTCGGTTCGGCCAACCCCGGGCGGCCTGCCCGAGTGCCGGCGGTTGTTCGCATCCGTCATCCGGCTCCGAAGCAGATCCGCTGCGAACTGGGCGCTTCCTTCAGCGTGGAGCGGTCGGGCATCCCGCCGTGGATGCTTTCGCAGATCAAGCATCTGGCGGCGCTGCATAATCCGCAGTTTTACGTAAACGAGAGCCAGCGGTTTTCAAACCATAAGACCCCACAGTTCATCAAGTGTTACCGAGAAGACTTCAGCCATATCCATCTTCCCCGCGGGACCGCCGAAGAAATGCAGGCCCTTGCGCGGACGGCGGGCAGCGAACTGATCTGCGTGGACCGTCGGATCGTGCCCGAGAAGATATCCGTCGAGTTTCACGGAACGTTGAGCCAGGAACAGGACGCGGCGATCAAAGAGGTTCTGTCACATGACATAGGGGTGCTGGTGGCGCCACCCGGCGCCGGAAAAACCGTCATGGGCTGCTATGCCGCGGCGCAGCGCGGTCTGCCGACGCTGATTTTGGGCGACCGAAAGCCTCTCTTGGAGCAATGGCGCGTGCAACTCATGGCTCTACTGGGCCTGAAATCGCGTCAGGTCGGCCAAGTCGGAGGAGGACGCCATCGTCAGAGCGGCATCGTGGACTTGGCCATGGTCCAGAGTCTCGTTCGCCGCGATGACTTGCCGGAATTCTTTTCCAGCTACGGCTTCATTGTCTTCGACGAATGCCACCGTGTCCCGGCCTCCACGATCGAGGCCTGTCTCCGCGAAGCCCCTGCGCGCTATTTCTTGGGCCTGACCGCGACGCCCTACCGCAGCGACGGGCTTCAAGACATCATGACGATGCAGTGCGGTCCGGTCCGTCGCCAGATGGTGCGGGGGCCGGGCGCCTTGTCGTTGCGGCTGATTCCGCGCGAAACATCCTTCTCGTTCCTTCAGCCGGAGGGACGGCCGCCTATTCAGGAGATTTTCCGCTGCATGATCGAGGATGGGGCGCGAAACGCCTTGATCGAGCAGGACGTGCTGGCTGCTCTCGCGCGGGGACGGCGCTGTCTCATCCTAAGCCAATGGAAGGAGCATTGCCGGTTGATCGCGCGGGGACTTGCCGAGAAAGGCAAGACACCGTTCGTTCTGAATGGGGGGATGGGGAAGAAAGAGCGCACGGCCATACTGAATGCGGTCAAGGAGACGCCGCGCGACAAGGACTTGATCGTGGTGGCGACCAGTCAATATCTGGGTGAAGGGTTCGATTGTCCGCAGCTCGACGCCTTGTTTCTGACTTTTCCGAGCAAGTTCAAGGGCAAGCTGGTTCAATACACGGGCCGCGTCATGCGGGAGTTCCCGGGAAAATCGGACGCCGAGGTCTACGACTACTTGGACGCCAAGGTTCCGGTCCTCAAGCACATGTACGCGGGCCGCTATAAAACCTACAAAGCGCTTGGCGTCGAGGACGGAAATCCAGCGTAGGGTTTACGTAGGGGTCGGGGGTCCAAAGGGCAGGATGAGGCAGGAGCCGACTCGACGGCTCTCGACGAGGAATTCCCTGGACGCCCGGCGTCGAACGGCGGCGAATAGCTTTTGAGTCGCTTGCGTCTGCCAGTTCCGTCACGCCGGCTTTTGCTTATTTTTGCTGCACTTCTTACGTATTTTGCGAACGGCCTGAAAATCGGTAGCGTATGGTTTGCGTAGGAGTTTTGCCGAAAGCACCCACGACACCGCTACTATACGGGCATCCTATCATTTCTTCGGATATCTTCAGCAGTCCTCCCGACACCTGTGTACGTCCGGCTGGCAAAATCGGACTTATGGTGCTATCCTCCAGCCTGATAATCGCGACAATTAACGTAAATCTTGTTGCTGTTTCGTGAGGAGGCCATGAATTCGATTCGAAAGCTGGAAATGAATAGGCGTTACGAGGATGGCCTAAAACTTTGCAAGCATTGGGGCGATGATTTTTCGGTCATCAAAAAATATCTGGCGTCCATTTTTGATATGGATATCCTCGGTGTCAGGTCCCGGCTGGAGCGAGCGGATCGCTTCGCCGTCTGCGATGTTGGTGCGGGGGAAGGCACCATCACGGCGCATCTGGTGTCCCTTCTCCTGGAGAGGGCCAAGAAATCGACGATGATCACGGTCGATCTTATCGAGCCGGAAAATTCAGCGGCCGCGTTGCTGGCGAATCGTTTGTCGACGTTCTCGTCGCGTCCGAACTTGAAATGCGGCCAGCATGATGTCTCCGCCGAGCGCTTTTTCTCGGGCAAAAGGGACGCGGCCTACGACTTCATCCTTGCTTCCCATAGCCTCTACTTCATTGATATGGCCGTCTTGCAGGCCATGATTGCCGGCGTCGTTCGCGGTGGATACTTATGCACCGTCCTGGGTGCCGAGAGCAGCTGGATGTCGTATTTCAAGGATTTCTTCACCAAACGTCCGTCCGTTCATGGCGGGACATTTCTCAAAGCGTTCGATACTTCCGTTCGGAAAGGCGACTGGATCACCGACAGGCAAAAAATCGAGACGCGTTTGGACCTCGGACGAATGTGGTGGCCTTCGCCGGACGAAATCAACGACGAGTCTAAGAACATGATGTCGCTGATCCTCCAGAAAGATTTTGACGACTTATCCTCCGATGATCGCAAGCGGGTTCATGGGGAGATTCTGGCGCACCTCCAAAAAAAGCGAATGATGCTCGATGGGGACTATTTCCTCAGTCGCCGGGAAGCCTGATGTCGCGGCCGATCTTAAAAAAAGCCAATCTCGCCGTTTTCGGCTCGCTCTTGGTCATTGGGACCATTATAGCCACGCTCGGATCGGTCTCGTTGCCAATCGGAAACAAGATCAGCAACTTTTGGCCCGGTATCGTGATTCAAGCTCTTGGGGGACTCTGGTTCGGGCCGTTCGGTGCTGCCGCCGGCGTCGTTTTTCCGATTTTCTCGAATTTGATCATAGGCGGGAGCAAGGCCCAAATCTTGGGGTTTATCCCGGCCAACATCGCCCAATCTTATTGTCCTCTGATGTTTTATCGAATCTTCCAGAGGCGACCGCAGATTTCGAATTTCTCCGACTTCGGTTTCTTTGTCGTTTTCGTATGTACGCTCCCGATGTTTATCGCCGGGCTCCTGGGACCGGCGGCCCTTCACCTCTTCGGGATTAAGCCCTTTATTCCGATCCAGTATCCCTTGGAAATCTACGACTGGGCCATCATCCATTTCCGGACGCTTTTGCTGATCGGCGTGCCCATGATGATCTGGGTCGCGCCGAAGGCCATCGCCGTAAAAATCGTCGAACCGTACTGGCCCGATCAAACCGACGGCCGTTCGTATCATTTCCTATCGATCAAGCTCTTCGCGAGCATGGGTTTGGTTACCCTGTTCCCGCTCATTTTGATCGGCATTTACCAGATAGGCACCATGGACAAGACGGGAATCTTGCGGCCTAATTTTCTGGCGATCGCGATCAACGTGGCATTTTTCTCCTTGCTGGTCGTCTCTTCCATTCTGACCGACGTCATCGCCCGCCCTATAGAAGAGATCATCGAGAAAATCGAAGAGCTTTCCAAGACGCATCTCCTCGACGTCAATTTTCAGAACCTCGAATCCGGGCAGGATCGGCTGACGCATGTATCCCGTACGATCGAAGACCTGTTCGCCAAGTTGCGCTCGTATGAGCGCACGAGGGCGATGCAGCAGCTCGCGGCCCAAGTCGCCCACGATATCCGTTCGCCGCTGGCCGCGCTCGACTCCGTCATTAAGGATGTGTCGTCTCTTCCCGAAGGCAAGCGCATCCTCATCCGCAGCGCGGCAAGCCGCATTCGCGATATAGCCAACCATCTCATTGAAAAAAATCGCGAAGCCGTGGCGCTTGCCAAAGGAGCCGACGACACCGCCGCATCGGCGACCGTCGTCGAGCGGATGTCGGTCGAGCTTCTTTCCAGTCATCTCGATCCGCTGATCACGGAGAAACGTCTGCAATTCCGATCAAGAATCGGTGTCGAGATCGAGTGCCACCTCGATACCGCCTCTTACGGCCTCTTCGCCCGAATGCAGCCTATTGAATTCAAACGGGTTTTCTCGAACCTAGTCAATAACGCTGTCGAAGCGTTGGGCGACGACGGCGCGGTCAAGGTTGAATTGGATTCCAAGGAAAATCAGATATTGATTCGAGTCTGCGACAACGGTAAGGGCATTCCGCCCGAAATACTAGCCAAACTCGGCCAGCGGGGAGAGACGCATGGCAAGCCCGGGGGCTCGGGTCTTGGCCTCTATCATGCCAAGACCAGCGTGGAATCTTGGGGCGGCAGCTTCGCGATAAAATCTGAGGTCGGCAAAGGCACGACTGCGACCGTCATTCTTCCGCTGGCCTCTCCGCCGAAGTGGTTCGTCTCCAAGCTGGAATTGCCCGTCGGCAGCACCATCGTCGTTTTGGACGATGATAACAGCATACATCAAGTGTGGCAGGGGCGATTCGACTCCCTCCGTGCGAGCGGGACGCGCCTCGATTCCCGCCATTTCTCGACGCCCGATGAGCTTCGCGATTGGGTCGGGAGCTACGGGACGCAGGCAAAAAGTGCCGTTTACCTCATGGACTATGAGCTGCTTGGCCACAAGGAGACGGGATTATCGCTGATTGACGAACTTGGTCTTGGCGGCAACGCGATATTGGTCACGAGTCGTTTTGAAGAGCAGGCGATCCTTGAGGAATGTCTCAGACTTGGCGCAAGGATGATTCCTAAAGGCCTTGCGGGATTCGTTCCGATCCAGCTCATTATAGCGTCGGTCGCCTCGGGAAACCTTGAGATCGCACGCTCGCCGTTGGAGGCGGTCCTCATCGATGATGATGAGCTCACTCGCGCGCTATGGGAGTCCGAGGCCGTAACTGCGGGAAAAACCTTTAAGGCATATCCCGATATAAAATCCTTTCTCGTCGATATTGAGAAGAATGCGGTTCTCGTGCCGAAGGATGCCGCGCTCTACGTTGATGTCGATCTTGGCGGCGGAATCAACGGCGAGAGCGTCGCCAAGGAACTTCATCGCCGCGGTTTCAAGAACATTCGTTTGGCGACAGGCTATGACCCGTCGGAATTCGCGGAGATGTCCCACGTTCGCGAAGTCGTCGGGAAGAACTCGCCCTGGGGATGAGTCGAGTCGCTGAGACGTAAGATCGCGTCACTGAGGTGGGAGGAAGGGGAAATGGCGACTGACTCGGGGCTTCGTGGCTTGATCCACGATATCAACGCGAAATGCTGGAACCTCAAGACGGCCGCCGAGATTCTGCATGGTAAACCCCCGGCGGAAGAACTGCGTTTGCTCAAGCTCATGAAGGATCAGTCGCGCGTTCTTGCCGACAAGATCGCCGCCTACGAGGCGCATCGCAGCGAGTTGCTGAAGGACTAGAAAATTGGCGGAGGAGCGCTTGGACGAGCGCCGCGATGATCGAGCGCGCGCTACTTGGCCGGCACTTCCAGTCGCACGTCGTCGACGTACATCTCCCCGCGGTAGAAATTGACGTGCGGGTCCCCGAGCATGAAGTAGTCGGGAAAGCCGTCGGCGTGGAAGACCTTGGCGACGGGCAGGCTGGCCTCGTAATTCTGCTTGCCGCCGTACTGGAAATCGCCCTCGATCTTGAGCGTGTAGGTCTCCGTGGTCCGGGCGATGCAGACCTCGTACCACTTGTTGTCCAGATACGCGTCGACGGCGCGGACCTGCTGGACCTCGGCTTCCACGTTCCATTTCCCGGCCGAGTAGCCGACGAACGGCTGCCCCGTGCGGTCGTAGTTGTAGACCGTCTCCCGGTGGTCGCGGTCCAACGCGAACATGTTGATCATGTGCCGGCCGGTTTGGAGGAATTCCTTCCCGTTCCAAATGTAGGACCAGGCGCCGCCCTTGATCTGGTCGTCCGGGTAGTCGTTGTTGTCCGAGTCGATCACGACTTTCCGGTGGTGATGAATGTAGACGTTGTTGTGCGGACTGGGCTCGGAGTCCAGGATCGCCAGCCAATAGAACCCGTTCTCGTACACCGAGGACATGTCCAGCCACGGCTCGGCCCGCTCCGTGCCCAGGTAGCCGTTTTGCTTCTCGCTCACGCTCGACCCGAAGGACGGATAGCCGACCCGGGCGCAGATCCGGTACACCGGGGGCAGGGGGCCCGCGGAGCGCAGCACGGTCGCGTCGGTGTGGCGGGGGGAACGGATGCGCAGGACGTGGTTCTTGGGATTCGTCGGGTCCGTCACGATCTCGGCCAGACCGTCCGAGGCGGCCGAGGTCTCGCGCGAATAGCTTTGAAGCTCGAGCCAGCCGTCCTGCCCCAGGCGGCTGGACGATCGAAACGCGTTCTTCGGAGGCGCGAAAGAGGCGTTCTTTTCCTTGAAATAGGCCCCGTTGTCCGCGTAACGGTCGGAGTCCGTGTCCGTGTAGACGACGGCTTCCCACTCCTTTAATAGGGGAGTCGGGGTCTCAAAGCGCTCCTGATACTTCGTTTCCCAGCGGACGTTCTCGGCGGACGCCGGGCGAGTCGCGAGCAGGGCGAACGAGAGAAGCAAAGCAAGAAGCGGTCTCATGGGTGTTGCCGTTGTCCGGCGCGATGAAGTATCCTCTCGCGAGAGGATATCATGAAACGAGCGATTTTGTCGGCGTTCATCCTGGTGGCGGCCGCTTCCATTTTCGCGAGCGCGGGCCGCGACGGCGGCGGGTCGAGATCCTCCAATGATACTGTCTATCGTCGGCGGCGCGTGAACGTGCCCAAGACGGCGATGCCGCGGCCCGAGCACGTCGTGCACGGAGAATCCCACGCGGCGTTCCCGAAAAATGACGAGTCGGGGGCGGCGATCTCGAAGTCCGCCGCCTCGATGCCGCCCGCGCATCACTCGTCCGTCATGCGAAACGCGGACTTCGCGCGGAACATGCCCCAATTGGAGCGCGCCGAATCCCGCCCCAACCAATACTATTGGCACAACGAAGGCGGCATGCGTTACAGCCATTATTACGACGGCCGCGTCCACTGGTACGGCTTCTACCACGGCCCGACGTTCTACTGGACCCGCTATTACGGCAACCGTTGGTGGTGGTTCGACGCGCATTTCGCGCGTTGGGTGTTCTGGGGCAACGGCTACTGGTGGTGGCCCGGTCCCGGGGGCGTCCCTTACGTCTACATGGACAACAACTATTATCCCTACGAAGGCGCGGGCGTGACCGTGGAGCAAGCCGTGACCCAGGCTCCGCCGTCGGCCATTCCGGCGCCGGCCCAGGACAAGGGGACGACGACGAACAGCGCCGACGGGCGGCGCATGGTGCAGGTCTTCGGCGCCGACGCCCAGGCGTTCCTGTACGACAAGACCGTCACGCCGCCGACGTACCTCAAGTACCTCGGCCAAGGCGTGACGAAAGTCCGCTTCTCCGGCGGCAACGGCGGCGCGCCGATCCAGATCCTGGTCGAGTTCAAGGACGACACGTTCGCGATGTTCGACGCGGACGGGAACTCCCAGAGCGCGGCGGTCAAGTCCGACGAGTCGGCCGCGGGCGCGCCGCCGCCGACGCCCGACTCGATCCCGCCCCCGCCGACCTCCGCCCCGGGGCAGTGAAGCGCCGCGCCGTCCCCTGGACCGCGCTGGCGTTGGCCGCGGTGGCCGCGCTGTTCTTCGCGCGCATGCGCGTGCGGGTGGACCCCGACCTGTTCTTCCATTTGAAGGAGGGGGGGCGAGTGCTGACGGATCGCCGCCTTCCTCTCGTCGAGGAGTACTCCTACACGCGGGCGGGCAAGCCGATGGTCGCGACCGAGTGGCTGTCGGGCGCGATCTTCGCCCGGCTGTTCCGCGCCGGAGGCTACCCGGCCGTCGCGGCGTTCAACGTGCTGCTGATCGTCGCGGCTCTGTGGCTGATGACGCGAGTGTGGGACGAGGGCGGTCCGCCGGAATCGCTGCGCGCGCTGATCGCGGCGCTGGCCGCCTTCGCTTTCCTGAGCTTCGCCGCGGCGAAAGTGCAGAACTTCACGTTCTTCTTCTTCGCGCTGTTCCTATTTTGGGTCCGGCAGTGGGAACGGGGACGGCGTTGGGCGCCGTGGGCGATGGCCGCCGCTCTTGTGCCGTGGGTCAACCTGCACGGCGGCTTCATGCTCGGTTGGGTGTTGCTGGGCGGAGTTTGCGGACTGGAATTCTTGAAGACGCGGGAGACCGCCGCTCTGGCGCCGTGGGCGCTGGGGACGCTCGCGTGCTTTCTCCATCCCAACGGCGCGACGGCGTTCGTGTATCCGCTCTGGTTCTTTTTTAAGGCGCCGGCGGGAAGGGGACTGATCGTCGAGTGGCGGCCGCTCGCCCCCGCGCTGACGGCGGCGCCGTACGTCCTGATCCTGGGCGCTTTTCTCGCGGCGCGGCCCGATCGGCTGCGGGCGCGCTTCCCTTGGGCTCTTCTTGCCTGCGTCTTTCTCGTTCTCGGGCTGCGGACGCGCAAGTTGCTGCCGTTCTTCGCGCTGGCGGCGGGCGCGGCGATGGGCTTGTCTTGGACGCGCGCGGTCCTGGACCGGACGCGGGCGGACCTTTGCCTGGCGGGGACGCTCGCGGTTCTGCTGTTCATCGGCGCGGTCGAGGGGAGCGAGGCGCGCGCCCTGGCCGCCGACGGCCCCGTCTCGGACATGGAGCGCGCGTACCCGCGCGTCGCGGCGGAGAAAGTCGCGGCGCTGTATCCGGGCCGCCGGCTGTTTCATCCGTACGACTGGGGCGGTTATCTGGTCTACAAGATCGCCCCGGGCGTGCCGGTCTTCGTGGACGGCCGGCTTGACCCGTATTGGACCTTGCTGGGAGACTACGAGACGCTTATCCACGCCGCGCCGGGCTGGGAGCGTCTTGCCGACGGCTACGGCATCGAGACGGCGCTGCTTCCGCCCGGCTCGCCGTTGGCGCGGGCGCTCGGCCTCGATCCGCGTTGGAAGGCGGTGGGCGACGACGGGCGCGCGGTCCTGTTCGCCCGTCGCGACCTGCGGCCCTGACCGCTACTTCTTCGGGCCCTTGTAGCCCGGCAAGTCCTTGGCGAGAGGATTCTTCGCCCACGCCAGCGCTTCCGCGACCGCCTTTTTGAAACCATCGACGGTGAATTCGCCATCGGGGCCGAGCTTCGTTTTGATGTGCTTATAGAAAAATAGCGCCCAGAAGAATTCCGCGTCCGGCGCGGAGGTCTTCTCATAACCGCCCTTGTCGCGCACTTCACCGGAAAGGCCGCGATACGGGTCGTTGCCGAGATCTCGTACGTCGTCGCCCAGCTGCTTGTGAGAGATGTCGTTCCCGAACACGTCCTTGAGCCAGACCTTCATCTCCTTCACCATCCGCGGCCAGAAATTCTTCTTCACGACCTCGGTGATCGTGACGGGAACCACTTCGACTCCCATTCGCCATAAGCCCGTCAGCTCGTGATGATGATCGTCTTGACGAGGCTTCTTGCCTTCTTTCCTCGCGATCAGGGGGATGGGCTTTCCTAAAAGAAGTTTCAGCAGGTCCTTCGGCTTCAGGGCCTGATAGCCGCGTTTCTTCTTCTCCACCTCTCGAAAGCTCACATTCGGCTGGCCGGGGCCGACGGAAAGAACCGGCTTCACTTCGACGCCGGAAGGCAGACGATCCTCTTCGGAAAGCTTGTCGTTCAGCTTGGCGGCGGAAGCATCGACGAGATTCACGAAATCATTGCCGACTCCCAGCTTCTTCGCCAGGCGCTTCGCTTTCTTCAGCATTTCGGCCGAGCGTTTGGTCTCGAAGGCGGCTCCCAGTTGCCACACCGGACTCAGCGACGAAATTTTCCCGCGGGCCTCCTTATCGGATATTTCTCCATTTTTTACGGCGGCCTTGATCGCCTCCAGTTCCCTCGTCAAGACCGAGTTCGCTTTCGCGGCGTGACTCTCCGTGTGATTGACTTCCATGACCCGTAGGAGGGCCTTAACCTGTTTTGATTTCTTCGCGGAGGAAAGATTTTTCTCGAATCCCTTGATCGCCCCCAATTGCAGCGCCATGTCCCCCAGGACCTCGCGATGCACCGCGTTATCCGCGTCCATGTTCGCGATGGCCTTGAGAGACGGGGCCAATGCGACGTAATGCGAGCCGAGTTTGCTGGAGATGACGTCCTGCACGCCGGACATCATGCCTGCCGACATGGAAGCGTCGGCGGGCGCGCGCGTCTCGGAAACGCGGACTTCGCCGACGGACACCAGCGCCGAAACGGGAATCGCGCTCAGGGAAGAGGCCACAACCAGGGCCGCGATCAAGAGGAATCGGAATGGGCGAATCATAGCCATTCATTCACTGTAACAGAACGCGCTCGCCGGGGCAGGTGTCCAAGTGCCCAAGCGGCTTAAAGCGTAGGGCCCACGCGCGCATGAGACCAAAGCCCCATGTGACCAAACTCCTATTGACAGAATTAAATGGCGGGGCTACAGTCCCTCGATGCGCGCCGAGCGCTGCACAGGGGCGTCCTCTGTTTCGTTTTCCATTTTTGTCGCGGGACTGTCTCTGCTTCTCGCGCCGTGCGTCTCCTGGGCGGGCGTGTCGCTCACCGCGATTTCGGGCGCCGTCCAAGTCCATTCGACGGACTGGGTGCTGGTCTCGAAGACTCCCATGCCGTTGGAGGAGGGGGAGACGGTCCGCACCGCCGCGGGGGCCAGCGCGATCCTGATCTTCACCGACGGCTCCCGCGTCGAGCTGACGGGAAACACCTCTTTCACCGTGGAGAGGACGGAGACGACGAACTACTTCATGGGCCTGAGCCTCGGCCGGCTGCGGGCCTTCGTGTCGAAGGTCGCCGCGCGCAAGTTCCAAGTCCGCACGCCGACGGCGGTGTGCGCCGTGCGCGGCACGGAGTTCCAGGTCGAGGTCATGAGCGACGGAAGCACCAACGTCGACCTCTATAAAGGACTGCTGGCGGTCGAGGATCATCGCGGCCAGCAGATTCTGCTGCATCCCCACGAAAGCACTCGCGTCGACTACAAGGGCCTGGGAGCTCCGAAAAGGACGGCTTTGCGGCAGGCGTTGGACCGGGAGAAGCTGCGCGGAATGATGCGCCGCGAGCTGGTGCTGGACCAGTCCCGCAAGCAGATTCAGGCCGCGGCGGTGCGCGAACTGAGGTTGGCGGATTACCAGGAAGGCAAGACGGTGATCAACGCTTTCGGCGACCGGGTTCGGGTGGAGGAGTACATCGTGCGGCCCTCGCCCGATCAGTTCAAGCTGGTCGTGCTCGACAGCGCCAAGGCGAGCTTCAACTATTTTTACTATCTCGGGACCTTTAACACGACTCTACCCACGGACTTGAGCGTGGCGCTCAACCAGCTCCAGGGGACTGTAGGGGCTCCTCCCACCTATTATCTGACGTCGTTCCAGACCGCGCGCTCCAATACCGTCGACTCGGTCGTCGAGATCGCCAACGGCGGGCATCCCGTGAACGTCAATAACAATGCCAGCAACGATCCGAACGAGGTGGTCACATCTTATTTCAACGCGGCCCAGAACGCATACCTGGCCGTTCCCACCGGAACGGCGTTTTATAAGACGTTGTTCGATAACGACGGACTTTACGTCGACGGCCAGCTGAAGTCGGGTTGGACCGGCAGCGGGATTCTGACCTATCGCACGGACCTCGGTTCGGTCGGCCCGACGGCGTCCACTACGAACGACCCGATCACGGGGGCTCTCCTTGCGACGGCGCTGCCCACGCTGGTGGGCTATAGCAACACTTTTCCGAACGCGAACCTCATCCAGCAGCGCTTCTTGTTTTCCTACAGCGACAATACTTTTCTCAACTACGACAACTACATCATCGACAACAACGGGAAGATCGCGACGACGGCCCAGTTCTCGAACGCGACGGACGCGACCTCCTTTCATCAGCAGCTGCTGAACTTCAACTATGAGCAAGTAATCACGGCCTCCGAGTTCGGAGGAAGGACGATCGATCTGGTGGTCGCGCCTAAAATCTTGGTGCAGTCGGGACTTATTCAGTGAGTTCTTGGACGAGGGGGCTTTTCGTCGCCGCAGGGATTCTCATGTCGTTGTCGGTCGCCGTGGAGGCTCAGGACGTGAAAGTGGATTCGACGACGCATTCGGAGGCGCCGGCGGTGCAAATCGTGCCGATCTACGGGTTCCAATTTTTGAGCGGGCAAAACTTTTACACGGGAGAACAGCCTTTACTCTCCGCCGACGCCTCCGGCGTCTTCGCGCCGGCGATGAAGCTGAACGACCAATGGGCGTTGCTTCCCTCTTTCACCAGCAACTACACGGGGACGCGGCAAGTGTTGGACCTGGTGGCGGGCGGCTCGTTGTTCACGGCGCAGTGGGACAACGCGGTGATGTTCAAGGGGATTTACACCCCGGACGGCAGCTCCTGGCGGATGAAGCCGTACTCCGGATTCAAATACGAGTTCCTGCGCGAGACCGCCGACGAACAGATCGGGCACGGCCTCTACGATTATCGCCAATGGGACGCGGGCGTCGACGCGGAGTACGTCTACCTCGATCCCTTCGCCGTGCGCTTCGGGATCGACTATTACCAAACCCACTTTCCCAACTACACCAGCCTGGAGTCGCAGGCCGCGACGCAGTTCCAGGGGCAGGACTTGGCGCGGGAGCTGGTCGGGGATTACGTCTTGGACACTCATAACGTTCTCCTGACCTCCGATGCGGAGTGGCCGCTGCCTTTCGGAGGCGCCGTGTTAGAAGGGCGGGCGAGCTTTCTCGACGAACGCTTCCCGACCCAGCACGTGGTCGACGGGAGCGGCGACCTGATCTCGACGCTGCGCGAGGACCTGGTTTCCAGCATCGGCCTCGGCGTCAAGAAGCCTTGGGAAATCCACGAGGAGCTGAAGATCCTGGGGGCGTTCAACGCGACGTACAGTTTCGACGACTCCAATCAGAGCAGCTTCGACGCGTCGGAAACGCGCTACATCCCGCTCTTCTACAACTACCACGAGATCAAGCTCGCTCCGGACGTGAAAATCTTCGTCGGGCCGGCGAAGACGCCGATCGCGATCGACGTTTCCGGGGCTTGGTGGCACCGCAGCTACCCGAATCGTCCCATTCAGGACGCGTCCGGGATTTACTTGAGCCCTTCCCTTTATACGGACAGCTGGATGGCCGCGGCCTCCGTCGCCTATCCGATCGCCGAGCATTTCAATTTGATGTTCACCTTCCAGTACGGACAAGAGACCTCGAATCAGCAGTTCCTG
>Ga0206871_10098_pt1 | contig 23252 bp, 21 predicted proteins | sample Alteio_BWOrgCont_33_FD_152627 | JGI IMG/M metagenome (GOLD analysis project Ga0206871, IMG submission 152627) | Enriched cells from forest soil in Barre Woods Harvard Forest LTER site, Petersham, Massachusetts, United States -... | ecosystem: Environmental > Terrestrial > Soil > Temperate forest >...
GGAGAGCGCAACACGGCGATGAGGGGGACGTCTTGCAACGGGTTATCGAGCAAATGTAAGACACTCAACAGGTCCGCGATTTCACTGCTCTCATAAAAGCCCCGGCGCTCGACATGCAAAGGCACACCCGCATGGGCGAATTGTTTGGCGAAGATCTCGGCCTTGCCGGAGGGTGAACGCAGCAAAATCGCCATATCACGCCAATCCACGGCACGAAAAGCCTGTTCTGCGTCATCCCAAATCTCATGAGATGCGGCGCGCAACTCCTGAAGCCGGAGCGCAAGCATCCGGGCCTCCTTTTCCGATTCCTCCAGATCCGCTAAATCGCCGTCGGCATCGAAACTATCATCGCGCCCTGATTTTGTGCGTAATAACAACTCCGAACACGGTCCAGCAACATCCTTCAGTGCTGCGCGCGTCTCCGGGGAGCCAAATTTCAACCGGGCAGCCTCGTCATACTCCACGCCGCCGATTTCGGCGCGCATCAGGGGGGCAAAGAACGAATTCACAAAGTTCAGCAAAGATTCGCGGCTGCGAAAATTGTCCGTGAGGGGAATGGTCTGCCCATTTTTACCGTGCCAAAGGCGGGCGTAATCGCGAAAAATTTTCGGGTCTGCCAGGCGAAAACGATAGATGCTCTGCTTTACGTCACCGACAAGAAAACGGTTCGCGTCCTGGCCGTCGCGCGCGAGAGCGCAGATGATCTTGTCCTGCGCGGCGTTGATGTCCTGGTATTCGTCCACAAAGATGTAACGCAATTTCCCGCGCCAATAATCAGCGGTATCGGTGGGACCATTCGCTTTGAAATCCCAAAGCAATTTAAGCGCGAACTGTTCGAGGTCGTGAAAATCCAGGACGCCATCATGGCGTTTGCGCGCGGAAAAGTTTTCGGAAAATTCCGCCGTCAATCGCAACAGAGTACTCATGTGGTCCCGAACCCAGGTCCAATCTTCGGCCAATGGGTCGGCGGTTTTTGCGGCGGCAAGTGAATTTAAAAACTTGGCTTCTTCAAAAAAAGCCTTGAGCGGTTCACGAAGCGCGGTGAACCGCTTTGGCGGATAATTTTCCTTGCCATCAGCGGCCAGGATTTTTTGAAATAATTCCGGAGATTGGGAGGCGTGCAGTATTTGCAGGCATTCAGCAGCCTTCGGATTTTCCTTATTGAGATGCTTGAGATCGGGTATCCATTCTGTCCGCCAGCCAACAATCGCCTCATCGAGCCAATCGCGCCATAGAACCGGTTCGGCTGAGGAAAAGCATTTGATTTGCCGCGTCAGCCAATCATCAGCGTCGGCCCGAGTTTGGATGTAATTGTGCAGGCGCCAAACGAGGGCACGGATATTTTCATCCCGGCCGTTGCCGTAAACTTTGATGAGTTCCTGCGCGGTGAGGGAAAATTCATCCTGACCCTCATAATGTGAACTGAAAAGTTCGTCGAGAATTTCATCTGCGAGCAAACGGGTTTGAGATTCATCGAGCAAGGCCAGTTGGGGATCAAGGCCCAGTTCGTGAAAATGTTCACGCACAAGTTTGAAACAAAAACCGTGCAGTGTGCCGATGGGCGCGGCATCAAACAGGGCCAGTTGCGCGGCGCAGTGGGCGTCGGCAAAACCTTCGAGGGTGGCGCGAAGGCGGCGTTTTAATTCGGTGGCGGCAGCCTCGGTGAAGGTGACGACCAGGATTTCATCGAGCGAAGCATCCTCGCTGCGAATCAAAGCCACACAGCGTTCGATGAGGGTATGGGTCTTGCCGGTGCCGGCACCGGCCATGACGAGCACGTTTCCACGGGCCGCGACTGCGCGCCGTTGAGAAGGCGTCAGGAGATCGATTTCGCTCGGCGGTTCCATGCGGATATTGATTTGTGATCGATATTCAACGCGAGTGACATTGAAATTTCGCTTTCCATCGTAGTTCGGAAGTCGTAAATGGTAAACCATCATGTCAGAGGGAATGAGGCTAAAAGACCAGCCGGCCAGCCAGCGTCCGCGCGAACGGCTTGCGGCCCTGGGGGCAGATGCATTGAGCAATGAGGAATTGATCGCTATTTTGTTGCGGACGGGATTGAAAGGCGCGAATGCGGTCGAAGTCGGCAGGCAATTATTGCGAAAGTTTGGGACATTGAATTTGCTCGCCCGGGCTTCCGTGACGGACCTGCAAAAGGTCCGTGGGATCGGGCGCGACAAGGCGGTGACGTTGGTGGCGGCATTTGCGCTGGGGCAGAAAATGGCGCTCGAACTCCAGTTGGAATCACCGGTCCTGGACAATCCCGACAACGTGGTGGCATTACTCCGCGCGCGGAATCTCGTCAAACCGGTGGAAACGCTGCAGGTATTATTGCTCAACACGCGCCACAAATTGATCCGTGTGGAAGAACTGATGGACGGCACGCTCGACACGTTGCTGGTGCATCCGCGTGAGGTTTTCAAAAGCGCGATCACGGCCAATGCGGCTGCGGTCTTATTGGCACATAACCATCCGAGCGGCGACCCGACTCCCAGCGAAGCGGACATCAAAGTGACACGTGATCTGATCCGCGCGGGACAGCTTTTGAAGATCGAGGTGCTGGATCATATCATCATCGGCCGCGCCACAGCGGAGAGGCCTAGGGATTATGTGTCTTTGAGGGAATTGGGATATTTTGCGGTTTAGCGCTTAGAACCTATCCGGGCGATCTTCATGGAACCACCAACTGATAAAATCTTTGCGAGCCGGTATTTGGGTCGGTAAAACTGAAATTGTTGTTGGTGCTGGAAATTTTTCCCACGGTCGCCCATGACTTCGGGAGGTTGGTGGTGGACTGGACATCGTAAACGACATTGGACAGACCGAGCCATTGGAGAGTCGGTGATGCGTTGGTGAAAGAGATCCCGACAACCGGGTTAGTCACATTGAGGACCGTCCATTCCAGCCGCACAACGCTATATTCCGGAATCATAACGGTGTTGGTCACGGTATCAGTCTCGATGAAGATGTTATTCGTTGGCGGATTGGAGTTCACAGCGGTTGGGTCGGCGCCGGTGACGTAGGTTTCGAGGAATTGGTTCGTCAAAACGAAGCCGCCTTCGGTGATGCGGACGGGGATAGGGTTTGTGCCTTTATTGGTAAGCAGGACATAACGTTTGCCGTTGCTGCCCTGGTAGGCCTGCGCGTAAAGAGCCGGCATAAAACCGATTCCATTAGTATCCATTGGCACGATTGGGCAATTCGTACCAACGGTGGTGGGATATACTGCTGTGGAACGATTAATGGCCCAATAGGCGACGGCTTCGGCAGAGCCCTGGGCGCTGAGAAAATAACCGAAAGGCAGGCCGATGGTGTTGGTGACCATATTATTCGTGGCAGCATGGTCCACGGTGTTCCAAAATTGATTGGTCGAGTCCACGCCGCTGCCGTTCACCAATTGGTAACTGCCGACGAATTTCATCTGTTGGATGGTGGACAGGCGCATGACGTATTCTGCCCCGTAAATTCCCCCATAGAGGGTGCTGGTGGGTGGATATTGAGCACCGAGGCCATCGCCCTCAGTGGGATTAAATTCGGTGCAAAGATATTGCATGTTGGTCGTGGTCCGTGGCATGAGGATGTTGGTGACGTAAAGGGTGGTATTGCTGAACAGGACGCCGTTGTCCATCGCCATCAGATCGTCAAAGGAGCTATTCGTGGGAAACTCGGGATAATGATGATAAACAACGGCGTTCCAGTAGGGTGTGGGATAATTACTCAGGTCATTGTCCCAACTCAAGCCGGGGCGGGCGGGGTCGCTGAAAAAAACGGCGATAACGGCGTTGGAATCGACGGCTTTGATGGCGTTTGCGTAAGGGAGCATTTTATTGGCGTAATCGGTGCCATTGGTGAAGAATTCGTTGGCCCCTTGAAACAGATAAGGTTCATTGCATAATTCCCAGGCTGCCACGTGGATATGATTGGCAAGGGCGAACGCGGCGAACGCGCCGGCGGAGGTATTCGTATCCGTGAAGCCATTGATGCAGACGATTATGTTGGCGCCATTCAGATTAGCGGCCATGGCGGCGAAATTGGTGAACCAGGCTCCGCCTTTGCCAAGGAGCGACAGGTAGCAAGTGGCACAAAGGTTGGAGGCGGTACTGTTAGGACCTTGCTCCATGCCGATTTGGTTGACCCAATTTGTCTCAGTCAATCCGTTGGACCAGCAGAAGGCATCACCTGAAGTGCCGCCCGGGAAAAGCAACCAGCCGGGAGAAAGCTGGGCGGCGTAATGTTGCATATTGGTATCACCATATTCCATACCGGTGCCCAGCAACTCGGCGGTGAAACCGGCGAACCCGATATTGAGCGGCGTGGAATTAGTAGTGGAATACGCCACCACAACGTTTGTGTCGCCTAGCGCCTGGAATTCCGGCGTGAACCAACAGCCGGCGACCAGGATCAAAAACGTGAAGAAACGAGATTTCATGTGCACTGAGGCATTCTGAAAGCTAATTATATGCCTTCTTTATCAAAAAATCTTGAAATATTTAGGAAAATTGGTGTCAAGTCGTGGAGGGTGTTAAAGGTATACAAATTCCCAATCGTCGGTGTCTATTTCATGATGGCAATTGTGACGGCGGATGAATGATAGTTCCGAAAACTCTGAAAATGTCCCGGTAGAGATTGGCCTCAGTCCACGCCAAGTCCGAATGTATTTTTTTCAAAAGTCAGATTGGCTCATCTTCGGTGTTACCAGCTTTGGTTCGTTGGTGATTTACGTATTGACGCTTATACCCAGCGTTAACCTGGAAGAATCCGGGGAATTTTGTCACCGGCGCGATGTATGCCGGCATACCGCATCCGCCCGGCTATGCGCTTTGGACTTTATGGACATGGATGTTTATAAAATTATTGCCGATCGGTAATATTGCATGGCGTGTGGGATTTGCGAGCGCCATGGCGGGAGCTTTGGCTTGTGGCGTGATTTCCATAATGGTTTCGCGGATCGGCGCCGAAATTTTGAAACAATTTCCGCATGGTTTGAAACTTTATGAGGAAAAGTGGTTACGGGGAACTTGTGGGTTCGCAGCAGGGATTCTTTTCGGAGTCAACAGCGCACTATGGTCGCAGGCCGTAATGGCCGATCCATGGTCATTGAGCATTTTGTTTCTTTGCCTCGTTTTATGTCTGTTGATGCGATGGGTTTATGAGCCGGTTCAAAAGCGTTATTTGTACGGGGCCGCATTCTGTTACGGACTGTTGCTGACCAACAGCCAAATCCATTTTGCATTCATGCCGGCAATTCCATTTTTAGTGGCGATGGGGAATCTAAGAGTCGGCAGGGATATGTTTCTGAGTGGTTTCATCTTGTTTTTATTTTGGGCAACCACAGATATTTTCGGGATTCTACCCTTCAGGCGGGAATTCGGAACAAAATTTCGTTTCATTTTTATTTTGCTTGGTGTGCTAACCAGCCTGCTTGGGGTTGTTTTAGTAATAAAAACGCGCCGGGCATTTTCGGAAATTAAAATCATCATTATTTGCTACGTTTGTTTCTTGTTTGGTTTGTCTCTGTATTTTTATTATCCAATCGGTTCGATGACGGATCCCCCAATGAATTGGGCCTATCCCCGGACGATTGAGGGATATTTCCACCTTATCACGCGCGGTCAATATGAGGAAATGCATCCGACAGATAACATTGGCAGATTCCTTGGACAGGCCTGGATGTACCTTAAGGTAACTTGGAATGCTTTCGGCTGGCCTTACCTGCCTGTAGTTATCGTTCCATTTCTGTATTTGCATCGACTTGGCAAAGTGGAACAAAAGTGGATTTTAGGATTAAGTGCGTCGTTTATTTTTTTGGCTTTCCTTATGATCGTAGTGGTTAACCCGGATCGCGCAATCGGCAGCGATAACGGACCATGGAGTGACTGTGCATTTATTTCCTCATCGTATGTTATACTGGCAGTCTGGTTTGGCTACGGTCTGACTCTTTTGGGAATTCTGCTGACAAAACGGGCCAATTCACGGCATCCTGATTGAAATGATTCATTCGACGGCCATCATCCATCCGAAGGCGAAATTGGATGCTACCGTTTGCGTGGGACCATACGCGGTGATCGATGAGGGCGTGGAGTTGGGGGCGGATTGTGTGTTGGGGCCGCATGTTTATTTGACGGGGCAGACGAAAGTCGGCGTGAAAAATATCTTTCATGCCGGGTGTGTCATCGGTGATGCGCCCCAGGACTTGAAATATAAAAACGAGCCGACGCGTGTACGGATCGCCGACGGGAATGTCTTTCGTGAGCATGTGACGGTGCATCGCTCGACCAAAATGGAGGCCGAGACGGTCATCGGCTCGAACAATTTTTTGATGGCCCATGCGCATGTCGCGCACAATTGTGCAGTGGGCAATCATGTGATCATGGCGAACGGCGCGCTATTGGGAGGGCATGCCGTGGTGGAGGACCGGGCGTTCATATCCGGGAATTGCCTGGTGCACCAATTCTGCCGTGTCGGCATGCTGTCGATGATGCAGGGAGGGTCGGCGATCAGCAAAGACTTGCCACCGTTTTGCGTGGGATTGAGGGTAAACGAGATGTGCGGACTGAATGTTGTCGGTTTGCGGCGCGCGGGTTTTTCAAAGGAAGAACGGATGGAACTCAAACGGCTCTATCGCAGGCTGTTTCGCAGCGGAGAAAATTATCAGCAGGCGCTATCAGAAGCGCATAAAACTTTTTGCAGCACACCTTCGCAAAATCTGTTAGAGTTCCTGAAACACGCCAAGCGCGGGGTATGTGCGGATGTTGGCCAATCAACATCAGATAATGAATAACTGCCATGTATAAAATCGTGGGAACAGATGGACGGGTTTATGGCCCGGTTTCGGCCGAGCAGGTCAAGCAGTGGATTGCCCAGGGCCGTGCCAATGCGCAAACCCATGCCCTTGCCGATGGGGCGGCAGCATGGATAACGCTTGGCCAGTTGCCGGAATTCGCGAATTGTTTTTCGGCACAAGTCCCGCCGATTTCGCCAGTTCCACCTGTATCGGGGACGATTCCACCTCTTCCCGCCGGCCCGCTCCGCAAAATCAACGGCTACGCTATCCTTGGATTGGTTTTTGGGATACTTTCATTCGCGTGTTGTTTCATGTGTTGTATCAATTGGTTATTTGCCCCATTGGGAATCATTTTTTCATTGATCGGCCTTTCGCAGGTCAACCATCATCCGGAACTTTATGAGGGTCGCAGCATGGCAATCGCGGGGCTGGTGCTTTCAATCCTGAGCCTGGTCATCGCGTTCATCCTGCTGATTTGTTTCATGGCCAACGGCCAATTCCATTATTCGTACAATAACCACTTGTTGCGATGATTCACGCTGAACCACAGGCTGTTCCGCCAAGAATAAGAACCGGGTTGCCGTTGACATTATTTGCCGGAGCAATTTTTGTGTTTGTCGTTATGTGCGCGCTGGCGTTCATCTATTTTTTCAATCCCAGCACGCATGGTTTTTATCCACGTTGCCTTTTTCACCAATTAACGGGCCTGAATTGCCCGGGTTGCGGTTCCACACGGGCTTTGTACGCGTTGCTGCACGGCCAAATTCAAACTGCGTTGCGAGATAATGCATTGTTTATTATTTCACTCGCGGGGGGGGGCCATCTGGGGCACGCGGTTTCTTGTCCAAAAGCGGAAGAATCCCGGGCTGGAACTTTATCTTTCACCAAAATTTGGATGGGGATATTTGGTTGTCGCTGTGACGTTCACCATCCTGCGGAACCTTCCGGCGTTTTCGTTCCTTTCGCCCTAGGATTTTTGGCTTTTGCCGCCGGGGCGGCTGGTGTTCAATTCTTGAATTATGAGCCTGACACATCCATTGACAACAACAACATTCGAACTGCCGGGATATCGCGTGACCAAGTCATTTGGAGTGGTTCGCGGCATCATGGTGCGTTCACGATCGGTCGTAGGCAACATCGGTGCCAGCATCCAAAGTCTTTTCGGCGGAAATATCTCGCTCTACACGAATCTTTGCGAGCGGGCCCGGGAAGACACATTCAACCTGATGCTTACTCACGCCGGGCAGCTCGGCGCCAACGCGGTGATCGGCGTGCGTTATGACGCCACGGAAATTGCGCCGGGAATCACGGAAGTGCTATGCTACGGCACGGCTGTTTACGTTGAGGCGGAAACGCGGTGACCAATGGCCGGCCACAGCAAATGGTCTAAGGTTAAGCGCATCAAGGCAGTGGTGGATGCGAAGCGCGGGAAAGTTTTTACCAAACTTGCGATGGAGATTGCCTCGGCTGCGAAGATCGGCGGCGGCGACCCCGGAATGAACCCCCGCCTGCGCATGGTGCTGCTGAAGTGCCGGGCCGTCAATATGCCCGCCGATAACATCGATCGCGCCATCAAAAAAGGCACCGGCGGCGGCGAAGGCGCTGATTTTGAAGAATTGACCTACGAAATTTATGCGCCACACGGTGTGGCCCTGCTGGTTGAAATCAGCACCAACAACCGGAAGCGCACGGCGGCAGAAATCCGCAGCCTGGTCACCAAAGGCGGCGGTTCCATCGCCACGGCGGGGTCTGTCAGCAGGTTATTTTATCGCAAAGGGCAGATTTTGGTCCCGCGGGAGGCGGTTTTAGAGGAAAAATTGATGGGATTGGCGCTTGAAGCCGGGGCGGAAGATTTTAAAGCTCATGAACAAGTATTTGAAATTTTGACCGAACCGGCGATGCTAGAAGCTGTGCATCAAACAATGGAGCGTGCGGGAGTAAAACCAGAAGCTGCGGAAGTCACTTCGCTGCCTGTCAATACTGTACCGCTGGCCGACGCAATGGAAGCGGTGGCTGCGGGTAAACTGATCGAAGCATTGGAGGAACGTGATGATGTAAAAGAGGTTTTTTCCAATGCGGAATTTCCCGAAGCAAGCTGACGCATGAAGCCACTCACCGGGGATACACTTCTTGCGCGATTGCTGGGCAGTCTTGCCGCGGCGGTGATACACCACCGCCGCTGGTTCATTTGGCCGCAAGTGGTCCTCTTTTTTGCGGGTATCCTGGTGACGGTTTTCTTTTTAAAGTTCGATACCGACCGCGACGATCTCGTGGGCCATAATTTGAAGTACGAACGGAACTTCCTTGCACTCCAAAACGAATTTCCGCAACAGGGAAATGACATGGTGGTGGTCGTTGAGAGCGATAATACGGAAAAAAACCGGCAATATATCGAGCGGCTGGCGGCGAAAATGGAGGTGGAAACCAATTTGTTCCGCGACGTATTTTTTCAGCAGGACCTTCCGGCAGCCGGGACCAAGGCGTTATTTTTCGCATCGGATGATGACCTGACCAATATCCAAGATGTTTTGCGGCAGGACATACCGTTCATCCGGCAATTCCAACAGACAACCAATCTCAGCACCTTTTTCGAGCAGATCAATACCGATTTCCGGACGGCCTCCGGAGGAACAAACGCGCAGACAGAATCGATGCTCGCAGCTTTGCCTGTACTCGGAAATATTTTGACCCAGGCCACCGCCGATCTGCAAATGCCTGGATCCCCGCCTTCCCCCGGCGTTGCCTCCCTGTTTGGGTCAGCGGATGTCTCGGATGTCTATATCACGGCCGATCATGCCCGAATTTTTCTGCTCACCACTCATGCCCCGACGGACGATCTTACGGGCGATGCGATCACAGAATTGCGGAGACTGATGGCGCAAACGCAAACCGAGGTGCAGGGAGTCAACGTTGGCCTGACGGGCGAGCCAGTATTGGATTACGACGAAATGACCCAATCCCAAAAGGACATGACCAAGGCGACGATCGTATCCTTGTTTCTCTGCGCATTCATTTTTATATACGGCTACAATGAAACCGGGCGTCCGGTGAAGGCGACCCTTTGTCTGCTTATCGGGCTGGGGTATACCATGGCCTTTACCACGCTGGTGGTCGGGCATTTGAATATCCTGACGATCACCTTCGTTCCGATGTTGGTGGGATTGGCGATCGATTTTGGCGTTCATCTGATCACCCGTTTCGAGGAAGAATTGCGCAAGGGGAATGGCACAACGAAGGCGTTGACCACGGCGATGGTCTATACAGGCCAAGGCATCTTTACCGGTGCGCTGACCACGGCGGGGGCATTTCTAGCCATGTACTTCACAAATTTCAAAGGCATCCAGGAAATGGGACTCATATGCGGCGGCGGATTGCTCCTATGCCTCGTGCCGATGATGACGATGCTGCCCGCGATGTTGTTGAGGGGGCGCCAGAACATCATTGACCGCCATATGAAAGAGGACCAGACGCGCGCGCGCATTGAAAACATCTGGTTGAACCGCCCGATCGCCGCAATCGCTGTGGTACTGGCGCTGGCTGCATTGGCGGGCACGGAGATTTGGCGGGGCAAAGTTAAATTCGATTATAACCTGATCCAAATGCAGAGTCCCAACCTGCCATCGGTCGTATTCATGCATAAGCTTATAAATACGGCGGACCGATCGGTATTGTCCGGCGCGATCGTGGCGACCAATCTGCAGGAGGCCATTTCCCTGGAGCCAAAAATCCTGAAATTGCCGACAGTGGCCGAGATCGAACCCTCCGCTGATATCCTTGAAGATTTTCTGCCGCAAAACCAAATAGAAAAATTGAACCTTATTCGCGGGATCAAAAATGAGGTGGCGCCGCTGCATTTCAGCCCACCCGATACCAATTCGGTGGATATCTATAATTTAAGCACCACGCTCTATTCATTGAGCGGGTACTGCGGGATGGCGTTGGACCAGATCGGAACGAATGACGCGGCGTTGTCGGCGCAACTCCTCTCTCTACAGCAAGCCATCGAAGGTTTCCGAAAAGCCATGTTGGCCGGCGACAACACCATGCTTGCGGCACACGCGGTCAAATTGGCGGAGTTTCAACAGGCCTTTTTTAATGACGTTCGTGATACGTTTGAATCGCTGCAGAACCAAAATGTGACATCACCTCTGGTGCCGGCTGATTTGCCATCGGCGTTGCGCGACCAGTTCATCGGGGAGAGCGGGAAATTTCTTTTGCAGGTATTTCCCAAGCATGACGTTTGGCAACGCCCCAACCAGGAACAATTTGTCGCCGATCTGCGGACGATCGATCCAAATGTCACGGGTACGCCCGTGCAATTGCTTGAATATGAATCATTATTGAAAAACAGTTATATCCAGGCCGCCTGGTATTCGTTGATAGCGATTGCCATCATGGTATTGATCCATTTCCGGAGTTTTCTAGCTGTCTTTTTGGCGTTATTACCGGTCATCATTGGCACCCTATGGCTGGCGGGCTTGATGGGGGTGTGGAATATTCCGTTCAACCTTGCGAACATCATGACCCTGCCATTGGTGATCGGCATTGGGGTAACCAATGGCATTCAAGTACTCAATCGGTTTGCCGAGGAACGAACTCCGGGAATTTTATCACGGAGCACGGGAAAAGCGGTGCTTGTGTCAGGATTGACGGCTGTAGCCGGATTCGGCAGTTTGATTCTTGCGCAGCATCGCGGCATTCATAGTTTAGGTTGTGTGATGTCCATCGGGATAGCCGCCTGCATGATCGCCGGGCTGACTTTTTTGCCGGCGGTTCTGAATTTAATAGGGCGCTGGTATCCTTTAATCGAAAAACCCAGTGTCGACAAAACGCCGACACCGGGTCAGGAGGAACCGAGGTGAAAACCTCAAGTAAAATGAATATAATTAAAGAACTTATGGAAGTCAACAAGCATTTATCACTATCACTGTTAAACCTAAGATAAAAGACGCCAATTTTGCGTATAAATGGTTCTCAATAACGTTAACGAAAGAAACTTTGAATTTTATACGATATAAGCGGTTCTTTTGGTCAACAAAGGCACATTTTCCAGCATTTTCTGGTCTATGGCGGGTAAACGTATTGATTGCGTACGTTTGCCTTTTCTTTTGCCCATCTGTTTTTGGCCAGGATGATTTCCATGCCGGTCCGTTATACGACACTTTTCAATTGACCCTCGCCCCTGGTCACCGGACGGAAGTGATGGGGCCTTTGTATTATAATCAACAAAGCGGATCGGAACGGATATGGGCATTGCCACCGATATATTCCCACGATACGGACCCCTCAGTTGAAATGGTTCAGAACGATTATTTATACCCCATCATGACATACCGGCGTTATGGCACCGAATATCGCTGGCAGTTCATCCAACTGTTTTCATTTGCGGGAGGGGAGGATCCGAATGGATTTCAAGACGTCCGCCGCTTCACAATTTTTCCGATATATTTTCAGCAACGTTCACCGTTAACGAATGACAACTATACGGCATTTTTTCCATTTTACGGCCGTCTCAAAGAGCGATTATTCCGGGACGACATCTTTTTCATAATGTTTCCAATTTATGGGGAAACCCGGAAAAAAGATGTGATCAATGACAACTATCTTTACCCGTTTTTCAATGTACGGCACGGGGATGGAATGCATGGCTGGCAATTCTGGCCAATTGTCGGCGCGGAACATAAGATAGTGACGCTGCAGACCAATAATTGGGGGGATGTCCAGACCAACGGCGGGCACGACCATTTGTTTGTGCTCTGGCCCATCCACTTTCGGCAAAATAACGGCATTGGCACGGATGACCCGGAAAAAATCCGGGCCGATCTCCCTTTGTTTTACCTGCAACGTTCGCCGCAGCGCGATTCGACCTCTGTGATATGGCCGCTTTTTATGTGGATCAACGACCGCGGCCAGAAATATCGCGAGTGGCAAATGCCCTGGCCGATCGTCATCATTGCGCGTGGCGAAGGCAAAACGACGACGCGGGTATTCCCTCTTTTCAGCCGGGCGCATAACAACACATTGGAGGACAATTTTTATCTATGGCCGGTATATAAATTTAATGAGACTCACAGTGCTCCGCTGGACCGGCGCCGTACGCGCATCCTGTTTTTTCTGTTCCAAAACACGACGGATGGGAACACCGGGACGGGTAAAGAGAAACGCCGCGTGGATTTTTGGCCGTTTTTTGTATATCATCGAGACTTTGATGGGAACAAGCGTCTGCAGATCATAGCGCCGCTTGAATCTTTCGTGCCGGACAATCCGAACATCGAAAGGGACTGGTCGCCGTTATGGTCATTGTGGCGCGCCCAGGACAATGTCAAGACCGGCGCGCGCAGCCAGTCCCTGTTATGGAACCTGTATCGCCGGGACTCGGCCCCCGGCACAAAAAAAATCTCGCTCCTGTTCGGTCTTTTTCAGTATCAATCCAATGTGGAGACAAAAAAAATGCGCCTGTTTTTCATACCCGTGATAAACTCGCATGAGCAAACGATGGCTTCGGCCAACTGAATTTGACGTATGTTTGAAAATATCGGCGAAATGGTGTTGCTGTTCTGGCGCACGTTGCTGGCGTTGCCGCTGGCGTGGCGGCAGCGGCAGAAAATCTTCGATCAATTTTTTGAGATCGGGAATGCGAGCCTATTGATGGTTTGCATCCTTTCGTTTTTTATCGGAGGGGTATTGTCCCTTCAGATCGGCCCATTCATGGCGGACAAGGGGTTGACGGGTTATCTGGGCGGGATCGTGGGTTATGCACATGCGCGCGAACTGGCCCCGATCATGATGGCTATTCTGATCGCGGGGCGCATCGGCTCGGCGATGGCGGCGGAAATCGGTTCGATGAGCGTTTATCAGGAGATCGACGCTTTACGGACGATGAACATCAATCCGATCCATTATCTGGTATTGCCGAGGATGGTGGCGATCGCGATCGCACTGCCAATGCTGGTGGTTATCTCCATCCTGGTGGGCTGGTTCGGCGGTGCAGTCGTGGCGGCGGTAAACACCCATATCGGTATTTCCTATCAGGGGTTTTTTGCCGACCTGCGAAATGTTGTACAGGTCAAAGACGTGGTCAATGGAGTGTTTAAAAGCTTCTGTTTTGCGCTTATCATCGGCATTGTTTCGTGCCACCAGGGACTGGTGACGATCGGCGGCCCGCGCGGCATCGGCAGGTCGGTGACGAAGGCCGTGGTCAATTCCATCGTTTTGATCGTCCTCTTCGACTACATCCTGACACGGATTCTTTTGAAATGAACGGAGCCAATGACAACAATTCCGGAGTGAGCCTGCAGGTGCGCGGGTTGCGCAAAAGTTTTGACGGCCAGGAGGTGCTCAAGGGCATTGATTTTGACGTCAAACCCGGGGAAATATTCGTGATGATGGGCCCGAGTGGCAGCGGCAAGAGTGTGCTGCTGAAGCATTTAATCGGCTTGGAAATGCCCGATGGCGGTGAAATTCTGATCAACGGCGAGGAGGTTCGGCCGGAGGAAATCGCCGCGAAATACCGGACGGCGCTGGTTTTCCAATCAGGGGCGTTGTTGAATTCCCTGACCGTGGGCGAAAATGTCGGGCTTTACCTGAGTGAGCACCGTCTGAAGCCGCCTGAAGAAATTGAGAAAATTGTTTCGGAAAAATTACAGGACGTCGGTTTATCGGATGCGGCAAACAAAATGCCCGGCGAACTCTCGGGCGGCATGAAAAAACGCGCCGCCATCGCCCGCGCACTGGTCATCGAGCCGCAATTAATCCTTTACGACGAGCCTACCAGTGAATTGGATCCGATCTCCTCCGTGATGGTAGGCGAGGAGATATTGAAATTAAAAGAGCGCACGCATGTCACATCGCTGGTGGTTTCGCATGACCGGGACCTGGCATTTGGCATTGCTGACCGCATAGCGGTCATCGCCGAAGGCCGCATCCTGAAGATCGGGACGCCGGACGAGGTGAAGAATTTCAACGATCCCCTGGTCCAAAATTTCCTGAACGCAGACTTTAAACATCAAAAGAAATAAGGTTATGAAAAATTCACTTGAAACCAAACTCGGAATGTTTGTGGTCATCGTCATCATCGCGGCGGTGGTCCTTGTTGAAACGCTTGGCGGGCTTGAATTGTTCCAAGGCGGCTACTATGTCAGCGCGCTGTTCGACACGGTGCAGGATCTGAAGGTGGGCGATAGCGCGAAGATGGCCGGCGTGGAGGTCGGTAGAGTTGACAAGATCACCCTGGACAGCACAGACAACAAGGTGCGCGTGATCATGAAGATCCATAGCGGTGTGCAGGTGAAGACCGACAGCACGGCGACGATCAAATTTACCGGCCTGATGGGGCAGAACTTTGTCTCGATCGACTTCGGCACGCCAGACGCGCCCCTGGCGGTGGATGGGGCCACGCTGCAATCCGTGGAACAACCGGATTTGAATGCCATCATGGCCAAGTTGGATGCTGCTGCCACCGGGATCGAGAACTTTGGCCGCAGTTTCAGCGGCCAAAAAATTGAGGATTTGATCGGCCCATTGATGGATTTCGTGAAGCAGAACAGCGGTAATTTGAGCGGCACGATCACCAACATTGAGAACGTCACCGCCCAGATCGCAAGCGGCCGGGGCACGGTGGGAAAATTGATCTATGACCAATCGCTTTACGATTCAGCGATGGACACCGTGACCAATCTGCAGTTGACCGTCGCCCAGGCACGCAATGTCATGAGCGGTATCACCAACGGACAAGGGACCATCGGCAAATTGGTGACGGATGATACCCTTTACAATTCGACCACGGCTTCCATGACTAATCTCGACCAAATCCTGTTGAAGATAAACGGCGGCCAGGGCACAGTCGGCAAGCTCGTGAACGACCAGGAGTTTTACAAAAATGCCAAGTTGTCGCTGCAAAAATTGGACAATGCCGCGGACGGCCTGGAAGACCAGGGTCCCTTGAGCGTGTTGGGCATCATGGCCAATAATTTGTTCTAGAGCGGTTTAAAAAATACTGCAGCCATTCGGGGGTAATAAGGATGGAAAGCGGTCTTTTTGGTTTTTGGCGTCGTTTCGGCTCAGTCACAGGGTTTTCAAACATGCTCCTTCGCCAATGCCTCGCCAAAACACCAAAAATCCTCGCTCCGAACGGCCACATTATTTTTTAAAACGCTAAGCCACAGGAAAATATCTCCCCTCCCCATGAAAGGGGCAATGTGCCAAATTTTTCTTTGGGTATATTTTTCAGGCCAATCCCAGGTTTTTCAAAACCTGGACCGTTGAACGTGATTTGTTCAACGTATAGAAGTGGAGGCCGGGTACGCCTGCGCGCAATAAATCTTCGCATTGCCTGGTGGCGTATTCGATGCCGAATTCGGCGGAGGCTTCGTCATCATCACCCAGGGCTTCCAGCTTTTCCTGGAGAGGCGCCGGGATTTTTGCCCCGCAAAGTTGAGTGAATTTTGTGATTTGAGTCGCGCTCAGAATGGAAACAATTCCCGGGACCAGTGGCACGCGAACCCCCAGTTTCCCGGCGACATAGTCCCGAAATTCATAAAAATCCGCGTTGTCGAAGAACAATTGCGTGAGGACAAAATCAGCTCCGGCATCCACTTTTTCCTGCAAATGTTTCCAGTCGTCATGTTTGCCGATTTTGTTGGCGATGTGCCCTTCAGGAAACCCGGCAACGCCGACAGAAAATCCATCCTCTTCACGGATGAATTTCACAAGCTCCGACGCAAATTCAAATCCACCGGGGGTATTATGGAATTCGCCGCCACCGGGCGGGTCGCCGCGCAGGGCCAGGATATTTTTGCAGCCGAGGGCACGGATTTTATCCAGGACACTGCGCACTTCAAACCGGGTATGGTTGGTGCAGGTCAAATGTGCCAGGGCGGTAAGGCCATGCTGGCGCTGGATGGAGTCCACGATGGCCAGCGTTTTATCACGCGTACTGCCGCCGGCGCCATAGGTCACCGAGCAATAGTCGGGGTTGGCCTCGCATAATGCAGGGATGTGTTTATCTAGAAGGTTGCGAACGCCTTCATCTGTTTTTGGCGGAAAAAATTCAAAAGAAATGACCGCCTGTTTGGTCGAGGCCTTGGCGGCGTAAATGTCGTGAATGTAATGCATTCGGGGAAAATTATAATGACCATCGCAGTTGATGTCAGGCGAATTGCCACAGAAGCGAAAAAAACGTTAACCACAGATGGACACGGATTAACGATCCTTAAACAGTGAAACAAAAAACCCCTTCCGCCAATGGCGGAAGGGGCGTGGGTCCTAAATTAAATTAGAACTGATAGATCAAGTTAAGCGCGAGCAGGAAGTCGTTGTTCCTGAAAGCGCCACCTGCTGGGAGAACGCCAGCGCCGTACGCAGTGCCATGCTCAATGTGATCCCAGCGGACTTCCGCGCGGGTCAACACATTCGCCCACAGGTTATATTGCAACGTCGCCGTTGCTTCTTCGAAGGTGTTGCGGAATCCCGTAACGGTATTAGCCAGAAGAGCGGGATCATCATTTTGGCCCCATTCGCCACGCAGATTAAACGAGGTGTTGGGGTTGATCTGATAGCTGCCATAAAGCCCGACAACATCGGCATGGCCAGCGTGGTCATGTGCGTCTGCATAATCAAACGAGAGGCCACCTTTCAACGCACTCATCGGCGTAGGAATGGTTGCTCCAGCATAGTAGCTGGTAGTACCGTAATGAGCTGATGCAACCGGAGGAGGTCCTGCCACTGCTGGCGAAGTATACTCAGAGTCAATGACACCGGCATTGAGGGTGGCACCGCTCATCCAACCCCAGCTGCTGGGGGCGGTCAAAGCGACTGCGCCCATATACGCTTTTTGGGATTCAATAGCCGATGTGCCGTTAATCGCCGCCGGACTGGTTCCGAGATTGGAACCGTCAGCGATACCAGCTTGCACACTGATTTCGTCGTTTACTTTATAATTACCCTGAACACCCGTATGGGTGGTCGGTTCAATCGAATAACCGTAAGAACGGGTATAGTTCGGGTTCGACGGGTCACTGCTGGATTCATAGCCGATGATGGTGTCCCATACGCCGACTTTCCAGTCAATGCCGCTGTTGCCAACCGGTGTGCGCAATGACAAATAAGCCTGGCGAATGCCAACGCCTCCGACTGTCGCAGTAGGAACGGCATCCGGTCCTGCCATCAATTCAACGTGATAACCAGCCGCCCAAGGAGTTTCGTCCTCGGGATGGTCAATCGCGATATCAATGGCGTTCAGGCTGAAACCGTCATCTTTTGCGAACGAATAGGCGGGAATATTCGGGCCGCCAGCGGGTTTTTGATCCGTTCCCGGATTCCATTGCGCAGCGGTATCAACGTAGCCACTGATGGTTGTGTTTGAGAGCGCAGTCTGCAACTGGCTCATTTTTTCGTCTGCACGGGCTGCCGAAGCGAGACTGACCACTCCGATTGCCGCCAGACCCAATGTCCATTTATTAAACTTCATCTGGTTCCTCCGATGTTGTTTTATCTGGTTATATTTTGGTTTATGTTATCTGTCAGCGCCTGTGCGCCGCGAGGTAAATCCAGTTCACCCCGGCACCATGTGGTGCGATTGCAACGAACTTAGAAAAAACCCCGCCTTTTGACAATACTTTTTTTTGACAAATCCAAATCTCATAAAGTGTTTAAAATAAGCATATTAAGAAGTTTTTTTGTTCTTTTCCACTTTTGAGACAGTCCAAAGAATGCGATTTTACACAAATTTTTCAAACAATTGGCCTTTCATGAGGTTGGCCGCAACTGTTCAACAGAAAATTTAAGGGAGCGACTACTACCGGCTCTGAGGAATCGGAAAAGTTTGAAAACGAGAGGGATAAGTTATTCTCGCGTACATTTTCGGGAGCATGAACGTTTAAAAAATCTTGCAATTTCGGCTGGACTCTTTCTATGATGTGCCAGAAGGCAATGCCATCTTACACTTACACCGCGAGAGAGACTGCATCCGGTCGTGAAATCCGGAATGCGATTGAAGCCGCGAGCGAACAGGCGGCGATTGCCGCTTTGCTGAACCGTAACCTGCTAGTGCTGTCGATTCAGGAACGCATGGGCAAGAAGGGCAAGACCAAGGGAGGCAAGGTGCGGTTGAATGACCTGGTGATTTTCACACGCCAGTTGGCGACGATGGTGGATGCCGGTATCGCCATAGTGCAATCGCTCCAGGCGTTGGGCGAACAATCGCCGAACAAGGTGATGCGCGATACAGTCAAGGACATCTGCACCCGTGTGGAGAGCGGTGAAAGCTTTTCCGAAGCATTACAAAAACATCCCCGCGCCTTCAACCGGTTATATGTCTCCATGGTCGGCGCCGGTGAGAAAGGCGGCTTGCTGGCGGAAATTTTGGCCCGGTTGGCCACTTACCTGGAAAGCACTGAAAAAATCCGTAAAAAAGTAAAATCGGCGTTGATGTATCCGATAGGCGTGATCGTGGTGGCGATTGGCATCACTATTTTTCTTTTGATAAAAGTCATTCCAGTTTTCGAAGACGTTTATAATGGTTTCGGTGCAAAGCTGCCTGCGCCTACCGAAGCGCTGATCCATATGAGTCATTTCCTGCGCTCCTATTTGATTTTCATCATCCCGGTTGTTGTTTTCCTGGTCTGGCTTTGGCTGCGTTATATTAAAACACCGAAAGGCCGTGATTTTTGGGACACCCAACGCATCAAGTTGCCAATTTTCGGCCCCATCGCGCACAAGATCTGTCTGGCGCGTTTTACGCGCACACTGGCCTCGCTCGTGCGCAGCGGCGTGCCAATTTTGGAAGTATTACAGATCGTTTCGCAAACGGTGGACAATACGGTCCTGGAAAAAGCCATCAAGACCGCTTCCGCCGATATCGAACGCGGCGAAGGGATTTCGCAGGCATTGCAGAAGCATCCTGTTTTTCCGAGCATGATCATCCGGATGCTGACGGCCGGTGAGCAGACTGGTAACATTGATACGATGTTGGAACGTGTCTCAGACTTTCTGGACGAAGAAATTGAAACGACCCTTTCCGGATTGATGTCGCTGCTTGAGCCGATTCTTATCGTGATATTGGGCGTCATTGTCGGCGGCATGGTCATCTGCATGTACCTGCCGATCTTCAATCTTGGCAATATCGTTTCGAATTAGTTGAAGACGGGGCGCAGCCAAATGGCCGTGGCTTTCTAATAACTCACTAAATCTGGATCCGTACGCCGGGTTGTGGCTGGAAAATTTTTATCTTCGGCCAGCGTCCGCGGATCTGTTCCTCAAACCAATGGCGGGCGGTGTCATCGCCATGACCGAGCAGGACCGTGCGCGGAGAGACCTGCCCCACAAATTCCAGCAGTTCTTCGCGGTTCGCGTGCGCGGTGAGATCGAATTCCTGCAGGTCGCATTCACGTGTGACGCGTCCGGCTGACGGGCTGAAGGCAAACGTCTCGCCCCGTTTGGCTGAGCGCAACCGTCCGGCGGGGGAATCAGGGTCGGCATAGCCGACAAAGAAGATGTTCTGCCGCGCATCGCCGATCATGCGCGCGGCGAGGTCATGCGCGGCGGTATTCTCGCTCATCATGCCGGCGGTAATGACAAAAATTTTCCCGCCGCTCAATTTCATCTTTTCGGCCTGGCCCTTTTCCAAAACGATCAATTGCAATGCTTCGTGCAATTGCAAATCCATATGGAGGCGGTTAGCGCGATGCGCTTCCAAATCATAGATTTCCGTGAAGACGCGACCCAATCCGCCGATATAGATGGGCTGCTCTTTGAGCTTTCCCTCGCGCATCAGCAAAGCCAGCATCGCCAGCATTTCCTGGGTGCGACCCAGCGCAAAGGACGGAATCAAAATGCAGCCTTTCCGCTTTTGTGCTTCATGGATGGCGGTGACCAGGCGTTCGATCTCTTTTTCGCGGGTAAAATCTTTGGGGATTTCCCGGTTGCCGCGTGTCGTTTCTATGACCAACACGTCTGCTTTGACGCCTTCAAACCGGGCAGCGCGCAAAAGGGTTTGGTCATGGAAACAAACGTCGCCGGTGTAGAACATCGTCTCTTTTTTGCCGCGGATCAAAATGCCCGCCGAACCGAGAGTATGGCCGGCGTCAAAAAATTCCAGCGTAGGAGAAGGCAATCCCGCCCGTGATTTCTGGTACGATGCCCATTCGATCTCCCGATTGTATTTGAAGCCCTGAAATTGTGGCATGATGTCATCGATCTGGTCATGCGAATAGAGGGGATATTCGCGGATGCCCAATTCATCGCGTTGGCGGGTCATCACATTTACAGAATTGTGCAGCACGCGTTCGGCGATGAAGTAGCTCAACTCGGTCATCAGGACATGCGCCCGGGGAAAGTGTCGGCAGGCCACGGGCAATGAGCCAACGTGATCGTGATGGCAGTGGGAAATGGCGATGGCGTCGAGATCCAAATGGCCGGCTTTTCCATATAATGGCAGGCTCTCACGTCCCTCGCGTTTGGGGTGCATCCCTGCATCAAGCAAGATGCGGTGTTCACCCAGGTCGACAAGCCAACCACTGGCGCCGATGTCTGTGTCGGGATTCAGGTTTGTTATCTGCACAGAGAAATATAAGCACGAATGGACACGGATGCATACGGATAATTCCAGGGGGATGACGAAGAGGGAATTTGCTTATCGAATTAAATTCAGCTTTTGTCACTCGCCCTGCGGGCGATCCAGTCGACCAACAGGAAGGCACACGCGAAATATGGGAAGACATCGTAGAGCGTATCGCTGGCTGAATGCGATTTGCGATCTATCGCGAGAAATACCTGAAGGCAAAAAGCCAGCGCCGCAACGGTAATGATAGCGCCGGGCACAGAAACCGGCAGATAAAACCAACCTATTCTTTTAAACCAGACAGTTTTCATGTTGATTCCTTTTAATTTGTTGTTCGATTTGGTCAATGAGATTGTCAGGCGTCGAAGTGCCGGCGGTGATACCGACGATATCATTCGGACAAAACCATTCGTCACGCAAATCAGCGGCAGTCTGGATATGATGCACCCTCGAACAATATCGCGAGCAGGTCTTGACCAGTTCATGTGTGTTATTACTGTGCATGCCACCGATAACCACGACCACGTCACATCTTTGCGCCAGTTCAATGGCGGCGCCCTGTCGCTGTTTTGTGGGCTGGCACACGGTGTCGATGAAACGGATTTCAGAGGCTGGAAATTGGTCACGCAATCGGGCCACCAGTCGCCGGACTCTTTCAATGGGCTGGGTCGTCTGGGAAATAACACCATAGCGCGGGCGCTCGCGCAGGTTCACAATCTCTTGCTCATAGATCACGACGTCGAACTCTTCCAGGTCTTCTGTCATGCCGCGTACTTCGACATGCCCCGGTTGGCCGATGATAACAGGGTGAAATCCGGCGCGCACCAATGCCCCCAGGCTGCGATGCGCCGAGTGGACCAGCGGGCAGGTGGCCTGGAGCACATTCAATCCCCGACTGCGGATCCCAGCCAGCTTTCGCTCTGAAGCTCCGTGAGCGGTGATCATCACAGTTTGGGTTGCTACCGCGGCAGCGGCGGTTTCCGTGAGGATATTGTTCGCCTGCAATTCCTTTAGGACAGATTCGTTATGGACGAGTTCACCCAAAATCGTCAGCGGTTCGCGCCGAGCGGTCTTCAGGGCCAGGGCGATGGCGTCTTTGACACCGAAACACATTCCCAGATGTTCAGCACGGATGATTTTCATATTTCCAACTTCAAATAATTCAAGGGATTGTGATACGTCTTATGCGCAATCCCCCAACAAAAACAAGCCGGCTGCGAACAGCGTTCCGATCAAGAGCAACATCCATCGCCACCGTTTCCATAACTGCTGATAACCGGACATCTGGAACAAAACGTCCGCGAGATAGGCCGAAGAGTACAAGACGTTGGCAATCACCGCGGCAAGGAACAAGCCGAGCATCGGCTGCCATTTTAGTCCGGCAGTTGACGATGGCCAGTGGCAGACAAAGGAACCCACAACGACCACCGCAAGCGCGATGTTGAAGAAGATCCGGCGGGTCTCCCAATAACGGACGCTGTCAGAGATTATTTCTTTCATACATGTTCAAGGTTAGATGGTTAATATTACTTTGTATCACAAAGTAAAAGACCGCAGCCATGTATTTTTGTTCAAACATTTTTTAGGAGTTTATTTTGGTTTATTTTGCCGGACGATCTGTTCCAGCAGATCCACGTATCCGGCGAAGGCTTTGCGACCGGCGGATGTCAGTGAACAGGTCGTGAGCGGACGGTTGTTCTGATAGGATTTGGCCACGGAAATATAACCCTCCTGCTGCAAGGTGCGGATGTGCGTAGTGAGATTGCCGTCAGTCATGTCCAGGAGGTCGCGCAATTCGGTGAAGGCCAGTTCGGGCGAGGCAGCCAGGGCGGACATGATGGCCAACCGGCCTTTCTCGTGGATCACACGGTCGAGCTGAAGAAAGAGTTCCAGATTCACGCCACATTC
>Ga0206871_10100_pt1 | contig 23073 bp, 22 predicted proteins | sample Alteio_BWOrgCont_33_FD_152627 | JGI IMG/M metagenome (GOLD analysis project Ga0206871, IMG submission 152627) | Enriched cells from forest soil in Barre Woods Harvard Forest LTER site, Petersham, Massachusetts, United States -... | ecosystem: Environmental > Terrestrial > Soil > Temperate forest >...
CAGATTTTAGGTCTGCCCGACCCCGACGCAGCACCATTCGTCACCGAAGGAATGTTGCTCTGCCCACTTAAATCGCCGATAGCCAACGATGGCGTGCTGGACATCGTTTACGCCAAGGCCCGCCATGCGGTGTTATCCCCGAGAGCCTGGATCCAGGAAGGTCTTGCGCATTACGCGCAAGCCGCGTTCATTGCAGACGACGATGGCCGGCAGGCTGCTCTCGATTATCTGAATGCCCACAGAACGCCGCTGGTTGAAGCTGAGAAAGCGAAACCGCACACCGCCGGCGAAGAAGCAGCGCACTCGCTAATTAATGCGCCGGATGATTTGTACCTGCAGACCAAAGCTATGTACGTTTGGTGGATGTTGAAAGACATGTTAGGGAATACTCTGTCAGGAGCCCTGCTCGGTTATCACTCATCTGAAGACAAGGACGGAAATTATTTGCAGCGCGTGATTGAAAAAGAAAGCCAGCGCGACTTGCAGTGGTTTTTCGACGATTGGGTTTATCGTGACCGCGGACTGCCCGATTTCCGTGTGGATTCTGTCTACCCTCGCCCCATCGTCGATGGCGGCTACATGGTAACAGTAACGATTGAGAATCTGGGAGATGCCGGAGCGGAGGTGCCGGTAATTCTGCGAATGGAAACCGGAGAAATCATAAAGCGGCTGGAAGTGCGCGCGAAGTCGAAAGCTGCAGTTCGCATCCAGACTGCTTCCGTACCGCTGGGAGTCATCGTCAATGATGGTAGTGTCCCGGAAAGTGACATGAGCAATAATGTATTCAAGGTTCCGGCACCTGAAGCGGCGAAGTGATTTCCAGTTGTCGGCTGTCAAAATGTAATCGTGGGGAAGACTTTCTTGGCCTACATTCAATTTCTCGGCGCTGCAGGAACGGTCACTGGTTCTAAGCATCTGATCAGCACCAATGCGGATTCCAGCGGCGGATTTCAGGTTCTTATCGATTGCGGCATGTTCCAGGGTCCGAAGGAATGGCGCGAGCGTAACTGGCAAGACCCGCCGATTCCCGCGCGCCAGATTAATGCCGTGGTGCTGACCCATGCGCACATCGATCATTGCGGATGGATTCCGCGTCTGGTGAAAGCAGGTTTCCGCGGACCGATCTACGCGACTCCGCCGACAATCGACTTGTGCGGCATTCTGCTGCCCGACTCAGGTCACCTGCAGGAAGAAGACGCTGCGTTCTATAACAAACACAAGAAATCGAAACACGATCCGGCACTGCCGTTGTACACGCTGGAGGAAGCGCAAGAATCGCTCCAGTATTTTCGCCCTGTGCAATACGGAGAGGCGCAACAGCTGTGCCCCGAGATTTCGTTCCGCTTTGTGCGGGCGGGACACATTCTAGGATCGTCGATGGCGAAGGTCACGCTGCAGACAAATGGCAAAACTCGCCGTCTGTTGTTCACCGGGGACATCGGCCGGGTGAGAGAGCGCAATGCCACGCCGGGCGAGGTCGTGCGTTCCGGACCGACGGAAGGTGAGACCGCGGACATCCTGGTGATGGAGTCCACGTACGGAAACCGTCAGCACCCAACCGCCGATCCGCGCCCCGAGTTAACGTCGCTGATTCGCGCCACAGCTGAACGGGGCGGAAGCATCGTCGTGCCAGCGTTTGCTGTCGAACGCACGCAGAAATTTCTCTTCATGCTGAAAGAGTTGATGCAAGCTGGACAACTTCCCGCCATTCCGGTCTTTTGCGACAGCCCTATGGCGATCAAAGCGGTGGAGATCTTTATGAAGCACACCGAAGAATACAGCGAAGACACGCGCCGGCTTGTTGGCCAGCACGGATCGCCGCTGACGTGGCCGGGCTTCACATTTGCCTCGACGGCGGAACAATCGAAAAGGATTAACGCCGTTAAAACCCCATCGATTATCGTTTCTTCAAGCGGCATGGTCACTGGCGGACGCATTCTGCATCACCTCGCGCAGAGGCTGCCTGATCCGAAAAACACTGTGGTCTTTATCGGCTTCCAGGCGCCGGGAACTCGGGGATTCACCATCAAGAGTGGCGCTCGCGAAGTGAAGATCTTTGGCGATGTCGTGCCGATCCGAGCGCAGGTCGCAGCGCTCGAGCAGTTCAGCGATCATGCGGACACGCCGGAGTTACTGCAGTGGCTGCGTACTTTTCCCAGGAAACCGCCTGCGACTTACTTAGTTCACGGCGAGCCCGCCGCATCCTCGCAGTTACGCGATACGATGATCAAAGAGCTGGGATGGAATGTTCAGATGGCGCAGTGGATGCAGAAAGTGAAGATCATTTAGTGATTGAGGAATTGGGTAATTTGCGAAGGTGAGGCGGAGTATTTTAATTTCTCAATTCGCCAAATACAGATCAGAGGCTCCCATGAAAGAAGCTGAACTGAAGAAACATCTCGACGCCGCGGAGAAGAGCCCTAAAGAAATAGCGGCCGCGGTTTCAGGCCTGCCCGACAAAATATTGCGCTACAAACCATCGGCGGACAAGTGGTGCATCCTTGAGGTTCTGGGTCATCTCGCGGACATTGAAATTGTATATGCGCACCGCTTCCGGCAGATGCTTGCCGACACAAAACCGGTGATCGCGCCCATGGATCAAGATGCCTGGGCGCAGAGTCTCGGATACATGGAGACACCCGCGCCCGAGTTGATCGCGCTCTACGGATTGAACCGGCATCACACTCTGCAATTATTGCGGCGCTTGAAACCGAGCGACCTGGAGAAATCTGCCTACCACCCCGAACTCAAACAGGATGTCACAGTCGCGGCTTACGTAGAGAAGATGGGAACGCACGGCGCGGGCCATCTAGCGCAAATTGAAAGGCTGAAAAAGCAGGCAGCAGAAGCGTAGGTCACTGCGGGGCATTCGTAAACCGCATCAGCCTTTGCAGCTTTTCGGCGGCCGCGCCGGAGTCGATCGATCTTGATGCGAGTGGGAGAGCATCCATCAGGTGGTCCGCTTTGCCTGCGGCGACAAGGGCTGCTGCCGCGTTCAGCAACACCACGTTCCTTCTAGAGGACTTCTTGCCGGCGAGAACGTCGCGGATAATGCACGCATTGGCCGGAGCGTCGCCCCCGGAGATGTCATCAATCGTGCCTCGCTGCATGTCAAACTCTTCCGGCGTGACTTCATAGGTGCGGATTGTTCCCTCACGCACTTCAGCGATCCGGGTGGGACCGGTGATGGTGATTTCGTCCAATCCATCCAGTCCATGTACCACCAAGGCCCGGTGCAATCCCAACATGCTCAGCGCTTCTGCGAGCTTTTCCACGAGGGCGGCAGAATATACGCCGACCACCTGGGCCGACGCGTGCGCGGGATTGGTAAGCGGCCCAAGCAGATTGAAAACCGTGCGCAAGCGCAGTTCGCGGCGGGCAGATTGAACATACTTCATCGCTGAGTGCATAGCTGGCGCAAAAAGAAACGCGATGCCAACTTCTTCTAAACAGTCAGCAAGCCGGGTGGGGGGTAGATCGATGTTGACGCCAAGTGCTTCCATGACGTCGGCCGAACCACACTTGGAAGTCACGCTGCGGTTTCCATGTTTGGCTACACGCACCCCCGCGCCCGCGACTACCAGAGCAGTAGCTGTTGAAATGTTGAAGGTACCGCTGGCGTCCCCGCCAGTTCCGCAGGTATCTACCAAGGCGTCGCGCCCGGTGCCGCTGACGTCCACCGTATGGTTCGGGCGCAGCCCCAGCGGAGCGGCGGCGGCGCGGATAGCTTCCGCGAAACCTACAATCTCCTCGACCGTTTCACCTTTCATGTGCAGCGCGACCAGCAGGGCCGCAATCTGCGCGTCGGTGCATTTGCCGGCCAGTACCTCGGCCATGACGACACGGGCCTCTTCGCGGGAAAGCGATTGGCGATGGTTGGCAATGCGATGGAGTGCGTCCGTGATCATCTGGTCAGTCACCATCGCTGGAACAATAGAGTAGCATCGTCGAGACTTGATTTCAGACGAAAGACTTGCGCTCCGAAATGAAACTGCGAAGACGGAATGCCAGGCCGCGTGACCAATGGCGTTTGCCCAACGGGCAACCGTTCTATAGAATCAAGTGTTTGCCGCCCGCGGTTCTAAAGCTGCAAGCGAGCCTGCCCAAAATCATAGTGAATCTGGAACTGTTATGAAAATTCATGAGTATCAGGCCAAGGCGATCCTGAAAAAATATGGCGTCGCGGTGCCACGCGGCGAAATGGCCGAAAGCCTCGAGCAAGCAGAGGCCGGCGCGAAAAAACTATTTGATGCAGGCGCGAGCGGGGTCGTGGTCAAAGCCCAGATCCATGCGGGAGGCCGCGGCAAAGGCGGCGGAGTGAAGATCGCGAAGTCGGTGGCGGAAGCCGCGGAACTCGCCTCGAAGATATTGGGCATGACGCTGGTGACGCATCAGACGGGTCCCGAGGGTCGAGAAGTGCGGCGCCTGCTCATTGAAGAGACTCTGCCCATCGAAAAGGAACTCTACCTGGGAATCGTGATCGACCGCGTCGAAGCCAAGCCCGTCTTCATGGCATCCGTTGCGGGTGGCATGGAAATCGAGCAGGTCGCAGCCGAGAATCCCGATGCCATCCTCAAGGAGTACATCGAGCCGGGGATGGGTTTGGAAGCGTTTCAGGCGCGTAAACTGGCCTTCAAACTGGGTCTGAAGCAACCGCAGATTAACGAGGCCGTGCGTTTCATGACTGGACTATTTCGCGCGTTCCAGGAAACGGACTCGTCGTTGCTTGAGATCAATCCATTCGTCAGTTGCACCGATGGCCGTCTCTTTGCCCTCGATGCCAAAATCAATTTTGATGACAATGCTCTCTTCCGCCATCCTGACCTCCGCGAATTGCGCGACACCACAGAGGAAGATCCGCTCGAAGTCGAGGCTTCAAAGTACAGTTTGAATTACATCAAGCTCGACGGAAACGTGGGTTGCATGGTGAACGGCGCCGGGCTCGCGATGGCGACCATGGATATCATCAAGTACGCCGGTGGGATGCCGGCGAATTTCCTTGATGTGGGTGGCGGAGCTAATTCCGAGCAGGTTACTCATGCCTTCGAGATTCTGCTCAGCGATAAGAACGTGAAGGCGGTGCTGATCAATATCTTTGGCGGAATCCTTCGCGTGGACACGCTGGCTACGGGGGTTGTCGAGGCTGCCCAGAAGACTCATATTCAATTACCTATCGTGCTGCGTCTTGAAGGCACCAACGTTGAGGCCGGACGAGAGATTTTGAAGCAGTCAGGATTGAACTTCATTGTCGCAGAAACCATGAAGGACGCAGCCGAGAAAGTCGTAGCGGCGGCTGCGGCGTAGCCAGCTACCTCTCTACGAAGAGAACAATCTTATGAGCATTCTTGTAGATAAATCGACGCGAGTTATCGTGCAGGGACTGACCGGGCGGGAAGGCACTTTCCATGCCAAAGCCTGCGCGGAGTACGGAACCAAGATCGTTGGGGGAGTGACTCCCGGCAAGGGTGGCACCACTCACGAGGGATGGCCCATCTTTAACACCGTGCAGGAAGCGGTCGATAAAACTGGAGCAGATGCGTCGGTGATTTTTGTTCCGCCACCATTTGCCGCTGATGCAATTATGGAAGCTGCCGATGCGGAGGTGGAGTTGATCGTCTGCATCACCGAGGGCATTCCTACGCTGGATATGGTACGCGCGTGGGAGTATTTGCAAAATCGACGGTCGCGGTTGATTGGGCCCAACTGTCCCGGCATCATTTCGCCGGGCAAGTGCAAGATCGGCATTATGCCAGCGCGAATTCATCTCGAAGGGTCGGTTGGAATCGTTTCGCGCTCCGGCACGTTGACTTACGAGGCGGTTTATCAACTGACCACTCGGGGGATCGGGCAATCCACCGCCATTGGCATCGGCGGCGATCCAATCATCGGCACAAACTTCCTCGATGCGCTCGAACTATTCAACAAAGATCCTCAAACCGAAGTCGTCGTGATGATTGGAGAAATCGGCGGCAACGCTGAGGAAACGGCTGCCGATTATGTGAGGTCGCGCATGAAGAAGCCGGTAGTGGGATTCATCGCGGGCCAGACGGCGCCTCCGGGACGCCGCATGGGCCATGCTGGCGCAATCATTTCCGGTGGGAAGGGAACTGCGGCTGAAAAGATCAAAGCAATGGAAGCGGCGGGCATCCGCGTCGCCAAATCGCCCGCTGAAATTGGCGAAACCGTCGTAGCGGCTATGGGTATTGCGGCGAAGGCTTAAGACCATACACCAAGGACAAACGACCGAACTATGAAGACTCTGCAACGCACTTTTACTATTATCAAACCCGACGCGGTGTCTAAAAACGCCGTTGGCGACATCATTGAGCAGTTTGAGAAAAATGGTTTTCGCATCCTGGCCATGAAGATGCTCGAGATCTCGAAGCATCAGGCTGAGCAATTCTATGCGGTTCATGCGAGCCGGCCATTTTTCCGGTCGTTGACCGATTTCATGTCGAGCGGGCCGATCGTTGTGTTGGCGCTGGAAAAAGAAAATGCCATCGCCGACTTGCGCAAGCTCATGGGCGCAACCAATCCGGCCATTGCTGAGGAAGGCACAATCCGCAAAAAGTGGGCGAGTGATATCGAACACAACGCCATCCATGGCTCGGATGCCGATGACACCGCTCGCTTCGAATTGAGCTACTTCTTTGCCGGGTACGAGTTAGCGAAGTGATGCAGTTTACTGGGCGCCCCGAACGTAACGGTTTCACTCCCAAACGATGTGAAGGATCTTGGTTATGCCTCTAGTGCACATCACGATGTTGACCGGCCGCAACGCCGACCAGAAGCGCAAGCTGGCGCAACGCATCACCGACGCTATGGTGGAAGAAGCAGGAGCGCGCCGCGAGGCGGTCGTCGTGGTTTTTCACGAAGTGTCGAAGGAAAGCTATGCTTCGGGTGGAGTGCTCATGGCGGACAAGGGGAAGTAAAGGCAGACACTCGCAGCGATCGTGTGCCGAAGAAGATCGCGGGCGAGGGTGCCCGCGCCACACACGCTATCCTAGCGGTTCGTACAGTTGCCCCTCAATTCTCTCTCCCAGCTTGGGCAGTTCTTTTTTCGCGTATTGCAAGAAGTGGGGCGCGGCGCGATGGGCCTCCAGCGCGGCGTCATCCTTATATTGTTCATAGATGAAGAATCGGCGCGGCTCTGTCTTGTGCCGATGAACCTGATACACCAGACATCCAGGTTCCTTGCGAGACTCTTCAGTTAGCTTCGAAAATACGCCGATAACATCCGCTTCACGACCGACCTTTGCCATCCACGTCACAACCAGAACAACCATCGCTTGCTCCGTTCTTAATTTTTTGCCTGAGCTTTTGTTTTCGATTCCGTCAAGTCTCGAAGTTTCCCCGCAAACTCATCGAGAAAAATAGTTTCCTCGCGCCCCGGTCCCGTCGAGACCATCCCGACTTGTGCCCCACTTTCCTTTTCGACGAAATCTAAATACTCGCGTGCTGCCTTGGGCAGTTTCTCCAGTTTTGTAATCCCCTGCGTCGACGTGAGCCATCCGGGCATTTTCCGATAAACGCATTCGATCTGGCCATAGCCGCTGTCCTGCGCCGGCGCCTCGGAGGTTTCCTTGCCGTTGATTTTATAACCGACGCATACCGGGATCTCCGCCAGTTCATCCAGCACATCCAGCTTGGTCACAACCAGCCAGGAGATTCCGTTAATCATGCCAGCGTATCGCAGAAGTGGCAAATCGAGCCAGCCGCAACGCCGAGGCCGTCCGGTCACCGCGCCGAATTCGTTGCCGCGTTTGCGCAGCATGTCGCCATTGGCGTCCGTTGCCTCGGTGGGGAACGGCCCACCGCCAACTCGCGTGCAATATGCTTTGGTGACGCCGATGACCGTATCGATTGCCGTAGGCGCGACGCCAGTTCCGGTAACAGCCCCTCCTGAAGTTGCGCTCGAAGAAGTCACAAACGGATACGTGCCGTGGTCGATGTCCAACATCGTTCCCTGGGCGCCCTCAAACACGACCGACTCTCCGTGAGCCAGGGCCTTGCCCAACAAAGCAGCCGTGTCGCACACGAACGGCGCAACTTTCTCAGACGCGGCAGCATATTCTTCGTACATTTTGTCCGCATCGAGCGGTTCCGAGTTGAACAGCGCATGGGCGATCATGTTCTTCTCGTGGCAGGCATTCTGGATGTGGGTCTTTAACAGTTTCAGGTCCAGCAGATCAGCCACACGCAGACCGCGACGGCCCATTTTGTCCTCGTATGTGGGGCCAATGCCGCGCGAGGTGGTTCCGATCTTCACGCGTCCCGGCGCGTTTTCCGACGCTAACTCGATCATGCGGTGGTAAGGCAAAATCACATGAGCCCGATTGCTGACGAACAGGCTGCCATCGACCTTGACTCCGGCTTCGCGTAAAGCCGCAACCTCTTTCAGAAAAGCTATAGGATCGAATACAACCCCATTGCCGATTACACTACGGCAGCCTTCGCGCAGCACTCCGCACGGCACCAACTGCAGAATGAACTTTTTGCCATTGATGATGACCGTGTGGCCGGCGTTGTGCCCGCCCGCATAACGCGCCACGATGGAAAAGTTTTCCGAGAGCACGTCGACAATCTTGCCCTTACCTTCGTCGCCCCATTGGGCGCCCACAATGACCGCAGCTTTGCCCTTCTTCAAATGCAAACTCCTCGGAACATGAATGGCGCGGCTACCCTAGCCGCAATGCAGGGTCGCACACACTCGTTGCCCCAGTGAACCAACGAGTCGCTGAATTACAAAAGGATATAAACGGAGCAGAGGTGTACCTGTAATGATAACCCCGGCGGGCGAAAGATGGCAATTCGCGGGGCACGCTTCAGGCTTCGGGGCGTCGGCCACCAGGTTTTCCTGAAGCCTGATGCCTGTAGCCCGAAGCCTTGTAAACTAGCTTCATGCCCGAACTGCCCGAAGTTGAAACTATCGCTCGTGGCTTGGCTAGCCGCGTCACGGGCGACGTGATCGAGTCGATCTGGCTTGGGTCCAAACCAGAACTGCTCAAATCCCCCGCGTCCGAAATTGCGAACACTCTCGAATCGCAGCGCATCGCTGGCGTGCGCAGAATCGGCAAACACATCGTTTTCGATCTGGAAAATGGAGGACGGGCGTCCTCGCCCCTCAAACGAAAATCAAGCCGAAGATCTTCGACCGCATCGGTGTCTTCACCAGACACAGCCCAGTGGATCGTGCATCTTGGCATGACCGGGCGGATCCTTGTTTGCAACCCCGACCAAGCCATCGAGAAACACACGCATGCAGTTGCGAAGCTGGTTTCAGGCAGGGAACTGAGATTCGTGGATCCACGCCGCTTTGGACGTCTAAGCGTGGCCCATGGATTTGAAGCCGCTGGCGCCGAACCGCTTGAAGTCGAACTGGATCGCTTCGTCGAACTGTTTCACGGGCGCAAAACGCCCATCAAGAGTGCCTTGCTAAACCAAAAACTGCTGCGCGGTGTAGGCAACATTTACGCGGATGAATCGCTGTTCCGCGCCGGCATCCGGCCCCGTCGCCGGGCTGCGTCCCTTACTCGCAACGAGTTGTCACGCCTCTACTCCGCCATCCAGGAAGTGCTTAAAGAGGCCATCGAGCTGGGCGGCTCTTCCGTTTCTGATTATGTCGATGCCGACGGCGAGGAAGGATTCTTTCAACTGCAACACCGGGTCTACGGACGGGAAGGCGAGCCGTGCCTGGTTTGCAAGACTCCCATTAAGCGCGTAGTGATTGCTGGGCGCAGCAGCCACTATTGTCCCAAGTGTCAGAAATAAATCTCGCCTACCGTGCCGTCGTCGGCTCCATTACCCTCTTGAACGCCCTCAGAAAAATTCCATTCTGCTCAGGTGTTCCAATCGTGATTCGGATCGCGGTTGGCGCACCCCACGGACCCAACGGTCGCACGATCACGCCTTCAGTTTGGAATCGCTTAGCGACGGCCGCCGCATCATCACCCAATTCGCAATAAACAAAGTTAGCCCAGGTTGGAATCGGCGCGTATCCCAGTTCGACGAGTCCTGCGGTTAGCCGTTCGGCCTGCTCAGCGTTGTTCTTAAGCGTTTTCTTGACGTGAGCTTCGTCGTCAAGCGCCGCCAAGGCGGCCGCCTGAGCTACGGTCGAAATCGAAAATGTTGTGCGCATGCGGGCAAAGTAGCCCATCAATTCGGCGGGACCAATTCCATAACCAGCCCGAACTCCTGCCAAGCCGTGCGCTTTCGAAAATGTGCGAAGAACAACCACTCTATGGCTGCGGTTCACATGGTCGAGAGCATTCGAGCAATCAACCTTGCGGCCCGCCGCAAAGTATTCGGCGAAGTCGTAGTATGCCTCGTCGAGGACAACCATCACATGTTCGGGAACTTCATCCAAGAAGCGATCGAGTTCCTTCGCGGGAATGAACGTGCCGGTTGGATTGTTTGGATTGGAGATGTAGATGATGCGGGTGTGTTGATCGACCGCTGCCGCGATGGCATTCAGATCGAATCCATTATTCCGCATCGGAACCTGGATCAGTTGGCCTCCCGCTGCTTGCGTGGCAATCGGATACACGATAAACGAGCGCTCGCTGGTGATCGCATTGAGCCCCGGCGATAGCAAAGTGCGCGCAATAATGCCGAGAAGGGCGGTAGAGCCAGCCGTCGGAACGATTTGCTCCGGTAGAACATTATGGCGTTCGGCCAACTTTTGCCGGAGTTCGATGGCGTCGTTGTCGGGATAAAAATTGCTCTCGGTAAGTACGGCCTGCATCGCCTGCACCGCTTTCGGCGAAGGCCCAAACGGGTTCTCGTTCGAGGCCATCTTAATGCAGTTCACATGGCTCTCCTGTTGCGCTTGGCGCAGCGACTTGCCCGGCGTGTACCCGCTCAGGTTCCGTACGTGTTCGGGCACAAACTGGCTGAAGTCACTCATTTGTTCGATTTCTAATCTTTACATGTAGCTCGATCCGTGTCACCCGCAGCAGTGTCTCGTGCGGCGCGGACGCTCCTGCTCACGGAATTTGGCTATCTCGCAAGGGACTTCAGTTTAGAAACTTCTTCGGTCGTAAGCTTGCGAAACTTTCCGGGATGCACATCCAATTCGAGAGGACCGTAGCGTACCCGCTTGATCTTCTCTACGTGGTGCCCGATCTCTTCGAACATGCGCCGGATCTGGCGATTTTTGCCTTCGATCAATGTGACTTCATACCATGGATTGGCAGATTCACGAATCACCCGAATCTTAGCTGGAGCCGTTTTCACTCTTTTTCCGCGATCCGACGGAATAAAAATACCTTCGCGTAACCGCGCCAATCCCTCGCCCGGCGGATTGCCGGCCAGTTTTACCATGTATGTTTTGGGCACGTGGGACGCGGCTTTCATCAGGCGGTTGGCGAACTCTCCGTCGTTCGTCAGTAGCAGGAGGCCCTCGCTGGCATAATCGAGGCGTCCCACTGGGTACACTCGCGCTTTCACGCCGTGCAGCAGATCCATCACGGTCGGTCGGCGTTCGGGATCGCGCAGCGTTGTGACGTATCCCTTGGGCTTGTTCATGAGCAAGTAAACGTGGCGCTCCGGGCCGTGCAAGAGTTTTCCATTCACGCGGATATGATCACTTTCGGGATCGGCTTTGCTGCCGAGTTCCGTGATCGTCTGCCCGTTCACTGACACCAGTCCGCCGGTGATTAGTTCTTCGGCTTTGCGGCGGGACGCGATTCCGGCGGCGGCGATGATCTTCTGTAGACGTTCAGCGGGCATAAGATTCTAGGTTTATGAAATCGGCGGGATGGTTAACTAAGCTGCCGATCAAGCGGCCGGATCGCTCTCTTGGTGCTTTGCGGTGGCCAACTCGGATACATCGGCTGTATCAGCCGGTTCAGAATCGTGAGTTTCGGTCGCAGGCAAGTCAAGGTCGCCGTTCGTCGTAGCCTCTTCGTTTCCCGCCGGCAACAAATCGCTTTGGAACGATTCCGCAACCAACTTTTCGAACTCCTCCATACTGGGAAGTTCGCCGACATCCTTCAAGCCAAACCGCATCAGGAATTCCTTCGCAGTCTTATAAAGAATGGGGCGCCCGATCACGGCCTTGCGGCCGGCAGTCGTGATCAGTTTACGATCCAGCAAAGTCGCGATTACTCCATTCGAATCGACACCGCGAATTTCGCTGATCTCCGGCACCGTGATCGGCTGCTTGTACGCGATCACCGCCAGAGTCTCGAGCGCTGGTAGCGATAAGCGAATCGGCGGTTTCAGACTTTTGGCAAAGGCGCGCACGATGTCGTGATGCTCCGGCTTTGTCGACATCCGGTATCCGCCGGCGACTTGGCGAATCTCGATGCCATGATCCGGAGCATAGTAATCGACGATCAGTTCTTCCAGAGCAAGGCGAACACGTGACTTGACTTCGGTGCCGTCGGCAGCACCTTCACTAAGAACCGACTCCTTAACCAATTCGATCAGTTGATCGAGCGTCACCGGCGTTTCCGCCGCGTAGATAATGGCTTCGAGTTTGGCTTTAAGGCTCATGGGCTCCTGATGCTAGCTACCGCTCTTATCTCCAATCATCGCGCACGGCGGCCTGCTCCGCCATGACCGCTTCGAATCCTACATGTTTGCGCAGCAGGATTTCCCCGAACAAGCGGTCTTGCCGCAGTTGGATCGCCTGCAGACGCACCATTTCGAGCAGGGCCAGAAACATGCAAACCAGCGCCTGTCGCGACTCGACGTTGCGCAACATCTGCTTCAACCGGATCGGCCGGTCTTCCAGCGATAGTCGCCGCCGCAGGTATTCGATCATCTGGCCGACCGTGACCGTTTCTTCGTCCACCTGAATCATCGGCCGGTTACGCGCACGATCGAGAATTTGCTGAAATGTCTTGACCAAATCAATGACGTCGGCAGCCAGTTCTGGTTCCGTTCCTTCGGCATCGCGAAATTCTTTGAGCGCAGGGTTCGACAATATTGCGTCTTCGATTTGCTGTTTCTGCATCAGCATCTGAGCCGCGGCCTTGAATTTCTCGTGCTCGATCAGGCGATTGACCAGCTCTGCACGCGGATCGTCTTGGGCGTCGGACGCCGCGGCGGGATCGCGCGGCAACAACATTTTCGACTTGATGTGAATCAGAACCGCGGCCATGTAGATGAACTCAGCCGCCACGTTCACATCCAGTTCACGCAGTTTTTCTACATAAGCCAGATACTGCGCCGTGATTCTTCCGATCGGAATGTCGTAGATGTCGATGTCCTGCTTGCGAATCAAATGGAGCAGCAGGTCCAGCGGACCTTCGTAGACGTCGCCCACGGTCACGGAAAAAGGGAAGTCGCTTTCCTGGTTTCTGGATTGTCCTTGACCGCGGGGAGCAGAATCCACCACGAGCGCTGGACCAAGATCCAACGCGGCCGTACCATCGAAAGCGATTTTTGTTTCTTCACTCATTGTGACTACTTCGTAGCTTGCGGAGTGCGTGGTGCTTCGTATTCGAGCGACATCCCCATCGCGTCACGTACTTCGTTCATCGTCGCCCCGGCGACTTTGCTCGCCCGCGCCGAGCCAGCCTCAAGGATATCCCAAGCCAGCCGGGGATTGTCTTCATATTTCTTGCGGCGTTCCTGCATGGGATTCAAGATGTTAACCAGCGCGTCGGCAGCCCAGCCTTTGCATTCAATGCAGCCGATTCCAGCCGACCGGCAGCCTTCATTCACCTTAGCTAAGGTGGTGCGATCGCTGAAAATCTTGTGCAGATCCCCGACCGGGCAAAGATCAGGATTGCCGGGATCGCTGCGCCGAACGCGTGCCGGATCCGTCACCATCGTCTTCAGCTTTTGCCGCACCACCGGTTCAGGGTCAGTGAGCATGATGGTGTTGCCATACGACTTCGACATTTTTCGGCCGTCGGTTCCCGAGAGCTTCGGTGATCGCGTTAAGAGTGGCTGCGGCTCGGGAAAAACGGGGAGTGGGCGTATGACGTAGTCGGCCCTCGGATCTAACTCGACTCCCGCTTCTAAATTCACTTTTCGTCCATCTGAAGTGACGACCTGGTCGCCCTGGGTTCTGATTACAAACGGCGGCCTATAAAAGCTATTGAACCTTCGCGCGATCTCGCGAGTCAATTCCACATGCGGCACCTGGTCTTCACCCACCGGCACGAAGTCGCCTTTGTAGATGAGAATATCCGCCGCCTGCAACACCGGATACCCGAGAAATCCGTACGTGTTGAGATCCTTGTCTGTTATGTTCTCCCGCTGCTCCTTGTAGGTTGGCACCCGCTCCAGCCAGCCCAACGGCGTAATCATCGAGAACAGCAGATGCAATTCGGCATGCAGCGGCACGTGCGACTGCAGGAACATGGTGCAGCGCTCCGGATCGAGCCCCGCAGCCAGCCAGTCGAGCAGGACTTCGATTGAGTTCGGCTTCACCTGCGATGTATCCGCGTAGTCGGTGGTGAGGGCATGCCAGTCGACCACACAAAAAAAACATTCATATTGATCCTGCATGCCCACCCAGTTCTGCAGGGCACCGACATAATTGCCTAAATGCAGTTTGCCGGTTGGCCGCATGCCGCTGAGCACGCGCTTGCGTTGATTGGATTCAGAAGGCATCAGATTCTCAAGAGAATGGAGTTAAAGGTGTCAATTACGGGACTAATGAGCTTACCCAGCAGTCCCGGTGCCAGAAATACCAGCGCCATTAATCCAAAAACGCCAACCGTATCGTAAACCCGCAATACATTGGCAGGCAGGAAGTGGCGCAATACGTGGCTGCCGTCCAATGGTGGCACCGGAATAAGATTAAAGACGCCCAGCACGATGTTGATCACCATCAATTCGTAGATAAACAGACTGAGCGGCATCAGAAACGAATCAGTCTGAGTTGCTAGAACATCCAATCGTCCTTGATATGCGAAAGGGATTCTCTGGACAATGGCTGCACCCGGTGGCGACGTCAGAGAAACCAGAATCAAAGCCAGTACTGCCCCGGTTGCGACGATAAAGTTGCTGATCGGTCCAACCACCGACGTCAGGATGTCATCGAGCACTGGGTTCTTGAAATTGCGCGGATCCACTGGAGTAGGCTTGGCCCAACCGATCACCGGAAGGCGATAGTACAGAGCGATCGCTGGCAATAAAACAGTTCCAATCGGGTCAATATGCTTGATGGGATTCAGCGTCACTCGGCCCAGCATTCGCGCGGTCGGATCGCCACGACGGTTCGCCATCCAGGCGTGCGCCGATTCGTGGACGCTGATCGCGAACAGGAAAACGATCAGCTGAAACAGGATGTCAACATGTTGCAGGGTCATCAGACGTTGCATTTGATACTAACATGCAAGATTCGAAATGCGCCCAGATTACGGCGTCTGGACGCCCACTATCGCCGCGTCTTCGCCCGCCATGCTTTATAATTCGCGTCGCGTGATCACTCTAGCCCGCAAACTCCGCGTGGTGGATTACTTTGCCTTGGGTTGGGGCACGATGGTAGGCGTGGGATGGCTGGTCGTGATGGACGACTGGCTGCTGCGTGGCGGAGTTCTGGGCGCGATCCTCGGATTCGCAATTGGTGGGGCGCTGTTGTTGCCAATCGGCTATGTGTACGGTCGACTGGTCACGGCGATCCCAGATGCGGCCGGTGAAGTCGCATACACCGCCAGAGTCTTCCCGCAATCCATCAGCTTTGCCACCGGCTGGATCATGATCCTGGCCTACTTCATCGTGTGCCCGTGGGAAGCCGTCGCAGTCGGCAGGATTGCAGGCTACATCTTTCCGGTGCTGGATTCGATGGAACTTTACCGCATCGCAGGCCAGCCAGTTTACCTGCCGCACTTGCTCATCGGGTTGAGCCTGACCGGATTGCTGACTCTGCTGAACTATTGCGGAATCCGCTTGAGCGCCACGTTCCAAAACTGGACCGCCTTCGGAACGCTGGCGTTGTTCGTGCTGTTCGTAGGCTTCGGAGTGAGCAAAGGTTCGCCACGAAATTTTCCGCCTCTCTTCACGCATAGCCCGTTCGTATCCGTTTTGCTGGTGATGCAGATCGTTCCGTATTTCATGACAGGGTTCGAGTCGGTTGTGAAAGGCGCGGAAGAAGCCAGCCCCGAATTCCGATCACGAGGATTTTTCAAGGCTATTTGGATGGCGATTGTGGTTGGCATTCTCTTTTACACCATCGTGATCGCTTCGGTTGGCTATGTCGCCCCCTGGAAACAACTCACCGGAGAGAAATTCATGACCGCGGTTGCCTTCGAGCATGCCGTGGGTTCGCGTTGGATTGTCAGCGTGATTCTCGCCGCGGCGTTGCTTTCGCTCTTCAAAGTATTCAACGGAAACTTTGTGGCCGCCAGCCGGTTGTTGTTCGCCATCGGTCGCCGCGGCCTGGTCGATCGGCGTCTTGGCCACGTGCATCCCCGCAACCAGACGCCCTCAATCGCCGTGATCTGCATCGGACTGGCGACAGGCGCGTGCATGTTTCTGGGCGATGCAATTCTCGTGCCCATTTCCGAAGTTGGCTCCGTGGCCTCTGCGATTGGATGGCTGGCAGCTTGCGCAGCCTATTATCGAATGCGTCCGGCGCCGCGCGAACAGTTTGTCGCTTTGGTAGGGTCGACCGTCGGGATGCTTATGATCTTGATGAAGATTGTGCCCGGCATTCCTGGCCATTTCACCGCATATGAATGGCTGGCGTTGGGAATCTGGATTCTGCTGGGAGTAGGCTTGGGTTGGCGACGAGGTCCCGGCACAAATTCTCCGTAAACTTCCTCACGGTTTGAGCTCCGCTTGCGTCTCCGGCGACACGATGGGCGACACGTGCGGCTCCATCAGCGTGCCCGTGACGTTGAATCCCGGGGCTCCTTCGCGCGTCAGCTTCAAATTTAGAACACGAGTCAGAGATGCCGTGCCGCTTACTTGAAAAATACCCGCTGACGTTTCCAGCTTGCCTTCCTGAATTTCAAACTTGCCATCATGAAGGGACAACTGAGTTGCCAAATGACGCATCTGCAGCGGTCCGGTTCCATCGGCCAGCGCAATGTGGCTGAGCAAGCCGTCCCGCGCCTCCAACTTCAGTGTGCTGACGGCCGACGCGAATAATTCTGTCGCATCCAGGCCCGATGCTTTTACCCGATAGGTTGCAGTGGCCAACCCTGTGATCCAGTCGTCATTCATGCTCGCGGAAAGCTGATCCAGCGAAACCCGCTCCAGCGTGCCGATCCCGGTGTACTCCGGAGGCTTCATCGTAAAGTCAGCCTCCCACTCGCCGACGTGTTTGCCACCAAGGACATCACCACGAAGATCGGACACTCGCAGTTTCCCCTTGTTCAGTTCGACATTGGCCGAAACTCGGTTGCCGACAAGCTTTCGGACCACCACGTGATCGGCCGTGAGCTTGCCCACAGCGTGAACTGTAAGCAAATAAGGAACACCGGGGGCTGACGAAGACAGAAATCCATACCACGGCCGCTTGCGAACATGCGGATTAATCAGCTGGTTCAGTCGATCCGTTGCAATTTCGTCGGCATGCAAATCGAAGTGCACAGAGCAGGATTCTGGTGCGGCACACGGTCGCGGAAGCGTTAGCGATCCTTGCCACAATGTATCGGCGATTGTCGCGGTTAGGTTCTGGACACTAATTAGGTCTGGGGCAAGCGTAAGGTTCGCGGCAGCAATCTCAACCGGCGTATTCAACCCGCGCACTTCAGCGCGAATCGAACGTAGTTGGGCCTTCCCCACAGCTCGCGGCGCCACGAATCCGGACCAACCACCGGCGATTTGCAGATCAATCTTAGCCAGGCCTTCGGCGGCGGTTTGGGGAGCCGGAATTCCGACCGTCCTCGCGACTTGCAACAGTCGCTGTAACTGCGCATCCCCTCGGACTGCGAAGCTGTATCCCGAACGCGAAGCCCATCCGCGCACCACTGTAGGCGCGGGCCTGCCCAGCGCCAGATTAAAAGGACCGACAACCAGGCAAGTCTCCAGCGGAGAGGCAACAATTTGTCGCGTGGCGGCTGATTTCGAATCGGCAGCCGGAGATACCGAGAAGGGAACTTTTCCCAGCACGAGTTTCGTCTTTGTGACTTTCGATTCAAGCTCGAAGCCAGCCGTTTCTCCCCTTCCCTCCCACGCCACTTCGCCCACTTGCGAATCCGTGCCGTGCCGAAGTTTCACACTGCCATTCAAACGGCCAATTGCGATCAGATCATCCGGCACCCCTTGTTTGGCATGGCGCGCGAACGAAATCAGCGACTGAATCGGCAGATCCTGAGCCGTCAATCCGACATCATAAGTTCGGGATGAGAAAGGATGGTCCACCCTGCCAGTGAGCGTAACGGCGCCATCTCCAACCGGGGCGTTGCAGCCAACTTCAGAAAGCGCCCGATCTACGGTGCTGTAATGGCCAGAGCACTGGATCGCCAATCGCAAATCCCCGCCACCGAAAATGTCGTATCTTCGGAAATCTTCCACCGATGCAGCGGTTACGATCGCAAGATTCGCCGGTGTGCCGACCAGCGTTGCAGAAACCTCCAGGCCGCCGCGCCAGCCCTTATCGTTGCCGTAGGTGAGCTTCGTGACTTGACCGAGCTGTGCCCGATCCCACTGGACGCTGAACTGAACGGGGGTGTCGCGCAAGCTCGCTGCTCTCTGCCACGATCCGCTCACGCTAACCATGCCAGTGTCGCTGAGATTGAAATCAGTCCGCACCGGCTGCGCCTTCAGACGCATGCCCCACGCATTTTCCGAGTCTTGCCACAAAGCGAAATCTGCTTCAGTCAAGGCGTAAGGTTTTTTTTCCGCTCCGAACTTGAAATTAATACGGCCGCGATCGGCCTCAATGTAGGGAAAACCGGGGCGCCTTTCAGTCTTCGCCTTGCTCGTGGGTGCGACCGCGATTTTGGCAGTTCGCTCGATAAGATTTTCAAGATTCCAATGTCCTTCTTTATTCCGGACGAGGTTGAGGCTTGGTTCCGTTAGGTTCAGACGCGAGATCTCCAGGCGTCCACGCAGGAGCGAAATTATACGCAGCGAAGCGGTCACTTCCTGGGCGCGCAGCATGGGTTCGGCGCTGAAGGCCGGATCGTCGTGAATTACGAAGTTCTCAAGTTCGAATCCGGGCCGGGGAAGAAGTCGCAGGTTCACCGCCGCCACATCCACCTGGCGTCCTAAGGCAAGGCTAATGGAATTGACAATCCGGGCGCGCAGTCGATTCGCTCCAGGCCGTACCAGAAACAACGCCAGAAGCACAACAACGCTTAGCGTAAGAATCCCGCGCTTAGATCGCCAGAATCTCGATCGCCAGAATTTCAATCGCCCAACCTCACTGCACTGCCTTGAAGGTCCGCCGCCAGCGAGTTTCATCGAAAAAGTGGACAACCACATGCACCAGGAACCCGACTCGTTGGCTGAATTCTCTCTCCAAATATTGTCCCGCTGGGGTCTCAAACGACCAATAAATAAACATGGGCCGCCCAATCACATTTTCCTGTGGAATAAATCCCCAATAACGACTGTCGAGACTGACGTCGCGGTTATCCCCCATGCCGAAGTAGCTGTTTGGAGGAACCACAATATCTTCACCCTGGATATGCTGTGGCAAAGCCAACTCCCAATCCGGAGTCACATTGTTCATTTCGGAGGGCGCTACCGCGGGGAAGTTATCGCGGTAGGGATTGTAACCGGCCTCACCGCCTTGATGGATCACGTAGGGTTCATCCAGTTTCTCCCCGTTGCGGTACACCACCGCGTCGCGCAAGTGGATCCGGTCTCCGGGAATGCCGATGATTCTTTTCACAACGTAAAGCCCAGGCTCGGCCGGCGAGAGAAACACGACGATGTCGCCGTGGTGTATCTCCCGATAGGGCAGAATAGGGCCAAGCCACCGGGTTCGCGGCGCGAACTGCTCACGGTTCACAAACACATGATCGCCGATCAGCAGCGTGTTTTCCATCGAACTGGAAGGAATCTCAAAGGCCTGCACGATGAAAGTAATAATGAACAGACCGGTTACCAGCACCGCCGCCAGAGACGCGAGAAACTCAACTGTAGTTTCGCGCGGTTTTTCCGCCTGCATGTCTTCTTTTTTAGCCACTAGAATTTTTCCCGTTAGTTAAGCGATGTCCGCCCTTAGTTCACTACTCGAAATGTCCGATCCCAGCGAGTGAGCTGAAACAAATGGCTGACCGCGTAGGCGAAGTGATAAAGTTTATCACCCGGCGAGGCCGAAACTGGCATGTCATCCTCTGCACTCCGTACCGACCAATAAATCAGCAGGGGCCGCCCGATAATATTTTCCCTCGGAACGAAGCCCCAATAGCGGCTGTCCAGGCTCTCGTCCCGATTATCTCCGAGCACGAAATAGTGCTTCTCAGGAATAATCAGTTCGCCTTCCTCGACCAGTTTCTTCATTTGCAACCACCATCCCCCCTCTAGACCCGGAACTGGGATGTCCACACGGGGGAACTCGTCTCGAAAAACATCATGCACCTGGGAGCTGTAACGCACGTACGGTTCTGTCAGCGGAGTGCCGTTCACATACACTCTTCGATTGATTAAACGTACTCGATCTCCAGGAACTCCCACCACGCGCTTCACGAAATGTTCGCTGGGGTGAACCGGGTAGTGGAAAACGACAATGTCGCCGCGATGCACAGTCCGGTACGGCAGGATATGGTCCAAAAAGCCGCCACTGCCACCGTAACAGAACTTGTCCACCAAGAGGTAATCCCCGATCAGCAGCGTGTTTTCCATGGACTCGGAAGGAATCTGGAAAGCCTGAATAATAAATGTGATTACAAAGACTGCAATTACCACCGTGGTCAGCAGCGATTGCAGCGAAATCAACCAGTCCGGCTGTGGTGTTTTCCCCATCGCAATTCCGGCTAGGGGTGTCCTTTGCCGGGTACCTTGCTGCCCGAATCCACGGATAGCGAAGCCAAATGTTCTAGAACTTGGTGCGCCGCAGCCTGTTCGGCATTCTTCTTCGTGGACCCCTCGGCGCGGCCTATGAACTCAGTCTCACCGTGATTGCCCATCGCATGCAATCGAACTTCAACCGTAAAAGTCTTGCTGTGCTCCGGTCCCAGCTCTTTCACTAATACATAAGATGCCTGCGAACGGCCGGTGGCCTGGAGCTTTTCCTGTAAAGCCGACTTATAGTCGGAAAGCGGCAAGCTGTTTCCGTTCCGCGCCAGGTTTTCCACTTCCGGAGTGACGATATGCTGCAACACCACCCGCCGAACGGTTTCCAAACCACTGTCCACGTACATCGCTCCCAGCACAGCCTCCAGGCCGTCTACGAGCAAGGCAGTCTTGTTGCGCCCACCGCTTTTTTCTTCGCCTCGGCCGAGCCGCAGGTAGTGTCCAAGTTCCAACTGCCGCGCCACGAGGATCAAATGTTTTTCACTGACCAGATGCGCGCGCAATTTTGACAGCTCGCCCTCACGAAAATTGGGAAAGCGATGAAACAATTCTTCGGTTGTAACCAGCCCCAGGACGGCGTCTCCCAGGAACTCCAGTTGCTCGATGTCTCCGACTCGCATTTGCGGCTGCAGCGATTCCAATTCACGAGCCTGCGAGCTGTGGGTCAAAGCCTGCTCCAACAATTCCGGCTTGGAGAATTGATACCCCAGAGCTCGCTCCAACTCCGAAATGTCGCGAGGCTTCATCGTCCGGTTGAACAAATCTGATCGGTCCCGGCGCCCACGGCGCGACGCGCAACCACACGTCCAGCGACTAATTTAGGCGCCTCCGCTGGTGAATTCACCTAATGGGCTGGCGGAACTGTGTTTGGCGCTGCGCCAGCCGGCGGTTTGGCCGCTGGAGCCGGAGTGCTGACGGCCGGAATGGTGGCACCTGTCAACTGCATCAACCGATCGCGTTCGTGCCGCGCCGTGGTTCCTGCATTCGTTCCCTCCTGGGTTAAATCGACAGCCTTATTGGCCTGTGTTAGCGCGTCCTGATATTTCCCCTGCTTGTCCAGAGCCAGAGCCAGGCGCAGAACCACTACGGGATCTGGCTGGGCCGGGTAAGCGTCGATCGACTTGCGAAAATAGCCCTCGGCGTCAACATATTTTTCCTGATCGTACTGAATCGTGCCCAGGATCGAATAGGCACTGGATCGCAACAAACCCTTGTACGCATCGATTTGGGCTTGCGGTATGTTGGCCGGCATTGGAACATCGGTATCGATCGTTTCCAGAGCGTGTTGCGCATCCTTTGTGGCTTTGGCGAAGCGTTGATCCTTATCCAGATCGGTGTCACGCGTGTGTTCGGTAGTCACTTCGGCGGAGGCAATCAGCGCCTCGGGATCGTCGGGATCCACTTTCAATAATTTCTGCGCCTCCTCCAGCATTTTGTCGCCATTGTTCGCATTTTGATAGGCGCGCATGGCCGCTTTGAACAGCAGCACGCGCAGTTCGCTGTCGGGGAACTTAGTCGCGAAGTCGTCTGCCGCCTTTTCCATGGCGGCCGCGTCCTTCTGGTTTGCGATCGCCGCGTTATAAGCATCGAACTCCGGCTGCGTCTTCGCTTGTGGTGGCCGTTTGCCGGGAGGCGTCGCGGGCGCGCCTTGCTGCGCCGCGCCTGCAGGTTGCTTCTGTTGGGCGGGAGTTTGCTGCTGCTGCGCAACTGCGAATGCGGCTATCGCTAGAACCCCCCACATCATGGCTGCTCGCTTCATGCTCTCTCCTTAAAGTTTGAGACCCTGGCTTCGTGGTCGCAGTTTACTATCACATCAATCTTGTTGCTGCGGATGGCTTGGCGGCTCATAAGGCTGTTGAATTCCACGCTCCGCAGCCGCTTTGGCCTCTGGTAACGAACCCCCGGCAGTCAGCGCTGCCCGGTACTGGTCGACGGCGGCCGCGCGGTCTTCCTGTAGATCAAAGATTCTTCCCAGGTAAATATGGGACCACGCCACCACTGTCGGTTCATGGGCCACACCCAATGCCTGCTGGAAGTAGCCTCGCGCCCCTTGCATATCACGATTCAAAATGGCCACCTGCGCCAGGATGAACAGAGCCCGGCCCGGATCCTCTTGCTTCTCATCCAGTGCTTGCTGCGCAATCTTCTTCGCGCCTTCGACATCTCCGCTTGCCAATCGTTGCTGGGCAGCGAGCA
>Ga0206871_10101_pt1 | contig 23072 bp, 20 predicted proteins | sample Alteio_BWOrgCont_33_FD_152627 | JGI IMG/M metagenome (GOLD analysis project Ga0206871, IMG submission 152627) | Enriched cells from forest soil in Barre Woods Harvard Forest LTER site, Petersham, Massachusetts, United States -... | ecosystem: Environmental > Terrestrial > Soil > Temperate forest >...
ATCACCAGGGCGCAACGCGTAGCGGGCCGTCATAACAACGCGGCAATAACGCCCACTCAGGCGCCCTTTACGCCAGCGCTTGTTCCCTCCAGCCCACGCAACAACTTCGACAGCGCCATGGCACTCGGTGCTATTCCACCCACTGAGATCATCTTTGACACCAGCGTCACACCCGGCTCCAATCTCCAGAAGCTCGACAAGGCGGCGTGGCCCCAGGACAACTTTCTCCGCGAAGATCTGCGCAACAAGCCCTTCCGCAATTACTATCTGCAGTTCGCTCTTTCGCCACGCACACTGCGCTTCACACCGGCTGCAGATGGCACACACCATGAAACCCTGCAGTTCGTCGCCGTACTTTACAACGACAAAGGCGAGCAGGTGAACTCCGCTTCAAGCACTGTGAATATGGACCTTCAGCCCGATAGCTACGCAAAAATGATGTCGGGCCTGGTTGGCACGCGTCAAACCATCGCCGTTCCGGAGAAAGGCAACTACTTCCTCCGCCTCGGCGTGCACGATCAGGAAGGCAACAAGGTCGGTGCCTTGGAAGTTCCTATTGGAGAAGTGCAGCTTGGTGTCGCCGGCGCTGGACAAACATTACAACCCTAGCGAATCGCTTCAGTCTCAAACGCGCGTCATCACTGCCCAGCAACCTTCGTAGCTTGTAATTTCGCCCGCGCCGCCTCTGCCTTCGCCACCAGCTTGCGCAGCTTGCCTTCCACGTCGGAGCCTTCACCCACCATCTCCGCTGTCAGTACGCCGTCTGAATCAATCGTGAAGTAATGCGGAATCGCATGGATACCGAATGCATCGCTCAACTTATGGTCGCTGTCGCGGTATTGCATCCATGTCATTTCTTTTTTCTGGATAAACTCCTTCCACTTGGCTTCATCCGAATCCCAGCTCACGCTGATGATCACCAGCGGACGACCCGCAAATTCTTTCGCAATCTTTTTCATCTCCGGCAGCTCTTCATTGCAAGGGCCGCACCATGTCGCCCAAAAGTCAATAAGCACCACGCGTCCGCCCATCGCGTCGAGCTGAAATTTCTCTCCACTCAGCGTGTTCACCGTAAATGCAGGAGCCATCTTGGCGAGCGAGAGCTGCGGGTTCTCCTCAAAATGCTCCGCGCGCAAACGCGAAGGGTCTCCCGGCGGCGCGCACTCCAGGCATTGATGGAACGCCACTTTGGCTTCGTCGTTCTTGCCCATCATCGCCAGAACTTTGCCTTCCAGGAACAATGCTGAAGCATTACGCGGATAAGCAGTCAGCGATTCCTTCAGCGCTCCTTCCACCGCGTCCAGTTGCGCCGGCTTCGGTTTCTCACCGGCCTGGGATAGCAGCGCCTGGGCTCGCATGTACTGCGCCCGTGATTTATCGATGGGCGCTTCCGCGATCGCCACCATCAGCGCGGCGGTTCCCGCGGCGTCTTTCGGTTGGCCGATCTGCATCTGCGCGTTGTACATGCCCTGCAGGCACTCCATGCACCTGCCACCGGCGATCTTGTTCGCCTTCTTGTAGGCATCCGGCACAAACCCCAACTGCTGCCCACGTAGCGACTGCGCCTCGCGGAAAGCCTTTTGGAATTCAGGATCGTTTTTGTAGGAAGGCGTCGTCTGCCCCAGCATCGGCGCCGCGGCTACGGCAAGAAGTAGAAGAGGCGAAATTGCGCGCAAAGAGACCATCGAGAAGCTCCACGGGAAGTCTCTCCATCATGCTCCCGAAAGCTCATTCAGTTCAACTGAATTTTAGTGTCCCGAGAAATCAACAAGTAAAGCCCCTGATTATGCGGTCAAGCCCAGGGCAGCACGGAATCACTCTATTTTTTCAGCCTCGAATCAGCAGCGTGGCTCATGCAAAACCCTCAGGGACAGTACAATTCAAGCGGATTGGTGCCGAAAGATTCCAGGAGAGTTAGACCATGAGAGTTAAGATTCGGGCTGCTTCTCTCGCGGCCTGCAACGCTGGTTTGTTATGTGGAGCGTTGCTCCTCACCGGATGCAGCGCAAGTTCTTCGTCTCACACCAGTTCAACGCCCATCGTCGTAGGCAGCGTAGTGCCCAACTCTTCTTACGAACTTGATGCTTTCGACATTCTAGGAAATTACGCTTACGTTCTTGGAGACAACGGCAATCAAGGTTCGGGATCAACAGCGGCGCAATTCTATGTGGTGAATATCACGAATCCGGCAAGTATGACTGTCGTCAGTACAACGTCAATCACTGGATTTATAAGTCTTGGGCAATCCGGGATAAGAGTGGTGGGGAACTACGTCTATCTTGTGTCTTGCACAGGAACGGCGAGCACCAATCTAATGCAAATCTACGATGTATCGAATCCAGCCGCTCCTGCGTTTGCAGGAAGCGTTCAAGTCCCGTTGTATGCAAATGGTCTTTGGGTATCCGGGCAGTACGCCTACGTCATCTCGTATGTAGGTGTGAATTCCATAAGCACCCTGGTTGTCGTCGACATCTCCAATCCTGCGTCGCCGAAGGTTGTCGGATCGACCAACACGGGAACTGCCGGCCTGAACGTCGCCGACGTTAAAGTAGTCGGACCTTACGCTTATGTGGCGGGTCAGAGCGACGGGCAATCCGACATCCTTGTGTTTAACATCTCCAATCCCGCCTTGCCGTATTTGCTGAGCAGTTTACCGGTGGCGCACAGTCCGCAAGGCCTGGATGTCGAAGGAAATTACCTGTACGAGACGATGTACGACCAGTTCTCGTTGAACATTTACGACATATCCAATCCAGCATCGCTTTCTCAGGTAGGCACGGCTTCACTGGTCGGAACATGCAAGCCGCAAGACGTTACCGTGGAAGGAACCACGGCGTATGTGGGGTGCTACACAAATTCATCGGTAGCTGTAGTAGATGTGTCCAAACCGACTTCTCCAAGCGTGGATGAATACATACCTCTTCCAGCAACTTCTTATCCGATATTCCTGGAGTCAAAGGGTAGATATATTTATTCGATCTCAAACACTCCAGGCGGAATGCTGTCAGTGATAGACACTGGTGGCGCGTAGCCATAATTTCATCCGGGCGCGATATGAAATGTCCGTATCGCAGCACCGGAATATTTTGGGAAACCACACCTTTAGATTTTTGAATGATCCCTTAGTAAGCCCGCGGATACATCCGCGTCATGCGATCATGCCATCCCAGGCCTTCGCCATCCAGCGCCATCCAGATCACGCCCAGCCCCAGCGGACTCGCCGCCAGCAGCTTCGCCCACACCCGCCGCCGCATCGCCTTGCGTGTCGGGTTACTATCGCCGAATGTGCATAGCCCAATGCGCGCATACCGCATTCCCGGCGTCGACTCCGCCAGCGTAAAGAACAGCATTTGATACAGCAGGAAGATCGTCATCAGTGTCGCGGCTGCACATATGCCCATCAGCGGCAGAGGCAGCGCACGCAGCTGCGGGCCGGCCAGGCGCGTAGCCGCACATGCAAATCCCACGAAGGCCGCCACCATGCAGCAGCCGTCTACCAGTGCAGCCATCATCCGCAGATGCAATGCTGCCGTCTGCGGTTCAATCGCAAATTCGATCGGCCTCGTCGCGCTTGTCTCCGCTTGCGCCGCACCTAGTTGCAGGCTCTGCCACTCCGGTGCCGCATCCATGGGGTCCGCCACAGCCGCTTCCATTGAGATCTGTTCAGCTTCCACCTCAAAGATTCGCAATTGTGCCTCCGGTTCGCTTTCGTCCCGCAAGGGCCCTTCTGCCAATCGCGGCCGCGCCTTGCGTGACGCTACCAGTTGCCGCGGAAACTCAATGATGTTTGCCGGGATAGCCTGCGTCTCCAGGTTGTGTCCCACAAAATCCGGAGACAGCCGGAACTCAATCTCCTGTTCCAGCTCGGCCAGCTCTTCGTCCGACATCCGCATCGCATCATCTCGATATACATGCGGATTTTCCATGATGGAATTCGCAGCCGTCCATTCCTCCGGCAGCCTCACATGCAACTCCGGACCCTGCAGCTGTGGCGCAAAGCGCACCTCTGGCTCCTGCATCGCAGCCTCAACCGCATGTTCTCTCTCCGCGCGGTCCCACTGCTCCATCTCCTGCATCATTCGCATCTGTGCTTCGGCCGCTGCCTGCGCTCCGCGTGTGGCAATCTCTGCCGCGGCCTGCACCTGTTCCAGCGCCCGCTCCGTCTCACTAGCCAGGAATTCCCGGTAGCTCACGCTGCTTTCATATCGTGCTGCAACAGCCTCACGAACCCGCGCTGCTCCTACCCGGCTCGACTGCTTTGCATTTGCAGCCGCTTGCATCTCTCTCTTTGCGGCACTCTGCGCTTGCGCCTTGCGGCTGCGATGCGCCGCCAGCCGTTCCGCCGCAATCTGTTGCAGCGCGCTCACAGCTGGCGCTGCTTCATTCGGCACCGCGATGGCGCCTTCGGTTCCTGTCGCCCCGTAGCTCATTTCTGCAAAGCTCAAACCTGTTAACCTCTAATCCTGTGGACGGCCTTTTCTCAGCTCTGCCCGGCAGCTTTGCCCCTCTTCGTTCGAGGCCTCTGCGCGCAGTGAGATCGTCCCTTCTCATAACTATCACCGCAATCCTCTGCGGTCACCAGCTTCTATTCGCTCAGACGGTAACGAATCAGGAACCCCCATCTTCTGTTTCCCAGAGCAACCCCACCCAGCAGAGCCTTCCCAGCCCTCCCGATCTCAGCCTCATCCCCAACGCCGTGCCGCTTCCGCCGCCTACAGCGCCTGAAGCCGCCGTCATCGAGTCGGATCTCCCTCAGACCCGCCATGACGATATTTATTCCGCGTCCGGCAACGTCGTCGTCACCTTCCGCGATCACATTCTCCGCGCCGACACTGTCACCTACGACCGCGCCACCGGCGATGTCACCCTTCTCGGCAACGTCCACGTCTCCGGCGGAGAGAACGACGAATCCATCCTCGCCACGCACGGCATCTACAACCTCAATACCCAGACCGGCACCTTTTACGATGTCTCCGGCTCTGTCGGCCTCTCTAATCAGCTCGCCCGCCCCGGTTATGTCACGGAAAATCCGTTCCTCTTCACCGGCCGCAAGGTCGTCAAGACCGGCCCGGTGAACTACGTCATCTATGAGGGCTCCGTCACCTCCTGCCTTCTGCCGCATCCAGACTGGATGCTCCTGGGCAACAAGTTCACCCTCGACGCCAAAAACGCTCGCGCCTCCAATTCCACCTTCAAGCTGCTCGGCATACCCCTCTTCTTTTTGCCTTACGTCACGCATCCCATCGATAGCGACTCTCGCCAGTCCGGCATTCTCATCCCGACCCTCGGCTACTCATCCTCCAGCGCCAACACCGGCTCTAAGGGCCTCTCCATCGGAGACCAGGCCTACCTCGTCCTCGGCCGCTCCTCCGACCTAACCGTCGGTATGGTCTATTACTCGCTGCGCGGCTTCTCTGAGAATGGCACCTTCCGTTACCGTGGTCTCGGTGACAATTTCTTCAATGCCCACTTCTCCGCTTTGCAGGATCGCGGCTTCACCTCCAGCGTCACCATTCCCATCAATGGCGTCCCCACCGTCGTAAACAATTTCACCAACCAGGGTGGGCAGGACGTCACTGCGGCCTTCCGCTACCGTTTCTCTCCCACCATTCGCGCCGTCGGCGACGCCGAATATCTCAGCTCCTACATCTACCGCGAAGCCTTCACTGAAAACTTCAACCAGGCCGTCAGCACGGACATTCTTTCCACCATCTTCGTCACCCATCAGAAGGATGGTTACTCCTTCGACGCGCGTGTCGACCGCTATCAGGGCCAGAAGATCGCTCCCACTTATCTCACCGCCGGCGAAGAAGTGAAGATCTTCCACGCACCATCCATCGACTTCACTGCCCTCGACCATCACATCCTTAACACGCCCTTCATCTGGAGCCTCACCTCCTCCGTCGCCGGCTTAAAGCGCATACAGCCGGCCCCAGCGGCTTTCACCTCCTCCGGCATCATCGAGCGCCTCGACGTTCACCCCGAGCTCTCACTCCCACTTTCCTTCGATGGCTGGCATACCTTCACCAGCATCGCTTTGCGCGAAACCTTTTACTCGCGCTCCCGCCGCGTCCCATACTCCAACAACCCCGCCGATCCATATCCACCCAACGCCACGCCCATTGAGATCAATAACCCTGCCACGCGCAGCTCCGTCGAACTCAACATCGACATTCGCCCACCGGCCATTGAGCGCGACTTCGCCGTCCCTGCCGGCCTGCAGAAATTTCTCGGCACCGATGTCCGCCATACCATCGAGCCCGAAATTACCTACCGCAACGTCCACGGCATCTCCAACTTTCTCTCGCTCCTTCGCTTCGACGACACCGATCTCGCCGCCGACACCGACGAGCTCCAATACGGCGTCACCCAGCACCTTTATTTCCGCCCACACATCAACGCTGCCAAGGCTGCTCGCGACAAAGCCAAGTGCCCCACCCGCGCCGTCGGTTCCGTCTACAATCCGCAAGCTATCTTCCAGGACACCTCGGAAGCCGCCGTCCAGGATGTCTTCAACCCCAATCCGCGCGACACCAACGATGCCAACGGCATCCCCAACATCTCCGCAACCGCACCTGACATCCCAACCACCACCCACGCCCACCACGCTGACCCCTGCGCCGCTCCCGCCGAGCAGCCTCAGCAGGAGTGGTTCAGCTGGCGCATCACGCAAAAAATGTTTTTCGCGCAGGACTTCGGCGGAGCCGTCATCAATACCCGCCGCAACATCTTTGACACCACGCTCGATCTTTCCGGCATCGCCTTCCTCACCGAGGCGCGCGCCATCTCTCCCGTCGTCTCGCGCATGCGCATGCGTACCTCCAGCCACACCGACGTCGAGTGGGATTTCGATTACGACACCGGCGCCAAAAAATTCAACAGTCAGAACGTCTTCGCTGACGCTCACGAAGGAAATATCTTCGCCGGCATCTCCTACGCGTATCTCGACGCTCCCGGCCGTTTCCGCACAGCTATCATCAACCCCATCACCAACCTCGTAACCGGCCTCACCAGTTCGCCTACTTCAAACTTTTCGCAGATGCGTGTCCTTGCCGGCTACGGCGCTCCCACCCGCCCCGGCCTCTCCGCTGCAGCCAGCGCCGGCATCGACCTCAACCTCGGCGACGCCCAGTACGTCACTCTGCAAGCCAGCTACAACTGGAACTGCTGTGGTCTCTCCGTCGAGTACCGCAAATACGATCTCGGCACTGTCCGCGACGAAGGCGCCTACCGCTTCAACTTTACCCTCGCCAACATCGGCACCGCCGGCAACATCCGCCGCGCCGAAGCCTTGTTCTAAGCGTTTCCTGGCTCACCTTCTCCCTCTGCGATAATCAAACTACTGTGCCGATTCTTCGTAACCTTCCCTCCCTCCTGCTTTTCGCTGCTCTCACCGCCTTCGGTTGCCACGCGCAACCCGTTCCGCAAAGTGCCGCAGCCGCTCCCGGCCAGCTCGCCAAGCCCGGCAAACCCATCACTCCGGAGCTCGCTCGCCGCATTGAAGTCCTTCTCCGCCAGAAGGCCGATCTCCCGCCCGAGTCCACCGTCAATATCGGCCAGCGCACCACCTCTGACCTCGCCGGTTGGGACACCGTCAGCATCACCGTCTCCAACCAGGGCAGCACCTCGCACCCGATCATCTTCTACGTCTCCGACGATGGCAAAACCATCGGGCAGTTCACGCGCTACGACATCTCCGCCGATCCCCGCGCTCTCATCTCGGACGCCGGCCGTCCCGCGCGCGGCGGCCCCGAAACAGCTCCCGTCCTCATCATCGGCTTCGACGATCTCGAGTGCCCCTACTGCGCCAAGCTGCACGCCGACATCTTCCCTGCGCTCATAGCCCGCTACGGCGACAAGGTCCGCATCGTCTACAAAGATTTCCCACTCCCCGCGGACATGCACCCCTGGGCCATGCGCGCCGCCGTCGACGTCAACTGCCTCGCCGACCAATCTCCCGCCGGCTACTGGAACCTCGTCGACTACATGCACGCCCACGCTTCTGAAATCAGCGCTCCCTTCCAGAGCGGTCCCGTCGACAAAACACTTCCCGCCGTCAATCAGAACCTCGACAAGATCACCCACGACCAGGGTGTATTTCAAAAAGTCGACGTTGCCAAGCTCGACGCCTGCATCGCCAAGCAGGACACCACCGGCATCGCCGCCTCGCAAAAAATCGGCGACAGCTTCAAGATTGACTCCACTCCTACGCTCTTCATTAATGGCGACAAGATCAGCGGCGCTGTCGATATAAGTTTCGTCTTCAACCTCATCGACACGGCACTGCGCGTCCAGGGCGTCACACCTCCACCGCCGTATGTCGCACCTCCGCCGCCCGCACCTACACCCCAACCCACCGCCGCCAAACCCTCAGGCAAGTAATTCGCACCAATTCGCTTCAAACATGGCGTACATTGCGCCATCAACATTGCGAACATTGCGTTCAGCTTTTGCTTTTCTGGTTGTCATCCCTGTAGGGAATCTGCTGTTGGGCCAACACACTGCAGGTATGCTTCCACTAAAATCGCCACAGTGCTAAAACTCATCCTCACCTTTTTTCTGCTGCCTCTACCTCTCGCCGCGCAGACACTTCCGCCCGCACCGACACTTCCGCCGTTGCAACAAGCTGGCCCACTCGGCGCCGATCTCTTCATCCGCTCCGGCTCAACCGGCATGGTGCTGGTCGTCGTTCGCGGCAAAGAAGTCTTCATTCAGGGCTACGGAGAAACCGCTATTGGCAGCGGCAAACTCCCTGACGCAAAATCCATCCTTCGCCTCTGCTCGCTCTCCAAGATCTTCGCCACCGATCTCCTCATCAAGCTCGTGCACGACGGCACGCTTCACCTCGACGACTCACTACAACAATTCGCTCCGCACGGCGTACATGTCCCCACATGGCCCGGCCACCCAATCACATTAAAAGACCTCGCTACTCACACCTCCGGCCTTCCGCGCGAAGTCGGCCACGCACCACCAGGCGATCCCCACTTCACTTTTCCCGGCTTCAACTACCGCTGGCACTGGCTGCCCACGCAGCGCCTCAAGTCCGAACCCGGCACTCAGGCTCTCTACTCCAACGTCGGCTTCGACTTCCTCGGCGACGCCCTCCAGCAAGCCGCCGGCAAACCCTACGCCACGCTCTTCGCCGAGCGCACCACCACTCCGCTCGGCATGACCGAGACCGGCTTCACGCCCAACCCCAACCAGTGCAGCCGCCTTCTGCAAGGCGCGCATGACGAAGGCCCCTGCACCGACACGCAGAACTCCGTCGCCAGCGCCGGCGTCTATTCCACTGCTACCGACATGGCTCTCTGGCTCCAATATCTTCTTGGCACTGGTACAGTCGCTCAGGATCCCGCTGCTCAAGCCGTCTACATCAACCCCGACGATCTCGTCCGCCAGTCCGGCCTCGACCACCCCGGCGCTCCCTCCGGCATTGGCCTCGGCTGGATGCACCTCTTCCCCGCCAACGATCCCTCCGCCATCACCGAAAAGACCGGCGGCGGTGCAGGCTTCCTCACCTACATCGCGCTCAACCAGACCACGCACACCGGCATCTTCGTCGCGGCCACTGACGGCTCCATCGAAACCCACATCAATCTCTTCAAGAACGCCAACAACGTCCTGCTGACGCTCACCGGCTTCCCCACGATTCCCATCCCTCCACCACCGTTGCCCACCAAGCCCCACCCCAAAACCAAGCGTAAAAGCTCCACTCGCAAACGCACCACGCACTAGATCCCAACCCCTTTAAAACTGTCATCCTGAGCGCAGCGCGTAGCGCAAGTCAAAGGACCTGCCACCACGCTCACTTTCGCACTCCCGCCCGCACCTTTCAACCACATACCCCTTCGCGAAACTTATCTCTAAACCTTTGCGCCCTTCGCGTTCAAGGTTTTTGTCTTTGCCGTTAAGCTGGCTCGCACAATTTCCATCTGACCCGTTATCCTCTTCTCACCGGAGCTCTCATGGACATCCACGCGCCCCATCAGCCCATTCATACCTGGCGAGACTTCTTCACCCACATCGTCATCATCACCATCGGCCTGTTTATCGCGCTCATGCTGGAAGCCGGCGTCGAGTGGCTGCACCACAAGCACATCGTTCGCGAAGCCCGCGAGAACATCCGCCTTGAGCTTGAAGACAATCACCACGCCGCACAGAAGGATCTTGTCCTCATCGAGGACAACATTCAACTCCAAAAAGACAATATCGCCGCCATCCACGGCCTCATGACCGACGGAGAAAAATTCAAGGGCTCCGTCACCAATACCTTCGCCTTCGATTCTCCGGAGACCTCCGCCTGGCAGAGCGCCCGCGACACCGGCGCTCTCGGCTATATGCCCTACCAGGAAGTTCAGCGTTATTCCGACATCTACTCCGTCGGTGAATTTGTCCAACGCACCGCCATCGAAACCGCCGAGCACGACTTCCTCGCTGAAGCCCCGTTCAAGATGGGTTACGACGTTGGCAAGCTTCCTCCCGACTCCTACGCACAATTGCTCCACGACAATGCCGCCATCGAAATCCAGCTGGAAACGCTCAAGCAGATCGTCCAGCAGTTCGATAATGCTTGCGTCGCCGAACTCAAAAAATAATTGACCGGAGTCCCATGCTCGACATACATCCCGCCCACCACGCCGCCACCACTTGGCGAGATTTCTTCATCCATATCGTTACCATCGTTCTCGGCCTGCTCATTGCAATCGGTCTGGAGCAAACCGTGGAGTACATCCATCATCGCCATCAGCTTCATCAGTTGGAAGCAGACCTTCGCGCGGAAGGTATCCGCAACCTTCATATTGCGCTGGACAACATCCACGGTTCGGAGCTGCGCCGGCAATCCGACGCCGACCAGTATGCCGAGTTCCTTCAAGCTGCTCGCGAACATCGCGCCCCAGCAGCCTATCCTGCGCAGTTCATCATGTACACCAAGCCAGCCTTCGCGGTGTGGACGGTTGCACAGCAGAGCGGCACGCTCGATCTTCTGCCACGCGAAGACGCTCTTAGTTATGCGAGGCTCTACGGCGTAGTGCAATATGCGGTCGATCAGGTGAAGGCCATCAACACCGCCCTCGACGGGAGGTCGGTTGCGATGGTCCCCGCTATGAGCGATCCCCCTGCTCTCCCCACGCTCCTCCAAACCGGGCAACCGCCGGTTTACGATCTGTCCCTCCTTAGCCCGGAAGATCTTCGTAACGCCCGCAATGCCGTCGGCGAGGATATGTTTACCACACGACAGAGCATCAAGTGGAATGTCTACCTCTACGGTATCGACTGGTCCGTGCTTCACGGCTCCCGCTCTGACGAGGAGAATGTCCGCACTTTCAACGACGCCATGAACATCTACACGCAAGGTGGAACAGCCGCTCTGCTCGCGAAATATCCTTTACCCCAGTAGTATCAGCCGGTGCAAATCCCTGCCGCCGGGCGCCCCATCCATGACAGTCTTATCGTCATAGGTGGGCATCTAATGATGCCTGAACGGCATACACTCAATTCATCAGCCCGCTCGGAGCCACCATGCTCATTCATCTCATCACCATCTGCATTGGCCTCATCATCGCCTTCGGCCTGCAGCAGATTGTCGAGCTCTTCCAGCGCCGCCGCCGCATCCGCAAAGCTGAAGCAGCCCGCAAAGACGATGACGCCGGCCCAACCGCTTAAACACCAAATGAGAAGTTCTCGCTCCGCACAAACACAAGCATCTGAAATTGCCGAAAGGGCGGATAGACACTCAAAAGACGCCTGACCGCTGCCTTAAGAAAACGGCTTTTCTTGGCTACGATCCAGTCGTTGAACGAATGACTTCTGCAATCGAGTCCGACACTCGCAGCTATATTTACAAGCTCTTCCTGGGTATATTCCCGAATATGCCCAGGATTCGCTGGATAGAACCGAATCTGCTCATAAGGGTTCCGTCCGGCCAGCAGGCGGATGCGTTTTGTAATTTCGATTGCGTTTGGCGTCGTGCATACAAGCACGCCATCGGGAGATAGCAGGGCGCGGAGAAATGCCAGGACAAAAGCCGGAGCCACATGGAGATGTTCAATAACCTCGGAAAATACGATCAGATCGAATGTTCCGCACTCCGGCCAGCAAGCCACGGAAGGCGCGTCCAACAAGTCGAATGTGATGTGAGGAATGGCTCTCAGGTCCTGGGTCTCACGGTGACCTCCGTCATCGGTCTGCGGATCGAGTCCGAGCGTATGAATGTCCCTATAAAAAGTCGATAGGTATGCAGTAAGCTCGGTGTCGTGGTTCATTCCATCGGTGGCGCTCATGATGACGCTACTTTATGAATGGCTGATTCGGTGAATGTCACGGCGGTGTCATCACTTCGTCTCGGTTAAGTTAATCCTTCTCTTCGGTGACAGCCGCACTACCTTTCAATCACGAACCCTTTTGCGAAACTTGCCTTTCACTTTCGCGCCCTTTGCGTTCAAGGCTTTTGCCTTTGTGAATTCAAAACCCACCTGACAGACTAATGACGCCGTCGTGACATTCACCGAATCAGCCCTTAATAAAGTAACGTCATTGTGGCTCCCTTCGTCAGCATCCTGATCAACAACTACAACTATGGACGATTCCTCGGGGAAGCCATTCAGAGCGCCTTGTCGCAGAGTTATCCGAACCGGGAAATCATTGTTGTCGACGACGGCTCAACCGACAACTCCCTTGAAGTCGCTCAGGCCTTTGGCGATCAAGTGCGGCTTATCGCCAAACAGAATGGCGGACAGGCGTCCGCTTACAACACCGGCTTTGCCGCCAGCCGCGGCCAGATTATCTGCCTCTTCGATTCCGACGACGTATTCCTTCCCAATAAAGTGGAGCGAATCGTAGAAGTCTTCCGGCAAAACCCCGGCAGCTGCTGGTGCTTCGAGAACCTCAAGCTTTTTCGGGACTCGCAATCCGAACGATCTCCCCGAGACCTCTGCTTCGCCGCTGGAAAGATCGATGCGCGTGAGGGAATGCTCCACGGAATCTTCCCACGCAATATCGAAAGCGCCAGCTCCGGGCTCAGCTTCCGCCGCGAACTTCTTGCACACATTCTTCCCATGCCTCACGCAAAATCCATTCTTCTCTGCGACGACTACATCAAGACCGCCTGTTATGCCCTGGCGCCTGGAATCGCATTGGATGAAGAACTTTCCCTGCAGCGGCTCCATGGAACCAATCTCTATACCGACACCGCGATCCGCGACAGGCGGTTCACAGGCCACATGAATTTCCTGATGGGCATCTATTTACAAAGACGGTTTCCGGAATGCCTGAAAGCCTGGATGAAAATGCTCTGTCGAGGCTGCGCCATACTCGTGGTATTCGGCGGATGGCAGCCCGGCTACCGGCAAGAGCTCTGGAAGAACTTACGCACGATGGGACCGAAGCTGGCGCTTCACAGCGCGGCACGCACTGCAGCTCTTGTCGTCCTCGAAGCACTTCGCCTCAGCCGCCGTTAAGCCGGGTGCCCACCAACAAAAACCTGTCATCCTGAGCGAAGCGCGTAGCGCGAGTCGAAGGACCTGCCACACCTCTAACCGACGCACTCCCTCCCACACCTTTCAGCCACCAACCCCTTCGCGAAACTTGCTTCTCACCCTTCGCGCCCTTTGCGTTCGAGGCTTTTGCGCAGGATCTCGGCGGACAATCGCAATCGCCCCCGTGCGAGGCCAAATCAACCCTCGCCAACATCTCCAATCATCTCCAACTCTTCCACGTCGGCAAGATCTCGCAATCGTCCAACTTGGCGCTTGTTTGCGATCAAATCTGCTTTCGAGATAAATGGAATAGATAGCCCTTCCACTTCTTTCTCCATTCGGTTTCGCCAAACCTGATCGAACGGCATTTCTCCAATCGAAGCCAGGATGTCGATATGGTCTTCCCCGGGGCCAAACCGCAGATTGTCTTCATCGTCGAGCAAATCGGCCGGCTCCAGGCCTTCCAGCGAAATCCCCAGCATAAGCAGCGCGTTGTACGCGGCGAGCGCGTTTTCTGCCGTAGGTCGGATGAAGATGTCCAGGTCGTTCGTGGCGCGGATGTAGCCATGCATGTTCACAGCTACTCCGCCAACCACAGCGAATTCAACTTTTGCTGCGGCGAACGCGGCTAGGAGTGAAATCTGTTTTTCGTTCATCGATATCAATCCCCCGCATTTTGTACATGCGTCTCGTCAATTCCGTCATGGCGGCCAGTCGCTCGGCAACGGTCTTCCGGCTCCAGTAAATGTGCTGCTCCATCCGCGCTTCATCGTGGCTGAGCTTTCTAGCAGTAAGACCTTGAGCAAAGTCTTCGGTCATAACATCACCCTCACAACCAGCAGCATGGCACCATCATAGAGCGTTAAAGATTTTGCTTTTGCCCTTTAACTATCCTCTATCCACCACTCTCTATCCCCTGCTCCTCTTGACACGCCCTGTAAAATAGAACTCAGAAGCAACAGCGAGATCGAGCCCGCAAGGTTCTCTGGCTATGCTTCTGCGGTGCGCCTAAGTCCATTATTTTTGAGGATTTTACAAGCCATCTTCTTTGCTTTCAGGATTTTGCGAGCCGCCCGTACTGCTATCGAAACCTAAGTGCAATCTCTTGAAGATTTTGCGTGAAATTGCCAGGGTAGGGGAAGGCGCTTCTTCCACCCAGCTAAACTGGAACTGAACCGTTAACCTCACTCTGGAGTCGCTGTGAAGATCGTTCTCGCTGAAAAAGTCTCGCCCGCTACCCTCGCCATCCTGCAAAAAGAGCCGGGCTGGAATTGCGTCACCGCCGACAAAATCACCGACCTCCATGCCGAGCTCGCCGACGCTGACGCCCTCATCGTCCGCTCCGCCGTCCAGGCGGATGCAGCATTACTCGCCGCCGCTCCCAAGCTTCGCATCATCGGTCGCGCCGGTGTCGGCGTCGACAACATCGACGCAGCCGAAGCTACCCGCCGCGGCATCGTCGTCATGAACACTCCCGGCGCCAATGCCGTTGCCGTCGCCGAATTCACCCTCGGCCTCATGATCGCCATGTGCCGCGACATCCCGCGCGCCAACGCCACCATGCACGCCGGCAAGTGGGACAAGAAAACTCTGCAGGGCTCCGAACTGCGCGGCAAAACCCTCGGCATCGTCGGCTGCGGCCGCATCGGCCTTGAAGTCGCTCGCCGCGCCAATGCCTTCGGCATGAACGTCCTCGGCTACGATCCCTTCATCGCGCCCGTCATCGCCCGCGAAAACTCCATCACCCTCGTCCCCATCGACGAAATCTTCTCCAACTCCGATTTTCTCTCACTGCACGTCGGCCTCACTCCGCAGACCGAAGGCCTCATCAACAAGACCTCGCTCGCCATCATGAAGAAGGGCGTCCGCATCATCAACTGCGCGCGCGGCGAGCTCATCGTCGACGAAGCTCTCGCCGAAGCCGTCAAATCAGGCCACGTCGCCGGCGCTGCACTCGACGTCTTCCGCCACGAGCCTCTGCACAAATCGCCCACGCCTTCGCCTTACATCGGCCTCGACAATGTTCTTCTCTCGCCGCACATTGCCGGATCCACGGACGAAGCGCAGGAAGCCATCGGCATTCAGCTCGCCAATCAGGTTCGCGACTTCCTCAAGCTCGGTGTCGTGCAGAACGCCGTCAACGTCGCCTCGCTCAGCGAAGAAGAATACGCCGAGCTCTCGCCCTACATTGAAATGGCCGATCGCCTCGGCCAGCTCCTCGGCCACGCCACCGGCACTGGCACCGGCAACACCTCTCTTGGGCAGGTCGAAGGCATCTCTCTCACTTACAACGGACGTCTGGCCCAGCTCAAGACCGATCTCCTGCGTAACGCTGCCATTGCCGGCATCCTCCACGGAGCCGACGGCGTCAATCGCATTAATGCCTCCGCTGCCGCTGCCGACCGCGGCATCCGCATCCAGGAAGACAAGCGCGAGCATGTCCCCGGTGGCACCGGCGCCGCCCTCCGCCTCACCATCCACTGGGCCCGCAAATCCTCCACTGGCTCCGACCGCGGTGAATGGACCGGCCTTGCCACCGTCCTCCATGGCCATTCCCCGCGCCTGCTCTCCTACGACGGCATCGATATCGAAGCCGAGCTCACCGGCACCCTCATCGTCATCCGCAATCATGACGTCCCCGGGGTTATCGGCCGCATCGGCACCCTCCTCGGCGAAGCCAAACTCAACATCGCCAGCTTCGCCCTTGGCCGCCGCCGCCTCTCCGCCAACGCTGCCGCGGTATCAGGCGAATCGCAGGCCCTCGCCTTCATTCAACTCGACAAGCTCGACATCAACGCCGCTGTCCCACGCGCGCTCGAAAAGGCCGTCGCCGACCTGCGCAGCGTTCCAGCCATTACCAGCGTCCGCGTCGTCGATCTACCCCCGCTTTAGGACTATTTTTTGAAGGAGTACAGCCTCAGCCGTGTCTTCAGAACGTCCAATAAGCAAAGGCTTTAGTACCGGAGAGAGGGGCTTGAGATTTAGCCCAGCGAGCCTCCCCCTCCTGTAAACTTAAACTTGTATGTCGCCGCCTCCCCGTGGCGCAGGAATCCTCCCAACCAATGCGAAAAATCACGTCCTCCTCCGTCGTTCTTCTCGTCGCCGCGCTCGCCCTCACTGCCTGCAACAAAGGCCCGCAGGAAGGCGTCGTAGCCACCGTCAACTCCAAGCCCATCCTCAAGGCTGACGTTGACAAGATCTACACCGCGCAGCTGGCCAACAACCCCCAGCAGGCCACGCCTTCGCCCGATCAGGCTGACACCCTCCGCCTCAACATCCTTCACGAGCTCATCGACGAAGAGATCGTCGAACAGCGCGCCGCCAAGCAGAATCTCACTGCCACCGACGCTGAAGTTGACGCCAAGGTCGCCGAGATGAAGGCCCCCTACACCGAGGAGCAGTTCCAGGCCAAGCTCAAGGCCTCTAGCCATACGCTTGATGACGTCCGCCACGACCTCCGCCGCTCCATCACCATCGACAAGCTGCTCAACAAAGAGATCAACTCCCGCATTTCCGTCACGGATACCGACGTCTCCAACTATTACAACGCCCACAAGGCTGAGTTCGATCTCCCCGAGAACGAATTCCACCTCGCGCAGATTCAGGTCACCGATCGCAACGCCGTGCAATCCGGCAATCTGCAGAACAACAAGGCCACCAACGACGACGACGCGCACAAGAAGATCCAGGCCATCAAGAACAGAATCGACTCCGGCGAAGACTTCGGCGCACTTGCGATGAACTTCTCTGAAAGCCCGGAGACCGCACCCAACCAGGGCGATATGGGCTTCGTCCGAGAGTCGGAGATGAAGGGCGATCCAACTGCATACGCCGCCATCATGAAGCTCAAGCCCGGCCAGGCCACGGAGATTATCCCCTTGCTCGACGCGCAGACCAAAAAGCCCGTCGGCTATTCCATCTACAAGCTCATCAGCAAGGAGCCCGCCGGTCAGCGCGACCTCAACGATCCTCGCGTGCAGCAGGCCATCCGCCAGCAGCTGCATGACAGCCGCTCACAACTCCTCAAAGCTGCTTACTTTGAAATGCTCCGTGACCAGGCCAAGGTCCAAAACTACCTCGCCGAGCAAATCTTCAAAGACGCCGCCAAGTAATCGGAACTCACAACTTGGGTGCCCCATGTCCCTCGCACTTGGGGACATGGGTTCGCAGGATGCCTAAAGCGTCATCACACAACATGCGCGCAAAAAAATCTCTCATCATCCTTCTCGCAGCACTCCTTACCGGCTGCAAAGGCACTCCTCCACCCACTCCGCTTGGCCAACTCACCCCGCAGCAGGCACTTGGCCACCAATACTTCCAGTCGCACTGCGCGCAGTGCCATTACGACCGCCAACTCGGCCCGCTGCATGGCCCATCGCTACTCAGCCTCTACAAGAAGCCCTACCTGCCCAGCGGCGCCCCCGCCAACGACGACCGCGTCACCGCGACCATCCTTCACGGCCACAACATGATGCCCGCCTTCCCCAATACCGACCCCACCGACCTCGAAAACCTTCTTGCCTACCTCCATACCCTGTAACTTTTCTTGGCGCCCATTGCGTTTTCCCTTTGCGCCCTTTGCGTTCAAAAGCTTTTCTCTTGCCCTGGCGATAAACTAAACACAGCCCATGAATCCTGAATCCCCAGAATCTCCAGCACCAATTGTCACCGGAGGCATCCTCCCCGGCATGGCCGCCATCAGCATGTTTCTTCTGCTGGTCACCATGCTCAACGCCTTCGCTGCTCTGCGCGGAATCTTCGGCGCCGGCGCTGCCAAATACGGCATCTTCGGCGTCTGCACCTTACTCGTCATCGGCGTCTTCGGCTTCCTTCGCCTGCGCCGCTGGGGATGGGCCCTGGTCACCGCCGGCTGCCTCGGCATGTCCATCGGAGACATCTATTACTTCAGCCACAGCCACGTCGCTTTCTTCATCGTCCGTGCGCTGCTCGAACTCTGCTTCTTCCTCTACCTCGTCCGCCCGCAGGTCCGGGAACATCTTCGCAGCTAATTCGCCCAAAGACTACAATCAATACAGCGATGCCTCCCCTCGCCCAATCCGAAGAGCTGGTACAGATTGACCTTTCGCCACGCGTCCCTGCGCCCAAGCCTGCCTGGCTTAAAGCTCGCGCACCCATGGGCGAAACATTCCATAATCTCAAAAAGCTTGCTCGCGACCTCAACCTCCACACCGTCTGCGAGTCTGCCCACTGCCCCAACATCGGCGAGTGCTGGAATCACAAGACCGCAACCTTCATGATGCTCGGCAACCTGTGCACGCGCCGCTGCGGCTTCTGCGCCGTGCCCAAAGGTAAGCCCGAACCTATCGATCACACCGAGCCCGAACGCGTCGCCTATGCTGTTGCATCGCTCGGCCTCAAACACGCCGTCATCACCAGCGTGAACCGTGACGACGACAACATCGGCGCCGCTCGCGCCTTCGTCAACGTCATCGCCGAGATCCGCAAACAAGCGCCCGGCTGCCGCGTCGAAGTCCTCACACCAGATTTTCAAGGCGTCGAAGAAGCTCGTCGCATGGTCGTTGCCGCCCGCCCCGAAATTCTGAACCACAACATCGAAACCGTGCCGCGCCTCTACCGCGTGGCCAAATCCGGCGGTCGCTACGAGAAGTCACTGCACTTCCTCGATTCAGCAAAGAAAGAATCAAGCGTTCATCCCGACGGCCCCATCGTCACCAAGACCGGCATCATCGTCGGCATGGGTGAAGAGATGCACGAGCTCATCGGCGTCTTTCGCGATCTCGCTGATCGCAAGGTCGACATCCTCACCATTGGCCAATATCTGCGCCCATCGCGCGACCATCTACCCATGTCTCGCTTTTACACGCCAGACGAGTTCGCATTCCTAAAGCACGAAGCTCTGCAGATGGGCTTCCGCCACGTTGAGAGCGGCCCACTCGTTCGCTCCAGCTACCATGCTCACGAGCAAGCTGAATCCACCGGCCTCGCGTAACAACTAGAAGCCGATAACTCTCCCACGCACTTTATTGATGTCCCGCCGCTGCTTCTTGCTCGGCCTTCCCACCGGCACTTCAAATTCCAGCATCAACTTCCGCATCTCTTCCACCTTCGCCCGCGCAGTCTTGCTCTCTTCCGTCTCGCGATACAACTCCTGCGCCTTCGCCGCCGGTCCGCGCACGCTACTCAGCCCCAACACTTCAATCTCGAATTCCCCACTCGCATTCTTCACCTGCAGCCGGTCACCCACGCGCACATCGCGCGATGCTTTCGCCACAGCCGTGCCGACAACCACGCGACCCATCGCGCAGCTCTCCGCTGCCAGAGCTCGAGTCTTGAAAAACCGCGCCGCCCACAGCCATTTATCCATCCGAACTGTATCCACTAATCCGCCGCCGCGCTCAGATTCTGCTCAATTTTTTTTACTTCCACCAATGTCGAATAAAACGTTGCTCCGCCGCCAATGTCTGTGAGCCTCTGGCTGGTCAGCGCATTTACATTCGTGCCATCGAGGGACAACTTCTGCCAATCCAGCCGCGCACTAACCACACCCGCGCCAACCTTCTCACTCACCTGCGCAGTCAGCGCGATCTTTCCGCGCTCATTCCATACCGTCACCACATCGCCATTCAGAATTCCTCGCGCAGCCGCATCCAGCTCATGCATCTCCAACACGCCCGCAGTCCTGCGCTCCATCTGCTGATGCCCTGTAAGGTTTGCGAACGTCGTGTTCATGTAGTTGTCCGCCTTCCGCGGCAGAAATTCCAGCGGAAACCGCGAGTCTTTCTTCGTACTGGCACGCGATTCCACCGGCGCCACAAACTCAGGCACTGGCGTCAGCTCTCCGCGACCACTTGGCGTCTGGAACCACTCGCGTGTGCTGAACGGAAGCACCTCACCGTGCTCATTCGCCGGCAACTGCAGCGGAACATGGCCTTCGCGCTCCAGCCGCTCCTTCGTCACTCCCGCGAACCATTCGTGCTTCGTATCAAGCGCCTGCGCAATCAGCTCTTCTTCGCGATCTTCAAACTCTGGCTCGCCCGGAAACATTCGCTTACCCAGCTCGCCAAATACCCACACATTCATCCGAGCCTCACCCAACGGCGCAATCGCCTGCTCACTTATCTGCGCGAACAAATGGCCATAAGCCCCCATCAAATCCTTGTGCTCCAGAAATGTCGTCGCCGGCAGCACCACGTCCGCATAATCCGTCGTATCCGTAAAGAACTGCTCATGCACCACTGTGAACAAATCTTCGCGCCGCAATCCCTCCAGCACACGCTCGGAATCCGGCGCCACCGCCGCTGCGTTGCAGTTGTACACAACCAGCGCCTTCACTGGAATCTCATCGTTTCCTAATCCCTGTTCCAAAGCCATCCCCAGCTCATTCATATTCACTACACGCGACGCGCGCCCCAGTGGACTCTTCTGCATTAGTTCCGGCATCTGCAGCTTTTCCTGCGCAAATGGGAATGACCCGCTCGTTGAGAGCAGCACGCCACCACCGCGTTTTTTCCAGCTCCCCGTAATCAGCGGCAGCATGCACACGGCGCGTGCAGCCGTTCCGCCATTCTCACTGCGCTGAATTCCGTAGTTCAGCCGGATCGCCGCAGCCCTGCGGCCTTCGCGTCCTGCACGCGCATACTCACGCGAAATACGCTCGATCGCTTCTGCCGCAATCCCCGTAATCTCTGCTGCTCGCGCAGGCGAATGCTCTTCACGCAGTGCAAACTCTCGCAGCTCGTCGCCACCCTCTGTGCATTCACGCATGTACTCGTGGTCTTCCAACCCCTCGCGAAAAATTACATGCATCATCGCCAAGGCCAGCAGAGGATCGGTTCCCGGCCGTATTGCCCAGTGCTCATCCGCCAGCGCCGCCGTCCGTGTCTTATACGGATCGATCACCACCAGTCGCGCCCCATCCCTGCGCGCCTCTTCAATAAACGGCCACAGGTGGATGTTGTTCCCATGCACGTTTCCGCCCCACACAATCACCAGACCTGCATGAGCAAAATCCTGCGGAGCAGTCCCCAGCTTCACGCCATACACCTGCTTCAGAGCCGCTCCGCCCGCACTCGAGCAAATCGTGCGATCCAATTGACTCGCACCCATGCGATGAAAAAATCTTCGGTCCATTGACCCGAACCCAAGCTGCCCAATCGTCCCCGCATAGCTGTATGGCAGCACGCTCTCCGGTCCAAACTCTGCTGCCGTCTTTTTCAGCCGATCCGCAATCAGCTCCAGCACCTCATCCCAACTGATTCGTTCGAACGCCTCAGCCTCGCGCCCCTTTGCCAGCGGTCCCTTGGCCACGCCAGTTTTCCGCTTCATCGGATACAGCAGCCGCTCCGGCGAATACACCCGCTCCAGGTACCGCGCCACCTTCCCACACAGAAACCCGCGCGTCACCGGATGCGCTGGATCACCCTGCACCCTCACTGCGCGCCCGGTCAGCTCATCCACCGTCACCAACACGCCGCACGAGTCCGGGCAATCATGCGTGCACACCGCATGCACCACCTTCGTTCCCGCAATCGCCTCCGGCATGTTTATATTGTAGGCGTCCACTCAATTCTCAAGGAGCCCACAATGAATCTCACCCTCCGCAAAATTCGGGTGCCCCATGTCCGTATTTTCGGACATGGGTTTGCAGCCGCTACTCTCATCGCAATTACATTATTCACCTCGGCGCATACCATCGCCCAGGCACCCGCCGATTCCGCCATCCGCGCCATGATGCAAAAATCCGTCGACGACTGGAACCGCCACAATATCGACGCCTTTGCCAAATGCTATAAAAATTCCCCAGACATCCTCTTCATCGGTCGCAAAATCAGCCGCGGCTACGACCAGATGCTCGCCACCTACAAATCCAATTACGGCACGCCCGAAAAGATGGGCGTCCTCAGCTTCACCCAGCTCGAAACCCAGCCACTCGACGCCAATTTTGCCACTGTGACCGGCCATTTCCACCTCGAGCGCACCACCGCTGGTGGAGGCAACGCGGACGGCTATTTCCTCCTCGTGGTCGAACACACACCCACCGGCTGGAAGATCGTCCGTGACGACAGCACCTCGCTCCCGCCACCCACTCCAAAACCTTGACAACTGGATGACATCCACAGCACCTCTGCTCGCCGTACTATAGGTGCATCATCTCCCTCGGGGTGCCCCATGCGCCTGTTTCTCTTTCTCGCCCTCTTCGTGCCCTTGTCGGCGCTCGCCCAACAGCCGGACCAGCTCTATACCGCCTCCAAGCTGCAGCTCGACGTTACCAAGATCATCCTCGCGCAGCAGGCTTCGTGGAACACCGGCGATCTTGATCGCTACGTCTCCTTCTACAAAGACGCGCCGGATACCGAAGCCATCCTCGCCGGTCCCACCCTCGGGGTCACCGCTATCCGTAACGCCTACCATCTCAATTTTCCCAACCGCGATGCAATGGGCGCGATTGAAGATTCCGAGGTCACCGTCCGCGCCCTCGGCGATAACTTTGCTCTCGCCACCGGCAAATACCATCTCATGCGCACAAAAAAAGCTGGCGGCGACGCCTTCGGCACATTCACACAGATATTCGAAAAAACCTCCGCCGGCTGGCAGATCATCTTCAGCGAAAAC